>Ga0182745_1001236_pt1 | contig 25116 bp, 24 predicted proteins | sample eDN3rd30CKraftBY_FD_128523 | JGI IMG/M metagenome (GOLD analysis project Ga0182745, IMG submission 128523) | Enriched backyard soil microbial communities from Emeryville, California, USA - eDNA 3rd pass 30_C Kraft BY (version 2) (version 2) | ecosystem: Environmental > Terrestrial > Soil >... | reverse complement strand
TGTGGAATTTATGTTAAAGTAGATGAGAATCTATATTTTAGGTAGTTGATAGGAGAAAAAATGAGCGAAAAACGAAAGTTAGTTATATTTATTGCTTCTAGCTTAGATGGTTATATTGCGACGAAAGAGGATTCTCTTGAGTGGTTATTTAAAGTGGAAGGAGAGGGGGATAACGGGTACTCGGAGTTCTATGAAACCGTTGATACAGTTGTAATGGGTAAAAGAACATATGATTGGCTGATGAGACAGGACTTAGAAGAATTCCCGTATATCAATAAAGAATGCTATGTGTTTACTAAATCACCGCAAGAAGAAAATGAACATGTGAAATTTGTTAATGAAGAGGTATCGAGTTTTGTTGGAAAATTGAAAGCCCAGGATGGAAAAAGTATTTGGCTTGTTGGTGGTGGAGAGCTAATTTATGATTTTATCAAAGAAAAATTAGTTGATGAATTAATCATCACATTGGCACCGTCTATTCTTGGTAACGGGATTCCGTTATTTAAAGAAGGAGACTATCAGCTAGATCTTGTATTAAAAGGGCATAGAAATTTCAATCAATTTGTTGAGCTTCGGTATGAGGTTGAAAATAGTTAAAATCATAAAAATTATCAATGGGATTGCTTCTTAAAAGTCATTTACTAAGACTTTTAAGAGTGGTCCTTTTATTATGTTGAAAAACCTTATTTATCAAATATTTATCAAATTCTATATTTTCTGAAACCGGTGTTTTGATACTGATATGCTCGATAAACCTTATATCCCTAATGATTTAAACAAAGCAAAACATTGGATATTTTTAGAATATTAGTTCTTTAATCTATTATTCTAATAACTATTTGACTATAGGAAACGGGTGGTATAAAATTTTCCGATATACATTAATAATTTTCATTTTAGTTTAAGAGATTTCTTGTGACAGTAAATTGGAAATTAAGCGATGAATAAGAAAAATAGGGTGTCATAGGCACTGAATCTAAAACAATTGAGGTAGAGTTTGAATGTCAATATTAATTGGAATTTTAGGGTTAATCGTAGTTTTCGGTTTAGCATATCTCTTGAGCAACGACAAGAAGGCGATAGACTACAAAGCAGTTGGTATTATGCTAGTTATGCAAGTTGTGTTAACAATCATCATGTTTAAGACAACGATTGGACTTACAGTAATTGAATCAATTGGAAATGGGTTTTCAACAGTTATTAATATTGGTCGTGAAGGAGTTGACTTTGTAATAAGCGGTTGGGTGCCTGAAGGTAATTCGGTATTCTTCGTAAACGTTTTACTTATCATTATATTTACTTCCATGTTACTTTCAGTTTTAACTTACTTACGAATCCTACCACTTATTATTAAATACGTTGGTGGTTTCCTCTCGAAAATAACTGGTTTATCGAGTGTAACGACATTCCATGCAGTTAATAACATTTTCTTTGGTCAATCAGAAGGATTATTGGCAATTAAATCTCACATTCAAAAAATGAGTGATAATAAATTGTTCGTTATTGCACTTTCTTCAATGGGATCGGTATCTGCATCGATTATGGCCTCTTATATTACGATGTTACCAACAAAATACGTATTAGGCGCTATGGCTTTAAATGCTTTATCAGGATTGATGATCGGAATTATCATGGCTCCAGAGCGAAATAAAGCAGAAAAAGAAGTGGTTGATATTAAAGATGCTTCCCCTGCAAAGTCTTTATTTGAATCCATTTCAATCGGTGCTTTAGATGGTGGGAAAGTAGCATTAATTGTAGCGGCAATGTTAATTGCTTATGTTGGATTAATGGCTTTAATTGATGCAGGTTTCAATGCAATATTCGGGTTATCATTCACAGAGATATTAGGTTATGTTTTCGCTCCATTTGCATGGCTTATGGGAGTTCCAACTAGTGAAATTCTAATTGCTGGACAAGCGATGGGTACGAAAATAGCAACTAACGAATTTGTTGCGATGCTTCAATTTGTGGAACATATTCCTAATTTAACTGAGAAAACAGTTGGTGTGGTTTCTGTGTTCTTAATCAGTTTTGCTAACTTCAGTTCGATCGGGATTATTAGTGGTTCACTTCAAGCGATTAATGGAGAAAAAGCAGCAGTTGTTTCAAAAAATGGTCTTAAAATGTTGCTAGCAGCGACAATGGTATCAATGCTAACAGCAACTTTAGTTGGTTTATTCATCTAAATTATAAACGCCACAACTCTTCAGACTGAAGGGGAGCGGCGTTTTTTTAGTTAAATTGAAAAATTGTTTTGAATCAATCCGGTTGCTGAAAGGGCGCGAAAAGACAGAGATTGCGCCCGTGTGAACGGATTAGGCTGGTAAAACGTAGGAAAAAGGCAGAGATAACTACGCGCTAGTTCAGAGTTCTGCTGCCAACCACACGCACCAAAGAGATAACGCTTTTAAAATAAGTATCCATCAACTCAGCGTCTTCTTCTCTATTAGCACACCCTCTTAAACATAAAAATCCCTAATTTGAACAGCTTAATGCTTTCAAATTAGGGATTTTATTTTATTGTTCTCGTTAAATTGTTTTTGACTTTCCGATAATAGCACCAATGAGAATACCGACAATTGCTGGTAAAATCCAGCCGACACCTTGGTCATATAAAGGAATGCTACTTAAAGCACTTGTCCAGACACCGTTTAACAGTGAAATATTAATAGTATCAAAAATACTAAAGAGGGCAGTGAAAATCATTCCGTAAAGGTAGATGGAATGATTCGCATATCGATTTAGTAAACCAAGGACGATTAATACGATTGCTAAAGGATAAATGGCTCCTAAAATCGGTACCGAAATGGCTAAAATATGATTCAAGCCTAAATTTGCAATGGTAAAACTAATGATTGTCACGATTGTTGCCCAAATTTTATAGGAAAAGATCGGCATAAGACGCGAGAAATATTCGCCGCATGAAACGATTAAACTAATTGATACACAAAGACAAGCAACTGTAAATAATGCACCTAAAATGATAATTCCTGCTTGTCCAAATAAGTGATTCATCACCAGTGTTAATACTTCGGCGCCATTATCGAGCTGAGTTATTGAAGAAACAGATGCACCAAGATACGTTAAGATGCTATAAATGATTGCCAATAAAATCCCTGCACCAAGACCTGCAATCAGCATGTATTTTGAAATAGAAGATTCGTCCTTTATGCCCTTCAATCGGATAGTATTTACCACAACAATTCCATAAACAAGTGCTGCTAAAGCGTCCATCGTTAAATAACCATCAAGAAAGCCTTGGAAGAATGCATTCTCTATATATAATTCAGTTGGAATTGCATAGTTTTCAACTGGAGTTGCTAGCGCTTTTACAAAAATAATTGCTATTAAGATTAATAAAAGTGGTGTTAACAACTTCCCGAATCGATCGACTAGCTTTGAAGGTGAAAGACTTAATGCTAGAACGATGGCAAAGAAAATGACAGTATAGATGAACAGCATGATTGGTTTATTTGCTAAATCCGGCGATAAAAAGGGCTTGATGCTCATTTCATAAGCAAGTGTACCTGCGCGCGGAATAGCCAAGCCAGGCCCAATTGATAAATAAATGAGGAACGGAAATGCGAATGCAAACCATGGATGAACGCGAGTCGACAATGTGTCCAAGCTGCCTGCTTTTCCTACAGCAATTACCCCTAAAATTGGTAGACCTACTGCAGTGATAATAAATCCAGCAAGAGAAATCCACATATCTGTACCAGCTGCATTCCCCAAAAAGGCTGGGAAGATTAAATTTCCAGCACCAAAGAACATGGAAAATAACATAAAAATAATAAATAATAATTCTTTATAAGAAAGTGTATTCATAGATGACTCCTTTTTGTAGACAATTCAATGCATTATAACAACAAAAAATAATGGAATCTATCACAAATCAAATAGTTGGAATAGTAGATTTATTTCGGCGTTAACTTTATGTCTGCTCCAAACGTACCGCTAATCTCCTAAGTGCTATAACTTTCCTCATTTCAAAGTATCAAATATTTCCGCATATTTTTTTACACTTTGTCTAATGTATCCCTAATTTTGTTAGATATATAATTATGTAAATAATCTTTACATGAAGAGTGATGAAAACTGCCTTAAACAATCTTAATTTTCAAAAATTTACTTTGGATGGGGAGATTTTATGACATTAACGAAAATGGATACGCCGGAAATTATGATTGAGAATGTTAGTATGTCCTATAAAACAAATGCAACAGAGGTTCTTGCACTTAAGGATGTAACGGTTGATATTCAAAAAGGAGAGTTTATCTCCTTACTTGGTCCTTCCGGATGTGGAAAAACGACTCTACTTCGAATTATGGCAGATTTAATTCAACCAACGAATGGGAAAGTGGCAATTTCGGGTGGGACTGCTAAGGAAGCTAGATTAGCACGGAAGTATGGCATCGTCTTCCAAAGTCCTGTTTTATATGATTGGCGAAAAGTGAAAAAGAATATCACATTGCCATTAGAGATGATGGGAATCGGTAAAGAAGAAAGAGAAAGTCGCGCTAATTCCTTATTAGACTTAGTTGGTTTAACGAAGTTTAAGGACAAATACCCATGGCAGTTAAGCGGTGGGATGCAGCAACGTGTAGCAATTGCAAGAGCGTTGGCTATTGAACCTGAAATCTTACTAATGGACGAACCGTTCTCAGCTTTAGATGAGTTTTCTCGAGAACGATTAAATGAAGATCTTTTATCGATTTGGAGCAAGGTGGGGAATACTGTTGTTTTCGTAACCCATAGTATTCCGGAAGCGGTATTTTTATCTGATCGTGTATTTGTTTTATCCCCACACCCAGGTCGACTTTCAAAAGTAGTCGAAATAAACCTCCCTAGACCTAGAAGAGAAGAAATGCGTAATAGTCCGGAGTTTTACCAGTTAATCTCTGACATTCGAAATAGCTTTGAAGGAGTGTAGCTTATGAAAGGACAATTTACTCTTGGACGTATTACTCCTGCAGCAGTGCTTATTCTCGGAGTATTAGTATTATGGCAATTCCTTTCCTGGCTGCTATTGAAAATGGAAGTGCCGCTTGCGCAGTCTAAAGTCCCCTATCTCCATGAACTAATGATAACCTTTATAACGTATTCAGGGACACTCTTTTCAGAAGGCTCTGTTACATTAACAAATGCATTGATGGGATTTGCTCTTGGCGCGATTGGCGGTATCTTGTTAGCAATTTTAATGAGTTTATCGAAATGGCTGGAGCAGCTTGCATTTCCTTATGCAGTCGCATCTCAGATGATTCCTATATTAGGCTTGGCACCTATTGTGTATGGAATTTTTCGCGATGAACAAATTTCTAGAGTGCTAATTGCAGCATTTATGACCTTTTTCCCTGTCGCGTTAAACTGTCTACGAGGCTTGCGTAGTGCAGATCCTCAGTCCCTTGAATTGATGTATTCTTATGCTGCCAAGCCATGGACGATTTACTGGAGACTCCGTTTTCCGCAAAGCTTGCCGAGTCTTTTTAGCGGTTTGAAAATTGCGGCGCCTTTAGCGGTTACAGGGGCTATTTTAGTCGAGTTAATGGGTGCTACAAAAGGGCTTGGCGTCATTATGCTCCGTAATTTGTACTACGGTCCATCGCACAATTATATGTTCTGGTTAACCGTTATTTTCGGTGCCTTACTCGGAATTTTAAGCTACCTTGCTGTGAGTTTGATCGAACGATTGGTGACTCCTTGGCAACCAGAGTTTCGCAAGACAGGAGGCGATGAATAAATGGGAGAAAAAACTGCTCAAAATAATAGTGCTTTTCTTGCGCCAACAGTAGAACAAGATACTGCGAATATACCTTTTAAGCGGGAAGTTGCAAAAACTAAGAAGAAATTAAATTTACGCAATTCAAGTAAGGTTCTTATTCCATCAATTGCCGGGGTATTATTTCTATTACTTTGGGAGTTCCAAGTGTTTCATGCGATTTTTCAATTACAAACCTATCAGTTACCCATTCCTACAGCAATTTTAGACGCATTTATAGATAATTTTAGTACACTGATTACCTTTACCGGTTACACGTTGACTGAAGCTGTTTTAGGAATGCTGCTTGGCTCGGCGATTGGATTTATGTTGGCATTAATCGCCTCAGCTTTTCCTAAATGGGGGAAAAGTGGGTTGATGATTGTTGTAGCATTAAACGCAGTTCCGATTGTCGCTTTAGCGCCAATTATGAATCTATGGTTTGGAAATGGAATGGGTTCGCGAATTGCTATTGTCACAATAACTACATTGGCAGCAATGGCCATCAATTCGTATAAAGGATTATCGAATGTAAATCCTTTAGCCTTAGATCTCATGTATAGCTACGCAGCCAAAAAGATTGAAGTGTTCAGGTATTTAAAAATCGCCAATAGTCTTCCTTATGTGTTTACAGCTTTAAAAATCAATACAACGGCAAGTATGATTGCCGCGATTGTAGGAGAATTCTTCTATTCTTCAAAAGGTTTGGGCTATTTGCTTTCAAACTCTATTAAAGTTGCGCAGATGCCTTTAGGGTGGTCGTGTATCGTTATTGCATCAATTGCAGGTGTTTTATTTTATCTAATTGTGGAAGGGTTAGAAAAAGTCTTTTTAGGCTGGCATGCATCTGAAAGAACATAAAAAATGATATTTTAGATTTTTGAAAAGGTCCCTTTTATAATTCGAAAATCTTAATATACCAAAATGTTTACTAGAAATAAAATTTAGAGGGGGATGCTTATGAAAGGAAAAGTTCGCAATGTAAATCGGTTGTTTGTATTATTTATACTTATTTTAGCAACACTGTTAACTGCTTGCAGCTCTGATTCTGATGGCGGGAAAATTACAACATCTGCAGATAGTGATTTAACACCCGTTACATTACAGCTAAAGTGGGTGCCGCAAGCTCAGTTTGCAGGATATTATGTTGCCCTGGAAAAAGGCTATTATAAGGAAGAAGGGTTAGATGTCACAATTGCTCCAGGCGGTCCAGATATTGTACCTGAACAGCAAGTAGCGAATGGTACAGCAGATATTGGGGTTGACTGGGTTGCCAGTTTGCTGCCTAACATCGAACAAGGCATGCCGCTTGTTCAGATTGCTCAAATTTATCAAGAAAGTGGATTATTGCTTGTTTCTAAAAAGGATGCAGGTATTACATCCCCTAAAGATTTGGAAGGTAAAAAAGTAGGGAACTGGATGGGTGGCAACGAATTTGAGTTATTAGCCTTATTTGATAAATATGGTCTCGATCCGAACAGCGATCTTTCACTAGAGAAACAAGCCTTTACGATGGACCAATTTATAGCCGGTGAATTAGATGCAGCTTCTGCCATGACTTATAACGAGTACCATGTAGTTCTTGAATCTGGTGTCCCAGCAAGTGATTTAAATGTCATTGATATGAATGATGAAGGTGTTGCAATGCTGGAGGACAATCTATTTGCCAACAAAGAATGGCTAGAAGCCAATAAAGAAACTGCTGCAAAATTCCTTCGCGCTTCCATAAAAGGCTGGAAGGATGCGATTGAAGATCCAGAAGGGGCAGTGGATATTATTATGGCCGAATCTGAGGAAGGCAGCAGTACAAGAGAGCATCAGTTAACGATGATGGAAGAGGTAGCGAAGCTAATTGTTCCAGAGGGATTCAATGCAGACGATATTGGAAAAACAAATCCAGATATGTTCCAGCAAACTGCCGACATTGCTCATAAATTTGGTGTAATTAAAGAAAAAGCCAAAGTAGATGAAGCTTTCACTAACGAAATTTTTGAAATGGCTACTTCGAAATAGTGATGAAGAGTTTTAAAGGGAGATGTCCTTTTAAAACTCTTTTTTAATTTGTTCTTTTGAGTATTTAGAGTTTAAAAAAGGGGAAATCTTAGAAAATGGAGTTTTCTTAACTATTTTGACAGGAGAACATTGGATGCGTCATCTACGTGAGAAAATAAAGTTAAAATATTTGATGCTCGGACTTATTTCATTGGCTTTTCTATTATCTATGGCAAGTAATTTGTTCAGTACGTATGAAAGAAGTACCCATTTAATAGAGGAACAATCATTGGAAAAAAATCGTGTTTATGCTTTAAAGCTATCACAAACAGTCAATTTATTTCTTGCGCATACTTTAGAAATACTTGAATATAGTGCGAGAGAAATCGGAGATCAAATGGAAAATGAAGTGGCATTGAATAATGAGGTGAAGCGCCTTTTCGAACAACAGAGCGCCTTTAATTCGGTAATTGTTGCAAATTCTGAGGGACATATATTAGCAGGTACACCCGAAAAATATATGTTAAAGGGAAAAGGGATTGCATCGAGAGAAGGACTCGCACAAATCAAAGGGCGAGAACCTTCTATTTCAGACCCTTATAGAGCATCAACTGGAAAACAATTAATTACAGTTTCTTACCCGATTTTTTCAAGTAATGGAGACTATCTAGGAATAGTCAGTGGCAGTATTTACATCCACGAGTCAAACTTTATTGATATGATTTTAGGGGAACATCAATACCTTGATGGTACTTATGTGTATGTGGTCGATTCAAAAGGCAGTCTTATTTATCATGCCGATAAATCTAGACTGGGAGAGGATGTTTCAGACAATGAAGTCGTCCAAAGATTAGTTAACGGAGAGAGTGGATCACAGCTTGTAACCAATCAACTCGATGTAGAAATGATTGCAGGATTTAGTCCGCTAGAAAAAGCGAATTGGGGAATTGTAGTACAGACCCCTCGTGACTTAGCAATTAATTCGGTCGGTAAACAAGTAGTAAAAACTTTTTATACAGAATTACCGTTTATTATTATTTCGATTATCATCGTATTAGTTTTAGCTGCAAAAATCACCAAACCATTGCAACAAATTGCCGTCCTTGCTGAAAACAGTATAAACGAAAGTGAATTGGATAATTTGAAGCGCCTAAATGCATGGTATTATGAAGCATTACAAATCAAAAAAGCATTCATTCAAAGCTTTTCTTTTTTACATGGTCAGGTAAGTGTTCTGCGTGATGAGAATCTTATGGATCCACTGACGAAATTAACTAATCGCCGCGCATTGGATACCGTCTTGCAATCGTGGACAGCGCAAGGGAAAATGTATGCTGTTATTATGTTGGATATCGATCATTTTAAATTAATTAATGATACTTTTGGTCATGCGATTGGGGACGAAGTATTAAAATATTTATCCTTTCAAATGAGGAGTGCGGTCAGGGAGCAAGATTTGTGTTGTCGATATGGTGGAGAAGAATTTATCATATTATTGCCAGATACAGGGGTAGAGGAAGCTTACAAAATTGCTGAAAATTTACGTCATAAGGTTGAAAGTACAATTAGCCCGACTGGAAAACCTGTGACCTTTTCTGCCGGAGTTGCAGGGTTCCCTAGACAGGCTGCCAACACGAAAGAACTATTGGAGCTGGCAGACAGGACACTTTATGAAGCGAAAAGATTAGGACGAAATTGTGTACTCGTAGCAAGAATTGATGAGATTTTCATATCAGAGGAGTAAAAAATTGAAGGGGATTAAAAAAGCAATTTGCTAAAGATGCAAATTGCTTTTTATCTTTCGGAAAGTCTTGCCTTATAGAAGTGCTTTAACATCTTCGATAAGTTCCATACACGCTTCTTTAGTAGTGGCCCATGAAGTAACGAAGCGTATTGCGATATTCTCGTCAACAGGTTCCCAAATTTCAAAAGCATACAGTTTTTGTAATTGCTCCACTTGCTCTTTACTGAAAATCGGGAACAGTTGGTTTGTTGGCGACTCGCTTAAAAGAGGAATGCCTAATTGCTTAAGCTCTGTACTTAGATAGCCTGCGAGTTCGTTCTCATGTCGACCCATTTTGAAGTAAAGGTCGTTTTTGAACGCTGCTTCGAACTGAATTCCCAAGACATATCCTTTTGCAAGCATAGCCCCTTTATTTTTAATATGGTATCTAAAATAAGGTTTTAACTGATCGTTAAAGATGACAATCCCTTCACCACTAAGCATCCCAATTTTCGTCCCGCCGATATACATGATGTCGCATAGTTCTTTTAACTGATTGAATGTTACATCACTTGCAGCAAGACCGCTGGAAAGGCGTGCACCATCTATGTAGAGATATAATTGATGCACTTTACAAAAATCGTATAAAGCCTGTAATTCGTCTAGTGTATAAACAGTTCCTATTTCTGTAGACTGAGAGATATAAACCATCCCAATCTTCACCATATGTTCATCTTGATGATATTTTAGTGCATCTTCAATATCAGCTGGAGTTAGTTTTCCATCAATACCTGGTACTGTATAGACTTTATGACCTGTTGCTTCGATTGCACCAGTTTCATGGACATTAATATGACCAGTGCTGCAGGCTAAAACTGCTTCATAAGGACGCAGTATATGCGAGATTACAGCTGCATTGGCTTGAGTTCCGCCGGTTACAAAGTGAATCTCGCAATCTTCACTTTCGAGTTTTTCTTTTATTAAACTTTTTGCATGATCGGAATGCTTGTCCAAACCATAGCCGGTATTTTGTTCTTTGCTTGCTTGAAGTAGGGCTTCTAAAAGCTCTGGGTGGCAAAGCTCACTGTAATCATTTCTAAAACTATATTTCATCGTTGAACCTTCTTTACAAATATATTTTTAACAGTATAACATTAATTTCTATTTTCGAGCTGTTTCTAAAATTAAATAACCATAAATGAGCGAACGATAAGAGGGATTGAGACTGATAAAAATTATGTATTACTAAGGGGGGCAGGCACGAATACGAATCGATCGGCATTCATGCCTTCTATGAAATATTCTTCAAGTTAAAAGAAAAAGTTCTTCATATTAATCGCTCTTGAAAATAATCTAGCATCTCTTCCTAATCTGTTGTTCATATAGGCATACTGACTTAAACATTGTTGAAATAGATCATCACAATAGCGTCTAGTTCTTCCATCTCGATTATAAAGATAGCACTCATCGTGAAATTTGCAGCAAGCATCTACTGGATTTGTTGGTGAGCCAGGTCCAGAACACCCAGGTCCACAGTAGCGGTATCCGGGTAGACAAAAACCAAAACCCATTCGCCCTTGCATCATGAGAACAACCTCTTTTCTAGAATCTAGTTTTACTTAGCATATGTTCTCTATAATATTTAGCAAGGGCTATTCAACTGATAATAGATTTTAAAAGTAAAATAAAGAGTTAAATAGAAAAACACCTATTTCCTATAAAACGAAAATAGGTGCTTCTTGCTAAATTTAGTGAGTTAGAGGGATTAATCACCTCCACCCCCTCCACAATCTCCGCCACCACTGTCACCACAGTCCGCACTGCCGCTCCCTGAGTCAAAAGTCCACCATCCATTCGAGGATTGCTGAGACTTTCTTTTTCGTATCCTTTTTTCGTAGGCACGTTCAACCGGTGTCATTTTAAGGGTTTTAAAGTAATATAGAATTTTCATAGGTATTTGGAAGAACAAAAAACGCGCTAAATAAAAGATAAAGCCAATGACTGCAAGGGTTATAATAGCCACAAAAATATTCTCTAATAAATCTGGCAACTCTTCCACCATCCTCTTTGAGATTTGGATACAAACACCATAGGCTTTGTGAAAAGCCAGCTTTCTTTCTATTATACCAATTATTTACTTTCGAAGACGTATGTGAAAAGTCTTAAAAAGATATGGTAGAAAATTCCTGTGAGAATCATTAGTATTATTTCATCATTATTAACGCGATTACTTAAGAAGGATTTAAGCGACTTTTATGGAAGATAGACTATACGATTTAATTAGATAGCAGAAAAGCAAAAATTATGGGGGATATTACGCTATTTACACATACGTATTATTTCAAAAAAGGAGTGTCCATATGGGTAAAAAAGCGCGTGAATTGGGTGTTCAAATTGGAAAACTTGCAACCGGCGAGAAAAATTGTATTACGGATGTCGCTGGTGTAAAAGTTGGGCATGTCACATTAGACCATGAACTTGAACATGATGGCGAATATGCATGTACGGGTGTTACAGCTATATTGCCTCATGGCGGGAATTTATTTCAAAATAAAGTGACGGCTGCAAGCTATGTGCTAAATGGGTTTGGCAAATCTACGGGACTTGTACAGGTAAATGAACTTGGTGTAATTGAATCTCCTATTATGCTGACGAATACCTTTGGCGTACCTCAAGTAACGCAAGGAACATTACAGTATATGTTGAATATGAATGAGGAAATCGGTATTAATACGGGAACGATTAATATTGTTGTAGGGGAATGTAACGATAGTCATTTAAACTCAATTCGATTATGTCCAGTAACTCCAGAGCATGCAATTGAAGCCATTCAAAATGCTAAAGAAGAAGCGGCAGACGAAGGAGCGGTCGGTGCAGGCAAAGGCATGATTTGCTTCGGTTATAAAGGAGGAATAGGTGCCTCTTCACGTGTTGTAAAAGTGGATGAATCAGATGTCTCGTTCACAGTCGGCTGTATGGTGTTAACCAATTTTGGATCCAGTGCGGAGTTTTTAAAGGAGCGTTATGTTGCTGCACTGTTTCAAAATGAGTCAACAATTTCACCAACAGACGGTTCCATCATCATTGTCCTGGCTACAGACGCACCGCTAAGCAGCCGACAATTAACTCGTGTTATTAAACGCTGCGGCATTGGGTTAGGGCGTACGGGAAGTCATTTTTCACATGGTAGTGGTGATATTGTGATTGGCTTTACAACAGCTCATGAAATTCCACATACAATGAATGCCTTTCTGGAAAATCGTACACAGCTGCGTGAGGATCATCCTATTATGAATGAATTGTTTACAGCAGCTGCTGAAGCAACAGAAGAAGCCATTATTAACTCACTTTCGCAAGGAGAAACAACAACTGGTAGAAAGGGACATATGGTACATGCCTTCGAATTTGTACAATAATGAAATTCAAGTTATTTAAGAAATGCATAGCTCTTAAATAACTTTTTTACTATAGAAAAAGCTAGAATAAAAGGCGATTTACCTCTTAAAAATAAGGGTTTAAAAAGACTACACATAAATGAAATATATTATCACATAATAATGTTAATTATATAATTTATTTCCATAAATAATATTTAATTCCTAGTAAAAAAATGTAAAGTATGATAGATTTGTTTTTAAATACTAAATAATCAAAATATTCGTATACTTGATATTTTTTTACATAGTGCGAGGTGAATTCTTATACAAGGGAAGATTTATAAGCCAATTCCTAAATTGGAGCATCCAGTGATTAAGCACACACCAATTGTTTGTGAAAGTCGGGAACCAATCATCAATACAACAGGGGCTCACCCAAGAATCTACTCAAAATCTATGTATTTTGAACAGCAAATTCAGAGTAGTCTTCAAACAATCTATTTACGGAAAAGTGCTTATGAGAGGCTGATAGAGGCTATTTCTCTATTACCGGATGAATATAGTTTCATCTTATACGATGGCTATCGTCCTTTGCAGGTACAACAATACTTATTCCAACAGTTTTCTAACACGATTAGGACCAGTCATCCAAGGTATTCAGAAAAAGAGATTTTGGAAGAGACCTTAAAGTATGTTGCATTTCCAAGTACTGAACCGTCTAAAACCTCGCCTCATGTGACAGGTGGCGCTATTGACTTAACTTTAGGGGATAAGGAAGGAAATCCGCTTAATATGGGAAGCAATTTTGACGAAATGAGTGAGAAATCAACAACCCGCTATTACGAACACCATCTTACGGAAAATGAAGAGGCTTTGAAAAATAGGAGACTTTTATTTAACGCTATGACAGCAGTTGGCTTCACGAACTATTCGGAGGAATGGTGGCATTTTGACTATGGCAATAGCACGTGGGCGAGGAGAGTTCATGCACTCGAGGCAAAGTATGGTGCTGTGGAAGCAATCATTGAGCTACATCAAGTAAAGGAGTTTCGATATCTATGAAGGTATATATTAGTGCGGATCTAGAAGGTATTACAGGTACAACAGCGTGGATTGAAACAGAGCTGAATACGCAAGATATTCAACCATTTTTAAAGCAAATGACACAGGAAGTCGAAGTGGCTATTGAAAGTGCCATTGCAGGTGGCGCTACAGAAATTTTACTGAAGGATGCCCATGATTCTGCTCGTAATCTTGATATTTCAAACCTGCCAGTAAATTGCAAGGTCATTCGTGGCTGGACTGGCGATCCAATGTGTATGGTAGCAGGACTCGATGAAAGCTTTGATCGAGCAATTTTTATCGGTTACCACAGTAAAGGCGGCAGTCATAGAAATCCATTGGCCCACACACTAGCAGTAAATGTTGATGTCAAAATTAATGGTGAATATGCGAGTGAATTTTTAATTAATACCTATGCAGCATCTTTATATGGAGTTCCAGTTGCCTTTGTAAGTGGAGATGTGGGTTTAACAGAGGAAATACGAGCTGTGAATGAAAACATCGTCACGTTTGCTACGAAAGAAGGCATTGGAAGTGCGACATTGAATGTCAGTCCTAAACTAACAATTAAAGAAACAAGGCTATTAGTAGAACAAGCTATGAATATTGAGAGAGAGGCACTTCAAGTAAAGCTTCCCGACCAGTTTGTTGTTGAGCTAATCTATCGTGATCATACACGTGCCTACCGAAATTCGTTTTATCCAGGAGCAACGTTTAAACCTCATAATACAGTAGAGTTTGTGACTGACGATTACTACGAGGTATTGCGAATACTGCAGTTTTTAACATAATTTTTATGTGAATATAAGAAATGCAAATTGGTTCTGCCGCATCTAATGAAAAACATCACGAAGATTGATTTTACAATGTATGAGCGATCCTGTTACAGATTTATGGTATTTGTTTGATGAGTGATTTGTTAGCCATGTCTGGAAGGGGATTTTCATTATAAAAAGAGATAGTCAAGAAACGGGAGGGTTTTTATGAGAAAGTTGTGGTTAGTGTTTTTAGCTACAATGACTGTTTTAGTATTGGCAGCTTGTAGCGACAAAAAAGACGAGTCTTCTGAAGAAAAAGATGAAGTATCAGAATACCGTACAGTCTATTCAGGGGAAATTAAGACGCTAAATTATTTAAAAACAGCAGAAGCGAATGAGTTTGCGATGTCTGCAAACTTAATTGATGGGCTAATCGAATACAATCAATATGGAATCGTACAGCCAAGCTTAGCTGAAGAATGGTCTGCAAACGAGGATAACACCGTTTGGACATTTAAGCTGCGTGAAGGCGTGAAATGGGTAACAGACGAGGGTGAGGAATACGCTGATGTCGTAGCTCAGGATTTTGTAGATGGCTTAAATTATGTGCTGGATGCTAAGAATGAATCCTCAACAGCGTGGATTGCAACTGTTGTCAAAAACGGTGATGCTTTTTACAATGGTGAAATTAGTGACTTTACGGAAGTTGGCGTGAAAGCCATCGATGAGTATACATTAGAATACACTCTCGAAAATCCAACACCATACTTCCTTTCAATGTTGAACTATGTCTGCTTCTTCCCTGTAAACGGCGAGTTCTTGGCTGAAAAAGGCGAGAGTTTCGGGACAACAAAAGAAAACACGCTGTACAATGGTGCATTCATTTTAGACAAATTTGAGCCTCAAAATGAGCGAGTTCTTGTGAAAAATGCTGCATATTGGGATAAAGAAAATGTGTTAATTGACCGAATTCGCTATAAATACAATAAAGAAGCAGGAACAGTTGCACCAGAATTATTCTTGCGCGGTGAGGTAGATTCAGCAGAAATTCCAACATCAGTAATTGATGAATGGATGAATGACGAAGAGAAAAAATCTCAAGTACGTCAAAGTAGAAACAACTTCTATACGTATTTCTATGCACTAAACTTTGATCCGCAATTTGATGCGCAGTATGAACCCGAAAACTGGAAAGTGGTTGTGAACAACAAAAACTTCCGTAAATCGCTTTACCATGCGCTTGATCGAGTATCGGCAGTGTTAACAACAGAGCCATACAATCCGAAAGACATGCTAAATAACACCATTACACCGAAGAATTTTGTAGATGTGGAAGGTGTCGACTATACACAATTAGCACCTTTAGCAGATATTTCAAGCTCGGATTCTTTTGATGAAGACTTAGCGAAAGAATTTAAAGAAAAAGCGATGTCTGAGCTGAATGGAAAAGCTACTTTCCCTGTAAAAGTATTAATGCCGTATAACTCTGGTGAGCCAGACTGGGCGAACCGATCTCAAGTAGTGGAACAACAGCTTGAAGGATTATTAGGTGCAGATTATATTGACATAATTGTTGAAGCAGGTCCATCAACGGGCTTCTTAGCTGAAGTACGCCGTCCTGGTAAATACGCATTACTTGAAGCAAACTGGGGGCCAGACTATGCTGACCCATCATCTTATACAGATCCATTTACTGAAGGTGGGACTTATAATAAGCCTGAATTTGCAGAAGGTTATGCAGAAGCGAATGGCAAATCGAAATACCAAAACATGGTGGACGCGGCAAAAGCAGAAATGGACTTAGCAAAACGCTATGAACTATTTGCTGAGGCGGAAAGCTTCCTGATTGAAGAAGCTTTTGTTATTCCTTATTCAGTAGGTACTATAGGATATATTGCTTCAAAACTAAATCCTTTTGAAGCACAATATTCACCATTTGGTGTAACGCTTGAGAAGTTTAAAGGCCAACAAGTGTTAGATAAACCGATGAGCAATGACGAATTTAAAGAAGCTCAAGAAGCTTGGGAGCAAGAGCGTGCTGAAGCTTTAGCAAATGCCGGTGAATAATTAATTTTATCTATTAGAGTTTTTAAGAATAGTAGTGGAGAAGGAGATGAACCAGACCAGTTTTGGCATCTCCTTCCTTTATTCTTAAATGTAAAGCATTGGAGGGTTAGAATATGTTGTGGTATTTAGGAAAACGATTGTTGCAATCCATATTAACGCTTTTCATCATCATTACCATTGTTTTCTCCTTACTACGCCTAATGCCTGAAGAAGGGTATTTAGGAGCTGCAGCAGAGAAAATGTCACCGGAACAACAAGAAGTCTATTTAATGAACTTAGGACTTCGCGACCCGCTGATTGTTCAGTTAGGAAATTTTTATTCTGATTTATTGCAAGGAGATTTAGGAACTTCTGTTACATATCGCACCGATGTCCCGGTAACAACAATTATTTCTGAAAAGATGATGTATTCGTTGCTGTTTGGGCTTGGTGCAGTTGTTCTTTCATTAATTATTGGGGTCCCTTTAGGTATTTTAATGGCTCATATGAAGGGGCGATGGCTCGACCGGCTTGGGACAGGCTATATTGTGTTCGTTGTTGCTGTACCAGCAGCGGTTTATTATATTTTCATTCAAATGTACGTAACCGATTTATTTAAATTGCCTATGTTATTTGATGAATACAATTCCGCAAGCTGGTTCTTGCCACTAATATCCATGGCTTTAGCGCCTACAGCTTCCTATGCAATGTGGATGCGCCGTTACATGGTGGATGAATTGAACAAAGATTATATTAAACTTGCAAGGGCAAAAGGAGTAAAAGAGCGTACGTTAATGTTTAAGCATGTGATGCGGAATGCCTTTATTCCAATGGCGCAGTATTTACCGGCAACGATTTTATTTACAATTACTGGTTCGATTTATATCGAATCACTTTATTCGATACCAGGAATGGGTGGACTACTTGTTGATGCGATTCAGCGTCAAGATAACTCTGTAGTACAAGGGCTAGTACTCATCTTCTCATCACTGGGGATTATTGGTTTATTATTAGGTGATTTAGCGATGGCGCTTGTCGATCCTCGTATCAAGCTTGGTAAAGGGGGGAGTGTGCGCTAATGGGCATCTTTTCAGAAGAAATTTCTAATATTTCGCAAAAGTCGAACGAAAAGCTGTTTGATTTTGCGGTTGTTGATGAGCAAAAGGCAGAGCAAACGGGCTATTCAAACTATTCTTATTGGCGTTCCACTTGGCAATCATTTTTAAAAAATCGTGTTGCGGTTTTTCTGTTAGCGGTTGTGGCAATTATTATTGCTTTTGTAATCATACAACCCTATTTACCTTATCAAAAATCACCTACAGAAATTTATATCGATGAACAAACCGGTTCTCAAGCGCGAAATATAGTGCCGAGTGCAGAATTCTGGTTTGGAACAAATTCCATCGGTCAGGATTTATGGGCGCGTATTTGGGCAGGGACAAGAACTTCGCTACTGATTGGTTTTGTAGTGGCATTAGCTGAAGTAGCTGTAGGAATCTCAGTTGGTGCACTTTGGGGTTTTTCAAGAAGACTAGAAGCGCCAATTACTCAAGTTTATAACATCGTTGAAAATATCCCGACAACGATCGTCTTAATCTTAATGTCCTATATTTTAAGACCAAGTATTTCGACAATTATTATTGCTATGTGTATTACAGGCTGGGTGGAGATGGCTAGGTTTATTCGCAACCAGATTGTCATTTTACGTGACCGAGAATATAACCTAGCATCGAAATGTCTAGGGACTCCAAGTTATCGAATAATTTTGAAGAACTTATTGCCGTATTTAATCTCCGTTATTATGCTGCGAATGAGCTTAGCGATCCCTTTTGCGATAGGAGCAGAGGTGTTTTTAACGTATATCGGCTTAGGATTGCCAATTAGTGAACCATCGCTAGGGAACTTAATAAATGAAGGCCGGGTACTCATGATGTCTCCAGATTTACGCTATCAATTAATCTTCCCAAGTGTCGTACTGAGTATCATAACGATTGCTTTTTATATTATCGGAAATGCATTTGCCGATGCAGCAGATCCAAAAAATCACGTGTAGAGGAGGATGACGATGGGGGACAACAACGGAAAGTCACGGATTTTATCCATTCAAAATTTAATCATAAAGTTTAAACTACGTGGCCAAGTGCTAACAGCGATTCGTGATATTTCTCTTGATCTATATAAAGGGGAAAGTCTTGCGATAGTCGGAGAATCAGGCTCAGGGAAATCGGTGCTTGTGAAATCGATTATGGGCCTATTGGATAAAAATGGCTACGTCGATCAAGGGGAGATTCTCTATAAAGATTATGATTTAGCAAAGTTTTCCACTGAAAAGGATTGGCTAAAAACCCGAGGCAGGGAAATTGCTATGGTCACACAGGATCCAATGACCTCGTTAAATCCCTTAAAGTCGGTTGGAAAGCAAATAGAAGAATGTGTCGTTCTCCATCAGGGCTTAAAAGGAAAAGAAGCGTATAAACGGACTTTAAAGCTGCTGACAGACGTAGGGATTCATGATGTAGAAAAACGTTATAAGCAATACCCGCATGAATTTTCTGGAGGAATGCGCCAAAGAATTGTCATTGCAATTGCGGTAGCTTGTAACCCGAAAATCCTCATTTGTGATGAACCAACAACTGCATTGGATGTGACGATTCAAGCTCAAATTTTGCAGTTGTTAAAAAAACTGCAAGAAATGTATGGACTGACGACAATTTATATTACGCACGATTTAGGGGTTGTTGCAAAAGTGGCAGATCGGATTGCTGTCATGTATGCCGGTGATATTATCGAAGTGGGCAAAACCCATGAAGTCTTCTTCAATGGAAAGCATCCATATACATGGGCCCTTCTTTCATCATTGCCGCAGTTGGGCGCCAAAGGAGAGGAACTGTACTCCATAAAAGGCACACCGCCTAATCTATTTAAGGAAATCAAGGGTGATGCATTTGCACCGCGTAATCCTTATGCTTTAAATATCGATTTTGTTGAGCGGCCACCCGTCTTTAAAGTAACGGATACCCATTTTGCCAAAACGTGGTTACTGCATGCAGATGCACCAAAAGTAGAGCTCCCCAAAAACTTGCAAGGATTCTTTGAAGAGGGGAGACGATATGCACATGGGGAATAGGGAAGTTTTACTGGAAGTGAGAAATTTAGATGTCATTTTTGGAAAAGGCAAAAGTAAATACCATGCGATTAAAGATGTCAGCTTTAAAATCTATAAAGGCGAAACATTTGGGCTTGTAGGTGAATCAGGTTCAGGCAAAACCACAATCGGTCGATCTATTATGCGCATTAATGAAGTGAATGGCGGAGAAATAATATTCAAAGGGAAACCGATTAATGGCAAAATCCCAAAGAATTGGGACAAAGAAATTACGCAAAAGATCCAAATGATTTTCCAAGACCCCATGGCATCCTTAAACGAACGCGCAAAAGTAGATTACATCATTTCAGAAGGCTTAGTGAATACGAAAAGCTATAAAAATGAGGCGGAGCGGTTAGAGAAAGTCAGAAATGCCTTATTGGAAGTAGGTTTACTCCCTGAATTTTCCAGTCGTTTTCCGCATGAATTCTCTGGAGGTCAGCGTCAAAGAATTGGAATTGCTCGTGCATTAGTGATGAATCCAGAATTTATCATCGCTGACGAACCTATTTCAGCACTTGATGTTTCGATTCGCGCGCAAGTTTTAAATCTGCTTTCGAATTTACAAAAACAGAATGATTTAACATATTTATTTATTGCCCATGATTTATCGATTGTTCGTTTTATTACAGATCGTACAGCAGTAATTTATAAAGGGGAAATTGTAGAGCTGGCAGAAACAGAAAAACTGTTCGCTAATCCAATCCATCCTTATACCCGTGCACTCTTATCAGCTGTACCAGAACCGAACCCTTACAAAGAGCGTACAAAAACCATTGAAATCTATGATCCTAGTCATCATAACTATGACAAAGAGCCTCCTTCATTTACAGAAATTGAAGAAGGTCATTTCGTCTTGGCAAATGAAGAGGAAATCGCGCGTTACCGTACTACTTTTAAAATAGGAGTGTGACGAATATGAAGATTCCAAAGGGCTTAAAAATAGGAGATACTATTGGACTGGTAGGCGCTTCTAGTGCTACACCTCCTGAAAGCTTGCCGCTAGCAATTGAAGCCGTTAAAAACCTTGGATTTAAAGTAGTTGCTGGTGAGTCTTGCAAAGAGCGGCATGGTTATTTAGCTGGCAGTGACAAGCTTCGTGCAAATGACATCAATCAAATGTTCCGTGATCCAGAAATTGATGGGATATTCTGTATTCGCGGCGGTTATGGCGCTACAAAAATATTGCCTTTACTAGATTACGAGCTGATTAAAGAAAATCCAAAGGTTTTCGCTGGCTATAGTGATGTAACGGCATTGCATATTGCTTTTAATCAGCTTTGTGAATTGGTGACCTATCATACACCGATGCCGTCTACAGAATTTATAAAGCCCGAGATGGACGATTATACATGGGCATCGTTTATCGAAAGTATAACACTGACGGAAGAAAACCATTTTAAGCTAGCTAACCCTAAGACCCAACAAATGACAACGCTTGTAGCTGGAAAGGCAACTGGCCAACTTGTAGGAGGGAACTTAACTTTAGTAACTGCCTCTCTTGGAACTCCTTATGAGATTGATACAAAGGGGAAAATTTTGTTTTTGGAGGATATCGATGAGTATGAACGCAGTATCGATCGAATGCTAACACAGCTAAAATTAGCAGGGAAATTTGATGATGCGGCAGGTTTACTGTTAGGTGCATGGACAAATTGTGGACCGCAAAATCCAAATCGTCCAGACCACAGCTTACGCTTACAAACGATTTTTGAAGAAATTTTAGCCCCGGCTAATAAACCGATATTGATGGATATCGTCTGTGGTCATTGCCTGCCAACAATGTCACTTCCTTTAGGGAGAACGGTTTCCTTTGACACAGCAACGAAATCGATTGAAGTTATTGGATAGTAAAGCCATGGAAAAAGCCGTACATGAATTAATCGAACAAGTGCCTTACAATGTTAAACTAATCGTAAAAGCGGCTGGAGCAACCGAGCTTTTACTATCAAAAGAAATTGATGATGTCTTTTCAAGTGCAAGTTTAATTAAAGTGCCTATTCTTATGGCTGTGCTAACGCATCTTGAGAGGAAAAATGAATCACTAAATCAATTGGTAAAGATTTTACCAGAAAACCATGTGGAATTTAGCGTACTTACAGAGCTGAAGACTGAAGAATGTTCGTTGTATGAGCTGCTTGTATGGATGATTATTATTAGTGATAACACGGCGACAAACGTACTCATTGATTTTGTAGGAATCGGCAAATTGAATGATTACTTCAAAGAAATCGGGTTGATGCAAACAAAGCTTCAACGTAAAATGATGGATTTTGTCCAATTGGAAAAGGGCTATGATAATTTAACGACGGCCAGCGATATGGGATTGCTCTTTACGGCGATTTATCGTAAGGAGCTTTTAAGTTATCAATATAGTGAGCTGGCGATTGACTTATTGAGCCGGCAACGAGTCCATGAATCATTAAAAAGATACCTAGTCGACGATGTGCGAATTGCTCATAAAACGGGAAGTTTGGATGCTGTTGAACATGATATAGGGATTGTTTTTACTGATAAAATTGATTATATCATAGGAGTTTTTGTCACAAATCATACAAATAACGAAGAGGCAAAAAAGCTTATCGGCAAGATTTCAAAAATTGTTAATCAGCATCTAGGAAAGGGGCAAAAGTCGAAATGAAGGCAATTATTAAATCGATGATTGCAAATTTACACGCTGAACCTGATTCACAATCAGAGTTAATCGATGAAGGATTATATGGGATGATTGTAGAAGTAAAAGAAGAAAGAGAAAATGATTGGGTCTATATCAAAACCCCATATTATTATGAAGGATTTTGTAAAGCGACAGACTTGTTAAGGGATGATGCAAAAGCAGTTGCTTGGAAAAAAGCAGCGAGCTATTTCGTTTCTCAAGCCTTTGCAGATGTTTTACTGGAGCCCAAAATACAGTCTGCCAAACTGGCAACGCTTGTTAGAGGTTCCATTGTGAAGATTGTACCGAGCGAAGAGCTGAAGCAAGGGTGGCGCAGGATTCAATTAGCAACGGGTGAAATAGGATATACCCGCAGTCATTGGATTGAAGAGTCGATAGCATTTACTAATCTCTCTGAAGAGGATTTTAGAGATAGAGTTGTACAATCGGCCTTAAGTTATTTGACCACGCCATATCGGTGGGGAGGGAAATCACCTTTAGGAATCGATTGTTCAGGCCTTTGTTCCATGTCGTATCTGTTAAATGGTGTAACGATTTATCGTGATGCCAAAATTCTGGATGGCTATCCCGTTAAGGAAATTACATTAGCACAAATTCAAAAAGGTGACCTCCTATACTTCCAAGGGCATATTGCCATGTATATGGGAGATAATTTATATGTTCATGCCTCGATAGGGGGGAATGAAGTAAGCATAAATAGCTTAAACAAGGAACACCCACACTACAGAGAAGACCTTGCGACAACCATCACAGCAGTAGGAAGTATATTTCCTGCAAAATAATCCATCTAGAGCACATCATTGCAGATATACAGATGATGTGTTTTTTGTATTTAGAACAACAAATTTTAAAGCTATTGGAGGTATATTGATGCGAATTCCAAAGGCAAGATACGTTACAGAGGATGACATGAAGATAATCCCAATCAGACAAATGACAAAAAAGAAATATGTTGCGTCTTATAAAGGGAAACTATACTGTCCAACAGCCCATTGCCCAGCAAAGCTTTCTTATTGCAGCAGCAAGAAAGGGCATTATAAAACTTGGCGATACAGTAACCACTCTCCAGACTGCCAGTTCAATCTTGAACGTGAAGGTACTCGTCTAACAGGAAGCAATACTTCCAATGTAGCAGTAAATATTAGTAAGAGACATAAGCAAAATGCTCTTATGAGAGCTTACAAAACGATGGTATTTAATGATGCACAACTTGAAGGTCGTGTGGAGGATGCTGCTAAGGTTGAGCGAAATAGAAGTCCAAGAAAAGTAAAATCAAGCACCTTCCAATCTGCGCAAATGACACTTTTTGGAGGAGCAATTGATGAAGATCTCGCTCGTGTAAAAGGAAAGAAACTATTATCAAGATTTGTGCATGAAATTGGCCCTTCAGATATTGGAGAAAATCGAATTATTAAAGGCTTTATTAAGGATATTGAAGTAGCCGAGTCTGCTGCTGAAATTATCGTTGGCTATCAAAATGAGGATATCACAATTAGTTTTGGGGAAAATTTTAAGAATGATCCATTGAATAAAAGTTATTTAAATAAATTCTGGGCCTTGGAAGAATGGTTGAATCGGCATAAAACAGTGAATTTTATAGGGGTTGGTGAAGTGCGTCTATCAAAAGACCATAAATATGAACTGGTAGTGGAAATGGGGATTGATTTTAAGGTGGATGGGGAAGATCTTTATAATATTGCGAGGAAAATGAAGGTGGAAGTATTCAATTAGATAATATTTTGAACCATCAAATTATATGAAGATATAAGTTTTTTTAGATAAAAAGGATAAATGTGGGTACTATAACTATAGAGAGAAGGAGGACGCTTATGATAACTCATTACCGAAAAATAGCAGTAGCAATCGATTTCTCAGACCATTCGATGAAGGCTCTTGAACGTGCCATTCTGGTGGCAAAAGACAATGATGCAAGTATCCTATTAGTAAATGTAATCGATACAAAATCCTTTGGCTCTGTTGCTGCCTACGACTTAAAATATGCAGACCAGCTAAAAGAGGAAAGTGTTACTAAAATGGATGGGCTGAAAAGCCAGGTTGTGGCGGCAGGTGTGCCCGTGGTAGAAGTCTTGGTCGTGGAAGGTTCGCCAAAGGAAATTCTAACGGATTTGCCTGGTGTAGACTTAATCATTTGTGGAGCAACGGGTGTTAACAAAGTTGAAAAAATGATGATCGGCTCTGTTGCAGAACGAATTGTACGTTCGGCACAGTGTGATGTGCAATTAGTTCGATAGAAAAAATCTCTAGTGAACATCTATTTTCTAAGAAAAATAGGTGTTTTTTTATTGTCTACGAATTGAAGGGACAGGGATACTTGATTATTTAGATACAGCAGGCATAGAGATATCTCTGACAACTGCAAATGACTTTCATGCGGCATGAAGGACATTTTGATGATGATTCAGTTGAGAAATGTCTTTCATAAGTGGGATGAAAGACACATTGATGCCGATCTCGATGAAAAGTGGCATTCATAAGCGGAATGAACGCCAGTTTAATGTTAATCTGGATGAAAAGTGGCATTCATAAGCGGAATGAACGCCAGTTTAATGTTAATCTG
>Ga0182745_1001235_pt1 | contig 25128 bp, 15 predicted proteins | sample eDN3rd30CKraftBY_FD_128523 | JGI IMG/M metagenome (GOLD analysis project Ga0182745, IMG submission 128523) | Enriched backyard soil microbial communities from Emeryville, California, USA - eDNA 3rd pass 30_C Kraft BY (version 2) (version 2) | ecosystem: Environmental > Terrestrial > Soil >... | reverse complement strand
TGGGCTGGTCAATGGTGGCACGCTGGCGGGCACGGTGCAGAACAACGGTACCGTGCAGAACGTGACCCTGGCTGATACCGCCGTGCGTGGCGGTGTGCTCAAGGGCAACGTGCAGGGCAAGGGCACCATCACAGACGCCTTGGTGGATGTCACGGCCCTCTCGCCGGACGTTACCCTGGGTGCTGGCACCCAGATCACTTCCAATACGGCGCACAACGTCCCCGGGCTTGACCTGAGCGAGGCCATTCGCGGCAGCGACGGCACGCTCGATGCCGACCAGCCGCTGCTGGTCACGGAAACAGGCGAGGCCCTGAGCCTGCGCGAGTTGGCGCGGCAGGGTGTCGATGCCGCCTTTGCCAGCGGTGGTACGCAGGTGGAGGACGGCAACGGCATATTGGCTTTGAGCACCAATGAACTGCCGGAAACGGTGGTGTCGGTGGTGATCGGCGGGATCAGCACCACCGATGAACCCGATGGGGTGCGGCTGGCCGAAAACGGCGATTTGTTGGTGACCCGTGGTGGCGTACAGACCCGCTTCGTGCCGGCACCACTCGATACCGAGGCGCTGGAAGCTGGCCTGCAGGATATTGGGGCTGATGCCACGGAAGCAGGAGGCGCGTTGCTGGTGCAGGTGGGGGATACCACCTTCTCGCTGCGCCTGGCGCTGTTCGCCAACCCGGCGCCGGAGCAGGAAGCCTCGGCGTTGCTGGACGGCTACGGGATCCAGGCATTGCAGGGCGATGGCGCGTGGTTCACCACGGTGGGCAGCCCGTCCAACCCGGTGAGCTATCGGATCCTGGTGAACTACCCCGATGGCAGTTCGCAGGAAGTGTTGCCGTATCTGCATGACGTGCAGGGTTTTGGCCGCTGGATCGAAGACCTGGAGTGGTCGTTCAAGGCCAATTCGGTCAACGGGCAGCTGCAGGTATGGGATGGCGAGGGCAGATTGCTTGGCCGCGGCATCCCGGCCTACCAGGTGAGCGAAGCGGCGCCGGTAGAGGAGCCGAGCCTGAAACTGGGCGAAGACGTGAACGGCGATGGCCTGCGGGATTGGGTGTTCCGTTCAGGAACGCGCAGTCAGGTGATCTATAACCTGGGGTTGTAAAGGCAGCAAGTCGTTCGCCGCCAGCGAAGTCAAAAGCCGAGCTGGCGGCGGATGAATCATCGACTGCTTATTGGCTTGGGTGGTAGTTCGCCGGTATCGCCTGCATGATGAAGCAGGCACTCCACGGCATGCAGGAGAAGGCATCTGGATGCCCAGTAGCCAGGCCATCAAGCCAGTGTCGAGGAAATACAGTTTCGGTGTTTTCGGTCGTACAGAGCCGGGTAACCCCCTTGCCAGAGCAGGGATTTTCAAGTGTTACATAGGGTTTGTGCTGGCCGAACAGATGCTTGGCCAGCGTGGTCTTGCCGGATTGGCACGGGCCGGTCAGAGCAAGGAGAGGAAAGCCCTTGGCCAGGCGTGCCAAAGTCGTGCTCGCGGTCCGTGGGATCATCTTTACAAATCGAAGTTATAAGTTTTGATTTGTAAAATGGCGTATCAGGCCAAGCTGGGCAAGTCATTGCGGCGGTGGGCGGGTCAACAAACTTCCCCACCCCCATGCCCACTCGTGCGCCCCAGCGGTTCGGCGCAGCCCTGCTGGCCATCGGTGCGCGGGCCGGTGAGTACGGACCAGGTCATTACCAGATAGAGGACGAAGCAGGCGCTCCACAGGATGCCGGAGAGGGTGAGCAAGGTCGTCATCCATGGGGCGGCCAGGCTGATGCCGGCGGCGGCACGGGTCAGCGCGGCGAGCACCAGGGCCGTGGCGGCAAGCGGTAGCCAGGGGCGGCGGTCGAGCCAGAGGCCGGCGTGGATGCGGCCGACCATGGCCATGATGGTGAAGATCGACAGGCCCATGGCGCCGGCCATCAACAGATGCCGGCCGGCGGAAGGCAGCAGCGGCGCGCCCAACCAGGCGGCGCCCAGCAGAGCGTAGCCCAGGGCGATCAGCCAGTAGCTGGCATACAGCATCAGTGCCCAGCGGGTGAAGAGCGGGCGGCCGACGTGCCAGTCGTTCAACAGGTTCAACATCCCCGCGGCGGCGGCCAGTGCGGTCCAGCCGCTTACCACGTCGTTGCCGAGCGCGAATTCGGTGGCGCTGCATACGCCGATGGCGAAGATGGCCAGGTTGCGGCGCGGCGGGCGCGCCAGATACACGGTGTCGTTACTGGTTTGCACACCGGGGCGGCCTTGCTCGATCAAGCCGTTGAGCACGGCCATGGATACGCGGCTTGCCGCGATCACGATCAGCATCATCACCACGCCCACCGCGGCACGCAGCCAGGCCAGTGCGTTGCCGCCCCACTGCAGCGCGGCAAAGAATCCCATGTCCAACAGCAGCAGTGCGCCAAGCGCCCAGGCAAAGCCGAGGTGGGCGCGCTGCGCATCGCGCCAGAGCGGCGGCCCCACCCGCGCCAGCAACAGTGCCCACAAGGCCAGGTTGCACAGCGCGGCGGGCCAGAGGCCAATAACGGCAGGCCAACTGCCGGCAAGCGCGTAGGCCAGGCGTGCCGCCAGCCACAGCAGCACCAGCGGTACCAGGCGTCGTGACGCGATGGGCGGGCTCTGGGTGAATTCTGGAATGGCTGTCAGCACAAAGCCGGCGATGGCGGCGGTAACGCAGCCGAAGATCAATTCGTGCCCGTGCCACGGCAGGCCGCCGCCGGGCAGCGGGGCCGGCAGCAATCCGCGCAACATCAGCAGCCACGTCACCATCAGGAGCGCGGCGCTGGCGGCGGTCAGCAAAAAGAAAGGCCGAAAGCCGCACATGAACAGCGGCCATTCACCGCGCAGCGCGCCTTTGAGGCCGCCAGGCGTACGCTTCACACGGTACATCCCGCGTGGCGCGCATGTTCGTTGGGCGGCGGTGGCGGCAGCGTACCTTCGCTCAGGCCGAAATTGATGCGCACTTCCTCCACCTGCAGCAGTTCCGCGGTGGTCTGGTACACCCAGAGGTTGTCGCGTGTTTCCTGGGGCCGGTCCAGCGCGAACTCGCGCACCAGGCGGCCAGGGTCCGGCGCCATCAACAGGATGCGGTCGGCCAGGCGCACAGCTTCCATCAGGTCGTGAGTGATCATCAGCACCGCGGTGCCTTGCTGGCGCACCTGCAATTCCAGCAGATGGTAGAGCTCGGCTTTCAGGCCGATGTCCAACGCGGAGAATGGTTCGTCCAGCAACAACAGGTCGGGTGAAATCGCCAGTGCGCGGGCCAGCGACACGCGGCTTTGCATGCCGCCGGAAAGTTCGTGCGGATATTTGTCCAGGTCGTCGCGTCCCAGCCCCAGGCGCCGGCCCAGCGCGATGGCCTGCCGGCGTCTTGCGTCCCGCGGCACGCCCAGTGCTTTCAGGCCCAGCGCGATGTTGTCGGCGGCGGTTTTCCAGGGCATCAGGCGCGGTTCCTGGAACACGCAGGCAATGCCGCGAAAATCGGATTGCACCAGGATTTCCGAGGGCGTCAACAAGCCGGCCACAATGTGCAGCAGCGTGCTTTTGCCGCAGCCCGACGGACCCACCAGCGCCAGGATTTCACCGGCGTACAGGTCCAGCCCCACATTGGCGAGCACTTCCGTGATGCCGTAGCGGTGGTACAGGTGGCGGATGTGCAGCGCGCTCATCAGGCGGTCTCCGTGCGCCAGCGTTCCACGCGCCGTTTGATCGGTTCCAGGAACAGGTATTCCAATGCCAGCAACAGACCCAGCACCGCCACGATCCAGCCGAGCGAGGTGGCGGTGTCCAGTTGCGCGCGCGACACCGCCAGCGCCGCGCCCACGCCGTCCACGGTGGTCAGGAGCTCGGCCATCACCACCACTTTCCACGAGGTGCCGAGCGCCGTGATCCAGGCGGGAAACAGGTAGGAGGCAAGATGGGGCAGGTAGACGTCGCTCAGCAGCATGCGCCGCGGCAGGCGGTAGGCGCGCGCCACGTCCTTCAGTTTGTTGTCCAGCGTGCGGGCGCCCTGCATGGCGCCGAGGAACACGATGGGAAAGCAAGCCACCAGCACCGTGAATACCACGGTGCCATCGCCCATGCCGAACCACAGCATGGCCAGCACCAGCCAGGCGATCGGCGGCATGCCGAGCAGCAGCGTGGCCAAGGGGCGCGAGAACATCGCCGCGGTGAGCGAGCGTCCGGCGATGAGCCCAAGCAGCGTGCCCGTTGCCAGCGCCAGGCCCAGGCCATAGAGGGCGCGCCGCGCGGATACCAATAGTTCCGGCAGCGCCTGGCCGCTGTCGAACATGTGCGTCAATTGCCGGAAGGTGGCCACCGGGCCCGGCAGCACCAGATCGCCGTACACGTGCGCGCCGTATTCCCACAGGGCGCAGAACAGCAGCAGACTGGCCACCGCGCCCCAGCCGCTCCAGAGATAGCTCAATGTTGCCGCCAGCGCATCGCGCAGGCGTATCAGCCAGATCATGGCGTCGGCTCGATTCCGTAGAACGCCGCATCCGGCAATTTGCCGCCCACCGTGGCGGGTTCGCGTTCCAGCAGCAGCTGCAGGAATTCCTCCAGCTCAGGGCGCGCGGCCGCGGCGGTGGCATAGTGATCGGGCAACACCGCAATGGAATCGGCCACGGCGTCGGACGTGAGCAGGTTGATGTGCCGGGCCACCAGCGCGCCGCATTCGGTCGCCTGCGCCAGGCACCAGCGGTACGAGGCCGCATAGGCGCTTTCCAGGCGGGCAGTGAGCGCCGCATCGCGGCTGGCGGTGCCCAATATCGCCATACCGGCCTGCGGAATGCGCGCTTCACGTTGCAACAGCCGACCCCATTCTTCCTGCAGGTTCACGCTGCGATACAGGTCCGGCGCCACCAGCGACAGCGGAAATGAGCGCGTCTTGCGCAGCGCCATCGACACCGCCGGTTCCGCCAGCAGCGCATGATCCACCCGGCGCAGCACCAGCAGTTGCATGGCGTCGATCGGTGTGGGCGTGTAGCGCACGCGAAAATCCCGGCGCGGATCCAGCCCGGCGCGTTCGGCCAGGTAGGTGAAGAGGATGTCGGGCATGTCGGCGCGGAACGGCACGGCGATTTCCTCGCCGCGAAAATCCGCCAGCGTTTTCAGGTCGGGATTGCGCGACACCAGCCATAGCAGCCCCCACACCGACACGTTCACCAGCTTCAATTCCACGCCGCGGTTGTACAGGTTGGCGGCCACGTTGGTGGGCATGGCGATGAAGTCGGCGCCGCCTTCCAGGGCGAGCGCGCGCAGCTGATCGGGGTTGGTCCAGCGCACGAACGTCACCTCATCCGCCACGTCCGCCAGCACGCCGCTCTCGATCATGTGCAGCAGCGGAAAGGACACCGCCGCCGGCGGTCCCGCGAGTACCAGGCGGGTGCGCGGGCCTCCCTCGTCGGCTGCCAGGGCCGGCTGCCACGGCGCAATGAGCAGCAGCAGCGCACAAAGCCACAGCAGCGCGGCCAGCCCAAGGCGGTAGGGAGAAAGGCCACGGGGGCAGGGGATGGCGGGCGGAGTCTTCATGGATGCAACACAGTCTATTTTCACGATCGCCGGCGAGGAATGACAAATGTCAATGCCTGTGGGGAAAGCGATCAGGCATGCTGGCGTCTTTGCCTGCGCCGAGGCTTTTTATTTGGATGAGAATAGTAATTATTTTTATTCTCATTTGATATGGGTTTCTGTACCGTAGCTTCCGGTCGTTCAGCTCATCAAAGAAAGGAGTATCCCCTGCATGCGCAGGTGCTTGTTGTTTGCGGCCGCGCTGACGGGCCTCGCCGTGGCGGCCCCGGCGTGGTCCGGCGAGGATGAAACCCCGCCGGCTTCCCCCTCACAGGAAAACATCCCCGTGGTGGATATCACCGGCGAGCGTGTCGACGGGCAGCGCCAGGAACTGCAGACCACCCTGCAACAGGTGCCCGGCGGCACCAACCTGATCGATCTGGACCAGCAGCGCGGCAGCCAGTCCACCGTGGCGCAGGTGCTCGATTTCGAGCCGGGCATCATCATCCAGGAATTCTTCGGCGGCAACGACCAGCCGCGCCTGAACATTCGCGGTTCCGGCATCCAGGACAATCCGGTGTCGCGCGGCGTGCAACTGCTGCAGGATGGCCTGGCGCTCAACCAGGCCGACGGCTCCTTCATCATCGGGCTGCTCGATCCGGAACAGGCGCAGTTCATCTCCGTCTATCGCGGTTCGAACGCGCTGCGCTACGGCGGCACCACGCTTGGCGGCGCCATCGATTTCAGCCAGCGCAATGCCACCAACAGCACCTCGACGCTCAACGTGGAAGCCGGTTCCTGGGATGCGCGCAAGGTGGCCGTGGCGCTTGCCGGCAAGGTGGGGCGGTGGGATGCCTACCTGCGCGCCGGCCAGCAGCAGTCCGAAGGCTGGCGCACGCACAGCGGCGGCGAGCGCAGCAACGTGGCGCTGAACGTCGGCGTCGAGCACGCCCGGTGGTCCAACCGCAGCTATTTCAACGTGACCGACAACCGCTTCGACATTCCCTTCCTACTGACGAAGGAACGCGCGCTGTCGGATCCGCGTTCGGTGATCGGCGATTACGCTGATCCCGACAATCGCTCCATCGAGGACTTTCTCAACGTGCGCGTACGCCAGCCGCTGCGCGACACCCGCCAGTACCGCATCGCCAACAAAACCTCCTGGTATGGCCGGGTCAACGCGTCGCTCGGGGTCTATGCCGAAAAAGTGAACGATCAGTTCAAGAACCCTGCCTGGCAGGCCGACACCGAAGCCGACAACCTCGGCCTCGATGCCAGCATCGACCATCGCTGGGGCGCCACCGCGGTGGAGGCGTTCATCTCCGCCAACACCGGCACCATGCCGCGCGACTACTGGCTGGTGCATCCCAATAACGGCACCCTGGTGCGCCGCTTCGGCGCCGTGGATCTCGAGGCCGACAACTTGGTGGTGGGCGGGCAGCTGATTCAGGATCTGAACTCGCAATGGCAGGCCTTGTTTTCCGTGCAGCACGTGCGCAACCAGCGCGACATTGCCGATCGGCGCGCACCCGGCCTGCTCGACAGCTCTTTCGACTATGAAGCCACCAATCCCAAGCTCGGCGTCATCTGGGAACCGCATGACGACAGCCGCTATTACGCCAACGTCAGCCGCAGCTCCGAGGCGCCCACGTTCTGGCAACTGGTCGATCTTGGTCCGGGTTCGGTGCCGGCGTCGCCGTCCAGCCTGTACCTGATGGTCAAGCCGCTGAAGATGCAGGAAGCCACCACGTTCGAGATCGGCACCACGCAGCGCTATGGACCGATTGCCTGGGAAGCCACCTATTTCCGCTCCCGGGTAGAGGACGAACTGATCGCCGAAGTGCAGAACTTCGCCATCGATGGCACCACCGTGAACTACGATCACGCCACGCTGCATCAGGGCGTGGAGCTGAGCTTCAACGCCCGCACGCCGCCGGGCCTGCTCAGTGCCGCCGACTGGCTGAGCCTGCGTGGCGTGTACAACTACAGCGATTTCACCTTCGAAGGCGGCCGCTACGACGGCAAGCGCATCGCTGGCGTGCCGGTGCACCTGGTGTCCGGCGAACTCGGCTATCACTTGAGTGAGCGCTTGAGCGTCAGCCTCAACGCCCGCTGGCAGCCGCAGGATACGCACATCGACCATTTCAACGGTGGCCTCAAGCAGGACAGCTATCTGCTGCTCGGCGCCAATCTTACCTGGCAGCCGGATGAGCGCTGGGAACTCTATCTCGACCTGCACAACCTCACCGACGAAACCTACCAGACCGCCTACGTGGTGCGTGGCCTGTCCGCCGAGGACGCCAGCTCCGGGCTCAGCACGCCGAGCTTCGTGCCGGGGCCGGCCTTCCACGCGTTTGCGGGGCTGCGGTTCAGTTGGTGAGGCGTGTGCCTTTATCTTTTGTCTCGACGCAGGTGACGGCAATGAATGAGCGGTTATTGAACGATGTTTTGCAATCGGCTGGCGGCAATGCGGGCGGACGCCACCGCCGCCGTGCCCTCTGTGCGCTTCTGGCGCTGCTATCCTGCGCGGGTGTGCACGCGCAGGACATCACCGGCGTGTGGAACGGTTCCTATACCTTGACGATGCGCGCCGCGCCTGGTGGCGTAGTGCTCGGTACCAGCACCACGGCAATCGCGTGGACCTGGAATTTCGACGAAGGCTGGGCCGAATTCGGCAGCTTTGATCCTGAAATGCCGGGGCAGGGCATGCTCAGCGTCGGCTTTCCGTTTCACGTGCAGGACCTCGGCAACGCCGACCCCCAGGGCGACCGTGCCTCCTTCACCGCCAATGGCGACGGCACCTACACGCTGCATCACGGATTCCAGATCTATAACCCCTTCGTCGGCAACCCGCGCACCGAAACCACCACCACCTTCCGCATTACCCGCAATGGGGCGCGCCTGCAGGTGGAAACGCTCGATGCGGAGGCAAGCGGCGGGCCGGACGGTATTCCGGGTACGCAGATCGTCGGCGTGTTTCCACTGACGGTGGAACCGGATTTCATCGGCAGTCTCGGCCAGGGTGACGATCCCGGCACCGACCCTGGTCAGGGAGATCCCGGCACCGGTCCAGGCGCGGGGCTGATCGGCGCGTTCATCGCCACGCCCGAGGCCATCGTGCGCGGCCAGAGTTTCACCCTGACCTGGCAGGCGGTGCGCGCCGATAGTTGCCGCGCGGAAGGCGCCTGGAACGGGAACAAGGATACCGCCGGCGCGGAAAGGCTCACTCCCGCCAACAGCGGTCTTGGGACTTACACGCTTGTCTGCAGCGACGACGAAACCACGCTGCGCCGCAGCGTGAACGTGCTGGTGGCCGACGAGATTCGCAGCGGCGATGCCACGGGGCTCGTGGTGGGCGACGGCCGCGTGGTGAACAACAGCGGCACGCTCACCAACCTGACCAACAACGGTATCGTCAGCGGCGGCGCGCTGGCCGGCACGGTGCAGAACAACGGCGTGCTGGCGAATCTGCGTCTGGCGGCCGGCACCACGGTACGTGGCGGCACGCTGCGCGGTGCGATCCAGGGCAGCGGCACGGTGACGGACACCTTGCTGGACGTGAGCGCCCTGTCGGCCGACATCACGCTCGGCGCCGGCACCCAGATCACGGAAACCGCGGCACGCAACGTCACCGGGCTCGATCTCGGCACAGCGGTGCGCGGCAGCGACGATGCGCTCGATACCGCCGTGCAATTGCTCGTCGATGCCGACGGCGACGCCTGGAACCTGCGCGAGCTGGCGCGGCGCGGCATCAATCTCTTCTTCGGCAACAGCGGTACCCAGGTCACAGAGGCCAAGGGCGTGCTGAACGTGCGTAATGGCGCGCTCGGCACGGCGGTGGCTTCGATACTGCCGGTGGCACTGCACACCACCGACCAGCCGGACGGCCTGGTGCTGAGCCCCGATGGCGATCTGCTGGTCAGCGCGCTAGGTGTCGAAACCCGTTTCCTCCCGAGCCCACTGGATGCCGCCGCGTTGACAACGGGCTTGCAGCAACGCGGGGCGACGGTGCAGGAAAGCGCGAATGGTTTGCGGCAGGTGCAGATGGACGGCAACACCTTGTCGCTGCGATTGGGATTGTTGGCGGATCCGGCGACGGCCCCCGGCGGGGTGCTGGAAGAGGGCGCCGTGATCCACACGGTGGGCACCGTGGCCAATCCCGCCGGTCATCGCCTGCTGGTGGAATATCCCAACGGCAGCACGCAGGAAATGTTGCCGTACCTGCACGATGTGGCGGCCCTGGCCGCCTGGATCGAGGATATCGGCTGGAGTTACACCATCAATCCGGTGAATGGCCAGGTGGTGGTGCGCGATGCACACGGCACGGTGCTGGGACGTGGCATACCGGCTTATGGGCTCACGGTGCAGGCGCCGACAGGACAGACCACGCTGCGCGCCACCACCGATCTGAACGGCGACGGACGCAACGATTGGCTGTTCAGTGCCGGCGCGTGGAGCCAGGCGATCTACAACCTGGGCACGGGGCAGGCCACGGCAACGACCAGCGGCAGCGCCAGTGAACTGCAGGAGGCGCAGACCCAGGGCACCAGCGCCGCCGTGGTCACTGACCAAGGGGGAGAGCCGGGCGCAGGCAACGCCGCTGACCAGGCCGGCAGCGCAGGCCTCAGCGGCCTCTACGTCGGCGAACACATGATCACCATGCGCGGCTGCCCCGGCGTTTGCGTCGGCGGGCAGGAAGTGGTGCTTGGCATCGGGGTGCGCAATTCGCCGTGGGTGTGGGATTTCGACAACCACACGGTGCTCATCACCGGCACCACGCTCACCGTGGGTTTCAATTATGAAATACAGAGCCTGGGCAATGCCGGCACGGGCGATGCGCGGCTGACCGCACCATTCACCGACAACGGCGACGGCACCTACACGCTGCATCACGGCTTCCAGATCTACAACCCCAACGTGGGTAATCCACGTACCGATACCACCACCAAGTTCCGCATCACGGTGGATGCGGACAATCCCAACCTGATTGTCATCCAGACGCTCGACGATGAGCCCGGCCGCACGCCGGACGGCATCGTGGGCACGCAGATCGTGGGCGTGTTTCCGTTGACGGTACAGCCGGAATTTCGCGGCAGCGCGCGGCGCGAAGGCGGCAGCAGCGCCGGCGACGGCGTGCCGGACCAGGTGAAGGAAGCGCTTGGCCTCAACCCCGACGCGCCCAATGGCGACACCGATGGCGATGGGCTGACTGACGTGGCCGAACTCGGCGCGCTGGAAGCGCCGCTGGATAGCGATGGCGATGGGCTCATCGATGCCCTGGAACCGGGCGATGCGGCACACGATGCGCAGCGCATCGTCGGTTTGGCATTGTTCGCCGGCATTCCCGGCCGCACGCAGGAAAACTTTCCCCTGGCCGGCAGCAGCGTGAGCGCCAGTATCGGCGGGAGTTGGCGTTTCACCGGTGCCGCCACCGGCCTGATGCAGCTTGCCGCCACCGACGATCCCGACAATGCCATTCCCGACACCACGCTTGGCGACGCCGGACTCGATTACCAGCACGGCTATGCGCAGTTTCAGCTGAGCGGCGCTTCGTCCGCCGAGCCTGTCACCCTGCGCTTGAACTACACCGCGCCGCTGCCCACCGATAAGCTGCTGCTTTATGCCGCCACCCGGGTGGACGGCAAGGTGCGCTACACGCTGATGGCCAGAAGCGACTATCGCCAGATCGACGCGCACACGCTGGAAGTAACGCTGCGCGACAATGGCCCCCGCGATCTGGATGGCAGCGATGGGGTGCTGCGCGTCGGCTTTGCTCCCACGCGCAACACACTGGGCGGCTACGGTTTTTGAGCGACCGGCGCCGCCGTTTCCTTCCCTGTTACGGCCGGGCCGGCTCGGCCACCACGATGTAGTCGTGGCCGTAGCGAAGCCCGCCTTCGCTACGGCACAGGGCCAATGCGTGCTGCCGCACTTCGGCAATGTGCTGCTGCAGCGCCACCGCCAACCGCCGGTCCTGCATCCGGCCCAGCGCCTGGGTGCACATGTCGAGCTGACTGTCGATGAAGCGTTCGCCGTAGCGGATGGCGATGCGCTGGGCATCGAGCACCCGAAAGCCGGCCTGTTCCATCCCGCGCAGCACCCAATCCAGCGGATATTCCCGATAGGGCCGGTCGTTGCACAGCAGCAGGCAGGCATCGCGCAGGCGCCCTATGCGGGTAATGGTGCGCCCCGCGGCGTCTTCCGGGTAATGGCACACATAGGGCTCCAACCCCAGCAGATACAGGCGCTTGCCCACGTGCGGCCTCAGCCGTGCGAACAGATGCTCCTGCCAGTAGGGGGCGAAGCCTTCGATGGCCCCCAGTAGATAGTCGGCCAGCACGGTGTCGTAGACCTCGCCCGCAAGCAGTTCCGGATCCACCCAGTTGCCCACCAGCACGCGATCCTGCGCTCTTGCCTTGTCGCCAAGTTCCAGGCGCGTGGCCTGGGCCATGCGCTGCGAGCCGGTGACGGCGGTCCAGCGTTCGGTCTGCTGGGCCAGCAGCCAGCGCATCGAGCTGCGTCCGGTGCCGGCGTCGAGTACGCTGCCCCAGGGCAGGCCTGCCTGCAGTTCCGTGATGTTGTCGTAGAGGCTCATGCAAGGGTTTCCTCGGCGCAAGGTAGAGTGGTGCGGAAACGTCGGCGAATCCGCGCCAGGCTCGATCGTTAAAAATATTACATTATAACGTAATGAATTAATCGGGCGGGGCGGGGAAGGCCGCCTGCGGTTCGATGGCAGGCCAAGGCGGGGAGAAAAACCGGGTGTGCAGAAGCGCGGATTCCAGGCGGGCCTGTGCCGCCTGGAGGGTCAGGGTAAGCAGGCGATCGGGCGCCGGCTTACAGGGTGGCCAGGATTTCCGGGCGGGGTCGGACGCGGCTTACTCCTCGCGCGCCTTGCTCGGATAGGCCGAGTAATGCAGCGACATCTCCAGCTCCTTGCACGTGATGAACTCCAGAAGCGCCGGTGTGCCCTGTTCGGTGGCGGCGATGCCGCGCTGCAGGGCGGCCACGATATCGGCGGGATCGGTAATGCGCTCGCCGTAGCCACCGAAGGCGCGGGCCATGGCGGCGTAGTCGCCCTGGATGTCGGTGCTGCGGTATTTTTCGGTGGAAATCGGCATGATCGGTAGCTCCATCGCCATGCAGAAGTTATTGAACAGGATGGACAGAATCGGAATCCGCTCGCGGCAGGCGGTTTCGAAATCCATGCCGGTGAAGCCGATCGCCGCATCGCCCCACACGTTGATGCACAAACAATCCGGCCGCGCCAGCTTGGCGCCCATGGCAAGCGGCAGGCCGTAGCCGAGCTGCGTGGTCTTGCCCCAGCCGATGTAGGACAGCGGACGTTCGCTTTCCCAGAAGGGCACCAACTGGTCGCGTGGGCTGCCGGCGTCATGAGTGATCACCACCTTTTGCTTGTCCACCAGTTGGTTCAGTTCGTGAATGACACGATAGGGCGTCATGGGCTGTTGCGTCGATTGCAGCTTGGGCAACCATTCGGCCATCCAGGCATCCTTCACCTGCTTGATCTCGGCGGGGCAGCGGGTGCGGCGCGCCTGCGCCTGGTCCAGGTTGAGCTTGCCGAGTGCGTCGAGCAGTGCGCGCAGGGTCAACTTGGCATCGCCGATCAGGCCGAATTGCGCCGGCACGTCCTTGTTCAGATCCACGGCATCCAGCGTGGCGTGGATCACCTGCTTGCCGGTGGGCATGCGCGTGCCGAACGCGGTAAAGGCAAAGCTGCAGCCGATGCCGAAGATGGTGTCGCATTCGTGCAGAAAGTGATACACCGCCTTGGGCGTGGCGTGGCCGCCGGAACCGATGGACAGCGGATGGGTTTCCGGAAACGCGCTCTTGCCTTCCAGCGAGGTGGTGACGGGGCAGTTGAGCAGCTCCGCCAATTCCTTCAGCTCGCTCCAGGCCTTGGCGTAGTGCACGCCCTGGCCGGCATAGATGACCGGGCGTTCCGATTTCGCCAATGCCTTGGCGGCGGCCTGCACCTGTTCCGGGTCCGGTGCACTGCGTGCCTTGAAGCTGGGCACGTAGTCGTTTGGGTTCCAGCTGGTGACTTCCTCGGTGGCAACGTCCCAGGGCAGTTCCACCAGCACCGGGCCGGGGCGGCCGTTGCGCAACTGGGCGAAGGCGCGGCGCATCACGTTCGGCGTTTCCGCGGCCAGGCCGATCGGCTCCGCCCATTTGGTCACGTGCTGCATGTTGCGCACGGCGTTGAAGTTGGGAAAGTAGTTGGCCACGTTGCGGTTATAGCCCGCGGGGATGAACAGCATGGGCACCGATTCGCCATAGGCCTGCGCCACCGCGCCAAAACTGTTCTCCACGCCAGGGCCGTGCTGCATCACGAACACGCCGATTTCCTCGCCCGAGGACAGCCGGCTGATGGCGTCCGCCATGTGCGCGCCGCTGCGTTCCTGGCGCACGATGATGGGCCTTATGCCGATGGCCGCCGCGGCTTCGATCAGCGGATTCAGCGGGTAGGCGAACAGATACCTGACGCCTTCCGCCTTGAGGATGTGGGCAATGGCCTGGGCTACCTGCATGATTCATGACTCCTGTACTGGTGCGCGCCGGTCAGGGACAAGGCCTGGCGCGAAAGGGATTGGCGGCGGCTCTCGGACGCACATGGTTGGCAGCGGCGCCGGGATCGCCAAGAATAGCAGGTCCGGATTGGCGACGGCATGCGTCGCCGCCGTGGTTGGCCGCCTGCCGGCCAGCCTGCCATTTTACTCATCGGGAGCTTCGTGAGCCGCTTATGAAAATATTGATCACCGGCGCCAACGGTTTCGTCGGCCAGGGCCTGGCCAGGCGCGTATTGAAACAATCGATCGACGGACGTGCCGTCACGGCCTTGACCCTGCTCAGCCGCCGTTTCGAAAGTCCGCCCGATGATGCGCGCGTCACCCTGCTCAAGGGCGACATGGCCGACACCGCGCTATTGCAACAGGCGCTTGCCAACGAACCGGACGTCATCTTTCACCTGGCCTGCGTGCCCGGCGGCGTTACCGAGGCCAATTTCGACCTGGGTAAGCACATCAACCTGGACGCCACCATTGCCCTGCTGGAAATGCTGCGCCAGCGTCAGTGGCAATCCTCCCACGTGCCGCGCCTGGTGTTTTCCAGTTCCGTGGCGGTGTACGGCCAGCCCCTGCCGGCGGCGGTGGACGAGAGCCTGCAGGCCTGCCCGGGCTTGAGCTACGGCGCGCAGAAACTGGTCACGGAAATCCTGATCGCCGACTACAGCCGCCGCGGTTGGCTGGACGGGCGCAGCGTGCGCCTGCCGGGCATCATGGCGCGCCCGGTGGACGACGCCGGCCATGCCTCGCGTTTTCTGAGCGACATCATCCGCAACCTGGCCGAAGGCCGCCCCTTCGTGTGCCCGGCCGAGCCGCAGGCCAAATCCTGGTTCCTTTCCCGCCCCGCCTGCATCGACAACCTGATCCACGCCGCCGAATTGCCCACCGAAAAACTGATTGCCTCTCGGCGCTGGCAGCTTCCCGCCCAGCATCTGGCCATGCAGGAACTGGTGGACGGTATCGCTCGCGTACATGGCCCTGCCGTCCGCGAGTTGATTAGCTACGAACCCAACCCCCAGATCCAGGCGATCTATGCCAGCTACCCGCCACTCCTTACCCCGGGCGCCGAATCGGTGGGCTTCCACCACGACGGCAATATCGAAACTTTGGTGCGTCGGGCTCTATTGGAAGATTAGTGTTCGGTATGGATTTCTGGGGATTTTAGAGGTCCGCATCGAATCTGTTGCAGCCGCCTGGCCAGATATTGCTTGCAGCGTACCCTGGCTGGTCAACAGGGACGACAGAGGCGCAACGGATATTGATGCGGCCCACTACCTCGACCCCAATATTTGCAGCGTCCCCTGGGTGGTCAAAAGGAACGGCAGAGGCGCCACGGTAGAGATGCGGACCAAGAAAAACTTCAATATTCCTCAGAATGTGAAGGCGGCACATGCGCCAGATTATGCCTCCCGACATTGCCGATGAAGCGTTCCCCACTCATCGCCATCGATGTATCCAGCTCCTTGCGAATGATCTCGATCACTTCACGCACACCCGCTTCGCCCCGCGCCCCCAGCCCATACACGAACGCGCGCCCCAGCCACACGCCGCGCGCGCCCAGACACAGTGCCTTCAACGCGTCCTGGCCACTGCGTACGCCTCCGTCCAGATACACTTCGATGCCGTCACCCACCGCTTCCACGATGCGCGGCAGCATGGCAATGGTGGAGGGCGCGCAATCCATCTGGCGCCCGCCATGGTTCGACACCACGAGGGCATCGGCGCCGCTCTGCACCGCCAAGCGCGCATCCTCTGCGTCCAGGATGCCCTTGAGCACCAGCTTGCCGCCCCAGCGCTCCTTGATCCATGCCACGTCATTCCAATTCAGTTCGGGATAGGGCTGGCTGGCGGCCCAGCTTGCCGCCGAGCGCATGCCATTCGCTCCCTTGGCGTGGCCCACGATGTTGCCGAAGTTGTGTTGGCGGGTGCCGAGCATCTGCAGTGCCCAACGCGGGCGCGCGAGGATTTGCGCCACGTGGCTGGGGGTGAAACGCGGCGGCGTGCTGAGGCCGTTGCGGATGTCGCTGTGGCGCTGACCGAGAATCTGCAGGTCCAGCGTCAGTACCAGCGCGCTGCAGCCGGCCGCCTTGGCGCGGTCGATCAGGTCGCCGGCAAAGGCGCGGTCGCGCATCACGTACAGCTGAAACCAGAATGGCTTGGTGGTGTGCTGCGCCACGGTTTCGATGGAACACACGCTCATGGTGGAGAGCGTGAAGGGAATGCCGGCCGCTTCCGCCGCCCTGGCGGCGAGAATCTCACCGTCGGCGTGCAGCATGCCCAGGATACCGATCGGCGCCAGCGCCAGCGGCATGGCGTAGTCCTGGCCCAGCATCGTGGTGGCAAGCGAGCGGTTGGACATGTCCACCGCCACGCGCTGGCGCAGCAGGATCGATTCGAAATCGCTGGCGTTGCGGCGGTAGGTGCTCTCCGACCAGGAGCCGCAGTCCACGTAGTCCATGAACATGCGCGGCACCCGGCGCCGTGCCAGCGCGCGATAATCTTCAACGTTGCAAAGTGGTTTCATGTCGTTCCGGTGTCCGGGGCCTTCTGCGGGCGTGTGGTGGCCGATGCACGGCGATGTGCGCGGGCCAGGCGCAGGCAAGGATAAAGAGGGGGCAGGGAAGCGTCCAGCCTTTGCAAGCGCTGTGTCCACCGCGGGGCTTTGTTCAGCGTCCTTGGCGGGCGCGGCGTGCATGGGGGATGCGCCGCGCGGCATCCTCCGCTATCTTTGACGCGGTCCGTTGCCCGCGGACGCATGTGATGCATGTGCAAAAGAATGACCGCGCCTCATGGTACGGCACCGATCGTCAGTCGAAGGCGGCCCCGCAAGTTTGCGGGCCACTCCATTGGCCTCGATGCCGCCGCGTGGCGCCAAACGACAAGTCATCAATCGAGCAAAGGCCACCCCATGAGCGACAAGCAGTTGGTCAACGTAGGCGATGTCATCGACTCCGCCAGATTCTTTCCCGTGCCTTTCTGCATTTCGTTGATGATGGTCGTCATCATGCTGATCGATGGCTTCGACCTGTTCACGATGGGCTACATCGGTCCGCATCTGCTGCTGCCGGTGGACGAGGGTGGCTGGGGCATCGCCCGCACCGATCTGGGACCGGTGAACAGCGCCGGCCTGATCGGCATGGCGATCGGGTCGGTGGGGCTGGGTTGGCTCGGTGATCGGGTGGGCCGCAAACGCGCGTATGTCACCTGCCTCTTCTTCCTCTTCGCCGGCTCCATGCTCTGCTATCACGCCACGGGCATCACTGAGCTGACGCTGTGGCGCGGCGTCACCGGCCTGGGCCTTGGCGGCGTCACGCCGTTGGCCACCACGCTGATTGCGGAATGGACCAACAAGCGGGTGCGCAGCGTGGTGGTGGCCTGCGTGATCGTTTCCATTCCGCTTGGCGGTACGCTTGCCGGGGTGGTGGAGCAGACCCTCATCGCCAACTATGGCTGGCGCTCGATGTTCCTGGTGGGTGCGGTGGTGCCGCTGATCCTGTTCATCCTGTTTTCCTACACGCTGCCCGAATCGCCCAAGTACATGGCGCAGCGGCCCGCGGAGCACGCGCGGCTGGCCAGGATGCTCAATCGCCTACTGGGGGAAAAGCGCTTCGACGGCAGCGAGAACTTCGTGGTGGTGGAAGCGGTGCAGCATTCGCGCCATTGGTTCGCCACGATCTGGAACAGTCATTATCGCCGGTCCACGCTGCTGATCTGGATCGCCTTCGCGGTGAACAGCTTCGTGCTGTATCTCTTCACCAACTACCTGCGGGTGTTGCTGGAAGCGGCGGAACAAACGTCGGTGGTAGGCTCACGTGGCCTGGCGCTGTTCAGCCTGGGGGCATTCTTCGGTTCTATCGGCGGTGCGTTTCTCATCGGCGGCTTCGGATCGCGCTGGATCGGCACCCTGCTGGCGCTGCTGGGCACGCTTGCCGCGGCGCTGATCGCCCTGGTGCTGGGCGATGGCGCCAATGCTTCCACGTTCCAGTTGCTTACCTTCTGCCTGCTTGCCGGCATGTCCGTCAACGGCATGCAGGCGTTCATGTATGCGGTGAGCGCGCATTCGTACCCCACTGAAATCCGCGCCTCGGCCGTGGGCATGGCGCAGACCTTCTCGCGGGTGGGCGCGGTGCTGAGTCCGAGCAGCGCCTCGCTCTATTTCGCGATGGACCCGGTGCCGCCCGCCGGTATGTTCTTCTGGTTCATTGCGGCCGTTACCTTGATCACGGTGGTCAGCTTCTTCCTGATTCCCAGCCATATTCCGCGGCACATGGACTCTCCGGTGGACAACACCGACGCGCCGGTGCCATCACGCTGACGCGAATGCGCCGCGTTATGGGGCGCTGGAAAGCTATCCATTTCAAGCGCCGGCAACGGCCGGCTCCGGGATTCGACCTTGCGTACGTTTCCTGTGATCATGCGGTGGATTTTCGGCGTCGAGCGAGGAAACGCACCGTGATGAAGAAAGCCCTGTATCTGCTGGCCGCGCTGGCGGCTTTGTCGAGCTGGCCCGCCATGGCCCAGCACCGCTTGCCGGCCTCGCCGCAGACCGTGGTATGGGGCTACTACGATGCCACGTCCGAACCCGTGCTGCGGATCGCTTCCGGCGATACGGTGCAGATCCATACGCTGATCGTCACTGGCCCCGACGGGCTCGAGGCCGCCGGCCTGCCGCCCGAACAGGTGGAACCGGCGCTGCGCGACGTCCATGCCCAAGTGGCGCGTGGCGGCCCGCACATATTGACCGGCCCGATCTATATCGAAGAGGCGATGCCGGGCGACGTATTGCAGGTGAACATCCTCTCGGTGCAACCCGCCGTGCCTTATGCCACCAACACCTTTTCTCGCGGCGGTTTTCTGGGCGAGGAATTCGCGGGGCCGCGCACGCGGCTGTTTCCGCTCGATCTGGAACGCGGCGTGGCGCAGTTCGGCGACGGCATCGAAATTCCGCTGCGTCCCTTCTTCGGCAGCATGGGCGTGGCGCCGCCGCCTGACGCCGGCCGGCTGGGCAGCGGGCCACCGTGGATTCACGCCGGCAACCTGGACAACAAGGAACTGGTGGCCGGCACCACGCTGTTCATCCCGGTGCACGTGCCCGGCGCTTTGTTCCAGGCCGGCGATGGCCATGCCGCGCAGGGCGACGGCGAAGTGAGCCTGACCGCGCTGGAAACCTCGCTCGAGGGAGAGCTGGAATTCATCGTGCGCAAGGATATGGGCACGCTCACCTGGCCGCGCGCGGAAACACCGGAGGCCTACATCACCATGGGCATGGACGAGAATCTGGAAGAAGCCGCACGCATCGCCGTGCGCGAGATGATCGCCTTCCTGGTCGCCGAAAAACAGCTTTCCGCCGACGACGCCTACATGCTCACCAGCATGGCCGTGGATCTGCGCATCACCCAACTGGTGGACGGCAAGCTTGGCGTACACGCCATGCTGTGGAAGTCGCTCTTCACACCGTGAAGGGTTGAGTTCGGCAGAGAAGAACCCGTGTGGGCCGAGGCGCGAGGCACCCCCGGTAAAAGCGGTCTATAGTGGGACACCGAACAGCGTCACGGAGTCCCGGTCATGGAAGACCAAGACAGCCTCTGGAAAGAGGCCTTGGAAGAATTCTTCGAACCCTTCCTGCAATTACTCTTTCCTGGTATTCACGAGAGCGTGGATTGGGGGCAACCCATCCGCTTTCTCGACAAGGAATTGCAGAAGCTACGCCTCGATAGCCGCACGGGCCGCCGGCAGGTCGATAAGCTGGTGGAAGTCCATTTTTGCGACGGTGCGCCACGCTGGTTGCTGATCCATGTGGAAGTACAGGGCTACCACGACCGTCGTTTCGCTGAACGCATGTTCACCTATTACCACCGCCTGCGCGATCACTACGGCAAGAGCGTGGTGAGTCTGGCGGTATTGACCGACATCGATCCCAATTTTCGGCCTGCTTATTTCGAGGAACGCATCAAGGGCAAAGGCATCCGGTTCGACTTCCATAGCGTCAAACTGCTGGATTACCAGGCGCATTGGGAGGCGTTGCTGCAAAGCGACAATCCTTTCGCGCTGCTGGTGGCCGCCCAGCTGATGGTCAAGCTGGAGCCGGATGAGAAGCGGCGTGTGGATAGCTTGATTACTTTCTACCGGCTGGCCTTGCGCCACAATTTGAGCAAGGAAAAGATTGCGCGGCTGATATCGTTCCTGGAATGGTTGGTTGCCTTGCCGCCGGAGATAGAAGCTTACTATACTGCCGGGGCGGATCGTTTTAAGGAGGAAAACACCATGCCGTACGTGAGCATACTGGAGCGGGTGAGCGAGGAGCGCGGTCATCAGAGAGGTCGCCAGGAAGGCCGCCAGGCCCAACTGTTGCGACTGTTACAGCTGAAATTTGGCGAGTTTCCCGACGAATTGCGTCAGCGCGTGGAAAATGCCGGCGAAACTGAACTGGACCACTGGGCGGAACGCCTGCTGTTCGTGGCCAACCTGGAAGCCGTATTCGAAGACCCTATCGGCTGAAAGACCTTACAGCAAACCCGCCGCCTCTTCCGCCGTCAGCAGCGGCAGCGATTCACCCATCCGATAGCCATAGATCACCGCGTAGGCCAGCACGTTCTGCACGTAGCCACGGGTTTCGGCGAAGGGGATCGTTTCGACCCAGATGTCTACCGGCAGCGGTGCGCCGGACTGCTCGGCGACCCAGCGTCGCACACGGTTGGGACCGGCATTGTAGGCGGCCGCGGCAAGAATGCGGTTGCCGCCGAAATCCTGCAGCATCTTGCCGAGATAGCGGCTGCCGAGCGCGATGTTGGTGGCGGGCTCGAGTATGTCGCCGTTGCCGTTCAGCCGCAGACCGGCGGTGTTGGCCACTTCGCGCGCCGTGGCGGGCATCAGCTGCATCAGGCCGAGTGCGCCGGCGGAGGAACGGGCGTTGCTGATGAAGGCGCTTTCCTGCCGCGCGATGGCGTAGACGAAGGTGCTGTCGAGCACGCCGCTTTGCGCCGCCTGCGCGCCGATCGCCTCGCGGTACGCAAGCGGGAAGCGTATCGCCAGATCATCCCAATAGCTGACCTGGATCAGTGCCTGGATGCCGCTGCTGTACCAGCCGAGCCGTTCCGCCAGCACGCCCGCGCCGAGTGTTTCGCGTTCGTCCATTCTGCTGAGCGCTTGGCGCCATTCGCTCACGGCATTGTCTTCGTCGTCCACCAGATGCAGTTCGAACGCACGTAGTAGAGCGGGGCGTGCCATCAAGGTGTTCAGCTCCGCCGTGTCCATCTGGATCGGGCGGTCCACGAAAGCATAACCGCGCCCGAGCAGATCGGCGGACAGGAAGCCATAGAAGGAACGGGTGTCGGCCACTTGGGCGAAGAGTTCCTGCGCCTGGGCCGCGGTTTGCGTATCGGCGTGCCGTGCCAGGCTGCGCGCCTGCCAGTAACGCCAGCGCTCGCTGGCACGGGCTTCGTCCGACAACAGCGGCAGCCAGGCGTCCATGCGTACCCAGTCCTGCTGTTTCAACGCATCGCGCAGCAGCCATTCGACCAGCGTGTCGCTGGGCAGGGTGGGGTCGGCGCGCAGCAGATCCTGGGCGCGTTCCACCTGATCCTGCAGCATCAGCCGCAGCACGATGTAACGCTGCAGTGCCTGACGGTCCTCCGCGCTGAATGCCTGTTGCGCGGCGTAATCCGCTTCCAGTTCCCACGCCAGGGCCGCATCGCTTTGCGCGAGTTGGCGCAGGGTATGCAGCAACAGGTCATGCAACTTCTCTTGCAGCTCTTCTTGCAGCTCTTCTTGCGACTCTTCTCGCAACGCTTCTTGCAACGGTGGCTCAGCACCAGCGTAGCGGCTTTGATCACGCAACAGGGTGGGTTGGCGCAGGGTGTCGAGCCAGAGCGTGGCCAGCGCCTCTTCGCGCGCCGGCAGCAATGTGGCGACGTAGCGGGCCAGGTTGGTCTGGCCGGTTTCGATGCTCTGCTGGAAGCGCTCCCAGGCCAGCGTGGGGGTCAGGCCGCCCGCGGCGCGCCAGGCATCGAACAGGGGATCGCACAGGTTCGGCTGCGAGCGTGGCACGTTCCACAGTGGCGCCACCTCATCGAGCGCCCCGGCATCGCCCGCCTGCAGGCGCGCCAACAGTACCTGGCAGCGCAGTTCGGTGGTGGCGCTGTCGGGATCGTAGTCGGCAATCAGCTGCGGCCAGCGTTCGGCCCCGGCCAGGGTTTGCAGCCATTGCCGCTGCAGCCGCAGCGCCAGCACGCTGCCGGCATGCGCCGCCACGAAGGCATGCACTTCGGCTTCGGGAAAGCTGTCGAGCCGCGCGGAAAGTTCGGCGTAATCGAGATAGGGCAACAAGGCGTAATTCGTTTGCGCCAGCTGCGTGCGGTACTGGTTGAAGGTGGCCGTGTCCTGGACGGCAAGCGCACGGCGTGCCTGTTGATACCACTGGCGCTGTTCCAGGTGCGCCGGCGTCATCAGATCCAGATCCTGGGCAAGGCCGAAGGAAACGGGCAGTGTTAGCAAGGCCGCCACTACCCAGGCAAACAGCGGCAGGCGGTGGCGTGAGCACCGGGGGAACAGGCGCAGGCAACAGTGCGAAAGGCGGAATAACAAGGGCATACGGCTGCGCGACAGGCCGACAAACAACGGCATGCGGCGGCGGAAAGGATGGGAATCGCAAAATAGTTCGAACATGGCGGTTGCCCCAGGGCATGCGTGCCATGATGCCAGCGGTCGGGCACGGCGCCAAGTCCGGCGGGTGGCCGGGCAGTGACCTGCATCGCAAGTGTGGTATTTGCTATTCGTCGTCATGTGGCAGCGTTTTTCTTGCAGGCCGGAGCACGCGCGGCGTAGGCTTGCGGTTCACTGGATTTCTGTCTCGATGCCTGCGTTTTTTCGTCATCCCTGGTTGTTGCGCCTGCGCGAGCCGCTGGCGCTGGCCTTCGTCTTTGTGGTGATGGTGCTGCCGCACCGCGCCGACTGGATCAACTTGCAATCCTTCGTGTTCGTGCCGCTGGAACTGTGGTTGGTGGGCCTGTTGCTGTTGGTGCCGGGAAAGCGTGGCCGTGGGTTGGCTGTGGCGCTTGGCCTGGTGCTTGGCGCGGGGCTGATCATTCGCCTGGCGGATTTGGCCGCCTTCCAGATTTTTGCGCGCTCGTTCAATCCCGTGCTCGACGCCTACCTGCTGGCCGACGGCATGAATCTGCTGCGCGGCGCGATCGGCCCCATTGGCGCGTGGCTGGTGGCTCTGCTATTGGCAGGATTTGCACTGGCGCTGCTGTATGCGGGGATACGTGCACTTGCCGTGCTGCGAGCGCCGTTGCAGCGACACCGGCGCAGTGCCGTATTGTGCCTGCTTGCGGGCCTGGTGCTGAGCATCATCTGGCGCGCGGCCGGACTGCCGCGCACCACTACGTATTTTTCCGATCAATTGCGCGAACATGCCGCCAGCACCCTGACCAGCATGCGTGACTTGCGCGCCTTCCGTGCCGAGATTGCCGCGCACAGTGCGGTGGTGCCACAGGAAAACGGGATGTTCGCAGCGCTTGCCGGCAAGGACGTGGCGGTGATCTTCGTCGAATCCTATGGCCGCGCCGCGCTGGTGAACGACACGTTCGCGTCCGATCTCGATGCCGTGCTGGCACGCGGCGAAACCGCGCTTGACGCCGGAGGTTTCGGCATGCGCAGCGCCTGGCTGCGCTCGCCCACCGTCGGCGGACTCAGCTGGCTGGCGCACGCCACCACGCTGTCGGGGCTTTGGGTGGACAGTCAACTGCGCTACGACAGCCTGATGCAAAGCGATTGGCCCACCCTGAATCGTTTGTTCAACAATGCCGGCTGGCGCACGGTGGGGGTGATGCCGGCCATCACCATGCCCTGGCCAGAGAGCCGCTACTTTGGCTACGACCAGGTCTACGCGGCGCGCGATCTCGGTTATCGCGGAGCGCCTTTCAATTGGGTGACGATGCCGGACCAGTACGTGTTGTCGGCATTCGAGCGCCTGGAGCGGAAACCGCAGCCGCGCACGCCGGTGATGGCCGAAATCGCGCTGATTTCCTCGCATGCGCCCTGGACGCCGATTCCCCATCTGGTGCCCTGGGAGCAGGTGGGCGACGGCAGCATATTCACCGAACAGGCAACCGCGGGCCCCACGTCGGAGGAAGTGTGGAGCGACAACACGCGCATCCGCGCGCATTACCGCCAGACGCTGGTCTATGCGCTGGACAACCTGGTGTCGTGGCTGCTTGCCTATGGCGACGACAACTTGGTGGTGCTGGTGCTTGGCGATCACCAGCCGGCGCCGCTGGTAAGCGGCGATACGGAAAATCGCGAGGTGCCGGTGCATTTGATTGCACGTGATCCGGCGGTGCTCGAGGCGGTGGCCTCGTGGCAGTGGCAGGCAGGGTTGCGCCCCGATGCCGAAGCGCCGCATTGGCGCATGGATGCGTTGCGGGATCGTTTCGTCGCTGCCTTTTCCGGTGGCTACGGCGGCTCGGGTGATGCTGACAGCAGGTCAGAAGCCGGCCCCGGCGCCGCCAACGGTTCCAGTGATGTAAACGAACCGCTCACGCCGGCGGCTGCGCCCACAGATCCAGATGCCCCACCCAGCAGACGCCCTTAGCAGCCTGATTCAATCTGAACTGCAGCCAATCCTCCAGTGCGTCCGCATCGAGTGCATCCGCCACCGCTGCCGAGCAGCCACGGCAAAGCTCGCGCGTCAGCGCGGCCTGGTCCGCTTCCAGTTGCCAGGGGCTGGGGGCCAGTTCCACCGTATAGCCCGCCTGCTGCAACGCGGTTTGCAGATGCGCGCTTGCCGCCGGTCCAAGCGCGGGGCCGAAGCCTTTGTCGCGTTGCTGGTCGCGATTGAAGGCGGCCAGCACCGCCGCATCGAGCGGATGTGCTGGCGTCCAGCGCATGTCGCCGTCGTAGTTCAACGCGGCGTACAGGGCGGCGCCGTGCTGCGCCAATCGCGCAACCAACCCAGTGCAGAATGCCTTTGAGGTCAGATCGAACAAGGCCGAGGCGCTCACCAGTGCGCCATCTTCCAGCGGCAGCGCGTCGAGGTCGCAGAGGTCG
>Ga0182745_1001233_pt1 | contig 25148 bp, 31 predicted proteins | sample eDN3rd30CKraftBY_FD_128523 | JGI IMG/M metagenome (GOLD analysis project Ga0182745, IMG submission 128523) | Enriched backyard soil microbial communities from Emeryville, California, USA - eDNA 3rd pass 30_C Kraft BY (version 2) (version 2) | ecosystem: Environmental > Terrestrial > Soil >... | reverse complement strand
TTGACGATGTCGTTCTGGGTGGTCCCCCGGAGCTGCTGGGACTTCACGCCCTGGCGCTCGGCGTTGGCGGTGTAGAGCCCGAGCATCCACGCGGCGACGGCGTTGATGGTCATCGACGTGTTCATCTCGCCGACGGGGATCTGATCGAGCAGCGTCTCCATGTGGCCGATGTGACTCACCGGCACGCCGACCTTGCCGACCTCGCCGCGGGCCATCGGGTCGTCGCTGTCGTAGCCCGTCTGGGTGGGGAGGTCGAAGGCGATCGACAGGCCGGTCTGGCCCTTGGCCAGATTGGTGCGGTACAGCTCGTTCGACGCCTTGGCGGTGGAGTGACCCGAGTAGGTCCGCATCATCCAGGGGCGGTCCGGCGTGCGCTGATCGGTCATGGGTCCATTCTCCGCCGTGGACGCAGGGAAAGTCACGCTGAGGCTGCCCGGCCGGCCCGTCGGCGCCGCGTTCAAGATCGGCTCGAAGGGGCCGATAGGACCGTGTGGCCCCTTCAGCGAACTGCCCCACCTGTCGTGCTGCGCTGCAGCTGACCAACCACGACACCTTCGACTCGTGGATCTGCCCCAACGGTCACGGCCTCGCCGCGACGCTCTCCGAGCTGTACGAGCGGGCGCAAGAAGACGAGATCCACGCGCTGTGGGCGCAGGCCAAGGCGGCGTGGGTGGCGGCCGAGCCCACCACCGGCAAGGCGTGCCCCATGTGCGAGCGCATCATGGTCTCGATCGTCGTCGGCACCGACGCGGACGAGGTCGACGAAGGGCAGCCGGGCGACGGTCCGAACACCGGTGAGGTGCCCATCGACGTGTGCGTCGTGGACCAGGTGATCTGGTTCGACGTGAACGAGCTCGAGCTGTTCCCCGCGGACCTGCCGGACCCCCAGCCGACCCCCGAGCAGGAGGCGGCGGTCCAAGACATCGCCCGCCGTTTCGCCGACGACGTCGCGGCCGTGCAGGAAGCTCGGACCATCGGCTTCACCGACCGGCTGCTGCGCCGCCTCCACCTGAGCCCCGCCGCCGCATCGGCGGTCAACCCGACCGCTCGCGCCGACGCCTGATCCTTCTGGTCGTCACTCGGGCAGGGTGACCCCGCGCTCGGCGGCCGCTTCGGCGACGGCTTCGGGGAACACGTTCTGCAGCAAGAAGAGGTCGCGGGCCAGCACGTAGCCCGGCGCCAGCGTCTTGGCGTACCGCTCGAAGTACATGAGCTGCTTCGACACGAGGAGCAGCTCCTTGGGCGCCGTGGCGCCGTACTGGTTGGCCAGCTCGAGGTTGGCCTTGAGCTGGTCGCCCAGGCTGACCGCGCCGATCCCCTGCGTGAGCATCGGCTCCATGACCATGGCGATGGCGGGGCCGGCGACCTCGGGGTCCACGTCATCGGGGATCACCCCGACCTTCTGGTACGCCCGCACGACCCGCCGGTAGTCCTGGTCGATGGTCGACGTGTACAGGATCTCCCGCATCGTGTCGCGCCACAGCTCGGGCAGCTCGCCCATGATCCCGAAGTCCAGGTAGCTGGCCCGCCCGTCTTCGAGCACCCAGAGGTTGCCGGCGTGGACGTCGCCGTGGAACGTGCCGTGGATGAGGGCGGCCTCGACCCACACCTTGATGCCGCGGCGCAGGATCAGCTCGCCGTCGACGCCCAGCGCAGCGATGGAGTCGAACTCGTCCATGGGGACGCCGCGCATCCGCTCCATGCAGATCAGGTGGGGGCCGCAGAAGTTCCAGTAGACCTCGGGGGCGGTGATGCCGGCGTTGTCGCCGAAGGCGCCGATGTGGTCTCGGAAGTACGTCTGGCGGTGGGCTTCGAGCGCGGCGTTGAGCTCCTGGTTGGTGACGTCGTGCAGGTCCTCGACCATGCCCACGACGTTGGCTCGCTTGGCGAAGTTGAGCCGGCTGATCAGCTTCGTGGCGAAGAAGTACTGGATCCGCAGATCGGTGTTCATGCGGTGGGCGATGTCGGGCCGCTGGAGCTTGATGACCGCCTCCCGCCCGTCCGGCAGCGTGCAGGCGTGGACCTGGGCGATGGACGCGGCCGAGAGGGGCACGTCGTCGAAGGCGGCGAAGACCGCTTCGGGCGGGGCGCCGAGCTGCTCCTCCACGAGGCGCCGCACGGTGGCCGGGTCGAACGGCCGGACCTCGTCGAGCATCTTCAGGCAGGCGTCGGCGAGCGGTGTCGGGAAGAGGCTGGGTGAGCTGGCGATGAGCTGGCCGAGCTTCACGAACGTCGGCCCGAGCTGGTCGAACCCCTCGACCACCCCTTCGGATGCGGCGGTCGCGAACGACCGGCCCTGGCGGCGCACGATCCACCCGGCGCACGACCGCAGGACGGCGGCGAAGAGCACGAAGCCGATCAGCAGCATCCGGCGCAGCTCGGTGACCCCGAAGCGGTCCAGCGGCGGCGCATGGACCTCCAGCGCCTCGGGAGGCGGTCCGTCTGCGTAGGGCCCGCGGTGCACGGCGAGACCGTACCCTCTGGCCACGGCGCCACCCAGGACGGTCTGAACCGGTCCAGCCCGGTTCTGTCGCAGAACGTGTCCCTAGACGGCGCGAACGGCGACAGGAGCCGATCAGGGCTCGAGCAGGCGGAAGACGGGGAAGCCGGGGGCGATGGCGAGGAGGTCCTCGTCGGGAGAGGAGGCGTCGATGCCCTCGAAGAAGCGGCCGACCTCCCAGGCCCACCTCTCGAGGTACTCGCGCAGGGCCGGGGGCTTGTCGGCGTCGGCCAGCTCTTCGGCGCGGAACGCCTCGACGCGCCGTCCGACCTTCAGCTCGCCCTGGCCGGCGGCCCGCAGGTTGCGCACCCACTCGGTGATCCCCCGAGGGGCGACGAGGTAGCGCTCGCCGTTGAGCACGAGCAGGTTCACGACGTTGGTGCGGATCTGGCCGGACTTGCGGCCCACGATCCGCAGCTCGCGCGACCCCGAGATGCTCACGCCGTGGCGGGTGAGCCAACCGGCGAACCGGTTGAAGATGCGGTCGCCGGCGGTGGGGGCGAGGTAGCGGGTGGTGGCGGGGTCGATGGTCTTCGTCATGGTGGCTCCTGTAACGGGAGAGCAACGCTCTCTGAATAGTGAGCAGTGTTCTCTCAGATCGGCTCCATGTCAAGAGCAGTGCTCTCGCAATTTGCGCTAGCGTGGAAGCATGCCGATCGACCCGAGCACGCCGCGCGCCCTGGCCCGGATCGAGCGCATCGCCGAGATCAAGGCCGCGGCGCGGCGGCAGCTCGCCGAGGTCGGGTCCGACGGCCTGTCGCTGCGGGCCGTCGCCCGGGAGCTCGACGTCGTCTCCTCGGCCGTCTACCGCTACTTCGCCAGCCGCGACGAGCTGCTGACGGCGCTGATCGTCGACTCCTACGACGCCGTGGGCGAGGTGGCCGAAGCGGCGGCGGCCGCGAGCGCGGGCCGGTCGGCCGGCGAGCGGTGGAGCGCGGTCGCAAGGGCGGTGCGGGCATGGGCGTACGCGCAGCCCCACGACTACGCCCTCATCTACGGCACCCCTGTCCCCGGCTACCGGGCGCCTGATGACACGGTCAGCCCGGCGCTGCGGGCCCCGCTCGCCGCGCTCGGGGTGGTCGTGGACGGCGTTGCCGCCGGCGAGATCGCCACCGATCGCCGCTCGCCCGTCACCCGGGTCGTGCACGCCGACCTCACGACGGTGCGGGCGGGTGCGGGGATGGATCTCGACGACGAGGTGATGGCCCGGTCGCTGGCGGCGTGGACGGGCCTGCTCGGCCACTTCAGCTACGAGCTGTTCGGCCACTTGCACAACGGCATCACCGACTTCGACGCCTTCTTCGAGCACCAGCTGGCGCGGTCCACCGCGGTGCTGATCGACGGCGGCCCGCCGGTCTGATGGGTACCTTCACCGCATGGACACCACGCCCGGACGGATCGCCCACGTCGCGCTGAACGTCGACGACCTCGCCGCCGCTCGCTCGTTCTACGAGGCGACCTTCGGCTGGACCTTCGAGCCGTGGTTCGGCATGGAGGACTTCTTCCGCATCTCCGGCCCCGACGGCGCCGAGCCCGGGCCGTTCGCGGTGATGCAGCAGCGGCGGGAGATCGCGGGCCGCCGGGTCGTCGGCCTCGAGGGCACGGTCGCGGTCGAAGACATCGAAGCGGTGATCGCTGCCGCCGAAGCCGCAGGGGGAGCGGTGCTGGCCCCGCCGACCGTGATCCCCACCGTCGGCACCCTGGCGTGGCTCGAAGACCCGTCGGGGAACGTGATCGGCGCGATGCAGTACGAGGCGGCCCTACCTCAGGGGGATCGACCACGCGAGAGGTGACCTGCTCCTGGGCCGCCGCGGCTCGGATGCGAGGGCCATCGTCGGAGGCGCGCAACGGCGCGTCGAGGAGGACGACCGCCGCCACCGCCTCGGCACCGAGGCCCGAGAGCCCGTGGCGCTGGGCCAGAGCAGCCAGCGAGTCGGCCAGGTCTCGCATCGAAACGACCATGACGTCGTCCGGAGAGGGCGGTGAGCGCCCAGGTGCACAGGCACCGGTCACCAAACGCCACGCATCAGAGGCGGGCCGGACGGGCTCGGCTAGGAAGCGGCAGGTGCGGTCTCGGCCGCCTTTTTGGCGGCGATGCGGCGGAGCGGGGGGTCGTACTTCGGCGGGACCTTGCGGGGCGGCAGGGCGTGGAGCAGGTCGTGCGATGCCTCGGTGATGATGGCGACGGCGCGCTCGAACGCCTCCTCGGTGGCGTCAGACGTCTTCTGCACGCCACTGATCTTGCGCACGTACTGGCGGGCCGCCGCCTCGATCTCCTCGTGGGTGGCGTGGGGCTCGAGCCCCCGGAGGGTGGTGATGTTGCGGCACATGCGACCCATGGTCGCGCGGCCCTCTGCCGCTGTCACCTGGTCGGTCACCCGCCGAACGCCGGCGGGAGCGGCCGCCGCACCGCCTCGGCGACGCGCTCCCGGTACTCCGCCCGGGCGATCTCGATCGCGCCGAGCGTGGCCAGGTGGTCGGTCTTCCACTGGACGTCGAGCAGGGCGGCACCCCCCTCGTTCAGCCGGTCGACCAGGCCGACCAGGGCCACCTTCGACGCGTCGGTCGCCCGGTGGAACATCGACTCACCGGCGAACAGGCCTCCGATCGCGATCCCGTACAGCCCACCGACCAGTTCGCCGTCGGACCAGGCCTCGACGCTGTGCGCCCAGCCCCGGCGGTGCAGGTCTCGGTACGCCGCCTTGATGCCCTTGCTGATCCAGCCGTGCGGCCGGAGCGGGTCGCTGCACGCCTCGATCACGTCGTCGAACGCGACGTCGACGCGCACCTCCATCCGGTCGCACGCCTTGCGCAGCGAGCGGCTCACCTTCAGCCCGTCGAGCGGGATGATCCCGCGGGGATCGGGCGACCACCATCCCGGCGCCCGGCTCCAGCGGACCGGCATCGGGAACAGCCCGGTCCGGTACGCGGCGAGGATCGTGCCCGGTTCCAGGTCGGCCCCGATGGCGACCAGACCCGACGCATCGGCCCGATCCGGGTCGGGCATCTCCCACCGGCTGGGCGGCGGCTCGACGGGCAGGCTCATGGCCCGTCGAGCTTGGCAGAACCGTGGTCGACGGCTCGCGCTCGGTGCGGAACCCGGTTCGGCTGCGCTCGACGTTGGTGTGCGAATCGACGCTCTGCCTCGATTCGCACACCAACTTCGGTACGGGGGCTAGTTCTTCCGGTAGTCGTAGAAGCCGATGCCGGACTTCCGGCCGAGCTGGCCGGCGGTGACCATGCGGCGCAGGGCGGGCACGGCGGCGTAGTTCGGGTCGCGGAACTCCTCGTACAGGGCGTCGAGGATCGACAGCGAGGTGTCGAGGCCCACCAGGTCGAGCAGGGCGAGCGGGCCCATCGGGAAGTTGCAGCCGCCCTTCATCGCCGTGTCGATGTCGTCGCGGTTGGCGGTGCCGTTCTCGAGCATGCGCACGGCGTTGTTGAGGTAGGGGAACAGCAGGGCGTTCACGATGAAGCCGGCGCGGTCTTTGACCTCGACGGGGTCCTTGCCGCAGGCCGTGGCGAAGGCGGTGACGGTGGCGACGGTCTCGTCGGAGGCGGTGAGCGGCCGGACGATCTCGACGAGCGACATCATCGGGGCCGGGTTGAAGAAGTGCACGCCGACGACGCGGTCGGGGCGCTGGGTGGCGACGGCCATGTCGATGACCGACAGCGTCGAGGTGTTGGTGGCGATGATGCCGCCGTCTTTGATGATGCCGTCGAGCTCAGCGAACAGCGCCTTCTTCACGTCCATGTCCTCGACGACCGACTCGATCACGAGGTCGCAGTCGGCGACGGCGCCGATGTGGTCGGTGGCGGTGACGCGGGCCAGGGCGGCGTCGGCGTCCTCCTGCGAGAGCTTGCCCCGCTCGACCTGCTTGGTCAGGGACTTGGTGAGGGAGGCGACCATGGCGTCGGCCGTCTCCTGCTTGCGGGACCGCAGCACCACCTCGTGGCCGGTCTTGGCCGCCACCTCGGCGATGCCGGACCCCATGATCCCCGAACCCAGAATGCCCACACGCTTGATCGTCATGGGCGGTCAAGCTACCGATCCGGCCTTCCTGGCGCCCAACCGGCGCCTGGATAGGGTCAGGGGAATGTCTGGACACCTGGCCCTGGTCGGCGGCGGCGAGTTCACCGAGGGATGCACGTTCGACGCGGGTCTGCTGGAGGCCAGCGGCGCCTCCGAGGTGCTCATCGTGCCCACCGCCGCGGCCTACGAGCACCCCCAGCGCCTCGTCGAGCGGGCGGCCGGCTGGTTCGACCGCCTCGGCGTGCCCGCCCGCGGCCTGGACCTGCTCGCTCGTCCTGATGCCTCGGCTCCCGCGGTGGTGGAGGCGCTGGCGGCGTCGACGTTCACCTACCTCGTCGGGGGCTCGCCCCTGCACCTCCGGGCGGTGCTCAAGGACTCGCCTGCGTGGGATGCCATCGAGGCGGCATGGCTGGGGGGCGGCGTGCTCGCTGGTTCGTCCGCTGGGGCCATGGTCCTGTGCGACCCGATGGTCGACCCCCGGGGCGGCGCGTTCACCCTCGGGCTCGGCCTGCGGCCAGGGGTCGCCGTGATCCCGGCTCACAACCACTGGTCCGAAGACGCTGCACACCGGACCCGCAAGATGAGCCCACCGGACCTGGTCCTGGCCGGCATCGACGAGTCCACCGCCTTGATCCGGGACCCGGAGGGGGCCTGGCGTGCCGAGGGCGCCGGTGAGGTGGTCCTGTTCCTCGGCGGCGCCCCCACGGACCTGAGCGCGCTCCCGGGCTAGCGCCAGGTGGGCTTGGAGGCGGGCTCGCTCAGCTCTCCTCGATGGTCACGTGCTCGAGGATGATCTGCTCGGTGGGGGCCTCGGTGCCGTCATCGAGGGCGGCCATGGCCGCGAGGACGTCGAGGCCCTTGGTCGTCTTGCCGAACACCGCGTAGGTCCCGTAGCTGGCGAGCGCGTCGGTACCGCCGTCATGGGCCAGGAAGAAGAACTGGGCGCCAGCGCTGTTGGGTTCGTTGGTCCGCGCCATCGCCAAGATCCCGGGTACGTAGTCCTCGGCCGTGTACGGGCCGCCTTCATCCGGGATCGTGTAGCCGGGCCCGGGGTCGGCGGCGTCTTGGGTGTGGGGCGAGCCGCCCTGCACGAAGCCGGCGGACTCGACGACGCGGTGGATGTCGGTCCCGTCGTAGTACCCGGAGCGGGCGAGGTTCACGAAGTTGTTCGTGGTGACGGGCGTCCGCTTGGTGTCGAGTTCGACCGTGATGTCGCCCTTCGAGGTCTCGAAGGTGGCCGTGTAGGTCTTGTCGAGGTCGATGCACTGCTTCGGCGCATCCTCGAAGGTGAGCACGGGCTCGTCGACCCCGTCAGCCGGCGCACACGCGCCCGTGCCGTAGGAGGCCTCGGCATCCGAGCCGCTGGCGGCCGTGGTGGTCGTGGCCTTGCCGGCACCGTCGCTCCCACCGCTGGATCCGCAGCCGGCCAGAACGAGCAGGATCGCCAGGCTCGCCGCCCCGGCCCTCGTTCGCCGGTTCACCCGAAGACCGGCTTGTAGAGGAGGATGGCGACCACCACCACGGCCAGCAGGATGACCAGGTTGCGGATGGTCTGGATCCGCTTGGCCTTGGCCGCCGCGGTCCGTTCGGCCTCGAGCTTGGCGGCCCGGTTGGCCTTCTGTCGGTCTCGCTTGTCGGTACCCATCGGCCGGGAACCCTACCGTTTCGTCTCCGGGCCGTAGCGGCGTGAACGCTCGTCGTGCCGGTTCAGATGGTCCGGCGCCCCGAAAGCGGCCAGAATGGACCGATGCGCGCCGAGGACCACGCCGACGAGGTCGAAGACGACCACGCCGGAGATGCTGACACCGCCTTCAGCGCGCAGGTGGGCCAGCGCCTGCGCGCCATCCGCCAGGCCCAGGGCCTGTCGCTGGCCGAGGTGGAGGCCCGGTCCGAGGGCCGGTGGAGCGCCTCGGCCGTCGGTGCCTACGAGCGGGGCTTCCGCACCCTTTCGCTGCCCCGCCTGAAGAGCCTGGCCGACTTCTACAAGGTGCCGGTGGCCGTCTTGCTGGGCGAGCCCCTCCCGGTGGAGACGGAAGCCGAGCGGCGCAAGATCGTCCTCGATCTGAGCGCCCTGGCCAAGATCGACCCGGCCGCACCCATCCGCCGCTTCGTGCAGTCGATCATCGAGGCCCGTGGCGACTTCAACGGCAAGGTGCTGTCGCTGCGCCACGACGACCTCAAGGCCCTGTGCACCCTGGTCGGGGGCGACATCCCCACCGGGGTGGCCCAGCTGCGGTCCTGGGGCGTGATGGTCGACGGGCCCGAGATCGCCTCGGACCCGCTTCGCAGTCTCTGAGGCTGCGCCGATAGCGTCACCCGCCGTGGGTCTCGTCGTCCAGAAGTTCGGTGGCACGTCCGTTGCCGATCCCGATCGCATCCGTGAGGTCGCCGATCACGTCGCGCGCACCCTGAAGCGGGGCGACCAGGTCGTCGTCGTGGTGTCGGCCATGGGCAAGGAGACCGACGAGCTCCTCCACCTGGCCTCGCAGGTGTCCAAGACCCGGCCTGGCCGGGAGATGGACATGCTGATCACGGCCGGTGAACGGAAGGCCACGGCCCTGCTCTGCATGGCGCTGCACGACCAGGGCATCCACGCCGACTCCTTCACGGGCAGCCAGGCCGGGTTCATCACCGACACGAACCACATGAACGCCAAGATCCTCGAAGTCCGCGCCGAGCGGGTGCGCGCCGCGGTCGATGCCGGGCACGTGCCCGTGGTGGGTGGCGCCCAGGGCGTGTCCACCAACAAGGACGTCACCTTCTTGGGTCGGGGCGGCTCGGACACCACGGCGGTGGCGCTGGCCGAGGCGCTGGGCGGCGACTGCGAGCTCTACACCGACGTGCCCGGCGTGTTCACCACGGACCCGCGCGTCGTCCCGGTCGCCCGGCGCATGAACCACATCTCCTTCGACGAGATGCTCGAGATGTGCGCCGCGGGCTGCCCCAAGCCGGCGATGCGGGCGGTCGAGTTCGCCCGCACCCACAAGGTCAAGCTGCACGTCCGCTCCGCGTTCACCTGGGAGCCGGGGACCTGGATCACCCAAGAGGAGCCCAACATGGAAGATGCGATCGTCTCCGGGATCGTCGGCGACGACTCCGAGGCCAAGGTCACCATCACCGGGGTGCCCGACCGTCCCGGTGTGTCCGCCGTCCTCTTCCGGGCCCTGGCCGACGCCGACGTGAACGTCGACATGATCGTGCAGAACGTGTCGGAGGCCGGCATCACCGACATCTCCTTCACGGTGCCGGCCGATGGCCTGGAGTCCAGCGTGGCCATCGCCGAGCGGGTCGCTCCCGAGATCGGCGCCGACGGCGTCACCTACGACCCGTCCATCGCCAAGGTGTCGCTCGTGGGCGCAGGGATGAAGACCAACCCGGGCGTGGCCGCCACGGTCTTCGAGACCCTGGCTGCGAACCACATCAACATCGAGATGATCTCGACGTCGGCCATCCGCATCTCGTGCGTGGTGGCCGGTGAGCAGTGCGACGCCGCCGTGGCTGCGCTCCACACCGCCTTCGGGCTCGATCACCCCAGCTGAGATCCCGGCCCCGCAGGGGCGACCTTGTGACGGCCGACACAGGTCGTACGCTCCGTCCATGGCCAACACGGCGGAACCAGGGCGGGTGATCGGTCGTCGGACCGGCATGAGCCGAACGAAGCGGTGGATGGGTATCGGGGCCGGTCTGCTCCTGGCGGTGGGCCTGCTCGGTGCGTGTGGGGAGACCGGGACCGAGAAGTCGTCCCAGACCTCCGGAGACCTTGCGTCCGGCGCAGGGAGCGGGGAGTCGGCCGCCCTGAAGGCCGAGCTGGCCAAGGGCCCAGCTGCCGGAACCCAGATCGAGGACCGCAAGGTCGTGTACCACGGGTCGCTCACGATCCGGGTGGCGAACGCCGAGAAGGCGGCCGACGAGGCGATCGGCTCCGCCACGGACGTGAACGGGTACCTCGGCAAGCAGGATTCCCAGCTCGAGGGCGACCGAGAGGTCTCGGTGACCCTCCGCATCCCCGCCGCCGACTTCGACGACGTGATGGCGAAGGTGGCCGGCCTCGGGAAGGTCCAGGCCCGCAAGGTCGACTCCGACGACGTCACCGACCAGGTGGTCGACCTCGAAGGCCGCATCGAGAACGCCCGAGCCAGCACCGAGCGGCTGCGGGCGCTGCTCGCCAAGGCGGAGAACATCGACAACATCGCCGCCCTCGAGGACCGCCTCACCCAGCGGGAGGCCGAGATCGAGCAGATCTCCGGCCAGCTCGAGGTGATCCAAGACGACGTGCAGTTCGCCACGGTGCGGGCCACGTTCACCGAGAAGGACGAGCCGGCGGTGTCCGACGACCTGCCCGGGCCGCTGCAGTCGCTGAAGGCCGGCCTCGTGGCCTTCGTGACCGTCGCGCTCGGGCTGCTCGCCGCCCTCGCCTTCGCCCTGCCGTTCCTGCTGGTGGCCCTGGTGGTCTGGCTCGGGTACCGGCGTTGGCGCCGCAGCCACCCGAAGCCCGAGCGCCCGGTCCCGCCGCCGTGGCCGGGGAGCACGCCCCTGCCGGCGCCGCCCGATCCGGTGCCCGCTGGAGCCGCTGCCCCGCCCGAACCACCGTCGGGTCAGACGCCCGACCCGACGGCGGAACCGCCAGCCACCTGAGCGAATCCGCCTTGGGGAGCGCCGGGGGGTCACCGGTAGCCTGATCGTCATGCGCGTAGGCATCGTGGGTGCAACAGGTCAGGTCGGCGGCGTCATGCGGGGCATCCTCGCCGAGCGGGACTTCCCGGTCACCGAGCTGCGGCTGTTCGCGTCGGCCCGGTCGGTGGGCCGCACCCTGGACTGGAAGGGCACGGAGATCGCCATCGAGGACGCGGCCGCGGCCGACTTCTCGGGCCTCGACATCGTCTTGTTCAGCGCCGGTGGCGCCACCTCGAAGGAGCTCGCTCCCAAGGTGGCGGCGGCCGGCGCCGTGGTCATCGACAACTCGTCGGCGTGGCGCATGGACCCCGACGTCCCCCTGGTGGTGGCGGAGGTCAACGGCCACGCCGCCACCGCCCGACCGAAGGGCATCATCGCCAACCCGAACTGCACCACCATGGCCGCCATGCCGGTGCTGGGTCCGCTGCACCGCGAGGCCGGGTTGAAGACGCTGGTCGTCTCCACCTACCAGGCCGTATCGGGAGGTGGGCTCGCCGGGGTGGCCGAGCTCGACGAGCAGGCGAAGAAGGTCGTCGACCAAGCCGCCGGGCTCACCTTCGACGGTCAGGCGGTCGACTTCCCGGAGCCGCAGAAGTTCCCGGCCCCCATCGCCTTCAACGTGGTGCCCAAGGCCGGCAACATCGTCGATGACGGCCTCGAGGAGACCGACGAGGAGCAGAAGCTCCGCAACGAGACCCGCAAGATCCTCGACGTCCCGGAGCTGCTCGTGTCAGGCACCTGCGTGCGGGTCCCGGTCTTCACCGGCCACTCGCTGTCGATCAACGCCGCCTTCGAGCGCCCCATCACGCCGGAACAGGCCCGCCAGATCCTCGACTACGCACCCGGCGTGGAGCTGTCGGAGATCCCCACGCCGTTGCAGGCTGCCGGTGCCGACCCCACCTACGTGGGCCGCATCCGGGTCGACAGCACGGTCGAGCACGGCCTGGCGCTGTTCCTCTCGAACGACAACCTCCGCAAGGGCGCGGCCCTCAACGCCGTCCAGATCGCGGAGCTCGTCGCCTCGGAATGAGGCTGCACCTCATCCGAAGCGACGATGTGGCTCGATCGTTGGCTACGGCTGCAACCGTGGTCGCTGCTTGCGGTTCTCCCCGCCGACTTCGTCGTTGAGCTAGCCATGCCGTCTTGATCCGCTCTGGGTGTCTCCGGCCCTGGGGCCTCCGACGCCCGGGCCGCTCGGGCCCTCGCCTTCGGCGACAAGCTGGCGCTGGCGGTCACAGGCCCGCTCAGCGCTCAGCGCTCAGAGGGAACGAGGGGCAGGAACAGGGGATCGACCCGCAGCGAGGGCAGCCGTCCGCGTAGCGCTGGGCGGCGTCCTCGAGCGACAGGTCCAGCTGGTGGGCCAGCGAGGCCAGCCAGGCCAGTACGTCGGAGAGCTCGTGGCGCTGCTGCTCCACCGTGCCCTTGCGCACGGCCTGGGCGAGCTCGCCGAGCTCCTCGCACAGCCACGCCACCGTGGCCGCCGTCCCCCGCGCCCGGTCCCGTTCCCCGTAGGTGGCGGCGATGGTCTCCTGGAGCTCGGTGAGGTGCACGGTCGGAGCGTAGGGCCGCGTAGTCTCCGGCGATGGCTGGAACCGGACGGCTGGGGCGGTTGAAGGACAAGGTGGCATCGTCGCTCTCCCGCCGTCTCGAGGACGACCCGCCTGCGGGCACGGGTGACCACGCGGGAACAGGCGGCATCGCCGTGTCGTACGCGCCCGAGCGCGACGGCGACGCCGATCCGGGCGAGGTCGTGTGGACCTGGGTGCCGTTCGAGGACGACCCCTCGCAGGGAAAGGACCGGCCGGTGCTCGTGTTGGGCTGGGACGGACCGCTCCTCGCCGCGGTGCAGCTGTCGAGCAAGGACCACGCGCAGCGCCGTGACGCCCACGAGTGGGTCGAGGTCGGGCGCGGCGGATGGGACCCGCAGGACCGGGTCAGCTACGCCGATGCCAGCCGGCTGCTGCGGGTCGATCCCTCAGCGGTGCGCCGCGAGGGCGCCTCGCTCGACGAGTCCGCGTTCCACCGGGTCCTGGCCCGGGTGGCCGAGCTCCACGGCTGGAGCGCGTCGCGCCCCGCTCAGCCGTAGGCGCGTGTCGAGTCGATCGGCACCACCACGTCATGGGGGGAGCGCCCCTCGGTCGCGACCCGTCGAGGGGGGCGGCCGTCGACCCGGACCACTCGCGGCTCATCGAACTCGGTGAGCTGGATGTTGACGCGGATGACCTCCGCGTCGGACGTGTCGTGGTCCAGCGGGTGAGGCGGAAGGGGGAGCCGGGCGACCTCGGGCTGGTGCTGGTCGAGGGGACGACGTGGGGGCTCGTCCACCGAGCCTGGCTCCGTGTGCTCGGCTGGCTCGCTCGTGCGCCCGACCTGAGCACCAGCCCCGATCTCGGCCTCGATCTCGGTGACGTCCTCGGCTTCGACCTCGGCTTCGACCTCGGTGACCGTCTCGGCTTCGACCTCGGCTGGGGCTTCGACCTCGGCTTCGACCCCGGTAACCGCTTCGATCTCGACCTCGGCTTGGGCTTCGACCTCGGCTTGGGCTTCGACCTCGGCTACGAACCAGGTGACCGCTTCGATCTCGACCTCGGCTGGGGCTTTGACCCGGGTCTCGACCTCGATCGGGACGGGGGTGCGCACGATCTCGACGGGGACGGGGGTGCGCCCGACCTCGATGACGAGCTTGTCGTCGAGCGGCGCGTGGACGGCGGCGACGGCATCGGGCTCCAGCGCGATCACATCGTCGGGCATGGGCTGCCCCGAACCGCGGCGCGGGCCGCGGTGGTCGATCACGATCGCCTCGTTGATCCGTGGGTGGACGTCGGAGGGATCCACGAACACCGGGCCGACGCGGCCGTTGAAGGCGCGGTGCACCCAGGCCGAGCGCTTGCTCGAGTAGCGCCAGCCCGCGAGGCGGAGGGCTTGGATCTTCTTCGGCGAGGCCGGCCGGCGGGGCCGGTTCGGTCGATACGTCATCACTTCCCCCATCGGCTGCCCGAGGGCAGACCCTTCGTGACTTGCGCTCTTTCCCCCTGATGACACGTGATCGCAGTCGTGCCCGTCCCGCATCGGTGATGGCTGCGTCAGAGAAGAGTAGGAGCGATGTGAGCTCAGCGCCACTACCTCGTGGTGAACATCAGGTGGTGGATGGTCGAGCGCAGGGTCGGGACGCTCCGTAGGGTGTCGGCCCATGGCCCACCGGCCCGACGACGACGTCGGTCTCCCGATCAAGTGGCATCCGGTCTCCAACGGTGAGTTCGTGCCGCCCCCGGCCACCCGGTTGGTTCGCGAGGCGACCCGGCAGAGCCGGATCGCGCTGGAGGCCAACGCTCGACGGATCGGCGTCAGCCGCCGCCAGTTCCTGCTCTCGGCCATGGGCTCGGCGACGATGCTCGCGGTCTTGTCGGCCTGCTCCAGCGACGAGGCTCGCAGCGACGGCAAGGAGCCGGGCGGCACCTTCGACATCCCTGACGAGGCGACGACCGAGCCGGAGGCTGCGGAGGCGGCGGTCGGCGGCGACGGCCTCGTGTTCGACGTGCAGACCCACCTGCTCGACTTCCCCGCGGCGATGGCGGCGGGGACACCACTGGGGTTCCCGCAGTCCGATTGCGGCGAGGAGGACTGGCACGACTGCTACCGCCGCCCCGCCTTCCTCGACCTGATGTTCCTGGAGAGCGACACGAGCGCCATCGTCTTGTCGGCCATCCCGTTCCCCGGGGACCTGCTGAGCCCCGAGGTGATGGCCGAGACCATGCGGATCGGCGAGGAGCTCTGCGGCGATGGCCGCATCTTCATGCAGGCGCAGACCAACCCGTCGGCTGCGCCGGTGGCCCAGCTGAAGGAGTCGATGGCCCAGGTCGCCGCCGACTTCCCGATCACGGCCTGGAAGGCCTACTGCCATGCGGGCGGGCCGGGCTGGTTCCTCGACGACCACGACCCGACGGCACCCCAGTGCGGCGAGGCGTTCCTCAGCCAGGCCGAGGCGCTCGGCATCACGCGGGTGGCGATCCACAAGGGCTTCACCATGATCGGCGGGGTCGGTCCCGACGCCGCCACGTACTCCGATCCCGTCGACATCGGGCCGGCGGCGAAGGCCCACCCCAACCTGGACATCATCGTGTACCACTCCGGGTTCGACGTCGGCCCGGCCGAGGGCCCCTACGACGAGGCGAACGACTACGGGGTCGATCGCCTGATCACGTCGATGCGCGCCAACGGCATTGAGGCGGGCGGGAACGTCTACGGCGAGCTCGGGTCGACCTGGCGGTTCGTGATGAGCAAGCCCACCGAGGCGGCCCACGTCATCGGCAAGCTGCTCAAGCACGTCGGACCCGACAACATCCTGTGGGGCACCGATTCCATCTGGTACGGCTCGCCCCAGGACCAGATCGAGTCGTTCCGGGCGTTCCAGATCTCCGACGAGCTCCAAGAGCGCTACGGCTACCCGGCCCTCACGCCAGAGGTGAAGGCCAAGATCTTCGGCCTCAACGCCGCCAAGCTCCACGGCCTCGACCCGAAGGCGGGGGCCTGCCGCTTCGACAAGGCCGAGCTCGAAGAGGTGCGGTTCCGGACCGGTCGGAAGAACACGACCTTCGGCCCCGCGACTGCGACGGCCGTCAAGCTCCTGCAGGCGCAGGGGGAACCGTGGGAGGCCGGGGCCCGGTGACTGGCGGTGGGGCCGCGGCGCCGCCCGGCTCCGAAGTGGGGCCGGGCGGCGTCGAGGTGCGTGGGGAGCAGCCGGGTCAGAGGCCGAGGAGGCCTCGGAGCGAGCCGACCGGGTCGTCGACCGGGTGGGCGGGGTCGAGCGGGAGCTGGGCGCCGTTGAACGCCTCGGTGCCCAAGACGAGCTGGGCGCTGGCGACCGAGCCGCTGCCGTGGGCGTGGAGGTAGCCGAGCGCCTTGTTGAGGTCGCTCACGTTGTTGACCACACCGCCGGGAAGGCCGATGCCGAGGGTCGACAAGACGCCCAGCGCCCGGCCCTCGCTGTCGAGGAAGGCGCTGCCGGAGTCACCGGGGATGCCCGGGGTGACGGTGTTGACCACGTGGGTCCAGCCGTTGCCCTCGGTGCTGCTGGTCAGGCCCAGCTTCGGCGATAGGAGGGTGATGCCCTGGCGCAGGCTCGAGTTGCCGTACGAGTAGACGGTGCCTGTGGTGCCCGTGGTGTTCAGCCCGGTCGGGCCGCCCCAGTGGGGGATCGACGGGTTCACCTTGGCCACGTCGGCCGGGTCGATCTTCACGAGGGCCAGGTCGTTGGAGGCGCAAGCGTCGGGATCGGTCTCGCCGTTGGCCTGCATGGTGATCCACGAGCTGTAGGCGAGGGTGCCGGGGTGGTCGGCGCCGCCGATCTGGACCTCGGTGCCGAGGGGCAGGGTGCCGCTCGTGCAGCCGTTGGTCTCGGTGGCCGCACCGGTGCTCGAGCAGTGGGCGGCCTGGCCGATGTAGGTGCTCGTCTCGTCGGTGAAGACGAAGTTGGCGGTGCACTGCCCGCCGTTGGTGAAGGTCTGCACGCCGGGGTGGATGGTGGCGGTGCCGGCGGGGGCGTACGCCGGAGCGGCGCCGGCGGTGCTCGGGCCGGCGGCGATCACCGCGGTCAGGGCGAGGCCGGCCGCGAGGGCGAGGACAGGGCGCTTCATGGGTTGCTCCTTGGGGGGAAGGGTCCAGACCTCAGGGCGGGGCCGGCCCGTCACCGGTGCCTCCCCGGGGTGGCGGTCTCTTCCCACCAGTCACGAAGATGAAACACAGATCGGTGGCGTCGCCACCCGATGAGGCTGGGTCAGGGCAGCCGCATGAGCAGTTCGCCCAGCTGCGCGGGCGTGTCCACGATGTGGTGCGGCTTGGCGACGTCCATCTCGCCCACCTCGGCATAGCCCCAGGTGACCGCGACGGCGATGCAGCCGTTGGCGTGGGCGCCGTCGATGTCGTGGTGCCGGTCGCCCACCATCGCCACCCGGGCCGGGTCCGGGTGCTCGAGCTGGTCCAGGGCGTTTGCCATGATCTGCGACTTCGAGATCGGCGCCCCCGCCGTGTTGCCGGATACGACGGTGAAGAACGCCTCCAAGGCGACGTGCTCGAGGCTGGTCTGGGCCTGGTCGGTGGGTTTGGCGGTGGCGAGCGCGAGCGGGACGTCCGCGCGATGGAGCGAGGCCAGCACCTCGGTGATCCCGGCGATGACGGTGGCCTGGAACAGGCCGATCTCGGTCATGTGGGCTCGGAACGTCGTCACCACGAGGTCGTGGTGCTCTTCCGGCAGCCCGTAGCGGGCGAGGTTGTCGCGCACCGACGGCCCGATGATCCACGTGAGGTCGGCGTCGTCATCGGCGGGGTGGCCGACTGAGGCGACCGCATGCCGGAAGGCGCCGGTGATCCCCTCGGCCGGATCGGTCAGCGTCCCATCGAGGTCGAACAGCACGGCATCGAGCATCCGCCGACGGTACCGGCCGGTCGTTCGCCACTCATCAGGCGTTGCGCTCGCGGACCGCCTGCTCGACGCTGTCGTACATGCGTAGTACAACCATCGCCATGGCCACGATCACGGTCCGCCTCGACGCTGATGACGAACGGATGCTCGACGAGCTCGCCGAGATCCACGGTGACCGCTCGACGGTCGTGAGGGAGGCGATCCGCCAGATGGCGGCGAGCGAGACGCGCCGGGAGGGCCTCGGGGCCTTCCTCGACGACTGGGAGCGGGAGCTGGGCCCGATCGATCATGCCCAGGTCGACGAGATCGTCCGCCGTCTCCAGCTGTGATCCTCGACGCTGGTGTCTTGATCAGCATCGACCGAGGCGAGGAGCAGGCCGGCGCGACGCTGCGGGCCTTCGAGCAGGCGGGTGAGCGGATGGCGACCACGGAACCGGTGCTCGCCCAGGTGTGGCGCGACGGGGCGCGGCAAGCTCGCCTGGCCCGCGCGCTGCAGGAGGTGGAGATCCGTCCGTTCACCGAGGGCAGGCGGGTGGGCCTGCTGCTCGGTGCGAGCGGGACGCGAGACGTCGTGGATGCCCACTTGGTCCTGGTGGCGGTCCAGACCGGTGAGGCGATCCTGACCGGAGACCCCGACGACCTCGGCCGCCTGGCCGCGACGTTCGGCGAGCGGGCTCCCGTCATCCATCCGTGGCCGGTCATCTGAGGCTGACCGTCGCAACCTCGAAGCGACGGAACCCCGCTCGACGAGCGGGGTTCCGTGATGACCATGGGTCTGGTCGGGGTGGCGGGATTTGAACCCACGACCTCTGCGTCCCGAACGCAGCGCTCTACCAAGCTGAGCCACACCCCGGAGTTGTGCGGAGGGTCACCGTAGCCCGTCGGCCGGTGGACCTCCTATCCCGTTCAGCTCCCGGTGCCGACGTCGGCCGACGTCGCCATGCCTTCCTCGTAGCGCTCGCCGGCGAGCAGCGCCGTCGCCGCCCTGCGGAGGCGGAACGCGTCGAGCGGCTTGACGATCCAGCCGTCGGCCTCGGCGCGGTTGGCGAGGAACGCATCCACGTCGCGGTCGAGGAGCATCAGGACCTCGATGTGCGGGAGGCGGTCGACGGACTCGTCGAGGCGGAGGTTCATGCACGCCGCCATGCCGCCCATGTTGCCGATCTGCAGGTCCAGGACCACCAGGTCGGGAGCCAGCTCGTGCACCGCGGGGAGCACGTCGAGGCCTTCGCGGACCCGGAGGACCTCGATGTCGTCACCCGCGAGGGCGGCATCGACCTCCTCGTGGATCCAGTCGGCATCGGTGGCGAGCAGCACGCGTGGCACGGCGGCCACGCTAGCGCCCGGCCCTCCGGCGGCTCCATCGGCCCGAACCGCCAGGTCACGTGGCGGGAACGGAACGCGGGGTTACGCCGTCAGAGGCCATGGGTACCATCGGGTCTCACCCCGTCTCACGAATGGACGCTCCTGCGTGCTCGAGATCGAAGTCGACCACACCGACAGCCACACGCTCTGCCGCCCCGTCGGCGAGCTCGACGCCTACACGGTGGCCAGCTTCCGAGACGCCCTCACCGAGCTGGCCCACCAGCCCCGGGTGGTCATCGACCTCTCGGACGTGCCGTTCATGGATTCGGCCGGCCTGGGCGCCCTCATCGGCGGCATCCGCCGGGCGCGCGAGCACGGCGGCGAGGTGGCGGTGGCCTGCAGCCGCCCCACCCTGACCCGCCTGCTGCACACCACCGGCTTCGACCGGATCGTGCCGGTCACCGAGACGCTCGACGCGGCTGTGGCCGCCGTCGCATCGCCGGTCAGCTAGCTCCGGCGGCGGCCAGGGAGGCCACGGCGTCCGCCCGGTGGTGGACGACCTCGTGGAGGGCGAAGCGCGCCTGGACCTCGATGGTCATGCGCTCGCCGGCCCGGCGGGTGGCAGGGCGGTCCCAGTCGTCGTCGCTCACCAGGCGCAACGCCTCGGAGAGCTTGGCGGCGTTGCGGCCCAGGTCGTCGACCACGGCGCTCACGTCGGACTCGTTGGCGAAGCCGTCTTCGATGGCGGCCTCGTGATCCCACCAGCCCAGCTGTGGGTCGTGCTCGGCGAGGGTGCGGATGATGCGCTCCGCGAACACGCTGAGCAGGTCGCGCACGTGGACGCCGTACTCCAGGGCGGACCAGGTGACCGGCGCCGGCCGCTGGCGCACGGCGTCGTCGCCCGCGGCGGCGAGCAGTTCGCCGAGCGCGTGGACCTCGTCGCGGACCTGGGCGCCGATGGCCCGGGCGGCGAGCTCGCCGTTGACCAGCCCGCACCCGGCGCAGCGCCGGCCGTCGGCGACGATGCCGGGCCAGCTCTCCTGGCCGGTGCCGGCCCCGCCATCGGTCCGCGAGCCGGCCGCGTCGGGCGCAGGACCGGAAGGAACCTCCTGTTCGGGCGGGGCGGGCGTGGCGGGCGCGCCCGCCGCCGAGTCGAGCGCATCGGCGGGGACTGCCGGGGCCGGCGCAGCCTCGACGGCCGGGGCATCGGGCGGGAGGTAGCCGTCGGCCGGCCCGCCGGGGATCACCGCCCCGATGCGCCAGAGGTTGCCGTCGAGGTCCTCGGTGGCGAACTCCCGGATGCCGTAGGGCTGGTCCTCGGGCGGGGCGACGGTGGGCGCTCCCATCGCGGTCCACACCGCGAACACGGCATCGGCGTCGGCCACCCGGAGGTAGGCGCCCGACACCGACTCGGTGGCGGGCGGGAGGCCGGGCAGCTCGTTCAGGTGCAGTTCGGCGCCGTCGAGACCGAGGATGGCGTAGCCGTCGAAGAAGGCCCGGACCCGGAACCCCAGCCGCTCGTACCAGGCCACGGCACGGACCAGGTCGGCCACCGGCAGGACGGGAACGGAGGCGGCGGCAGCGGTCACGACCGGCCGAAGAGGTGGTCGCCCACCAGCGCCAGGCCGGTGAGGTCGTGGACGTCGGTGCGCAGGAACGGGACCCGGATCACCGGCGCTGGCTCCACCATCTGGGCCAGGCCGGCGAGGTGCTCCTCCTCGCGGTGGGCGACGAGCGAGAAGTCGGCCAGGTTCCGGTAGAGCCCGCCCAGGTCCGATCCGGCGAACGTCTCGGACCGCTCGCGCAGGGCCTCGGGCAGCTCGTCGGTGAAGTGCGGGTGCATGCGGTTCACGACGAGGGCGGCGATGGGGATGTCGGCCTCGCCCAGCTTCTCGGCGAAGAACCGGGCCTCGGCCACGGTGTCGCGCTTGGGCGAGGCGACGAGGACGTAGGACGTGGCGGGACTGGTGAGGAGCTGGAGCACGTGTTCGGCCCGGTCCTTGAACCCGGCCTCCATGCCGTCGAACGCCTGGAAGAAGGTGACGGCATCCTCGAAGACCGAAGCGCCCACCACCTTCGACACCTGGCGCACGAAGGCCTGGGCGGCGACGTTGACCGCCTTCATCACGCCACGAGTGGGCGCCATGATCACCCGGTAGAGGCGGTGGTCGAGGAAGCGGGTCAGGCGCTTGGGGGCATCGAGGAAGTCCAGGGCGTTGCGGCTCGGCGGGGTGTCGACGACGACGAGGTCGAAGTCGGTGCTGTTGTGCAGCTCGTAGAGCTTCTCCATCGCCATGTACTCCTGGGTGCCCGAGAGGGCGCCGGAGATGTTCTTGTAGAAGCGGTTGGCGAGGATGCGCTCGGCCTGCTCGGGCTCGGCCGAGTACGTGGTGACGAGGTCGTCGAACGTGCTCTTGGTGTCGAGCATCACGGCCCACAGCTCGCCGGGCCAGGGTCCGTCGATCCGCTTCGGGGTGTTGCCGATGCCGTCGAGGCCGAGCGCGTCGGCCAGCCGCTTGGCCGGATCGATCGTGACGACGACGGCACGCCGGCCGACGTTGGCCGCCTCCATCGCCACGACCGCGGCGGTGGTGGTCTTGCCCACGCCGCCGGAGCCGGAGCAGATGATGATGCGGCTGGTGGTCACCAGGTCGGTGAGGCCTGCGGCTCCGGTCGCGGCGTCGGTCACGACAGGCCCCCGATCCCGTCGAGCATCGATGCCGCCAGCTGTTCGAGCTGCGCCGGGCCGAGCTCGGCGTCGAACAGGTAGGGGAGCGACAGCTGGGGGAGCGGGAGCGCCTCGGCGAGCCGGCCGACCTGCTCGGCCTGCAGCTCCATCCGCTCGCGGCGGAACGTGGCCGCGGCGTCGAGCGCGTCGGCCTCTCCGGGGCGCAGGCTCGCGCCGGCTGCCTCAGCGGCGGCCGACGGATCGGCATCGAGACCGGTGAGGGGCGGGTACAGCCCGTTGACCACCACCGGACCGAGGCTGATGCCCACCCGGTCCTCCAGTTGGTACGCCGTCTCGACCAGCTCGTTGACCGGTGTCTCCTCGGGCAGGGTCACGAGCATGACCTGGCACCGCTCGGGGTCGCCGAGGAGGGCGAGGACGTCTTTGGCCTGGTTGTTGATCGGGCCGATGGGCACGGCGTCGGCCAGGCCGCTGGCCGACTGGAGGAAGCTGATGGCGTGGCCGGCGGCGGGCGCGTCGAGGATCAGGAGGTCGGCGAGGCCGGCCCGCTCCATCTGCTTGATCTTCCCCAAGACGAGGATGTCCCGGATGCCGGGGATGGCCGTGGACACCATGTCGAGGGCGCCGCTCGTCATGAGCCGCTTCGAGATGCGGCTCATGTCGGAGTCTTCGAGGTACTCGACCAGGGCCTCGTCGGGGGTGAGGGTCCGGGCCCGGACGCCTTCGGTGAGCTCGACCTCGTCGTAGGAGAAGGCCGGGACACCGAACATCGATGCCAGGCCGGACTTCCCCTCAACCTCGATGATGAGCGACGACAGGCCGGATCGAGCGGCGGCGAGGGCCACCGTGGCCGACACCGTGGTTTTGCCCACACCGCCCTTGCCCGCCACGATGAGCAGACGAGAAGCCGTGAAGAACTGTGCTGGATCCACTCCAGTTCCCCTCACAATCGGCTTCGTTCCGGAGGCACCGCGTTGCGCAGACTACCCACCCTCGGCGCCGCCCTGATCACGTTGGCCGTGGTCATGGGCGGCTTCTCGGCCCTGGCGGGTCCCGCCGCGGCCCGGCCCGGGTCGGTCGCGCAGGAGCGCAGCGGCAACGCCGGGCGGGTCAGCATCATCAAGGTCGAAGGGCTCATCGACCCGGTCATGGCGTCGTTCATCGACCGCTCCATCAGCGAGGGCGAGGCGGCCGGCGTGGTCGCCGTCGTGCTGCAGATGGACAGCTCCGGGTCCGTCGTCGACGACGACGTGCTGGTCGGCCTGGCGAAGCACATCCACGAAGCCTCGGTGCCCGTCGCGGTGTGGGTCGGACCCAGTGGCTCGAGCGCCCTCGGCGGCGCCGCCCAGTTGGCGGGCGCCGCCGAGCGCATCGGCATCGCCCCCGGCTCCCGCCTCGGCAAGACCGGGCCGCTCGTGATCCCCGCCGAGTACCTGTCGGCCCCGTTCCTCGCCGCGTCCGACCGGCTCGAGAACGGCACGATCAACAGCAAGGAGGCGTTCACCCTGAAGGTGACGGCCGACAAGGAGGCGCCGGTCATCGGCGAGTTCCTGATCGACCTCCCCGGCTTCGAGGTCAAGGAGGTCAAGCAGGGCAAGCGCGTGGTGAGCCAGCCGCTCACGACGCCGGTCTTCTCGTCGCTCCCGGTGCAGGAGCAGCTGTTCCACACCGTCTCCAGCCCGGCGGCTGCCTACCTGCTGCTGGTCATCGGGCTGTCGCTCATCATCTTCGAGTTCTTCACGGCTGGCGTCGGCGTGGCCGGCCTGGTCGGGGCCGGTTGCTTCGTGATGTCCTGCTACGGGCTGGCCAACCTGCCTGTCCGGACGTGGGCGCTCGGCTTGCTGGTCCTGGCGATGTTCGGCTTCGCGGTCGACGTCCAGACGGGTGTGCCCCGGGTGTGGTCCGTCATCGGCGTGATCAGCCTGATGGTGGGGTCGGTGTTCCTCTTCGACGGGTTCGACCTGTCGTGGATCACCCTCTTGGTGGGGATCGTCGGGGTGTCGATGGCGATGATCGCCGGCATGCCCGCCATGGTCCGGACCCGGTTCTCGACGCCGACCATCGGGCGGGAGTGGATGATCGGCGAGGAGGGGGAGGCCGTCACCAACGTCTCGCCCGATGGCGTGGTGCAGGTGCGCGGGGCGCTGTGGCGGGCTCGCACCAACCGGGCCACGCCCATCGACGTCCACGACGGCATCCGGGTCGTCGAGGTCGACGGCCTGCTGCTCGAGGTCGAACCCCTCGAGGGCGGTGCGGTCGACTACCGCGAGAAGCGGCGGGGCGGCGATGACGACGAGGCGCCCGAGGAGGCCGACGACGGCCGCGTCCTCATCGACGGCAAGCCGCTCGACCCCAGCTGACCTGCGCATCTGACGCCGGCGCGATCCCTCCGCGCTCGCAAGAGTTCACTTCCGCGCTCGCGATAGTTGGGGGTTGTGCCCGCCCCGAGGCGGTCGTACGGTCCGGTTTCACCGAAAGGGGGCTTTCTGGTGAGTGCACAACGATCTGGCGAAGAGTGGCAGCTGCGGGCTGCGTGCAGGGGTCCGCAAGCGACCGTGTTCTTCCCTCCGGGGACGTTCGAGCGCAAGGACGAGAAGCTGGCGCGCGAGAGCAGGGCGAAGGAGATCTGTCGGACCTGTCCGTCGAAGCGCCCGTGCCTCGACTACGCCATCTCGATCCGTGAACCGCACGGCATCTGGGGCGGGCTCAACGAGGCCGAGCGCAAGAGCTTGATGATCCAAGCCGTCTGAGGCGCTGTCCGTCTGAGGCGCTGCCTCATCTCGGTGGCGGGCGGGCGGTCAACCCGGCGGGTCGACTCCCAGCTCCTTGCGGATCTGCTCGAGGCGCTCCGTCGACTGGCGCGCCTGGCGGTCGAGCTCGATCCGAGCCTGGACGACCTCGGGGTCCGGCGGAGCCGATGCCGACGCCGGCGCGAGCGCGTCCTCGGGCGAGTCGGCGGCCTCGACGTCGGCCGCGGCGCGAGCTTCGGCCTGCCGCCGCTGCTCCTCGGCCTCCCACTCGATGCGGGCTCGGGTCTCCTCCAGCGTGGGCGCCTCGCCGTCGCTCGCGAGCCACGGCTTGTCGGCGGTCCGCGCCGCCTGATCGGCCTCGAGCCGGTCGAGCTCCGCGTGGCTGGAGCTCACCACGCTGTTGAGCTTCGCCTGGGCGTACTTCCACCACCGGCCGACGTTGGCTGCCATGGCGCCAGTCTCGCGTCGATCAGTCGTGGTCGCCGCGGTCCTTGCGGACGGCCGCCTTCTTGCCCCGGATCGTGGTGGCCTTCATGGCATCGATGACCCGGTCGACCGAGTCGGTCGGGACCTCGACCAGGGCGAACCGGTCGAAGATGCGGATGGCGCCGATGTCGTTGCCCCGCAGGTGCGTCTCGCCGGCGATGGCGCCCACGAGGTCCTGGGGCCGTACGCCGTCGCCCCGGCCGGCGCCCACGTAGAGCCGCGAGGTCGGGCCCTGGGGGCCGCGGTCGCCCTTGTCCCAGGACTTGGCGCCCTTGCCCTTGCCGGGCTTGTCC
>Ga0182745_1001232_pt1 | contig 25160 bp, 15 predicted proteins | sample eDN3rd30CKraftBY_FD_128523 | JGI IMG/M metagenome (GOLD analysis project Ga0182745, IMG submission 128523) | Enriched backyard soil microbial communities from Emeryville, California, USA - eDNA 3rd pass 30_C Kraft BY (version 2) (version 2) | ecosystem: Environmental > Terrestrial > Soil >... | reverse complement strand
TGGGACCGCGTCGAGGTCCTAGCATGTTCCCCGGTGGTCCCGAGGGCATGTTCCCCGACGACCGCCGCGGCGTACCCAACTGGGCGGTGAACGACCGGTTCAAGAACGACACCTTCACCTTCGTACGTGTTGAATACAACACGGGTTATGGTCGAGACTCACGATATGGCGGGTATCGCCGGCGCGGCTGGGGAGGGGGCTGGCGAACCGACTGGCCCGACAGCGATCTGAACTTCTCGTTCCGCCTCCAACAGCTCACCTCTTTGAAGGTAAACCCCGACCCGATCTCACTTTCTCTCACCGACGAACAACTGTTCGACTATCCCTTCCTCTACATGATCGAGCCGGGCCGACTGACGTTCTCCGAGGATGAGGTCGTCGCGTTACGCCGCTACCTGCTCAACGGCGGGTTCCTGATGGTGGACGACTTCTGGGGAGACTCCGCCTGGGAGAACGTCGCCCACGAGTTTCAGCGCGTCTTCCCCGACCGGCCGCCGGTCGAACTCCCCATCGAACACGAGATCTTCCACTGCGTCTACCGGCTCAAAGAGAAGCCCCAGGTCCCAAGCATCCACTCCTGGGAAGGCCCTGGCTCGAAGGTCACCTGGGAATGGCACGACGGCGACTCGCAGACCGTCCACTACAAGGGGATCTCCGACGATAAAGGACGTCTCGTCGTCCTGTTCTGTCACAATACCGACCTGGGAGACGGCTGGGAGCGAGAAGGAGAAGATGCGTCCTACTTCCGGGAGTTCTCCGAGAAGAAGTCGTATCCAATGGGAATCAATATCATCACCTACGCCATGACTCACTGATCAGAACCGAGTTACCATCCCTGATCAGCAAGCCAAAGGTCAGCCGAACGCGTCGTCTCTCCGAAGTCGAATCGAAGGATAAAGGAGCGATCGTGACGGTAGATGTCGATACCTATGAAGAAGAGCGCCAGATCGTCGAGCGGATTCACGAGAGCCGAGGACGGATCGAGCGAGAGCTTGCCAAGGTGATCGTTGGCCAGCGCGAAGCGACCCGGCAACTCCTGATCAGCCTGTTCTCCGGCGGCCACTGCCTGATCACGGGGGCTCCCGGGCTGGCCAAAACCCTGCTCGTCCGCACGATCGCGCAGGTTTTTCACCTCAAGTTTCAGCGCATCCAGTTCACCCCCGACCTGATGCCCGCCGACATCACCGGGACCGAGATCCTCGAGGAGTCGGATAACGGCCGGCGCAGGCTCCAGTTCGTCAAGGGGCCGATCTTCGCCAACGTCATCCTCGCCGACGAGATCAACCGAACGCCTCCCAAAACCCAGGCCGCCTTGCTCGAAGCGATGCAGGAGCATCAGGTGACCGCGGCCGGCGTGCGATACCCTCTGGAAGAACCGTTCTTCGTCCTGGCCACCCAGAACCCGATCGAGATGGAAGGGACCTACCCCTTGCCAGAAGCCCAGCTCGACCGGTTCATGTTCAACGTGGTGGTGAACTACCTGCCCGAGGACGACGAGGTGGCCGTCGTCCTTCAGACCACCTCCCGCCGCACCGAGCCGATCGAACCCCTGTTTACAGGCGAAGATATTCTCAAATTTCATGACGTGGTACGTCGAGTTCCGATTGCCGAGGACCTGGTGCGCCATGCCGTGCGGATCGCCTCGGCCAGCCGACCCGGCCCCGACGCCCCCGAGTTCGTGAACAAGTGGGTGAGCTGGGGCGCTGGGCTCCGCGCGGCTCAGTCCCTCGTGCTCGGCGCCAAGGCCAGGGCCCTGCTGGAAGGGCGGTTCCACGTCACTCCCGACGATCTCCGCGCCCTGGCCCATCCCACGCTCAGGCACCGCGTCTTGCTCGGTTACCGCGCCGAGGCCGACGGCGTCACCGTCGACACGGTCATCGACCGCCTTCTCGACCATGTCAAGAGGCCCCACGACTGATGCCCCCTCTCGATCGGCTTCCACCCATCCTCGGCGGCAACGGCTCCTCTTCTCCCCCCCGGCGCGAGTCGCTCGCGCCACCGGAAGGGGGATGGATCGATCCACAAACCTTGATGCGTATCAAGAGCCTGCAAATCCGGGCCAAGGTGATCGTCGAAGGGTTCATCAAGGGGATCCACAAGAGCCCCTATCACGGGTTCTCAGTCGAGTTCAGCGAGTACCGCGAGTACAGCCCAGGCGACGACCCACGCTATCTCGACTGGCGACTGTTCGCTCGGTCCGACCGCTACTACGTGAAACGGTTCGAGGATGAGACGAACCTGCGCTGCTACCTGGTGCTCGACACCAGCCGGTCGATGGCTTACGGCTCGGGAGCGTACCCCAAGAGCGAATACGCCCGGACCGCCGCAGCCACCATCGCCTACTTCCTCTCCATGCAGCGCGATGCGGTGGGCCTGCTCACCTTCGAAGACCAGATCACCGACTACCTCCCCGCTCGCCACCGTCCCGGACACCTGCGCCGCTTGATGGCCGCGCTCGAACGTGAGCCCCAGGGGCGAGCGACCGACCTCGCGGGACCGCTCGAACAGATCGCCGCCACGGTGAGCAAGCGCGGGCTGATCATCCTGCTCTCCGACCTGCTCGCGCCGACCGAGCCACTCCGCACCCGGCTGGGATACCTGCGCTCGCGCGGGCACGACGTGGTGGTCCTGCGCGTGCTCGACCCCGAGGAGGTCGAGTTCCGGTTCACGACACCCGCCATGTACCTCGACGTGGAGTCGGGCAGGGAGCTCTATATCGACCCCGAACAGGCCCGCGCCGAGTATCTGCGCCGGTTCCAGGCCCACTCACTGGAGATTGAGAAAGCTTGCGTGGACTTCGGAATCGACTATGAGCTGGTCACCACCGACCGGCCGCTCGAGCTGGTCCTTTTCGACCTCTTGAAAGCGAGGATCAGGCGGGGCCGCCAACCGGGCCGCCGTCATGCGCCGGGACGAGGAGGCCGCTCTTGAGCTTTCTAACCCCCCTCTACGCGCTGGGCCTGCTGGCGATCGCCGGGCCAATTCTCTTCCACCTCATTCAGCGCAAGCCGAAGGGGGAGGTCCCATTCAGCTCCTTGATGTTCCTGACCCCCACCCCACCACGACTGACGCGCCGGAGTCGGCTCGACAACCTGCTCCTGCTCTTGCTCCGCGCCTCGGTGCTCGGCTTGCTCGCCCTGGCCTTCGCGCGTCCGTTCCTGCGTCAGACCGCCCAGCTCGACTCCGGCAACGCCGATCGCCAGCGCCTGGCGCTCGTGATCGACACCAGCGCCAGCATGCGTCGAGGGAACCTCTGGCCGCGCGCCAAGGCCCAGGCCGAAGAAGTCATCGCCGCCTGCCGGCCCACCGATCAACTCGCCCTGTTCGCCTTCGACGGCTCAACTCGCACGTTGCTTGGATTCGATGAGTCGGGCAGCCTCGACCCGAGCCGCCGCCAGGCGGTCGCGCGGGCCCGGCTCCAGGCGTTACAGCCAACCTGGGAGGCAACGCACCTGGGGCAAGCCCTGATCGACGTGGTGGGCGCGATCGAAGACGTAACCGACGCCAATGAGAAGGCCGGACGCATGCCACGCCGGATCGTATTAGTTAGCGACCTCCAGCAAGGGAGCCGCGTCGATACGCTGGGGGGGTTCGACTGGCCCTCCGACGTCGATCTGGAGTTGAAGACCGTCACGGAACCAGGCTCCAACGCCAGCCTGCACCCGCTGACCAGCACGACCGAGGAAGAGGAAAGCCAGGAGGGGTCGCCCTCTAACACTCAGCCCTCCGAACCAGGCCGGCGCGTGGGAGTCTCCAACGAAAGCGGCTCGACCCGCGAAGCCTTCCAGGTGGTCCACCTCGACGACAAGGGGGCCGAGACGGGCAAGCCCATCGACGTCTATGTCCCCCCCGGCGAAAGCCGCGTGGTGCGCATCCCAGACGAGGCCGGCCAGGGAAAAGGAGGGACGCTCCGCCTCAAGGGGGATGCCTTCGGTTTCGACAACACGCTCTACTCCACCCGCGAGCACCGAGAGGAATCCAAGGTGCTCTATGTGGGCGAGGACGATGGCGAAGACCCTGCCGGCTTGCTCTATTACCTCAATCGCGTCTTCCAGGACACCTCCCGGCGCACGGTTCAGGTCCTTCACGCCAAAGGGGGGGCCGACCTCCCCCTCGACGCCCCTCGCCTCTTGCCCCTGGTGGTCGTATCGACCGAGCTCCCCGCGCGGAACGCCCAGAAGCTGAAAACCTATGTGGAGCAGGGGGGGACGGTCCTCGGCGTTGTGACCGCCTCGGGGAAGTGGGAAGCCCTCGCCTCGATCGCCGGGGACTCGCCTTGGAACTTTGAAGAGGGGACCGTTCCGCGCGACCTCATGCTCGGAGAAATCGCCTTCGACCACCCTCTGTTCGCCCCCCTGGCCTCGGCCCAGTATAATGATTTCACCAAGATTCATTTCTGGAAGTACCGGCGCATCGACGCGGAGCAGCAAATCAAGGAAGGGCGCGTGATCGCCCGGTTCGAGAACGGAGACCCCGCCCTGGTCGAAAAGCGGGTGCAGCAGGGGCGGCTGCTCGTGCTCGCCACCGGCTGGGCTCCCGCGGACAGCCAGCTCGCCCGCTCCTCGAAGTTCGTCCCGTTGATGGCGGCCCTGCTCGAAGGGGCGGAGCCTCGCGTTGAGGGACCTTCTCAACTCCTGGTACACGAGCCAATCCGATTGCCAGCCACCGACGAGGGGAAGGGACGGGGGAAAGCAGCGAGCGACTTCACCGTGTTAACGCCAGGAGGGGGGTCGGTACGCACCGCGCCTGGCAAGCCGGTTTTTGAAGAGACGGACGAACCCGGGCTGTACTCGGTGCGCACTCCGGAAGGGGAGCGTTCCTACGCGGTGAACCTCGACCCCCTGGAGAGCAAGACCAGCCCCTTGAATGTCGAGACGCTCGAGCAGTTCGGGTGTCGGCTCTCGAGCCCGACCTCTCGCGAGCTGGACCGAGAGCTTCAGCGTCAGTTGCGGAACGCGGAGCTGGAAGGGCGCCAGAAGTTCTGGCGCTGGGTGATTTTGACATCCATCGGCATCCTGATCGTCGAAACCTGGCTGGCGGGCCGGCAAACCAATGCCATCCCCCGCCCCGAGCGAGCGGAGGCCCTGACCACATGAGCACGGAACTACGGCAAGCCCTGGAGCGAGTCGCGCGGCGGTTCCGGCAGGTCCGGCTCTGGACCATGCTGGCGTTCTGCTGGCTGGGCTGGGCGATGATCGGCCTCTGGCTCGTTCGAACCAGCCGGACAGGGGGAATGGGAAGCGAGATCCTCCGATCCCAAAGTTGGCTCTGGACCACGCTTGGGGCCGCGCTTACCACCGCGGCGATCTGCGCGCTGGCGGCGTTCCGTTCGGCGAGAGACCCGCGTTGGGTCGCCCGGCGAATCGAGGCGAAGCATCCCGAGCTCAACACCGGGCTGCTGGCCGCGGTTGAGCAGTCGGTGGAGTCGCCGGCCAGGTCGTTGGGGTTCCTGCAAGCGAGCGTCGTCCGCAAGGCCCTGGACCACCGTCGCACGTATGGTTGGGACGACACCGTTCCCACTTGGCGCCTGTTCGGCTCGCAGGTGGCCCACGCCGTCGCGCTTGGGTTCCTGGCTGTCGTCTCGGCGTCGCTCATCGCCGAGTCGCGATCGCATGCCAGCGGGCGGAACCCCTTCATGCGGGCGTCGGACGCCGCCTCGGTCCTGGTTGAGCCAGGTAACACCGAGCTGGAACGAGGCTCCTCGCTCCTGGTGGTCGCCCGGTTCCCGGCCGCTGTCCCCGCCGAAGCCCACCTGGTCATCGATGGCCCTCCCTCGAGTGCCGATACCAGCGCGAGTGCCGGCGCCCTGGTCCGCGACATGACCCGGAGCCTCGAAGATCCCGCGTTCGCCACCCGAGTCGAGTCGGTCGAGAATGACCTGACCTACCGGGTTGAGTTCGAAGGTCGAAGCACGCCCACCTACCGCGTCAAGGTCTTCGAGTTCCCCGAGCTTCAGCGCACCGACGCAAACCTGGAGTTCCCCGCCTACACCGCCCTCAAGCCCAAGACCGTTCAGGATGTGCGGCATGTCACCGCGGTCGAGGGGACCAAACTCTCCTTGAACTTTCAATTGAACAAGGATGTGAAGTCCGCGCGCCTGGTCGACGCCAAGGGGGGGGACGTAATCCCCTTGACCCTTCAGGGAAGTCCGAACACGGAGCATCACTACCAGGCCCAACTTACCTTGGCCGACCCCAAGCGGTTCCGCGTCGAGCTGGTCGACCACGAAGGGAGAAAGAACAAGCTGACGTCCGAGCTGGTCGTCAACGTGACCCGCAACCGGCCCGCGGTGGTGACGATCACCCAGCCCTCGCGCGACGTGCGCGTCTCGCCGGTCGAGGAGCTGACACTCAAGGCCAAGGCCGAGGATGACTTCGGCGTTGTACGGCATGGGGTTTCCTTCAGCATCGCGGGGCGACCGCCTCAGGAAGTGATTCTCTCGGGCGACAAGCCTCCCACCCCGGCACCCAGGTCCGTTCAAGGGGGGCACACGCTCGACTTTGAATCCTTCCGGGCCGAGCCCGACCAACTCGCCTCGTATCACTTCTGGGCGGAGGACATCGGCCCCGACGGCAAGCCTCGACGCACCTTGAGCGACATGTTCTTCGCCGAGGTGCGCCACTTCGAGGAGATCTTCCGGCAGGGAGAATCGCAGAGCGCCTCGGCCGAACGCGAGCAGCAACAGCAGGGGGGGCAGGGGCAAAACGCCCAACAGGCCGAGAAGCTGGCCGAGCTTCAGAAGGAAATCATCAACGGGACCTGGAAGGTCATGCGACGAGAGACCGAGAGCAAGCCCTCAGCCGAGTTCGCCCCCGACCTCAAGTTGTTGCACGAGTCGCAGCAGTCGGCTATCGGACAGGCTGGCGAGTTCGTCGAACGCCTGCGCGACGCGACTTCCAAGGAGGCGCTCGCCCAGGCGACCCAGCTCATGAAGCAGGCGGCCGACCACCTGGACAAAGCCGGCAAGGAAGGTTCGACCTCCACGCTGGGAGCCGCGCTCGCCGCCGAGCAAGTTGCCTATCAGGCCCTGCTCAAGCTCCGCGCCCGGGAGTTCAACGTCACCCGAAGCCGTTCGCAGCAGCGAGGGCAGGGGGGGCAAGCCTCCGGCGGTCCGTCGCAGCAACAGCTCCAGCAGCTCGAGCTCTCCAACGATGAGAACCGCTACGAGGAGCAAAGCACCGCCAAGGCCAACTCTCCCCAGCAGCAGCAACAGCGCGAGACGCGCCAGGTCATGAACCGGCTCAAGGAGCTCGCCCAGCGGCAGACCGACCTGAACCAGCGCCTCAAGGAGCTTCAGGCCGCCCTCGAAGCCGCCCAAACCGCCGAGGCGAAGCAAGAGCTCGAACGCCAGCTCAAACGGCTCCGCGAGCAGGAACAGCAGATCCTTCGGGATACCGACGAGCTCCGCGAACGGATGGAGCAAGAACAGAACCGAGAACGCATGGCCGAGGCCCGCCAGCAGATGGAGCAGAGCCGGGAGAACATCCGACAAGCCTCCGAAGCCCTGGAGCAAGGGCGCATCTCGCAGGCCCTGACCGAAGGTTCACGCGCGGAGCGGCAGTTGAACGACCTCCGCGAAGACATGCGCAAGGGGGCCGCCGACCGCTTCTCGGAAGAACTGACCGAGATGCGCAAGCAAGCTCGGCAACTCGACGAAAACCAGAAGAAGCTCACCGAGCAACTCGAGTCCAGAAATGACAAGGTAAACCGCTCCCTGCGCGATACAGGCGAGCGGGAACAGGCCAAAAAGGGACTCGCCGAGCAGCAGAAGCAACTCGACGGGCTCCTCGAACAGATGCGCCAGACCGTGCAGGATGCCGAGGACGCGGAGCCTCTGCTGGCCAAGAGCCTCTTCGACACCGTGCGCAAGGCCAACGAACAGCAAATCCCCGACGCCCTGAAAGCCGCCGAACAACTCGCCGAGGCGGGCATCCCCTCCGAGGCCGCCAAGGCCTCGCGTCACGCCGGCCAGGGGCTCGACCAACTGCGCGAAGGGGTGGAACGCGCCGCCGAGAGCGTCCTGGGAGACGAAACCGCCGCCCTGGAACGGGCTCGAGCCGAGGTGGAAGACCTCGCCGAGCAGATCAACCGAGAGATCGCCCAGGCCACCGGGCAGGAAAACCCAACAGACCAGACCGAGCCGCGAGAGGGCCAAAGGCAACAAGGGCAAAGGCAAGGTCGACAGCAAGAAGGAGAACCTCAGCAGAAAGGCCAACAGCAAGGACAGGGGCAAGGGCAACAACAGCAAGGAAAGGCCCAACAAAAGGGACAAGGGCAAGGCCAAGCCCAGCAGAAGGGGCAAGGGAAGGAGCAACAGCAAGGACAGGGGCAGAGCGCCCCTCAAGGAAAAGAACAACAGAAAGGACAGGGGCAAGGCCAAGCTCAGCAGAAAGGGCAAGGGCAGGGACAACAACAAGGCCAGGCCCAGCAGAAAGGACAAGGGCAGGGACAACAACAGGGGCAGGGACAGGGCCAAGGCCAGGAGCAACAGCAAGGCCAAGGACAAGGCCAGCAAAAGGGGCAGGGTTCGTTGCGTGATGGACAGGGGCGACAGGCTCAGCAACAACAGGGAGGCGGCGGATCAGGCAGCCCAGGAGGTTCAGAGATTGAGCGATTACTCGATCAACTCTCAAACCGGCGTGGGGGGCAACCCGCGGGGGGGCCCATCACGGGTGAAGGGTTCCGGGGCTGGTCGGACCGCATGCGCGACGTGGAAGAGCTGCTCAGTGATCCGGAATTACGGTCTGAAGCCGCCCGGATTCGCGACCGAGTCCGAGGCGCCCGCGAGGAATTCAAACGGCACTCGAAAGAGCCCGACTGGACCAAGCTCCAGAACATGGTCGCCGAGCCGATCGGAGAGCTGAGCAAGCGGATCGCCGAGGAAATCCGCAAACGAGAGTCACCCGACTCCCTGGTCCCCATCGACCGCGACGCCGTCCCGCCCGAGTTCGCCGAAGGGGTGCGCCGCTACTACGAACGGCTCGGCAGCGGGCAATGACCCCGACGTCGACAGAGCGAGCGGAGGTCGTTCAAGGTTCCAGGTCTGCACCTGGGTTCATCAGGAACATCGGCATTTTTTGAAGCTTATGATTCCAATCATTGAGGCCGACTCCATGTTTCTGATGGCGATCCCTTCCATTATCTGGGGTTCACCGGAGTGGTTCGGGGTGGTGGCCGCGTTGCTGGGCACCTCGGCGATCGCGCTGGGGTGGAGCTACGGCCGGACCCGTGCGCCACGTCGGGTCAAGGTGCTTGGCTCCTTACTCAAAGCGGCGGCCTTCACCACCCTGGCTCTCATCTTGCTCGAGCCGCTCTTGACCGGTATGCGCCCGCGCCGGCGGGCCAACGCCTTCGTGATCCTGACGGACAACAGCCAGAGCCTCCAGATCCGTGATGGCGCCCGCTCGCAGACTCGAGGCGACTGGCTGCGCGGCCTGCTCGATAAGGAGGCCACGTGGAAGACTCGGCTCGGCCAGGACTTCGACTTACGCAATTATGTGTTCGACTCTCACCTCCGCGCGGTCGATGAATTCGACTCGCTCGATTTCGAGGGGACGGGAAGCACCCTGGGGACCTCGCTCTCCGCGCTCGCGGGGCGGTTCCGGGGCTTGCCCCTGGCGGGGGTCCTCCTGTTAACCGACGGCAACCGAACCGACCTGGGAGAGATCGACACGGCGGGCTTACCCCCCATCTACCCGGTGATCCCCCCCGCCAAGGGGAACACGCACGACATCGGCGTCTCGAATGTTTCCGTCAGCCAGACCAACTTTGAGTCGGCCCCCGTTGTCGTCCGCGCCGATGTCTCGGCGGTTGGATATCAAGGGAAGCCGGTCGTGGCCGTCATCACCGACGAGGCCGGGCGGAACGTCGAGCGCCAGGAGGCTCGGGTGCCCGAGGACAACACACCCCTCCACTTCCGCTTTCAGTTCCGCCCTCAACGCAAAGGGGTCAGCATCTACCGCGTCCGAACCTTCGCCGCTTCGGAAGAAAAGGCCCTCGCCAAAGGAGAAGACCAGGGCGAGCCCCCCCGCACCTCCGAGCAAACCCTGGCCAACAACAGCCGCCTGATCGTCGTGGACCAGGGGAGTGGTCCTTACCGGGTGCTCTACCTGGGCGGGCGGCCCAACTGGGAGTTCAAGTTCCTGCGCAGGGCCTTGTTCGACGACGACCAGATCGAGCTTGTCGGCCTGATCCGCCTCGCCAGGCGCCAGCCCAAGTTCGACTTCCGCAATGCGCGGAGCTCAAACGCCTCCCCCTTCTTCGACGGGTTCGAGAATCCCGACGCCGATACCGCCGAACGGGCGGACCAACCGGTGATCGTCCGCCTGGGGACCCGCGACGAGGCCGAGCTTCGCGACGGGTTTCCCAAAACCGCCGACGTCCTCTACGCCTACCACGCCATCATCCTGGACGACCTCGAGTCCGACTTCTTCACGCAGGACCAGCTCGGCCTGATCCGTAACTTCGTGAGCCAGCGGGGCGGGGGGCTCCTCATGCTCGGCGGCCCCGACTCCCTGGCCGACGGCAAGTACGACCGGAACCCGGTCGGCGAGCTCTTGCCGGTCTACCTGAACCGCTCGGCCGATGGTCCCAGGCCAGACTCCGCGGCCTATCAACTGGAGCTGACTCGCGAAGGCTGGCTCCAGCCCTGGGTTCGCCTGCGCAAGACCGAGGACGAAGAACGTAAGGACCTGGCCACCCGCCCGCCGTTCCAGACCCTCAGCCAGGTCGGGGCCGTGAAGCCAGGGGCGGTGGTACTGGCCCAGGTCCGCGACCCCGCGGGCGAAAGCCTCCCCGCGCTCGTGGCCCAGTCCTTCGGCAAAGGACACGTCGCCGCCCTCATGATCGGCGACCTCTGGCGATGGGGGATGCGGCGCGCCAACCCCGCCGAAAGCGACCTCGAACGCTCCTGGCGCCAGACCGTGCGCTGGCTCGTCGGCGATGTCCCGGGGCGGGTCCAGACCCTGGTGCGCGCCAAGGAAGGGACCTCCGCCCCGACCTTCGAGCTGACCACGCGCGTTCGCGACCCCGAGTTTCGCCCGCTCGATAACGCCAAGGTCCGCTTCACGATCCACCTGCCCGACCAGAAGGAGCTTACCCTGGACGCCGAGCCCGACCGCCGCGAAGCAGGCCTCTACTCCTCAACCTACGTCACCCGGCAACCCGGAGCCTACCGGGTGACCGCCCAGGCGACCGCCCCCGACGGAAGCCTGATCGGCGAGTCGGAAGCGGGATGGGCCGCCCAGCCCGCGGCCGACGAGTTCGCCCAGCTCGAGCCCAATCAAGCGTTCCTCAAAAACCTGGCCGAGAAAACCAAGGGAGAGGTCGTCGATGGCACCCGGCTCGATTCCTTCGTCTCCAGCCTCTCCACACGCACCGCGCCCATCGTCGAGCCGTGGACCTCGCCCCTCTGGCATCAACCCGTCTATTTCCTGGTCGCCATCGCCTTCCTGATGGCCGAATGGGGCCTCAGACGCGTCAATGGCCTGGCCTGATTTGATCTGATCCAAGCGAGTGGGGGCACCTAAATTGAGTTACGGACGATGAGACATCAAGATATCTTTCCTTGGGAGCGTGGGCGCACCGCCCGAATTTGGCTTTTCCCTGGGAGCGCGGGCGTCCCGCCCGCAATTGGGAAAAGCGAAGAACGGCCAACATGCCACGCCCACAGGAAACATCTTTTCCCTGGGAGCGCGGGCGTCCCGCCCGCAATTGGAAAGCGAAGAACGGCCAACATGCCACGCCACCCACGAGGGAAAGCGAATTGCGGGCGAGACGCCCGCGCTCCCAGGGAAAAAGCGAAGAACGGCCAACATGCCACGCCACCCACGAGGGAAAGCGAATTGCGGGCGGGACGCCCGCGCTCCCAGGGAGGAAAGGCTGAAGAAGTCCGAGCGAAGCGTGAAGAATTGCGGGCGGGACGCCCGCGCTCCCAGGGAAAAGCGATGATTATCCCCGCGGATCCATACGGGTTGCCCACAAGGACAAGGCCGAACCAACGACAATCCGAGCGAATCCTCCTTTTCCGGTTTTTCCAAGCGGCGAGCGAGCTATGACGATCACTCTCCTGACGATGGCCCTGGGACTGGTCGGAGCCTCGGCCCTGGAACCAGAACCAAAACCCACTCCCGGTCCAGCACCAGCGCCGGCTTCCGCTTCAACGCCAGGCCCGACCTCCGACAAGCATGACAGTGAGCGTGACCGGGCCACTGTGATCGTCGTGGTGGGAACACCGGGAACCCCGGATTACGACACCCGGTTCCGAAGCTGGGCGGGGCGGTGGCGGAAAGGGGCCGAGGCCGGGTCGGCCGAGTTCATCGCTGTCGGCCTTGAACCCGAAGCCGGCAAGACCGACCACGACCGGCTCCGCGCCACCTTGGCCGAGAAGGCCAAAGGGAGCGAACAAACCCAAAATCAAGTCCCCCTCTGGCTCATCCTGATCGGGCATGGCACGTTCGACGGACGCGAGGCCAAGTTCAACCTGAAAGGCCCTGACCTGACCGACCTCGAGCTTTCCGAGTGGCTCGAACCGATCAAGCGCCCGGTGGCCATCCTCAACTGCGCGTCGGCCAGCGGCCCATTCCTGACCCGGCTCTCCGGGCCCAACCGGATCGTGGTCGCCGCGACCCGTAGCGGCAACGAGCAGAACTACGCGCGGATCGGCCAGTACCTCGCGCAAACGATCACCGACCCAGCCGCCGATCTCGACAAGGACAACCAGGTCTCCTTGCTCGAGGCGTACCTGACCGCCTCCAGCCGGGTTGAGCAGTCGTACAAGGAACAGGCCCAGCTCGCCACCGAGCATCCCTTGCTCGACGACAACGGCGACAAGCTCGGCACCCCGCCCGACTGGTTCCGAGGCACGCGGGCCACCCGGCGCGCCAAGGACGGAGCCCCCCTCGACGGTCTCCGCGCGAACCAACTGGTCCTCGTCCCCAGCGATCGCGAACGCACGCTTTCCCCCGACCTCCGCCACAAGCGCGATCAGCTCGAGCTCGATATCGCCGCCCTCCGCGACCAGAAAGCGACCCTCGAACCCGACGACTACTACGCCAAGCTCGAGCCCCTCATGCTCCAGCTCGCCAAGCTCTACCAGTCACTCCCCGCTCCTGAACCACGAAGATCAGACCATTCCACAACCAAACCTAGCGCCGTCAAATGAACACCAGGGCCAGACGCACCATCATCCAAAACACAACACAACTAGATAACTTAACTTCTAATTCACTACATCATATAAATTCCACAAATTAAACTCTTTGATTTAATTCGCCTCGAATACCACAAATCATTCATGTTCACATTCTGTTAACTACTATAAATCATTATATATTTTTGCTATTGCATTAATCAAGCCCTTATCCGGACAATTCAAAGTGGATCCTCCGCTCTCTGAAATAAACGTTAGGCAAGCATTGACAATCCAGAGATTTACGTCAATTCTGACCAATCGAACTGAATGAATCGATAAATCGCTTAGGCGGGCACACTCCCCAGGCATGACACGCGACGGGTCGACTGGAAACGGCCCAAAGCCTGGGCTCGTTCGTTCGGCAGGGAATCTTCACCGAATAGGAAAATCGCCGCTATCCTCAGCAAACTACGAGGTTTACTGTCCGAAGTTGCGGGGCAAGAAGTGCGGATTCTCAGCCGAATCCGCCTAATTCGGCCCAACAACTCAATCCGGGTGGCCCACTCATGGGCGACCTGGTTTGCATGGTGGGCTCGGAGACATCGAGTTTTTTCTCTGCGAGGGCGGGCGTCCCGTCTTCAATGGAATCGGAAAATACGCGGATTGGGCAAGATGTCCGCGATTCCAGGAAAGGTGTCATCCTGCCTGAATCTCCCTGCAGATCGATTCGGGTTGCCCACGAGCCCAATTAAAAGATGAGTCATCAATCATGAGCCAATTCCTGACAATTCTCCTTGCAGTAACTCTATCCGCTCAAACATCTCCTCCTGTCCAAGGCGATCCTGCTCTCATCGAAATCTTGCAAACAGCTCAAAAGGCTAACGAGAATCGTTATCCACACGGGCGACTACGGTTGACGGCGGAACACAAGAATAGCGATCCCAAAGCCCCATCACTTCAACTTGAAGGCACACTGATATGGAATGGTGATCATTATCGATGTGAAGGCGTTCTAACAAACAGCGCTCTGCCCCCCGAGGACCCAATAAACACCCAATCCGCGAAACGAGGAAGCTTTATTTTTATATCTACAAATTCTAAAACTATAACTTGCTCTTTACGCTCCAAAATTGTCAGGATTGATCCAGCCTCGAATTCCGGCCCGCCTGCGCTCGTGCCAGGACCTCCACGTGAATCCTGGTATCGGATTGGAAATCGCCCTCTTATTGAACTATTGGGCCCTCATCCCAATTTTCCTCAAACGAAAATTGCTTCCTATTTCGTTGAACGAACAGGCAATGATCAAATTACACTCACGCGAAAGAGTTTAGCCAACAATGTCATGAAAGCAAAGGCATCACTCAGTCATGATGGCAACATCATCGAACTTGTTTCCGAAAGATCTGACGGATCCTGGAGCAAGGATCTATTCCACTGGGCCTTCAATTCCGAAGGAAAACTTTATGTCTCTGAGCTTCGACATGAAGCCTACATGTTCATACAGCTCGAAGACAAGGGATGGTCTCGCTATTACACTGTGACAAAGACTTCGGAATTTGATCCTCGGTATCGTCCCCCCGAGGGCCTTTTTGAGATCGGTTCTCTGTCATTGCCACCAGGGACCAAAGTCGAGGATTCCATCTTGAAGAAAACCTACCGAATTGGTGGAGAACCACTTGACTCCATGATCGACCAACTCCCCTCACTCATCGAATTAATGAAGCAAAATGGATTCGCCAAACCATAACAACAAGAGATAATTTCAGCCATGAACACACTGTTACTAATCTCACTAACTCTCCTGGGCGCCAATGTCCAGAAATCCTCGACAGACAAAAGCCGTCCCGACCTGCGTTGCGGCTCTTATTGTTTATACGTTGGATTGAGGGCTCTCGATATCCCTATTCCATCCTTCGACGATCTGGAAGCCAAACTCGGCCAACCTGGCCGACTCGGGTATTCCATGAAAGCTCTCGCTGATTCGGCCAGGACTTATCATGCCCACGCAACGGGAGTTGAGACCTCTTTGGATTGGCTTAAAATGCGTCCAAATCGTTTTGTTTGTATTGCATTATTAGACGAGGGGCGATTCGCAAACATTTACAATATCGAAAACAACAACGTCTACATCGTTGATCCTCCTCGCAATCGAGTTATTCCCGAAGCCCTCTTTCTTCAACAGTGGTCAGGCAAAGCCCTGCTGATTTCCAATCAACCCATACTCACCGAATCTGAGTTAAAACATCTCTACTTCAAATCCATGATTCTCAAATGCATCGGAATCCTCACCTTTTCCGTGGCGATCGTATTCGCAGGAGTTTATTATGTACGCCGCTTCAAATTTTCTCTCAGGTAGTGCCCTCACAGCCTTTCTTATGCTTGGTCGCTGATTCTCGTAACCAGGCTCAACTGGCCATTCGCTGGAAGACCGTATCGGCTCTTCAAGTTTATCCTACCGGTATCTACACAGCCAAGGCCGCCCCCGGTACTGTCATGGAGAAAGAAATTCGAATTCGTTCCAACACAGGCTCAAATTTCAAACTAGAAAACGTTCGCGCGTACTTAGATCAATCCCCTTACTCCATTCTCCATGACATGACCCATCCAGCCGCTGATCTCCAGGAACATGTTGTCAAAATCTCTTTAAACACACCTCCGAACCAAGGGTATCATCGTGTCACGCTTGAATTCACGACGAATTTGCCTAAGGCAAAGACTGTTTTGGTGCCATGGGCGATCTTTGTGCGTTAGTGGATTGCAATACACAAAGTGGAAAAGGGGTGGATTCACGTTGATTGAGGTCCTTGTCGTAATCTCCATCATCGCACTGCTCCTCGGCATCACCATCCCGGCGGTACAGCGTATTCGCGAATCGGCTCGCCGCGTGCAGTGCCTTAATCATCTCAAGCAGGTGGGAATCGGACTGGCATCCCACCAATCGGTTCAGGGCCACTTTCCTTCGGCCATGCTCACAAGCAAAGGGTCTGATGGCCGCCACATGGGGTTCGACGACCGATATCCCGTCTTATATCAACTTCTACCTCATATTGATCAACCAAATCTTTATAACAGCATCAATTTTAAACCGTACAGCCAAAAACAATCGATCGTCTCCAATCCAAACCAAACAGCATACAACACACGTGTCAATCTTTTTGTTTGTCCATCTGATTCCAAAACCGCGTCTTCTCTTGCCCCCGTCTCCTATCGCCTCAACGCCGGTGTTCCTCGATTTAATGTGTCGAACGGAGGCCCTCTACCAATTGATCCAGCGCAACCCGGCGACTATCTCGCCACTGACGCGGCCTTCGAGCTCATGACATTTCTCTCGGCCCGCGATTTTCCCGACGGCTTAAGCCAGACGGCCGGGTTTAGCGAAAGGTTGGTCGGCAGCCTGTCCACTACGCAATTCGATCCCTCACGAGACTTCTGGTACGCGAACGCAATCGGTCTCATCAAGGTCACAACCGCTGATCAACTCGTCTCCGCCTGCTCATCTTCAAACTCAACGCCTTCACACTTTTTTACACGACTTGGTCACTCATGGGCCGGCAATAACTTTAGCTCTTCGTGGTACAACCACTGCTCGCCTCCCAATCCGCGCATGCCGGATTGCACGATGGATTTCCAACCTCCCAACCCTGAATACGGGCTTATCAACCTGGTCGCGGTCTCCGCGAAAAGCGGGCATTCCGCAGGGGTTCACACGCTCATGATGGATGGTTCCGTGAAGTTCGTCGCGGATCAAATCGCCCCAACCGTTTGGAGATCGCTCGGCTCACGCAATGGCGCGGAGTTAATACGCTCCGCCTATTGATACGCTTCAGATCATGGCTCTTCAACATAGTCCTATCTCATTCGACCTCTCTCTTCCAAATGATCCTGTTTGGTCCCATTTCCCTTCAGTCAATGGAACCAGTCGTTCGAACGCTGGCTTGAATAACCGACTTTTCCAAAAGAGGTTGATTCAACGGTCGGAGAGCCGGGCAAAGTTCGCGCGCCCTTTTCTTTGCCCGGCGAATTCGACCAAGAATCCCACGAGTGTGGCCTGCCACAAACGGCAAACTACTTCGCGGCTTTGAGTTTGGCGATCAGGAACTCGGTGCTGTTCTTGTAGTCGGGGTCGGGCTGGCCGGGGTAGGCGAGGCGGGCCTCGACACCGACTTCCTTGAGCTTCTGCTGAAGGCCCAGGCCGAGCACGGCGGAGTGGGTCGGGTCGCGCTGTTCTTCACCGAACTTGGCGGGCTTGTTCTGCGAAGGGTAATCGAGGAAGACTGGTGCGTCCCCCGCGCTGGCGTGCTCGATGGGGGAGTACTCCTTGATCCAGGGGACCACTTCGTCGCGGTGCTCGAAGTAGTTCTGGAACTCAGCCTTACGGTCCTGACCTTGCTTCCAGAATCCGAAGGCGTGCCCGCCGTAGACCATGTTCGGCATCCAGGCGCGTAGTTGGGCGGCGTCGAGCGAGGTCTGAGCCCCCACCACCGCGGCGCAGGTCAGCCGGGTCGATTCCCGCGCGACGGGGTCCGAGCTGTCAGGCTTGGCCATGTCATCGTGCATCGCCAGCCAAAGTGAGGAGCAGGCCCCGGCCGACCCGCCGGTCGCTCCGATCCGGGTCTTGTCGATGTTCCACTCCTCGGCCTTGGAACGGAGGAACTGGATCGCGCGTGCGGCGTCGTCGAGCGGCCACTTCACCGGCGGCTTGACCTCGGCCTCATAGGCCTGGGGAATCAGCCGGTAGTTGATCGCGGCCACAGAGATCCCCTCGGCCAGCAGCTTCTTCAGGTCGACCGTGCCAATCCGAGCCTTGTCTCCTCCCATCCAGCCACCGCCGTGGATGTAGACGACCAACGGAGTCGGCTCCTTCGACTCGGCCTTGTAAAAGTCGAGGACCTGCCGGGGGTGCTCACCGTAGGGGACATTGGCGGAAGTGGGAGGCTGTTGAGGGACGGCCACCTTGGCTTTCGCTTTTGATTTCGCCTTGCCCTTCGCTTTGACTTTAGCCTTCGCCTTTACGGGCTCCTCGACCTTGGGCGACTGAGATCGCGCGGGGGCCACCGCGACGACGCCCATCAACAGAGCCGCACAGCAGCATGTCAAAATTCGACCAGCACCCAGGGGCCAGCGATCCATGGGGACTCTCTCCATCACTCGACCAGGGAATGAGGTCCGGCGCAGCTCCTCGAATCGCGATGATGAGGAATCCGTGGCTCCGCCGGTCCGCCTCTCGTTTTTGGTGGAATTGAGCGTATCCGAGCCGTCAGCGCGAGTCACGCGCGCACCGGTTCGGGTTCTCCGGTTTCTCGCACCAGCGGGATGGGTCGGCCGATGGCCAAGCCTTGTTACCCCAAATCGTTAGACCATATTGCCTTACATCATCCGAACCCTCTCGCCCTCGGCATTTGGGATCACTGTGCTCTTGAATTGACACTCAGTATCCGTTGGAATATTCCCTTCCATTCACCTGGTGGAACGTGCGTCCAGAGAAACCATCACTGGGTCAACAACCCGACGAAGGTTTCTCCTCGTCGTATCGCCGGACCGGGGTAAGCGCGCTTGGCTGACGTGCCAGGCGGCGGGAATGGAAGGCGCCGCGACGGTCTTCCGCCCACGGCGATACCGAATTTCAGGCTGAGGCGATTCCATCGTCGTCCGGGCATCGACCCGCGCCGAAGATGCGCGGGGTGAGTCCGAGGTCGCGACCTGGACTGGTCTGGACTAAACTAGGCTGGTCCGACTCTTTCAGGATGTTCGACGACGAATCGAGTGTTGGTCCCACTCCATGACCTTCGTCTCTGTTCGAGCCTCTCCTCTAACCGTCCATTAGATCAAGGGTGATTCTTTGGAACCGATTCGGGTCCATTTCCCGAGCTCCGGGACGTTCCACCTGGAGCTCAAGCGACGAGTTAGCTCGTACTTTGAAGGGACGCAGGTCTCTCCTCGCGACGTCTTGCGAATGTATTTGAAGACCGCGATCCTGTTGACCTGGAGCGTCACGGCCTACCTGCTCATGATCACCGGGTCGCTTCTCTGGTGGCAGTACCCGATCGCCGCGATCTGCCTGGCGATCGGTATGGCAGGCATCGGCGTGAGCATCCAGCACGACGCCAACCACGGCGGTTACTCCGATCGAAAGTGGGTCAACCGAGTTCTCGGCTGGTGCCTCGACGTGATGGGGGGCAGCTCCTACATCTGGTACTGGAAGCACAACATCGTCCACCACACCTATACGAACATCTCCGGGATCGACGTCGATGTGGACATCGAACCCTTCCTCCGACTCGCTCCCACTCAACCTTTGCTTCGCTACCACAAGTACCAACACATCTACATTTGGTTCATCTACGGCCTCTTGCCCGCGAACTGGCATTTTTACGCGGACTATCGCGACCTGATCAACAGCGATATCGGTGGAATGCCCATTCCCAGGCCAAGTAAGCTCGCCCTGGCTGCCACTCTGTTCGGCAAGGCGTTCTTCTACTTCTGGTCGTTGATCTTGCCGCTCATGCTCTTTCCCACCTTGCCCGTGCTGGGAATCTACTTCCTCACCACGTTCAGCCTCGGGACGATCCTGACCACCACCTTCCAGCTCGCCCATTGCCTGGAAGAGACCGAGGTCCACGTGGCGACGCACGAGTCGAACTCGGTTGAGGCCGGTTGGGCCGAGCACCAGATCCGAACCACCGCCAACTTCGCGCCCAGGAATCGATTCCTGACGTGGTACCTCGGGGGCCTGAACTACCAGATTGAACATCATCTGTTCCCGAAGGTCTGCCACATCCACTACCCGGCCCTCTCACCGATCGTGGAAGCCACCTGCAAAGACTACGGCATCCCCTACCAGGTCCACCCGACCTTCCGCGAGGCGCTCTTCTCGCACGTCCGCTGGCTCTACCGCATGGGCCGGCTCGAAACGAAGCCCGCCCCCGCGCTGGTCACGACCAACTCATAGTCGGATCGGCTCGCGACACGATTGATCCGAAAGAGAAAAGCTGAGGGCCTGAGTCGACATATGTCGACTCAGGCCCTCAGCCTTTCATGGCTCGTAATGAAGGAATAGGGAATGGATTGACTTGATTGACTAGAACACGAAAGGAACTGATTCAATTCCAGTCAAAGAGCGCAGCTCGATACTCTTTGCAATTAAGGAGTTACGGAATTTCACGAACAGGATTTCGGCCCAACTTTGATTTTTCTTCGCACTTCTCGCGGCCCTTTTCAGTCAATAACCAGGCTGCCGCTCGGGTCGCCCCCTCAGTATTCGTAGGGTGTGTCAAGCGTCAGCGCAGACGCACCAATACCTGGGCAGGTCACGCACAAGACCACCGATTCTCCATCGACATCAGCGGGAACGAATCCACCCGCGCGTTTCAGCCGATGTGGTTGGTGCGTCCGCGCTGACGCTTGACACACCCTACGAATCCACGGATCGGCTGGCTTGTCAGGTTCTAACTCGTGAACGCGTACGGCGAGTGGAAGAGATTCACTCGCTGGCGCTTCGGGCTTGTAGAATCAAAGGCGAGCTTGCACATGTACACGATTACAAATTTGGCAATCCAGTATTCGTAGGGTGTGTCAAGCGTCAGCGCAGACGCACCAATACCTGGGCAGGTCACGCACAAGACCACCGATTCTCCATCGACATCAGCGGGAACGAATCCACCCGCGCGTTTCAGCCAATGTGGTTGGTGCGTCCGCGCTGACGCTTGACACACCCTACGAATCCACGGAAATGAATTAGACAATCATGTTAAAAAGCGTAGGTCTAGCGAGCAAAAGTGGAGTTGTCAATCGAACATCGCAAGAGTCCTTGCTTGCCCCTGAGTCTGTTAATCGCCCCCCTCGGCGGTTAGACTGACCTCAACCGAAACCCGGTCGATCGGAAACAAACCGGTTCAATTTCCGGATCATTGATCTATTGACACGCCTTCATGGAGCTAAAGATCCATGCCCTTATCTCGACGGGCTTTCCTCTCCACCGCCGCGACTGCCCCCTTGCTCGCTCGATTCGCCATGGGGGCAGAGGGGACGAAGCCGGGCGGACAGGCCGATTCGGAGCTTCCGCCCCCCTTGTACTACCTCTCCATGAATCTGGAGATCATGTTCCCGCGAAGCATGCCGTATGAGGATCGGATCGTCCAGGTCGCCAAGTGCGGAGCGAAGCACTTCGGCTTCTGGGGACACAAGGGGAAGAACCTCGACCGCATGCTTGAGGCTCAGCACAAGCACGGGCTCTCCTGCGCGAGCATCACCGGCGCGCCACGCACCGGGAATAGCACCGGCCTGACCATGACCGGCAAGGAACAGGCCTTCCTCGACGACTTCGCCGAGGCATGCAAGGTCGCCAACCGCTTCGGAGCCGATAACCTGATCACCTTCGTCGGTAAGGTTCAGCCCGACATCGCGCCGGAAACGCAGCACGAGCAGATCATCGCCGGGCTCAAGAAGGCGGGAGAGATCGCCCGAGAACACAAGGTCTACCTGACCCTCGAGCCGCTCAACCGGATCGAGTCTCCCCAGATGACCATGGTGACCTCCGCCGACGCATTCCGCTACGCGACCGAAGCCGACCACCCCCATGTGAAAGTGGACTTCGACATCTATCACCGCCAGCTCGGCGAAGGGAACGTCATCAATACCCTGGCCGACGGCCTGAAGCGCGGGCTCGTGCGGTTCGTCGAGGTGGGCGACGTTCCCGGCCGGAAGGAGCCTGGGAGCGGTGAGAGTAACTACGCCAACATCTTCCGCCTCCTCCGCAAGGCTCGCTACGCGGGAGCGATCGGTATGGAGCATGGCTCCACCAAGGATCCCCAGCACGCCTGGAACATGGTGAAAACGCTCGCGGGCCTCGATTGATTGAAAGGGAACTCCGTCTTCGGAAGGCGTCGCGCGGCGGCCAATGCGTGGGGTTTCGTCTACCGCGACGCCTTCTCCTTTCACGAAAGGAATCCGGACCATCGCCAAGGCCAGAGGAGATGACCTCTCTTCCTATAAATAAAAGGCCAATCCGCCCCGACTCTCGCCCGCCAGTTTCCCCGCCTTTGATTTCGGCTTGTTTCCTGGGTGGGGTGTTGCCCAGGCAAGTCCGTCCCGCCACACTCTCGCTTGAAGCGCTCATCCCGCAAGCTCGTCCCCACCGGTTGGTTCCGCCTCTCATTCCACCCGGGCCGTTGCCGCTCCGCGAACGGAGAACCTCCCCCATGCGTTCCTTCCTCAAGACCACGAGTCTCATTCAACTTCAACTTGCCTGGGGCGGGGTGCTGGCCGCACTGGCCCTAATCAACGCGGCGGAAGCGGAAGGGATAGAACCTTCTCCGAAAACGAATCCCTATTCGGCTTTCATCCAGAAGCAAGCGAGCCAGTTGCACCCGCTCGACGCGAAGCCAGCGGCCAACCCGCTCGAGGGGAGGGCCGAACGTGACGCCGCGACACGGGCGGGGCTCTTGAAGGCCTGGGGCCCGTTCCCCGAGCAGCCGTGCGCACTCGAGGCCAAGGTGCTCGGCACGATCGACCGCGACGGGTATCGCATTGAAAAGATCATCTTTCAGACCATGCCCGGCGTCTGGATGACCGCCAACGCCTATGTGCCAGACGCTCCGGGCAAACACCCCGCCATCCTCAACGTGCATGGCCACTGGAAGGGAGCCAAGCAAGATCCGGGGGTCCACAACCGATGCATCGCCCAGGCGAAACTCGGCTTCTTCGCCCTGGTCGTCGATGCCTTCGGCGCGGGGGAACGAGGGGTCGGCAAGGCCCTTGGCGAATACCACGGCGCACTCACCGGCGCCACCCTCCTGCCGGTCGGCATGCCTCTCTCGGGCATCCAGGTTTATGAAAACCGCCGCGCATTGGATTACCTCGAGACCCGCCCCGAGGTCGATCCCTCGAAGATTGGAATCACCGGGGCGAGCGGCGGCGGGAACCAGTCGCTCTACGCCGGCGCCACGGACGATCGGATCAAGGCCATCGTTCCCATCTGTTCCATCGGCAACTATCACACCTACCTGAAGGCGGCATGCTGCATGTGCGAGGTGGTTCCGGGGGCCCTCACATTCGCCGAGACGAGCGATGTCCTGGGCCTGGCCGCTCCACGCACGCTCCTGATCGGGAGCGCCACGAAAGACGCTCCCCAGTTCTCCGTCGCCGCGGCCAAGCACACGGTCGAGCCTCTGACGCGACTCTATGCCGCTCTCGACGCCCCAGGCCGGTTCAGGCACGACCTCTTTGAGTCGGGACACGACTACAACCAGGAGATGCGCGAGGCCACGTACGGCTGGATGGCCCTCCACCTGAAAGGGGAAGGGGATGGGAAGCCGATCGCCGAGCCAGCGCTCAAGACGGAGGAACCCGAAGCCCTGCGCTGTTATCCAGGGGACAGCCGGCCCGACGACTGGTTGACCTTGCCACGGTTCGCCGCTCGGGAAGGGCGAAAGGTCCTCGAAGCCAGGCCAATGCCCCGCACGGCGGAAGAATGGAAACGCGAGTCGGAGACCCGGCGCAAGGCCCTGGTCGAGAACGTACTCGGCGGTTTCCCCAAGGTTCCCGAGGTCGGGCCCATGGCGATTGGTGATGGCGCCTTCATCTCGATCCTCTTCGACACGGAACCTGGCCTTACCCTGAGTGCCAGCACGGTAAGGACAGAAGACGCCAAAGCCCCGTTCGCCCTGGTCCTGGACCTCGATCGGCCTCGTCCGGAGAAACCCAAGGAAGCCGAAGCCGACCAGGCATTAACGAATGCGATTTCGCAGGCCGGGTGGCGCAAGGTGAATGTCGAGCTCCGCGCGACGGGGAGCCAGGCCGTGCCAAACGACCTGGTTCACGGGACCCCCGACCACAACTCGGCGGAGTGGGGACTCTGGATCGGTCGCCCGTTGCTGGGCCAGTGGGTCTTCGACGTCCGAAGAACGCTGGACGCCCTCGAGAAGGTCAACAAGGGACTTCCCGACGAGATCATCCTGATCGGCAAGGGGGGAGGGGGGATCGTCGCCCTGGCCATCGGCGCCATCGACCCTCGAGTGACCCGGGTCGCCGCGCTCGACTCGCTCGCCAGCTACATCACCGAAGAACCATACAAAGGGCAAAGGCTCGGGATCATGGCCCCTGGCATTCTCCGGGAAGTGGGCGACATCGCCCACCTGGCCGCCCTCAACGCCCCAAGGCGCGTGGTGATCGCCGGAGGCGTCGCGGGGAACGGCACCCCTCTTTCAAACCAGGCCCTGAACGAAACCTACCAGCCCGCAAGGCAGGCTAGCACCTTGCTCAACGCGGAAGACCAACTCAAGGTCATTGAGCCCTCAAAGCCAGACTTGCTCATTGATACATTAAAATAGTTGTGCATTTTTACTATAGACTCCGGTTTTCCACGAAATCAAGTTCGCCGAAACGAAAGGGAGCGGCATTCGTGTCATGAGGGAACTGATGTCTGAATGCAGCCTCTCGCCTCCCTATCTTCAGTCAGACCGTACTGGGAACAGCTTCATCGCCATCCTCCTGTTCCACCACTTCTTAGGCCGAGACGACCTTGACTGGTTGGCGACCTTCTCAGAATTCAACCTGTGCGACGAGGAGCGAAAGGCGCTTGTGTCGGCTCGGGAGGTCGGGGCGATCGACAACTCGTCGTACCGGAATCTCAACCGAGGTACCGACACGCTTAATGCCAGCAAACATTTGCGCCGTCTCTGCGACCAAGGCCTCTTGCAGAAAAAGGGGCAAGGCTCAGGGACTTATTATGTTCCAACCGAAAGGGTTCTTGCCAGTTGGAACATCATTCAATCCAAGGGAACTGGGACCGGTCCCCCGGAAGTCGGGGGGGAGAAACCTTCGGAGTTAGCTCCGAACCCTTCGGAGTTCGACTCCGAAGGTAGCAACTCGACAGATGACCACTCCGATGGTTCTGTATCAGAACCTCAACTTCCGGTTGAGCTTGCGGAAGCAATCAAGACATTGGGAAAGCGGGCCCCCGAGACGGCGATAAAAAGCGTCGTGCGAAAGCTCTGCGCTTGGAATGACTTGGCTCTTCCTGTGCTCGCCA
>Ga0182745_1001231_pt1 | contig 25169 bp, 21 predicted proteins | sample eDN3rd30CKraftBY_FD_128523 | JGI IMG/M metagenome (GOLD analysis project Ga0182745, IMG submission 128523) | Enriched backyard soil microbial communities from Emeryville, California, USA - eDNA 3rd pass 30_C Kraft BY (version 2) (version 2) | ecosystem: Environmental > Terrestrial > Soil >... | reverse complement strand
TTCGCCTTCGCCTTCGCCCTCGGCAGCCTCGGCCGACTTGGCCTCGAACAGCGCGGCGGCCTGATCGGCCGCGCGCTGGGCGGCTTCCGCCGCCTCCATGGCCGCACGCTCGGTCTCTGCGACCAGCCTGCCGCCCTTGGCGAGGAACTCGGCCTCTTCGGCGGAGCGGGCCACCAGCACGGAGATCTCGACCACGACTTCCGGATGGAGGTGGATCTTGATCTTGTGCTCGCCCAGCGCCTTGATCGGCTTGTCCAGTTCGACCTGGCTGCGCTCGATCTTGACACTCTGGGCGGCAGCGCCATCGGCAATGTCACGCGAGGTGACGGAACCGTAGAGCTGGAGCGCCTCGGAGGCCTGCCGGATGATGGTGACCTTGAGGTCGCTCATCTTGGCACCGACCGCTTCGGCTTCCTGGCGGCGCTCGAGGTTCTGCGCCTCGAGGACCTTCCGCTGCGATTCGAAGTAGGTGAGGTTGTCCTTGGTCGCGCGCAGCGCCTTCTTCTGCGGCAGGAGGAAGTTGCGGGCGAAGCCGGGCTTCACCTTCACAACGTCGCCCATCTGGCCGAGTTTCGGCACGCGCTCGAGCAGGATGACGTTCATCGGCATGATTGCGTCTCCCGACTAGGCGATGAGGTAAGGCAGGAGGGCCAGGAAGCGGGCGCGCTTGATCGCCTGGGCGAGTTCGCGCTGCTTCTTGGACGAAACCGCCGAGATGCGGCTCGGTACGATCTTGCCGCGTTCGGAAATGAAGCGCTGCAGGAGACGCACGTCCTTGTAGTCGATCTTCGGGGCGTTCGCGCCGGAGAACGGGCAGCTCTTGCGGCGGCGGGTGAACGGACGACGCTGGGCGCTCATGCTTCTTCTCCCGTTTCAGAGGCCACCGGGGCGGCACTGACCTCGTCGCCGAAGCGCGAACGCTCGCGACGCGGCGGGCGATCGCCCCAGCGGTCGCCACGATCGCCGCCCGGACGGTCGGACTTCTCGGCGCTACGCACCATGATGGCCGACGGGGCTTCCTCGAGCTCGTCGACGCGCACGGTCATGTAGCGGATGATGTCTTCGTTGATCGACATCGTGCGCTCCAGCTCCTTCACCGCCGCCGAAGGGGCGTCGATGTTGAGCAGGGTGTAGTGACCCTTGCGGTTCTTCTTGATGCGGTAGGTCAGCGAGCGCAGGCCCCAATACTCCTTCTTGGAGACGGTGCCGCCCAGGCTGGTGACCAGTTCGGTGAACTGGGTGGTCAGAGCCTCCACCTGCGTCGTCGCAACGTCCTGACGCGCAATGAAGACATTCTCGTAGAGTGCCATGTAGATTCGGCTCCTTATGGCTGTTTGCGACCCGGAGTTGCGAACAACCGCCCGGATCTAGCCGCCCCACGCGGAATGCCCCGGGGCGGCAAGGAGATCGGGGCCGATTCAGGCCCCGAAGAGGCGCGGTTATACAGGCCAGCAGTTCGAAAGCAAGTATTCCCGGTGCGGCTTGACTGCGCCCCGCGCCCCGGTATGACTGCCCGCAATTGCGATGAAAATCATGGGAAAACGCGCATGAGTCGGGCTTTTGTCTTTCCGGGGCAGGGATCGCAGGCCGTCGGTATGGGGGCGGACCTCGCCGGCGGCTTCGCCACCGCCCGCGAAGTATTCGGTGAGGTCGACGAGGCGCTGAAGCAAAATCTCTCGAAAATGATGCGAGAGGGGCCGGAGAGCGACCTCGTCCTGACGGAGAACGCCCAGCCCGCCCTCATGGCCGTGAGCGTCGCGGTCACCCGTATTCTGGAAAAGGACGGAGGAAAGCCGCTGCCGTCGCTGGCCGCCTATGTCGCGGGTCATTCGCTCGGTGAATATTCGGCGCTGGCCGCTGCCGGCGCCCTGACACTCGCGGACGCCGCCCGTCTTTTGAAGTTGCGCGGACAGTCCATGCAGAAGGCCGTGCCGGTCGGCGTGGGCGCCATGGCGGCCCTGCTCGGCATCGAGCTCGAAGCCGCGCAGGAGGCCTGCAAGGAGGCAGCCCAGGGCGAGGTGGTCGCGGTTGCAAACGATAATGGTGGCGGCCAGATCGTGGTGAGCGGTCACAAGGAAGCAGTCGAGCGCGCCATCGAGGCTGCCAAGTCGCGGGGCTGCAAGCGCGGCATGATGCTGCCGGTGAGCGCCCCCTTCCATTGCCCGCTGATGCAGCCGGCGGCCGACGCCATGAAGGTCGCGCTGGAGGAAGTGGTGCTGGTGCCCCCGCGGGTGCCGCTCGTGTCCAACGTGCTGGCCTCCGAACTCAGCGACCCGGCCTCCATCAAGCAAAGGCTGGTGGAACAGGTCACCGGCCTCGTTCGTTGGCGCGAGAGCGTCCAGTATATGAAATCTAAGGGCGTCGACGCCTTGGTCGAATGCGGAACCGGGAAGGTCCTGTCGGGCCTCGTCAAGCGTATCGACAAGGACATGACCGGCATGGCGCTGAACACGCCGGCGGATATCGAAGCCTTCCTGAAGACGGCATAAGGAGAGAGTGCCATGTTCGATCTGACCGGCAAGGCAGCTCTCGTCACCGGCGCATCCGGGGGGATCGGTGGGGCGATCGCGCGCGCGCTGCACAAGCAGGGCGCGACCGTGACCCTGTCGGGCACGCGCGCCGAAGCGCTGGAGCAGCTCAAGGCCTCGCTCGGCGAACGCGCGCATGTGGTCGCAGCCCGCATGGATGATCCGGCCGATATCGATCGCCTGGCCAAGGAGGCGGAAGCCGCCATGGGCGGTAAGCTCGATATCCTGGTGAACAATGCCGGCATCACGCGCGACAACATCTCGATGCGCATGAAGGACGAGGAGTGGGAGAAGGTCCTGCAGGTGAACCTGACGGGGACCTTCCGCCTGACCCGTGCGGCGATGCGCGGAATGATGAAGCGGCGCTTCGGCCGGGTCATCAATATCACCTCCATCGTGGGCGTCACCGGCAATCCGGGGCAGGCGAACTATGCGGCGGCCAAGGCCGGCCTGATCGGCATGTCGAAATCGCTGGCGCAGGAGCTGGCGTCGCGCGGCATCACCGTGAACTGCCTGGCACCCGGTTTCATCGCCACGCCGATGACCGACGTACTGACGGACGACCAGAAAAAGGCCATTCTCGGGCGCGTGCCTGCCGACCGGCTGGGAACGCCCGAAGAGATCGCGGCCGGCGTGGTCTATCTCGCCAGCGACGAGGCAGCCTACGTCACGGGTCAGACGCTGCACATCAACGGCGGGATGGCGATGATCTGAGGGACAGGCTTACAAGTGCCTGATTCTGTGGGCTTTTCGGACCTAGCCAATGGCCCGGGAGCTATGTTAAGAGCCCGGCATTCGCCAACCCCCTGGCGACCGGAATTTGTTGGATAGACGGGAAGGACAAGAAATGAGCGATATTGCCGAGCGCGTTAAGAAGATCGTTGTCGAGCATCTCGGCGTCGAGGCCGCGCAGGTCAAGGAAGAGGCCAAGTTCATCGACGATCTCGGCGCGGACAGCCTCGACACGGTCGAGCTGGTGATGGCGTTCGAGGAAGAATTCGGCATCGAGATTCCCGACGACGCGGCGGAGAAGATCCAGACCGTCGGCGACGCCATCGGTTTCATCAAAGGCACCGCGAAGTCCTGATCTTCACCGGTTCCTGAAAGAGGAAAGGCGGAAGATGAGGCGTGTTGTCGTAACCGGCATGGGAATGGTGACGCCGTTGGGTGACGGCGTCGACACGAACTGGCGTCGCCTGATGGCGGCCGAGTCCGGCATCCGGTCGATCCAGGCTTTCGACACTTCGGATCTCGCGACCAAGATCGCGGGTGAGGTTCCCCAGGGCGACAAGGCAAACGGCCACTTCAACGTGGACGATTACCTTGCGCCGAAGGAACAGCGGAAGCTCGACAAGTTCATCATCTTCGGAATCGCGGCCGCACAGCAGGCCGTCGAGGATTCCGGGTGGATGCCGCAGGACGAGGAAGGTCTCAACCGGACCGGCGTCATGATCGGCTCCGGCATCGGTGGCCTCCAGACGATCTACGAGACGTCGTTGATCTTGAAGGAGCGGGGACCTCGCCGCGTCAGCCCGTTCTTCATTCCCTCGGCGCTGATCAACCTCGTGTCGGGGCAGGTCTCGATCAAGTATGGCTTCAGGGGCCCCAACCACGCCGTCGTCACGGCCTGTGCGACCGGCGCACACGCGATCGGCGATGCGGCCCGGCTGATCCAGTACGAGGACGCCGACGTCATGGTGGCCGGCGGCGCCGAAGCCGCGATCTGCCGGATCGGCATCGCGGGCTTCAATGCCTGCAAGGCGCTGTCGACCGACTTCAACGATACGCCGACTGAGGCCTCGCGTCCCTGGGACAAGCGGCGCGACGGTTTTGTGATGGGCGAGGGCGCCGGCTGCGTCGTGCTCGAAGAATACGAGCACGCCAAGAAGCGCGGCGCCAAGATTTATGCCGAGATTCTGGGCTACGGCCTGTCGGGCGACGCCTATCACATCACCGCTCCGTCCGAGGATGGCGATGGTGCGTTTCGCGCCATGAAGGCGGCGCTGAAGCGGGCCAATCTCGGCACCGACCAGATCGACTATGTGAACGCGCACGGTACATCCACGATGGCCGACGTGATCGAACTGGGCGCCGTGAAGCGCGCATTCGGTCAGGACGTGCACAATCTCTCGATGTCGTCGACCAAGTCGGCCACCGGCCATCTCCTCGGCGCCGCCGGGGCGATCGAGGCGATCTACTCCATCAAGTCCCTGATCGATCAGGCCGTTCCGCCGACGCTCAATCTCGATGAGCCGGACGAGGGCTGCGACATCGATCTCGTGCCGAAGCAGGCCAAGCAGCGCAAGGTTCGCTACGCGCTGAGCAACTCGTTCGGCTTCGGCGGCACCAACGCTTCCCTGATCGTCGGGCCGGTCTGACTTCTTTTTGAGGAGCTGAGTCATGCTCAGCTACTTCCGCTGGGTTCTCTTCTTCATCGCGCTGTTCGTCACCCTGATGGGCGGCTCGATCTACGTCGGCCACGTCATCCTCACCGCGCAGGGGCCGCTCCCGCAGACCAAGAATGTCGTGATCCCGCGCGGCGCGGGCCCGGCCACCATGTCCAAGCTGCTGCAGGAAGAGGGGGTCATTGCCCATCCGCGCCTGTTCCGCGTGGCGCTGATGATCGACCCCTCGCCCAAGCCCATCAAGGCGGGCGAGTACGAGGTGCCGGCTCACACCTCCATGCAGTCGCTCGTGGAGCTGCTTCAGTCGGGCAAGGTCGTCCAGCGGCGCCTTACGATTCCCGAGGGCATGACGACGCCGGAAGTGTTGGAACTGGTTCGGAAGACCGACGCACTTTCGGGCGACATCACGCTCGACGTGAAAGAGGGCGATCTCCTGCCCGAGACCTACTTCTACTCGCGCGACGACACCCGCGACGGGCTGCTGCTGCGCATGAAGGAAGCGATGGAGAAGACGCTCGACGAGGCGTGGCGCAAACGCGCCGCCGGCCTGCCGCTCGCCAACAAGCGTGAGGCGCTGATCCTGGCATCGTTGATCGAGAAGGAGACGGCGGTGCCGTCCGAGCGCACCCGCGTGGCTGCAGTGTTCATCAACCGGCTGCGCCGCCGCATGAAACTGGAGAGCGATCCCACCACCATCTATGGCCTGACCGAAGGCAAGGCGCCGCTCGGCCGCGATCTGACGCGGGCCGACCTGCAATCGAACACGCCGTTCAACACCTATGTGATCACGGGCCTGCCGCGCGGACCGATCTGCAATCCCGGGCGCGCCTCGATCGTCGCGGCGACCAACCCGGCGCGCGACCGCTCGCTCTTCTTCGTGGCCGACGGACAGGGTGGCCACGCGTTTGCGCTCACACTCACCGAGCACAATCGCAACGTCGAGCGTTGGCGCCAGATCCAGCGCGAGCGGGCGGAGTCCCAGTCTCAGACACAGCCGCAGACGCCGGCGCCGCAGGCGCCAACGACGCGGCAATAGAATGCCGGCGGCGCTCCTTCTGGCGCTCCTTGCTTTCGCGGCCCTCGCTTTGGGCATTTCCTGGTTTCTGCGGGCAAACCCCTCTTCGATGGCGCGCGTCTTGCGTGTGATCACGATGGTTCTCGGGGGCATCGGGATTGGCGGACTGCTCATTTTCGGCCTGCGTTTCCTGCCGGGCCTCATGCCGGAACTCCTCGGGCTGGCGGGCGTCGTGATCACCGCGCTGATCGCTCGAGCGGTCCGGCAGCGACCTTCGGGTGGTTTCAGTTCACCCGGTGTCGGCCAGAGGACGGAGGTCAGGACGACCTTCCTACAGGCCTGGATCGATCATGCGAGCGGCGACGTCGGCGGGACGATCCTGGCGGGCCGCTTTGCCGGGAGGGCGCTCGACGCGCTCGGGGATGGCGAGCTTCTGGAACTGCGGGAGGAGTGCGCACGCGATGCGGATTCGCTGAGAGTGCTCGAAGCCTATCTGGACCGCCGCCTCGGCGCCGACTGGCGCACGGCGCGGGACGCTCCACCGCCGAGAGGGACGAGGACTGACATGACGCAGGAGGAGGCGCTGGCCGTGCTCGGGCTGACCGAAGGTGCCACGTCGGAGGAGATCCGCGCCGCCCATCGACGGCTGATCCAGCGCATGCATCCGGACGTCGGAGGCACTGCGGACCTGGCGGCGCGCATCAACCGCGCCAAGGACGTCCTGCTTGGTGGTTGATCTTGCCAGGCAGAGCGCCGACATGGCATCAAACCAGCCGTGTTCTGCCACCATCCTGTCAAATCATTGATTCTAATACACAAAACCAGATGCTAGATGAGGTCGATAAGCATGGCGCAGCGTGTTCGTAAAGCCGTCCTGCCTGTCGCCGGCCTGGGAACGAGATTCCTGCCTGCGACCAAAGCCATGCCGAAGGAGATGCTGACCGTCGTCGACCGGCCCCTCATCCAGTATGCGGTCGAAGAGTGCCTCGCTGCCGGCATCGAGGAATTCATCTTCGTGACCGGTCGGAACAAGGGCGCGCTGGAAGATCACTTCGATCACGCCTACGAGCTCGAAGCGACACTCGAGCAGCGCAAGAAGGCTCCTGAGCTGAAGCAGACGCAGGAGGCCACGATCAAGCCCGGCAACGCCATCTTCACGCGTCAGCAGAAGCCGCTCGGCCTCGGCCACGCCGTGTGGTGCGCCCGGCACTGGATCGGCAACGAGCCGTTCGCCGTGCTGCTGCCTGACGAATTGACGATCGACACGCCGAGCTGCATCGGCCAGCTGGTGCAGGCCCACGAGAGGACGGGGGGCAGCGTCGTCGCCGTCATGGACGTGCCGCGGGAGCAGACCAAGAGCTACGGCATCGCTGCGGTGAAGAACGAGCGCGGCAATCTCTCCGAAATCACCGGGATGGTGGAAAAGCCCAAGCCGGAAGAGGCACCCTCGACGCTCGCCCTGATCGGTCGCTACGTGCTGTTGCCCGAAGTGTTGGAGCATCTCGACCGGCACGAGACGGGGGCCGGCGGGGAAATTCAGCTTACGGACGCCATGGCGAAGATGATCGGTCATAAACCGTTCCACGCCCTGCGATATGCTGGCCAGCGCTACGATTGCGGCAATCGCCTCGGCTTCCTCGAGGCGAACGTCGCCGTGGCCCTGCACCGCGCCGATACCGCCGCGGAGACGCGGGCTCTTCTTGGTCGATTTGTGAGAGGCTGAGCATATGCGTATTGCGATGATTGGATCAGGCTACGTTGGCTTGGTGTCCGGAGCGTGCTTCGCTCATTTCGGCCACGACGTGGTCTGCGTCGACAAGGACGCCAGCAAGATCGAGAGGCTGCGCAGGGGCGAGATCCCGATCTTCGAGCCGGGGCTCGACAAGCTGGTGTCGGACAATACGCGTTCGGGCCGTCTCAGCTTCAGCACCCAACTGGGCGACGCGGTCGGCGAGGCCGACGCCGTCTTCATCGCCGTCGGCACACCGACGCGCCGCGGCGATGGTCATGCCGACCTGTCCTACGTCTATGCCGCTGCCGCGGAGATCGCACAGGCCATCCGCGGCTACACGGTCGTCGTGAACAAGTCGACCGTGCCGGTCGGCACCGGCCGCGAGGTCGCCCGCATCATTCGGGAAACGCAGCCCGCCGCGGAGTTCGACGTTGCATCCAATCCGGAGTTTCTTCGCGAGGGCGCGGCGATCGAAGACTTCATGAAGCCCGACCGGGTCGTGATCGGCGTCGAAAGCCAGCGCGCGCAGGATGTGATGTCGATGATCTATCGTCCGCTCAACCTGATCCAGACCCCCATGGTGTTCACCAACATCGAGACGGCCGAGGTCACCAAGTACGCGGGCAATGCCTTCCTCGCGACCAAGATCACGTTCATCAACGAGATCGCGGATCTCTGCGAGAAGGTCGGCGCGGACGTGCATGACGTGGCGCGCGGAATCGGACTGGATGGCCGCATCGGTCGCAAGTTCCTGCATCCGGGACCGGGCTTCGGCGGCTCCTGCTTCCCCAAGGATACGCTCGCACTGGCCTACACCGCGCGCGAGGCTCACGCTCCTCAGACGCTCGTCGAGCAGGTCATCCAGGTGAACAACAGCCGAAAGAAGAAGATGGCGCAGAAGGTCATCGACTTCTGCGGCGGTTCGATCGCGGGTCTGACCGTCGGCGTGCTGGGCCTCACGTTCAAGGCAAACACCGACGACATGCGTGACGCGCCGTCGCTCGACATCGTGCCCGCCCTGCAGGCCGCAGGCGGCAAGATCATCGCCTTCGATCCCGAGGGCATGGTCGAAGCGGCACGTCTCATGAAGGATGTGATCTTCGCCGAAAATGCCTACGAGGCGGCGGCGGGGGCCGACGTACTGGTGGTCATCACCGAATGGCACGAGTTCCGTGGCCTCGATCCGCGTCGTATCAAGGAAGCCATGCGCGAGCCGCGTATCGTCGACCTGCGCAACATCTTCGATCCGGCTGAGATGCGCTCGCTGGGATTTTCCTATGACAGTATCGGCCGGCCAGCCACACAAGCCTGAGTACCCTGACGGCACCTTTCCGGAGTCCATTGCATGAGCCAGATGGCGCACAAGTTCGATCCGAGCATCCTGCGTGAATACGATATCCGCGGCATCGTGGGCGGGACGGTCCATGCCGCGGACGCGCGGGCAATCGGACGCACCTTGGGCACGCTCGTCCGTCGCAAGGGCGGCAAGCGTGTGGCGCTGGGCTACGACGGAAGGCTGAGTTCTCCCGAACTCGCAGCCGCCTGTATCGAAGGCCTGACCGCCGCAGGGATCGATGTGATCGACATCGGTCTCGCCGCGACGCCGATGCTCTACTTCGCGGTCTATCATCTCGAGGCCGATGGCGGGATCCAGATCACGGGATCGCACAACCCGCCGGATTACAACGGCTTCAAGATGATGATGGGCAAGAAGTCCTTCTTCGGTGCCGACATCCAGAAGCTCGGCGAGATGGCGGGGAAGGCCGACTGGGAAACGGGGCAGGGCAAGGTCGAGAGGCGGGCGATCCTGGCCGACTATGCCGCGCGACTCCTGCGGGACGTCAAGCCGGGCAGGAAGCTCAAGGTCGCCTGGGATACCGGCAACGGAGCGGTCGGAGTCTCGATCCGGTCGGTCGTCGACAAGCTCGAAGGCGAACATTTCGTGCTGAACGAGAAGGTCGACGGCACCTTCCCGGCGCATCATCCGGACCCCACCGTACCGAAGAACCTGGAGCAACTCATCGCCGAGGTGAAGGCGCGGGGCTGCGACCTGGGCATCGCCTTCGATGGCGACGGAGACCGGATCGGGGCCGTGGACGGGCAGGGCCGCATCCTGTGGGGCGACCAGCTCCTGGTCCTGTGGTCGCGCGACGTCCTCAAGAACCATCCCGGTGCCACCATCATCGCCGACGTGAAGGCGAGTCAGGTCCTGTTCGACGAGATCGCCAAGGCCGGCGGCAAGCCGCTGATGTTCAAGACCGGACACTCGCTGATCAAGAGCAAGATGGCGGAGATCGGCGCGCCGCTCGCCGGCGAGATGAGCGGGCACGTGTTCTTCGCCGACACTTTCTACGGCTTCGACGACGCACTTTACTGCGGACTGCGGCTCCTCAACATCGTGGCGAATGCCAAGGAGAGCCTCGCGGAGATGCGCGATGGGCTTCCGCAACCGGTCAATACGCCCGAACTGCGCTTCGATTGTCCCGACGACCAGAAGTTCGGGGTCGTGGAGAAGGTCAAGGCGCGCCTGCAGAAGGAGGGTGCTACATTCTCCGACATCGACGGCGTGAGGGTCAGCACCAAAGACGGGTGGTGGCTCCTGCGTGCCTCGAACACCCAGCCCGTTCTGGTCGCGCGTTGCGAGGCGGCGGACGATGCCGGCCTCGAGCGCTTGATGGCTGACCTCAAGGCCGCCTTGGCGGCGTGTGGCGTGGAACTCCCGGACGACGCCTCGTCCGGCCATCACTGATGCGCTTCTTCTTCTACGGCACGTTGCTCGATCGCGACGTGACGGCCTTGGTTCTGGGGCGGCGGTTGCCGCCTCAGGCCTATGTGGCGGCAAGCCTGCAGGGGCACGAACGACGGCGCGTGCAGGGCGCCACCTATCCCATCGTCATCGCAGATCCATGTGGCGAGGTGTCGGGTGCGGTCGTGGGCGGCCTCAGCGACCGGGATATCGCACACCTTGCAGCCTACGAGGGGCCCGGTTACCGGATTGCACCGCTGCGGGTGAAACTACAGGGGCAGATTACCGAAGTTTCTGTCTTCGAGCCCATCCAGTCGCGTCTGATACCCAGTCCCGAATTGTGGGACCTGGCGCTTTGGCAGCGCCGTCACAAGCGGTCGTTCATCGATCGACTGAGGAAAGCGCTCAGCGTGCACCCGGCGTATTCCAGGCCGTGACCTGGAGCGCCGCGCAATAGACCTTGCGCTTCTCGAGCCGCTTGCAGCCCTCGACAGCCTGGTCCTGCGACAGGTTGATGAGCCGCGCGCGATGGAAGACGCGGTTCGCCATCTGAACCTCGTCGACGATCGCCGACGCCGAACGCGCATCGGGAAGGGCGGCCGTCGCGCGTTCCAAGGCGGCCTGGGCCGCTTGCGGCTCGCTGAAGGATCCGACCTGGATCACCCAGCTGCCAAGTGCGGGCGTGTCCGCGGCGGCGGGCGGGGCGGCGGTGAAGGCGGCGGGGGCAGCCGGTGTCGCCGGGGCGGGCGGGACGAAGCCCGCATATTTTGGGCTGACCTGCTTCGAGGGGGTTGCCGGCGGCCGATACGCCTCGGCGAAGCTGGCGCCGGGATCGAACTGGGCGGCGGTGTAGCGTGCCGACGGCGGCTTGCGGACCGAGGTCCAGGCAGAAAGCTGCATGGCCTGCGCCAGGGCGAAGCCACGATCCATGAGGGCGGCCATCGTGCGGTCGCGCTGGGCGGCGCTGGTGCCGCCCATGACGACGCCGATCAGGCGCCGGTTGTCGCGCACCGCCGACATCACGAGGTTGAAGCCCGAAGCGTTGGTGTAGCCGGTCTTCAATCCGTCGGCGCCGTCGTAGTTGCCGAGCATGCGGTTGTGGTTCTCGAGAGAGCGGCCGCGGTAGGAGTAGCTCTGCACCGAGAAGATCGCATAGTAGTGCGGGTAGTCGCGCAACAGCGCGTTGGCGAGCTTCGCCAGATCCCGGGCGGTGGTAACCTGCTCACTGTTGGGCAGGCCCGAGGCATTCCGGAACACTGTCGAACTCATGCCAAGCTGGCGCGCCTTCTGCGTCATGAGCCGGGCGAAGGCTTCCTCGCTGCCGGCGAGACCTTCTGCCAGAAGGACGGCGGCGTCGTTGGCCGAGCGGGTGACCAGCGCCATCGTCGCGTCGCGCACGTTCACCGTCCCGCCGGGCGACATGCCCATCTTCGTGGGAGGCGCGTTCAGGGCGTTGACGGACACCGGCAAGGCGTCGCCGAGGGACAGGCGGCCCGAATCCAGGGCCGAGAAGGTAAGGTAGATCGTCATCAGCTTGGTCAGCGAGGCTGGATGACGAAGTTCGTCCGCGCGATCCGCAGCAAGCTCGCGGCCGCTGGTTGCGTCGACGATCAGATAGGATTCCTTGGCCGTGACACCAGGATTGGCAACCCATGAGGACGAGGTGTTGCGCGAGGGGGCTTTCGCGCGCGCCTTCGCGGGCGGGGCGGCCCGCTTGACCGACTTCGCTTGCGTCTGCGCGTCAACCGGCGACGGCGCGAGCGCGGCACCTAGGAAAAGAATGCTGACGGCGAGCCAAGAAATGCCGACCGCCATTCGCCTGAGGGGAAAAGTCATTGCGAATACGCCACACGCGAAATCAGAATTCTTGTGCTCATCCAACCGCTTATGAGCAATTGCTGGAACTTTACTAAAGTTTGGGAGGCTGTGCAACTTAGGTCGTGCCGCTCTGCTGCCCCAGTTGGTTCGGATTATGCAATTCCCTCGTTAGGAGACGCGATGAAGGCACTTTTACTGGCGCTGGGAGTCCTGACCGCGGTTTCGACGACGCCCGCTCTTGCTCAGCGGCCGGACCGCAATGTCGAATTGCCGGTCGTGCGCAGTTTCCATTGGTTCGACTTCGTTGCGGCCAATGACATCCGCGCCGCCTGCGTGCCGGGCGGGCGAAGCCATCTCAGACTCATCTACAATGCCCTCTGGGAGGAGCAGGTCCGCGCCTACGACATCTATCTGCAGCCCGACGGTGTGGCGGGAATGAACATCGGCGTGCTGGAAGGGCAGGGCAATGTCACGACCGGCATCACCAACATGCTTATCTCGAACCCCAAGGACATATTTGCGCCGTGGAGCATGAAGGGCGGTCAGCGCATCCTGACCGTCGACGAGACGCGCGAACTCATGACGCTTCTCGAAGAGAGCCGCGCCTTCGGCCCTCCCAAGGACGGAATGCGCCTGCCCGACAACGACTTCTGGTGGACCGTCGCCTCCTGCCGGAATGGTGTCTGGGGCTTTCAGGCCTACCACTATCCGACCGACGGCTTCGCGAACGTGAAATTCTCGGCCAAGCTGTTTTCGTGGGACAAGGTCCCGATTCCGGTCAATCCGCCCCGCAAGTTGGAACCGGCGGAATTGCGCCGCGACTGGAACGCCCCGCTTCACCGCGCCCGCGCCGACCGCTGGATGCTGGTGGTGGGAAAGGACGGTCTCCGGCCGAGGTAGCGGAATCCGTAACGCTACCTATATAATTCACGGGTGGCTTGTTTTTGGAGCGTGACGACGACGATGGATTTTCTGCGTAGCGCAGGCGAATGGCAGCTCGGCGGGGCTGGCGAGCCCCCTCCACAGCCGCCTGGTGGCCCACCCCAGCAACCGCCCCGTCGGGACGATGGCGAAGGGGACGATGGCCGCACCGGCGCGTTGACGCTTACGCGGACGCGCACGAAGAAGCCTTCGATGTACAAGGTCCTGATGCTTAACGACGACTACACCCCGATGGAGTTCGTGGTCGACGTTCTGCAGAACATCTTCCAGAAGAATCGCGAGGAAGCGACCGAGGTCATGCTGCACGTCCATCAGAAGGGCGTAGGGGTCTGCGGTGTCTACACCTACGAGATCGCCGAAACCAAGGTGACGCAGACGGTGGACTATGCGCGCAAGAATCAGCACCCTCTCCAGTGCACGTTGGAGAAAGAGTAACGACGGCCAAGAGTAGTTCGTTTTTCCAGTCGAGGTGGTTCGATGTCCATGCTGTCCAAGAACCTCGAGAAGTCCCTGCATCGCGCCTTCGGGCTCGCAGGCAAGCGCCGCCATGAATATGCGACGCTCGAGCATTTGCTGTTGTCCATGACGGAGGACGAGGACGCCACGCCCGTTCTCAAGGCGTGCGGGGTCGATATCGACCGGCTGAGGCACGATCTCGAGACCTTCGTCGACAACCGCCTGAAGGGCATCATCACGCAGAGCGGCAGCGAGCCGCTGCCCACCGCGGGTTTTCAGCGCGTCGTCCAGCGTGCCGCCGTGCATGTGCAGTCCTCGGGGCGCAACGAGGTGACGGGTGCCAATGTGCTGGTCGCCCTGTTCTCCGAACGCGACAGCCATGCCGTGTCCTTCCTCGAGAACCAGGGCATGACGCGCCTCGACGCGGTCGACTACATCAGCCATGGCAAGGCCAAGGTGCCCGGCCGCGCCCGCACGCGCCGCGTCAGCGGTTCGGAAGAGGAGGCGGGTGGCGACGCCGCGCCCAAGCAGGGCAACGAGGCGCTCGCGACTTATTGCGTGGACCTCAACCAGAAGGCCCGGGAAGGGCGCGTCGATCCCTTGATCGGCCGCGAACACGAGGTCGAGCGTACGATTCAGGTCCTGTGCCGCCGTACCAAGAACAATCCGCTCTATGTGGGTGAGCCAGGCGTTGGAAAGACCGCGATCGCCGAGGGACTCGCCCGCAAGATCGTCGACGGCGAGGTGCCGGAGGTCCTGAAGGAGTCGATCATCTACTCGCTCGACATGGGCGCCCTTCTGGCCGGCACGCGCTATCGCGGCGACTTCGAGGAGCGTCTGAAGGCCGTCCTGACCGAACTCAAGAAGAAGCCGAACTCGGTCCTTTTCATCGACGAGATCCACACGATCATCGGCGCCGGCGCGACGTCGGGCGGCTCGATGGACGCGTCGAACCTGCTGAAGCCCTCGCTGCAGTCGGGTGAACTGCGTTGCATCGGCTCGACGACGTACAAGGAGTACCGCAACTACTTCGAAAAGGATCGCGCGCTGGTCCGCCGCTTCCAGAAGATCGACGTGCCGGAGCCCACGATCAGCGACGCGGTCGAGATCATGCGCGGTCTCAAGCCCGTCTACGAGAAGCACCATCACGTCAGCTTCACCGACGACGCGATCAAGGCGGCCGTCGAGCTGTCGGCGCGCTACATCCATGACCGCAAGCTCCCGGACAAGGCGATCGACGTGATCGACGAGGTCGGCGCCGCCCAGATGCTGCGAGCGCCGGGAGACCGCAAGACCACGATCGACGTGGCCGACATCGAGGAGGTGGTGGCCAAGATCGCCCGCATCCCGCCGAAGTCGGTCTCCAAGGACGACACCGAGATGCTGCGCACCATCGACCGCGACCTGAAGACGGTCGTATTCGGGCAGGATCATGCGATCAACCAGCTGGCGGCGTCGATCAAACTCGCCCGCGCGGGACTTCGCTCGCCGGAGAAGCCGATCGGCAGCTACCTGCTGGCCGGCCCGACCGGTGTCGGCAAGACCGAGGTGACTCGCCAGCTGGCGCGTCTGCTCGGCCTCGAGGTCGTCCGCTTCGACATGTCGGAATACATGGAACGGCACAGCGTCTCGCGCCTGATCGGCGCTCCGCCGGGCTATGTCGGCTTCGACCAGGGCGGCCTGCTCACCGACAAGGTGAACCAGCATCCGCATTGCGTCGTGCTGTTCGACGAGATCGAGAAGGCGCATCCGGACGTCTTCAACGTCCTGCTGCAGGTGATGGACTACGGCAAGCTCACCGACCATAACGGCCGCACCGTGGACTTCCGCAACGTCATCCTCTGCATGACGACCAACGCCGGCGCCGCCGACATCGCCAAGCCCGCGCTGGGCTTTGGCCGTGAGCAGCGGCACGACGAGGACAACGAGGCGATCAATCGCATGTTCGCCCCGGAGTTCCGCAACCGCCTGGATGCGATCATCAAGTTTGCCAATCTCGGCCCGGAATCGATGGGCAAGGTGGTGGACAAGTTCGTGGCCGAGCTCGAGGTCCAGCTCGCCGACCGCAAGGTCTTCATCGAACTCACTGACGGTGCGCGCCGCTGGCTGGCGGAAAAGGGCTACGACAAGCTGTTCGGCGCCCGGCCGCTGGCCCGTGTGATCCAGGAATACGTGAAGAAGCCGCTGGCGGAGGAGGTGCTGTTCGGCAAGCTCTCCGACGGCGGTACGGTCCGGGTCGATGCCGACGGGTCGGGCGAGACGGGCAAGCTCGTCTTCACCTTCCTGCCGCCTGAGCGGGGCGCACTGCCTCCGGCCAGCCAGGAACCGGTGCTCGCCGAATAGTGAGTGCGTTCAAGCCTCTCTGGATCGCCTTACGCGCCGCGGTGCTCGCCACCGCGGTGTTCTGGGTGGTCCTGTTCATCGTCGAGAAGATCGGCTGGCAGGCGCCGCTCGGGCTCACCGTGCAACTCGTCTTCTTCGTCGTTTTCTTCTTCGGCGTCCTGATGGCCAAGTAGGCCATCAGGTAGGCCGTCAGGCCTCGTTCTCTTTCCGGAACGGCGAATACTGCATCAGCCCTTCGATCTCCTGCTGCACGGCGATGCGTTCGCGCTTGAGATAGTCGTCGACGGCGCGACGGAAATTCGGATCGACGATCCAGTGGGCGGAGTAGGTCGGCACGGGCAGATAGCCGCGCTGGATCTTGTGGTCGCCCTGCGCTCCGGCCTCGACCCGGGCCAGACCATGGGCGATCGCATAGTCGATGGCCTGGTAGTAGCAGGCCTCGAAATGCAGGAAGGCGTGGCTTTCGAGGCAGCCCCAGTAGCGCCCGTAGAGCGTGTCGTCGCCCTTGAGGTTGAGCGCGCCGCCGACGGCCTGGCCATCGGCTTCGGCCAGGACCAGCACGACCTTGTCGGCCATGGTCTCGCCGAGGATGTCGAAGAAGGCGCGGGTCAGGTAGGGCGTGCCCCACTTGCGGCCGCCGGTATCCATGTAGAAGGCGAAGAAGGCATCCCAGTGCTCGGCCCGGATGTCATCTCCGTTCAGCGTGTGGATGACGAGGCCTTCGCGCCGCACGGTGTCGCGTTCCTTGCGGATCGTCTTGCGCTTGCGCGAGGAAAGCGCGGCCAGGAAATCGTCGAAGTTCCGGTAACCGTCGTTGCTCCAATGATACTGCTGCCCGAGCCTTAGCAGCCAGCCCCGTTCGCCGAACCGCTTCCACTCTTCTTCGGTGCAGAAGGTAGCGTGGACCGAGCTGATGTTGTTGTCGCCGGCGATCTTGGCCAGCATGTCGATCAGGGCGTCGCGAACGCCGTCCGCGAGGGGCCCGGGGCGGGCAAAGAGGCGCGGTCCGGGGACCGGCGTGAAGGGCACGGCGACCTGGAGCTTGGGATAGTAGCGGCCGCCCGCGCGTTCCAGCGCCTGGGCCCAGCCATGGTCGAACACATACTCGCCTTGGGAATGGCTCTTCATGTAGAGCGGGGCGGCGCCCTGGAGCGTCCCGTCGTCCGATTCGGCCAGCAGATACTGGGGCTGCCAGCCGGTGCGGCGCCCGACCGATTTCGAGTCCTCCAGCGCCTTGAGGAAGCGATAACTCAGGAACGGGTTGCCAGCGGATCCCGGCGCGAGCGCGCAGGCATCCCATTGCGTGGCGTCGATCGCTGCGAGCGAATCGACGATGCGCAGGCCGATCGTCGGGGCATCATCCGGCATGGGGGCAGCATAGCGCGAATCGTGCCAGCACGATGGCCAATCGTTGCCGCTGATTCTACTCGGCAGGCTTGTGTTCGCGGGCCATCTCGTCCGCCGAGCGACTGAAGCGGCGGGTCGCCCACAGGCTCAGACGCTCGATATAGATCAGCATCACCGGCACGACGACCAGGGTCAGCAAGGTCGAGCTGATCAGGCCACCGATCACGGCGTGCGCCATCGGCGCGCGCTGCGTGGCGCCTTCGCCCAGTCCCAGCGCCAGCGGGAGCATGCCGAACACCATGGCGAGCGTGGTCATCAGGATGGGCCGCAGGCGGATCGAGCCGGCCTCGAGCAGGGCCTCGTTGACCGGCGTCCCGCGCTCGCGGGCCTGGTTGAAGAAGTCGACCAGCAGGATGGCGTTCTTGGTGACGAGGCCCATCAGCATGATGAAGCCGATCGCCGAGAAGATGTTCAGCGTCGTGCCGGCCACCAGAAGGCCGAGGAACACGCCGATCAGCGACATCGGCAAGGACATCATGATCGCGATCGGCTGGAGGAAGCTGCCGAACTGCGAGGCCAGGATGAGGTAGATCAGGATGACCGCCATCAGCAGCGCCTGGCCGGCGTAGGCGGCGCTTTCCGCCATGTCCTTGGTCGAGCCGCCGAACACGAAGCGGTAGCCGGGCGGCAGCTTGATCTCGGTCAGAATCTTCTGCAGGTCGCTGGAGACCTCGCCCGCCGAGCGGCCGTGGACGTTGGCCGTGATCTGGACCTCGCGGTTGAGGTCGCGCCGGTTGATCTGCGAGGCCCCGACATCGGTCACGACGTCGGCGACCTGAGCGATGTGGACCATGCGCGGCAGCCCGTTGGGCTCTGTACCGGCGGTGAACCAGACGCGGTGCAGGTCGGCGATGCCGGTGCGGTCGTCGGTCGGCAGGCGGACCATGACCATGTAGTTCTCGCCATCGGGTGCCCGCCACAGGCTGGTCTCGTCGCCGGCGAAGAGCGGCCGCAGCGACTGGGCGACCGCGGCGGTTCCCAGGCCGAGGTCGGAAGCCGCATCGCGGCGCAGGCGGACCGACAGGATCGGCTTGGCGGCCTTGAGATTGCGGTCGAGATCGACCAGGCCGCGAATGCCGGCGGCCCGCTTCATCACGTCCTGCGAGATCGTGTCGAGTACGTTGGTGTCGGGCCCCTGCAGCGAGAGCTGAAGCTGCTTCTGGACGCCGCCGCCCGGCCCGCCGGGAATGTTGATGGAGACCAGAATGCCGGGGATGCTGGCCAGCCGTTCGCGGATCGGCTGGGCAAGCTGCTCGGGCGAGCGCTTGCGGTCCTTCAACGGCTTCAGCTTGAGATAGAGGCTCGCCTGGTTCTTGCCATTGGCGTAGCCGGTGTTGACCGTGCCGTAGGTGTAGTCGATCTCGGGAAACTCGCGCAGCGCCGCATCGACCTGCCGCAACTTGGCTTCGGTGTATTCCAGCGACGAGCCGACCGGCGTCTCGATGCTGACGACCTGCTCGCCCAGGTCCGCCTGCGGCACGAACTCGAAGCCGATGTATTTCGGCAGCGCGAAGCTGCCGACGAAGGTCGCAAGGGCGATCAGAAGGGTGATCTTGGGCCAGCGAAGCGCCCAGGCGAGCACGACGCGATAGACGGCGTTGGCCTTTTCCTGTGACCCGTTGACGATGCGGGCGAAGCGGCCGTTGGCGTGGGCCTGCGGGTCGTACCAGACCGATGACAGCATCGGGTCGAGGGTGAAGGACACGAACAGGGAGATCAGCACGGCCGCCGAGACCATGACGCCGAACTGGAAGAAGAAGCGGCCGATGATGCCGCCCATGAAAGCCACGGGCAGGAACACCGCCACGATGCAGAAGGTGGTGGCGAGCACGGCGAGGCCGATTTCGTTGGTCCCGTCGATCGCGGCCTGGCGGTGGGTCTTGCCGAAGCCGATATGGCGCATGATGTTCTCGCGCACCACGATCGCATCGTCGATCAGGATGCCGATGGCGAGACTGAGCGCCATCAGCGTCAGCACGTTCAGGGTGAAGCCGAAGGCGGCCATCACCATGAAGGCGCCGAACACCGAGATCGGCAGGGCGAGGCCGGTGATGACGGTACTGCGCCACGAGTGCAGGAACAGAAAGACGATGGCGATCGTGAGCAGGCCACCTTCGACCATGGTCTGCTGGACGTTGTCGACCGAGTTCTGGATGCCGCGCGAGCTATCGCGCACGATCTCGAGCTTCACGTCGGAGGGCAGGGAGGACTGCAGTTCGGCAACGGCGCGGCGCACGCCGCGGGCCACCTCGATCGTATTGGAGCCCTGGGTCTTCACCACGTCGATGGCGAGTGCCCGCTCGCCGTTCAGGGTGGCGACGTTCTCCAGCTCCTGCTGGCCGTCGACCACAGTGGCGACCTGGCGGAGATAGACCGGCGCCTGGCCGCGCCGGGCGACGATCAGGTCGGCGAAGTCGCCCGGATCGACGACGCGGCCGGTGACTTCGATCACGCGGTCGTCGTTGCCGCGCTGGACGTTGCCGGCGGGAAAGTTCTGATTCTCGTCCTTGATCGCCCGCATGATGTCGTTCACGCCGACACGGAGCGCATGCATGCGGCCGGGATCGAGTTCGATGTTGATCTGGCGCTTGAGGCCGCCGGCGATGGTGGCGCGGCCGACGTCGCGCACGGTCTGCAGACGCTTGATGATGATCTGGTCGGCGAGGGTCGTGAGGTCCCGTACTGAGCGAACGTCGGACCGCACCGCGATCGACACGATCGGCTGGTCGTCCGGATTGAAACGCTGGATCAGCGGTTCCTTGATCTCCGGCCGGAAGGACGCCCGGACCATCTGGACCTTCTCGCGGACGTCCTGCATGGCGACCGCCGAGGGGACCGACAGTTCGAACTCGGCGATGACGATCGACTTGCCTTCGAGCGAACGCGAGGTGAGCGTCTTGAGGCCGGCGATGGCGTTGACCGATTCCTCGATCTTGCGGCTGATCTCGCTCTCGACCGTCTCCGGCGACGCGCCGGGATAGTCGGTGGTGACCACGACGATGGGAAAGTCGACGTTGGGGAACTGGTCGATGCCGAGCTGGCGGTAGGAGAACAGGCCCATCACGAGCAACGCCACCATCATCATGGTGGCGAAGACGGGATTGTCGACCGCGATCTGGGTGAGCTTCACGGCCGGTCTCCTAGCGCGTCTCGACGATCTTGACCTTCTGCCCGGCATGCAGGCCGGGCAGGGGGGCCGAGACCACCGTCATGCCCGATTCCAGGCCCTTCACCTCGACCAGCTCGCCGCGCGACCAGGTGCGGACGGCGCCCACCGGCTTGCGCACGAGCGTGCCGTTCTCGACGATCAGCACGTAGTCGCCCTGATCGTCCTTGCGCATCGACGAGGCCGGTACGGCGAGGGCATGTCCCTTCTCCTGCACGGTGACGGTGCCCGTGCCGAACAGGCCGCCGCGCAGCGCCTCGTGGCGGTCGACGATCTCGACATAGACCGGGATCGAGCGCGAGCCGGGCTGCGTGGTGGGGCTGATGCGGGTGATCTTGCCGCTGAAGACACGATCGCCGAAGCCTTCGAGATTGACCTGGGCTGTCTGGCCCACCTTCATGCGGATGACGTCGGCGGCCGGCATCTGGGCCGCGATCTCGACGTGACTGGTGTCGAGAAGGGCCAGGATCTTGCCGTCGATCGGCAGCGATTCGCCCTGGTTGGCGATGCGCTCGCCCACGATGCCTTCGAAGGGCGCCTTGACCTCTGCATCGGCCAGGTTCTTGCGCGCGACGTCGAGCTGGGCCTCGGCGACGGCCACCATGGAAGCGCGGTTCTCGGCGGTCGCGCGTGCCTGGTCGGCGGCCGACTGCGAGACGATGTTGCGGTTCGCCAGCGTCTCCTTGTCGGACCGGTCGCGCGCGGTCCAGCGCGCGTCGGCCTGGGCCGCCTCGAGGGCTGACTGCCGCTCGTTCAACTTCGCCTGCAACTCGGTCGTTTCGAAGCGGGCCAACACCTGGCCCTCGGTGACGCGATCGCCTTCGCGCACGAGAACCTCGGCCAGGCGGCCGGCAACGCGACCCTTCACGATGGTCTGGTCGATCGGCTGCGTGGTGCCGGTGAACCGGACCACATCGACCAGGCCGCGCGGCTTGATGGTGTGGACCTCGGCCGGGATCAGTTCCAGGGTGCGATCGGTGGCCTTGGAAACGGCGGTCCCGGTGCCGGTCGGCGCCGTGCCTTTGCCGTTCTTCCACGCGAAGGCACCACCTCCCAGGACGATGGCGGCGCCGACGATGGCGAGGATGATCTTGGCACTGGTCTTCATGGCCGGAGCCCTTTGAGAACGAAATCGAGATAGGCGGTGTAGAAGCGGTCGCCATCGACCTGGCTCCGGTCGAATGGCGCCAGGGAGCGTTTCCAGACCGAGAACATCGCAAGCGGCTGCAGGATGACGATGGCCGTGGTTTCGAGGTCGGGGAGGGGCCTGAACTCGCCGCTTTCGACACCGCGGCGCAAGGTGCGGATGAACAGGTCGCGGCCGCGAACGTCGAAGTGCGTGCAGTAGAACTCCGCGACGTCGGGAAAGTTAGCGGCCTCGGCCAGGATGAGCTTCACGACGCCGCCGGCCGGCGTCTCCTCGAACGCTCGAAAACCCGCCACCAGGATGCGAAGCAACTCCTCGCTCGTTCCCGCGAAGTGCCCGATCATGTCGTTCGCCTGTGCGAGCGGCCCGGCGATGGCCTCTGCGATGACGGCCTTGAACAGCCCTTCCTTGCTCTTGAAATAGAGGTAGGGAAGTCCCTTGCTGACCGACGCCTCCTTGGCGACGTCCTCGAGTTTGGTCGCAGCGAACCCCTTGGTGACGAAGAGTTCGAGCGCGGCACGCGCAATCTCGGAGGCGCGGTCCTCCGGCCGGCGAACACGCGGGACGACGCCAGACACGCTATTGACTGACCGGTCAGTATCCATGTGCGTGCATGTAATGCGAATGCACATCGGGTTCAAGCCGGAAAAAAAAGTCCGGCAGACCGAAGTCGCCGGATGCTTTGGCCAGTTTCGCCTTTCCACCCCCGCGAGCGGGAGCGTCGGATCGGCTTTTCGCTCGTCTTCTGATTAGGGGGCCTCCGGTGAGGCCCCAAGAGAGGGCACCCACACGGAGGCCGAAAGGCTTGTTAGAGGGGTCAAAGCTGCCTTTGACCTCCGCCCTTTCCTATTTACTGCTTCTTCTTCTTAGCAGCCTTCTTCTTCGCAACCTTTTTCTTAGCAGCCATAACTGTCTCCTATGGTTAGCTATGGGGTCCCCAACCGTGAGGTCCCCGGGGTACGCCGGTACGCTACGCCACGCATGCTCAACTGCAGCCGGTGGTGCCGCCGCAGGTCGTGCATTTGAGGCACGTCCCGTTGCGGACCATCGTGAAGTTGCCGCATTCCGGACACGCATCCCCTTCGAATCCCTTGAGTCTCGCCTCGAGGGCGAGCCCCAGGGGGGAGGAGGATGATTCTCCGAGCGCGACGCTGACGACGGCCGCCTTGGCGATGTGCGCCGAAGCGACGGCTGGTCCGTCGGTCAGTTCGTTGGGCAGGGCGGCCGCCACGATCGCCTGATCGGCGCTCGTGGCATTGCCGGCAGTCCTGCCTGCCAATACGTGGAGATTGCTGCGCACGTAGCCGACACTCGCGATCCGGCTCACCGCAGCGGCGGCGGCTTCGGCGGCGCTGGTGCCGGGCGACGGCAGCTCTCCCTGAATTTCACCGCGTCCAACACCGTCGGGGCGGAGGTCCGCCTGCTCGACATGGCTGAGGTCGTTGCGCCCGAGGTAGGAGATCGCGAGTTCGCGGAAGATGTAGTCGAGGACGGACGTCGACATCTTGATGGCGTCGTTGCCTTCGACGAGCCCCGAGGGTTCGAATCGCGTGAAGGTGTAGGCCTCGACGAATTCTTCGAGCGGCACGCCGTACTGGAGGCCGATCGAGATTGCGATGGCGAAGTTGTTCATCAGGCTGCGGAACGCCGCGCCTTCCTTGTGCATGTCGACGAAGATCTCGCCGACGCGCCCGTCCTCATACTCTCCGGTCCTGAGATAGACCTTGTGGCCGCCGACGATGGCCTTCTGGGTGTACCCCTTGCGACGCTGGGGCAGGCGCTCGCGGCCGGCCCGGACTTCGCGCTCGACGATCCGTTCCACGATCCGCTCGGCGATGATCGGCGCTCGTGCCGCGGGAGACAAGTCGGCAAGATCGTCGTTCGCCGCCATGTCGTCGCCCAGCGCCATCGCAGACAGGGGCTGCGAGAGCTTGGAGCCGTCACGATAGAGGGCGTTGGCTTTCAATCCGAGCTTCCACGAGATCTCATAGGCCTTACGGCAGTCCTCGACCGTCGCCGCGTTCGGCATGTTGATGGTCTTGGAAATGGCGCCCGATACGAAGGGTTGTGCTGCAGCCATCATGCGTATGTGACTCTCGGCAGACAAGAAGCGTGTGCCATCTCGTCCACAGGGATTCGCACAATCGAACACAGAAAGATGTTCGCGCTTGAGATCGGGTGCGCCTTCGACGCTCATCGTCCCGCAGGCATGGATGGTCGCGGCGGCGACGTCATTGCGCGAGAAGCCCAGTCGCGACAGGATATCGAGCTTTGGATCCGCCAGCACCTCGTCGTCGAGACCGAGTGTCTCGCGGCAGAAGGCTTCGCCCAACGTGTAGCGCGAGAAGGCGAGGCGGATGTCGAAGGCGGTGGCGATCGCTTGGTCGACCCGCTTCAGTGTTGCGGCATCGAAGCCGCGCGCCGCCAGGCTCTGGTGATTGATGGAAGGTGCCGACGCCAGCGAACCGTGGCCGACCGCATGGCTTGCGATGCGCGTGATCGCGGCTTCGTCATAGCCGAGGGTTTTAAGCGCCAGCGGGACGGTCTGGTTGATGATCTTGAAGTAGCCGCCGCCGGCCAGCTTCTTGAACTTCACCAGGGAGAAGTCGGGTTCGATGCCGGTGGTGTCGCAATCCATCACCAGCCCTATCGTGCCCGTCGGCGCGATGACGGAGACCTGGGCGTTGCGGAAGCCGTGGCGTTCGCCCAGTTCCAGTGCACGATTCCAGGCCCGGCGTGCCGCGGCGACGAGCCGGGCGTCCATGCAGTTGGCCGCGTCGAGAGCCTGCGGCGCGATCGACAGGCCTTCGTAGGCCGGGTCCGCGGCATGCGCCGCCCGACGATGGTTACGGATGACGCGCAGCATCGGCTCGCGGTTGGCTGCGAAGCCGGGAAAGGCGCCCATCAGGCCCGCCATCTCCGCCGAGGTGGCGTAGGCGGTGCCGGTCATGATCGCGGTGAGGGCGCCGGCGATGGCGCGACCCTCGGCACTGTCGTAGCCGAGGCCCGAGGCCATGAGCAGGGCGCCGAGATTGGCGTAGCCCAGACCCAGCGTGCGGTACTGGTAGGAAAGCTCGGCGATGCGGCGCGAAGGGTACTGCGCCATCATCACGGAGATTTCGAGGACGACCGTCCAGAGGCGGCTCGCATGCTCCAGCGCCTCGACATCGATCGAGCCATCGTCGCGCCGGAACCGCATCAGGTTCAGCGACGCGAGGTTGCACGCCGTGTCGTCCAGGAACATGTATTCCGAGCACGGGTTGGAGGCATTGATACGTCCCGAAGCCGGGCAGGTGTGCCAGTCGTTGATCGTGGTGTCGTACTGCACGCCCGGATCGGCAGAGTGCCAGGCGGCTTCGGCGATCTGATCCCAGAGGGCGCGCGCGCCGATCACCTTCGAAACCTTGCCGGAGGTGCGCTCGGTGAGCGCCCATTGCCGGTCTTCTTCCACCGCCCGCAGGAAC
>Ga0182745_1001228_pt1 | contig 25260 bp, 20 predicted proteins | sample eDN3rd30CKraftBY_FD_128523 | JGI IMG/M metagenome (GOLD analysis project Ga0182745, IMG submission 128523) | Enriched backyard soil microbial communities from Emeryville, California, USA - eDNA 3rd pass 30_C Kraft BY (version 2) (version 2) | ecosystem: Environmental > Terrestrial > Soil >... | reverse complement strand
TCGAGGTGGAAGCGCGGGTCGGGGTCGAGCGCGTCGGCGAGCGTGACGCTGCCGATGTCCGCCGTCCCGATGAACTGACGGAAGAGCTCCTTCTGGTCGCGCGGGCGATCGGCACCCCGCGCCCAGAACGATCCCGGCCAGTGCTCGACCGGATAGCGCAGCTTCAGGTAGCGGGACAGCGGGTCGATGGGCCCGTACCAGCCGATGACCCCGGCCGGGCGCAGCGCGAGGCGCGACTCGGCGAGCCCCTTCGTCGTCGCGAGCGCCGTGAGATGCGCGCCTGACGAGGCGCCCCCGATGAAGACCTGCTCGAGGTCGACGTCCCACTCCGCGGCCCGATCACGGACGAGCTCGAGGATGGTGAAGACGTCCTCGAGGTTACGCGGGTAGGGGGCCTGCGGGGTCAGCGTGTAGTCGGCGGCGAGGACCGTCAGACCCCCGGCAGCGAGCCCCTCCGGCACGACGCCCATGCGGCGGTCGCCGCCGCGCCAGCCCCCGCCGTGCAGGTGGACGAACAGCTGCCGCCCGAAGCGCGCCTCGGGCACGAGCAGGTCGTAGCCGAGTCCCTCGTGCTCGCCCTCGATTCGCCTGACGGCGTTCACGCTCGGGGCCTCGCGGGGTCGGACGCCCACTCCGACCAGGAGCCGACGTAGAGCGCGGTCTCGACGCCGAGGCCCGCGAGGACGCTCGCCTCGAAGGCCGCGGCGACGCCGCCGCCGCAGTAGAGGCCGACCGGCCGGCTCAGGTCGATCCCGGCATCCGCGAAGCGCGCACGGACCCCGTCGGCGTCCAGCAGCGAGCCGTCCGAGGCGAAGAGCGCGTCGTAGGGGACGCTCACCGCGCCCGGGATGTGGCCGGTCGCGCGGTTCTCGGGGTCGAGCTCGAAGTACTCGGCGCCGCGGGCGTCGACGAGGCGGCCCTCCGCCGCGAGCTCGGCGGCCTCGTCGGGGCCGATGTCCGTGAGCTGTCCGGGTCGCACGACGAAGTCGCCGGGCTCGGCGGGCGCCGGCGTCTCGGTCGTCAGCGCGCGCCCTTCGGCGACCCAGGCCTGCCAGCCGCCTTCGAGGATGCGCACCTCCGGCACGCCCGCCCAGGTCAGCACCCACCAGGCGCGCCCCGCGGACGGCGCATCCGCGTCGGCGTAGACGACGACCCGCTTGCCGTCCGCGACGCCCCAGGCGCGCAATGACGCCTCGATCGCCGCCGGCTCCGGGAGCGGATTGCGCGCGCCGGACTCGCTCTTCGGGCCCGCCAGCTCCGACTTCAGCTCGACGTATCGCGCGCCCGGAAGATGGCCCGCGGCATACGCGTCGGGCTGCCCCCCGGCCGGGTACGCGTGGCGGACGTCGAGGAGCACGAGGTCATCGGGGTCGATCGCGGCGAGCTCCGCCGGCGAGACGAACGGTGCGGAGGCCATGTCCGCCAGGCTACTTCCGCCTGCCGAACGCCGGTCGCGCAGCACTCGGGGTGTGACGCCCGGTTACGCCGCGTGACGCACATTTCGTAACCAATGTCGCGTTCTGCGGAGCGCCGTTTTGAATGGGACGACCATGTCCCGCGACCACCTCATCCTCGCCGTCACCTACTGGCCGACCGGCTCCACGGCCAGCGGCTGGCGCACGCGCGCGGCCTACAACGGGGGGATCTTCAAGCCGGGCCTCCTCGTCGACGCCGCACGGACCGCCGAGCGGGGCGTCTTCGACTACTTCTTCCTCGGCAACTCCTACTTCAGCGACAGCTCGCAGCCCGGCTCGGTCGTGCGCCGCTCGTTCCAGCTCAACGGCTTCGCGACGGCCGCGTTCCTCGCTTCGAACACGCGGCACATCGGCCTCATGGCGACGATCAACACGGTCTTCCTCGAGCCGTTCCACATCGCGCAGATCGCGGCGTCGATCGACCACCTCAGCGAGGGCCGGTTCGGGCTCAACCTCGTCACGGGCGTCGCGAACGACCCCTCCTACCGGAACTTCAGCCTCGGCGGGCACCCGGAGTCGCCCGACAAGTACGCGCGGGCGACGGAGTTCGCGGAGGCGTTCAACCAGCTCGAGGACTCGTGGGACGACGACTGGTTCCTCGACGACCGCGAGGGCGGCCGGCTCATCGACCCGGACGCGGCGCACCCGATCGACTTCGACGGCGAGTACTTCCAGATCGAGGGGCCGCTCAACGCCCCCCGACCGCCCCAGGGCCGGATCCCCCTCGCGACGGCCGGCACCTCGCCCGAGTCCTTCGACTTCGCGGGGCGATTCGCCGACGTGCGGTTCTCGCCGTTCGTGTCGCTCGGCTGGAACCAGGACTACCGCGCGCGCAACCGGGCGAAGGCCCAGGAGTTCGGCCGGGACGCCGACGCGCTCAAGATCGTCGTCGGCACCGTCTTCTACACCGGCGACACGGTCGCGGAGGCGAGGCGCATCTTCCGCGAGGTGGAGGAGGCGGTCGTCGAGGACTTCGGGCCGCAGATCGTCGCGAAGACGCTCGGGATCCCGGTCGAGCAGGTGACCCCGCACGGTCGCATCGTCGACGTCCTCGGCCTCGACGTCGTCGAGCGCGACGGGTCGTTCGACTTCGAGACGAACAAGCACCAGGCGATCGGCGCGAGCGGCATCAGTCTCAACCTCCGCGAGGTCTTCGAGGCCTACGGGTCGACGGAGGTCACGTTCCTCGATCTGTTCCGCTTCCTCGTCAACAAGAACCACTTCCCCGTCGTCGTCGGCGACCGCCGGCGCATCGCCGACTGGATCCAGGAGGGCTACGAGGCCGAGGCCTTCGACGGCGTCAAGTTCTTCCCGCCCTTCCAGCGCCAGCCCTTCGACGCCTTCGTCGACCAGGTCGTGCCGGAGCTCCAGCGCCGCGGCCTCGCCCGGAAGTCGTACGACACGTCGACGTTCCGCGCGCACCTCGGGATCGACCGCCCGGCGAGCGCGCCGCGCCTGAAGCAGGAGCCGGCGAATGTCGGTGGCTGACACGACGACGGTGGCCGAGCAGAACGCGGCCCCGACCGGCGTCGAGGCGCGGCCGGTCGCGAGGGCGTCCCGGCAGAGCGCGGGGCGCCGCTTCTGGCTCGGCCTGCGACCGTGGCTCTCGCTCATCGCGTTCGTCATCGTGTGGCAGATCGCCGACAGCGCCGGATGGCTCAACGAGCGGATCCTGCCCGGGCCGAGCGCGGTCGTCACGGCGGGGTGGGAGCTCATCCTCAACGGTCGCCTCGGCGAGGCGCTCGCCGCGAGCGTGCCGCGCGCGGGCCTCGGGATCCTCTTCGGCGTCGCCTCGGGCGTCCTCCTCGGGTTCATCGCCGGTTACTGGCGCGTCGGCGAGGACATCGTCGACCGGCCGATGCAGGTCGTCCGGGCGCTGCCGTTCACCGCGCTCACGCCCCTGTTCATCCTCTGGTTCGGCATCGGCGAGCTGCCGAAGATCATGCTCGTCACGGTCGGCGTCGCGGTCCCGCTCTACATCAACACCTACTCCGGCATCCGCAGCGTCGACCGCAAGCTCATAGAGGTCGCGTACGTCTACGACCGTCGCGCCTGGACGATCTGGCGCCGCGTGCTCTTCCCCGGTGCGCTGCCGCAGATCCTCACGGGACTGCGGTTCGGCCTCGGGATCGGCTGGATCGCGCTCATCGTCGCGGAGACGGTCGCCGCGTCGAGCGGCATCGGCGCGCTCATGACGACCGCACGCCAGTACTCGCAGACCGACGTCGTCATCGTCTGCATCGTGGTCTACGCGCTCCTCGGCGTCCTGACCGACCTCATCGTCCGCTGGCTCGAGGCGTACCTCCTGCGCTGGCGCTCGACGATCCGCGGCTGAAGCTTCCACTGCAATCACCCCAAGAGAGAGAACACGCACCCATGTCACTGCGCACCAAGACCGCTGCGGTCGCGGCACTCGCCGCTGCCGCGGCGCTGGCGCTCAGCGCCTGCACCTCGGCGCCCGCCCCGACGACCGAACCGACGTCCGCGCCGGCGGCGGACGCCCCGACGATCCGGATCGGCCAGCTCAACAGCTACACGACCCTCACGATCTCCAAGGACCTCGGCCTCGCGACCGCGCTGCCCGACGGCGCAGCCGAGATCGCCTGGTCGACGGGCTTCCCGGCGTTCGTCCCGGCCCTCGAGGCGGTCAACGCCGGTGAGATCGACGTCTCCTCGGGCGGCGGCACGAACTTCTTCACGGGACTCGCCGCCGGCGGCGACTACCTCGCGATCGGCATCGAGAACGGCTCGTCCGGCGTGTCCTCGGGCATCGTCGCGAGCGAGGCGTCCGGCATCAAGACGATCGAGGATCTCAAGGGGCACACGATCGCCGTGAACCAGGGCGGCACCGGTCACTACCTCGCGCTGCGCGCCCTCGACAAGGCCGGCATCGACCCGAGTGAGGTCACGCTCGAGTTCCTCCCGCCGGCCGACGGCATCGCGGCGTTCCAGTCCGGCGCGGTCGACGCGATCGCGATCTGGGACCAGTACTTCGCGACCGCTCAGCTCCAGCCCGGTGCCGTGGTGGTCGCGAACGGCGAGGATCTCGACAGCCTGAACATCGTCTTCCACTTCGTGACGCGCTCGTTCTACGAGCAGCACCCGGAGGCCGTCGCGGCCTTCATCCAGGCGCTCTCCGACGTCTCGGCGCAGACGACGGCGAACCCCCAGCTTGTGCTCGACTTCTACGCCGGCCTCGGCGCGGGCGAGGACGTGCTCGAGGTCATCGCGCAGTGGCCGCCGTACCAGTTCCAGCCGATCGGCCAGGAGCAGATCGATCTCCTCACCCAGCACGGCAAGGACCTGCTCCGGTACGGCCTCATCACTGAGATCCCGGACATCTCCGACGCCTTCGTGGTCACGGAGTAGCTCCGCATGGTGATCTCCTCCGACGTCGGGCTGAACCCGAGGGTCGTCGCGCGCGGCGTGACACAGGCCTTCGGCGGCAAGCCGGTGCTGCACGACCTCGACATCGAGGTCGCAGCCGGGGAGTTCGTGGTCCTGATCGGGCACAGCGGCAGCGGCAAGTCGACGCTGCTGCGCCTGATCGCGGGCCTCGACACCCCGACGTCGGGGGAGATCACCGTCTCCGGCAAGACGTCCCTCGGCTTCCAGGAGGCACGCCTCCTGCCGTGGGACAAGGTCAAGGACAACGTCCTCTTCGGCCTGCGCAATGCGGGCTCCCGATCAGAACGCGATGCCGTCGCCAGGCGGGCGCTGCGCGAGGTCAAGCTCGAGCATCGTGCCGACGCCTGGCCCGGCACCCTCTCCGGCGGCGAGGCGCAACGCGCCTCGCTCGCCCGCGCGCTCGTCCGCGAGCCCGACCTGCTGCTCCTCGACGAGCCGTTCGGCGCGCTCGACGCGCTCACCCGCCTCGAGATGCAGGCCCTCGTCATCGACCTCTGGGAGCGCCACCGCCCCTCGATCGTGCTCGTGACGCACGACGTCGGCGAGGCCGTCCGCCTCGCGGATCGCGTCCTCCTCCTCGATCACGGTCGCATCGCGACCGAGGTCCGCATCGACAAGCCGCGCCCGCGCACCCAGCTCGACCCGGATCTCATCGAGATCGAGCGCGACCTCGTGCGCCGGCTCGGCGTCGAGCTCTGAGGCCCCGCGCCTTCTGAGATCAGTCCCGCACGGCCGGTGTTACGGCACGTGTGACCCACGGTGACGGACTGTGAACGGGTGCGTTCGCGGTCACCTGTGACGCTTGCCTACGGTCCTGGACATGACCAAGCAGCAGGAGCGCGAGCTCATCATCGGATTCTCCATCTGGCCCACCGGCCGGTGGGGGAGCGCCTGGCGTCTCCCCGAGGCGTTCAACGGCGGGACGGTCGATCCCCGCTACCTCGCCCAGACGATCCGCACCTCCGAGCGTGGCCTGCTCGACTACTACTTCATCGGCAACAACGTCCAGAGCAACCCGCAGTCCGCGCAGGCGAACGGCAACGAGGTGTTCAAGGTCGAGGGCTTCGGGCTCGGCGGCTACGCCGCCGCGATCACGAGCCACATCGGCATCGTCGTGACCGTCAACTCGAGCTTCACCGACCCGTACAACACGGCCAGGGCGATCGCGACGCTCGACCACCTCTCCGGCGGCCGGGCGATCCTCAACATCGTCACGGGATTCGACGGCTCGCCCGCGGCTCGCAACTTCAACCTCGAGCGGCACTACGCGACGGATGACAAGTACGACCTGGCGACCGAGTACGTCGAGGTCGTCAAGGCGCTCTGGGACAGCTGGGAGGACGGCTGGCTCCTCGACGACAAGGAGGGCGGCCGATTCCTCGACCCGGCACTCGGTCACCGGATCGACCACGAGGGGACGTACTTCAGCGTCCAGGGCCCGCTCAACGTCCCGCGCCCGCCGCAGGGCCAGATCCCGATCATCCACGCCGGCACCTCGGAGCGCTCGTTCGAGTTCGGTGCCGAGTACGCCGACATCCGATTCAGCCCCTACCGCAGCCCCGCATGGAACGACGCGTACTACAAGGACCTCAAGCGCCGCCTCGCGAACCACGGCCGGCGCGAGCAGGACCAGAAGGTCGTCAACGGCATCACCTTCTTCGTCGGCGCGACGATCGGCGAGGCGCGAGCGAAGTTCCGTCAGACCCAGGAGCTCATCGTCCAGGAGTATGCGCCGAAGGCGATCTCCGACTGGTACGGCGTCGACCTCGGCGGTGTGCGCGAGACCGAGAAGGTGCTCGACGTCATCGATCTCGAGCGCATCCCCGAGAAGGCGTGGGTCGTCGAGCGCGCGATCGAGGCGTACGGCGACGAGGACCTCACCTTCCGCGACTTCTTCCACTTCCTCGCCAACAACCCGAGCAACCAGCCCCCCGTCGTCGGCAGCGGGCGCAGTGTCGCGGACTGGATCGAGGAGAACTTCCAGAACCGCGCGTTCGACGGCGTCAAGATCTTCCCGCCGTACTCGCGCTACCCGCTCGACGCCTTCGTGGATCTCGTCGTCCCGGAGCTCCAGCGCAAGGGGATCTTCCGGACCGAGTACCGCGAGTCGACCGTGCGGGAGCGGTGGGGCCTCGACGTGCCGCCGAATCGCTTCGCCCTCGAGCGCGCCGTGCAGCCCGCTCCGGTCGCCTGAGTCCCACTGCCGAATCCAAGAACAACTGCAACCCGAGAGAGAGCACACCCAGCATGAGCATCCCCACCCCATTCCGACTGTCCGCGATCGCGGGCCTCGGCGTCGCCGCACTCGCCCTCGTGGGCTGCGCGACCGGCACCCCGAGCGAGACGAGCACCGCGGCGCCGACCGTCGAGGCGCCGGCTGAGCTCATCCCCATCCACGTCATCGACGTGCCGCAGTCGAAGAAGGTCGAGATCGCTGCCGCGAACGGCTTCTTCGAGCGGCACGGCCTCGACGTGACCGTCGAGTACCTGGCGACCGGCAGCGAGATCCTCAGCGCCGTCCAGGGCGGCAGCGCGCCGCTCGGCTACGCGGACGTCTTCAGCGGACTCAACGCGGTCAGCAACGGCTTCGACGTCCAGTTCATCGTCTCGAACAACGGACACGGCAAGGAGACCGCGTTCGCGGTCCTCGAGGACAGCCCGATCACGAAGCCGTCCGACCTCGCCGGACAGACGATCGGCGTCCTCGCGGTGCCGCAGTTCGTCGTCCAGGCGAACGCGTATCTCGAGAACAACGACGTCGACCCCGCATCGGTCGAGTTCTCGCTGCAGCGCCAGCAGCTCGCCTTCCCCGAGGCGATCGGCGGCGGATCGGTCGCCGGGGCGCCGTTGCCGTGGAACCTCTTCTACTCGAATCAGGGTCAGGACGGCGCCTTCGACTTCCGGCTCCTCGGCGACCCGTCGAACGAGGCCTATCTCGAGCCCGCGGCGACGTCGGCCGGCTTCTGGGCGACGGCGGAATGGGCCGACGCGAACCCCGAGATCGCGCAGGCCTTCGCCGACGCACTCCGGGAGTTCAACACCTGGTACCAGGGACTCAGCGTCGACGAGCTCCAGGAGATCAACCTCGAGTGGTACGACATCGACCTGCTCGCGATCGCCGGCGATGACGAGGAGGCGCAGCAGCGGCTCTTCAAGAACGACAACCTCATCACGGGCCCGATCGACATCGCGGCGACCAAGCGCTGGATCGAGACCGGCATCCGATTCGCTCCCGACAACGTCGCCGCCGGCGTCGACTTCGAGGCGCACGTCTTCGAGTCGGCCCGCTGATGTCCATCTCGACCGCCCGGATCACGACCGCGGAGCTCGCATTCCGCGGCGTCGGCAAGGACTACGTCTCGCTGCGAGGCGAGGCCGTCCGCGCCCTCTCGCCGATCGATCTCGACGTCGCGTCGGAGTCGTTCGTGGCGATCGTCGGGCGGTCGGGCTGCGGCAAGTCGACGCTCCTCCGGCTCGCGGCCGGGCTCGAGTCGCCCTCCTCGGGTGACATCGAGCTCGGCGGCGAGCCGGTCGAGGGACCGCCGGATGCCGTCCGATACGTCTTCCAGAACTACTCCGAGTCGCTCCTGCCATGGCGCACCGTCGGCGACAACGTCCGGTTCGGCCTTCGTCACGCCTACGCGCGGGAGTCGGGCGGGAGCCGCCGGGAGCAGCAGGAGCTCGTCGAGCACTACCTCGGCGAGGTGGGGCTCGCCGGGGTCGCGTCACGCTATCCGGGCGAGCTCTCCGGCGGCATGCAGCAGCGGGTCGCCATCGCGCGCGCCCTCGCCTCGGGGCCCAGGGTGCTCCTCCTCGACGAGCCGTTCAGTGCGGTCGACGCGCTGAGTCGCGCGAACCTGCAGGACCTGATCGTGCGGATCTGGGAGCAGCACCGCCTCACGATCCTGTTCGTCACGCACGACATCGACGAGGCGCTCTACCTCGCGGACCGCGTCGTCGTCCTCGGGGCATCCGGAGCGGGGATCGAACGCGATGTCGTCGTCCCGCTCGATCGCCCCCGCGATCAGGTGGCGGCACGCGAGCATCCCGACTATCTGCAACTGCGCCGCGAGGTGCTCGAGCTGCTGCTCGGCTGAGGAAATGGAGACAACGCCGTGACCGTCACGACCAGCACCCGACCCACCGAGGTCGACGAGGAGTTCGAGACCGCCCCCGAGGAGCTCGCCCCGAGGCCTGCGCGCCCCGCTTCGCGCGGTCGTCGTGCGACTCCCGCGTTCTTCCGCAGCCGCGCGTGGGGCTGGGTCGTCGTCCTCGCGCTCCTCGCCGCCTGGCAGATCTCGGCCTGGGTCAAGTACGTCCCGACCGTCTCGTCCCCTGAGCGCGTCGGCATCGAGTGGTGGGAGGCGATCACCCAGGGCGGCCTGCTGCTCGCGCTCCTCGACACGCTGCGCACGATGGCGATCGGCTTCGCCATCGCCGTGCCGGTCGGCATCGCGATCGGCTTCCTGATGGGGCGCGTGCGCGTCGTCTGGGCGACCCTCGAGCCGCTCGTGGAGATCCTGCGCCTGACGCCCGCGACGGCCGTCATCCCCGTCTTCATCCTCTTCCTCGGGATCGGGGACGCCATGAAGATCGGCGTGTTCCTGCTCGCCGCGATCTTCCCCGTGCTGCTCAACGCCTATGCGGGCGCCCGCAGCGTCAGCCAGACCCAGCGGGAGACCGCGCAGACGTTCCGCCTCGGCTGGTGGGAGACGCAGTGGGAGGTGGCCCTGCCCGCCGCGATCCCCTTCATCCTCGTCGGTGCGCGGCAGGCGCTCGGCCTCTCGCTCGTCATGGCCGTCGTCATCGGCATGCTCGCGGGCAACGGCGGCATCGGCTACTACATCCTGATGGCGCAGCAGGCGCTCGACATCCCACGGCTCTTCGCCGCGGTCGCGACCGTCGCCGCGGTCGGCTACGGCTTCAACGCCCTCTTCCTCGTCCTCGAGCGCCGCTACACCCGCTGGCGCCGCACCGACGCGCACACCTGAAAGGCAGCCCCATGAGCAAGAAGCAGATCAAGCTCGGATTCTCCATCTGGCCGACCGGTCGCCATGCGAGCGCCTGGCGCCTCCCCGGCGCCGACGCGACCGGCAGCGTGGACCCCGGGGCGCTGCAGCGTGCCGCGAAGCGGGTCGAGGCGGCGAAGTTCGACTACTTCTTCATCGGCAACCGCCTCGCGAGCGATCCGGCGGCGGAGACGAGCCTCCACCTCAATGTCTTCAAGATCGATGCGTTCACCCTCGCCGCGTACGTCGCCGCCGTGACGGATCGGATCGGCATCGTCGCGACGGTCAACGCGAACTTCATCGACCCGTACAGCACGGCGCGCTCCGCGGCGTCGGTCGACCATCTCAGCCGCGGCCGGCACGCGGTGAACTTCATCACCTCGAAGGAGGCCGGCGTCAACTACGGGCTCGGCAAGGACTTCCCGTCCGACTACGAGCGCTACACCGAGCTGCTCGAGATCATCCAGGGGCTCTGGGACAGCTGGGAGGACGGAGCGGTCGTCGCCGACAAGGAGGGCGGGCAGTGGGTCGATCATGCGAAGGCGCACCGGATCGACTATGCCGGCAAGCACTATCAGGTGCAGGGACCGCTGAACATCCCGCGACCGCCACAGGGGCAGGTCCCGATCGTGCACGCCGGGGCGTCCGATGACTCCAAGGAGTTCGGTGCGCGCTTCGCCGACATCCGATTCAGCCCGTTCGTCGACATCGAATGGAACCAGCTCTACTACCAGGACGTGAAGTCGCGGCTCGCGAAGTACGGTCGCGATCGCGACGATCAGTACATCCTTCCGGGCATCACGTTTTACGCGGCGGAGACCTCGCGCGAGGCGCACGCGAGGTATCGCGAGGTGCAGGAGCTCGTCGTCGCCGCGTACGACGCCCACGGGGTCGGCCTCCGGCTCGGCATCGACGCGACCAGCATCGACCCGTCGACGAGGGTGCGCGACGTCGTCGACATCCCGAACCTGCCGAGGGTCCTCGATCCGGGTCCGGCCGGCGTGTTCGCCGCGCAGGACAAGGGCAGCTTCATCCGCCTGCTGCAGCGCGCCTACGGCGAGGAGGACATCACCCTTCGGGACGTCCACAACGCGGCCGCGAACGGCCCCTATCCGCAGGCGCCGATCGTCGGCAGCTACCAGGAGGTCGCGGATTTCCTCGAGAACGCCGTGGACGGCGAGGCGATCGATGGCGCCGTGCTCTTCCCCGCGTATCTGCCCGGCGCGCTCGACGACTTCACGTCGCTCGTCGTGCCGGAGCTGCAGCGCCGGGGACGGTTCCGCCGCGAGTACGAGACCGCCACGTTCCGCGAGCACTTCGACCTGCCCGCGATCCCGAACCGATTCGCCGCGGTCCCCGTCGGCGTCTGAACCGCACCACCAGATCCAGGAGCTGAACGAATGACCGCCAAGACCATCGCCCGCGACGACCCGCTCATCTCCGCGGAGGACCTCCTCGCGGCGATCGAGGCGGGGCGGCGGACCGTGCTGCTCGACATCCGGCACGCGCCCGGCGGACCGAGCAAGCGTGCGGACTACGAGGACGGGCACCTGCCCGGAGCGCACTGGGTCGAGCTCGGCTCGCAGCTCTCCGGCCCGCGCACGCCCGGCAGCGGCAACAACCCGCTGCCCGATCCCGCCGTGCTCCAGGAGGACGTGCGGCGCTGGGGCATCGACGAGGACAGCCTCGTCGTCGTGTACGGCGAGACCGGGGCGCCGTCCGCCGCGCGCGGCTGGTTCGTGCTCGCCTGGGCCGGGGTGCCGGATGTCCGATTCCTCGACGGCGGCATCGATGCGTGGACCGCAGCCGGCGGCGCGCTCGTGTCCGAGGAGCCGGGTGAGCGAGCCGGGACGTTCGTGATCGCGCCCGGCGCGCTCCCGACGCTCGACGCCGACGAGGCGGCGTCGCTCGCTCGCCGCGGCGTGCTGCTCGACGCCCGCGGCGCCAAGCAGTACCAGGGGGAGCCGGCATCCGAGGGGCAGCCCGCGCAGGGCCACATCCCCGGTGCGCTGAGCGCACCGACGAACGCGAACCTCGACGAGCGCGGAAGGCTGCGTCCGGAGGGCGAGCTGCGTGCACGATTCGAGGGCCTCGGGGTCGACGGCACCCGCGAGGTGGGCGTCTACTGCGGGGGCGGTGTCGCCGCAGCGCACCAGGCGCTCGTGCTGCGCACGCTCGGCATCCAGGCCCCGGTCTTCATCGGCTCGTGGTCGGCATGGTCCTCCGACCCGTCCCGCGCCGTCGCGGTCGGGTCGGAGGCGGGCTGAGGCGGCAAGCGTCCAGCCGGTGACGACGACATCCACCCGCGCGACGCGGGCGGGCTCCTCGATCGCGGAGCCCGATCGTCGCCGGTGGGTCGCGCTCGCCGTGTGCGCGACCGCGAGCGGCGCGATGGTGCTCGACGTCTCGAAGGCGAACCTCGCGCTGCCGTCGATCGAGGACGCGATCGGCGCCGGACCGGTCGGACTCCAGCTCATCGCCGCGGGGTACATCCTCGCCTTCGCCGTCTCGCTCATCCCGTCCGGCTGGTTGGGCGACCGCGGCTACCGACGCCCTCTCCAACTCGGCGGCCTGGCGCTGTACGCGGTCTCGTCGGCGCTCGCGGCGCTCGCGCCGGGCATCGACGCACTGATCCTCTGGCGGATCGTGCAGGGGATCGCGGCCGGGATGGTCATGCCGCAGAACATGGGCATCGTCCAGAGCCTGTTCACGGGAGCCGACCGGGCGCGGGCGTTCGGCTACTACGGAGTCGCCGTGAGCGTCGCGATCGCCGCCGGCCCGCCGATCGGCGGGCTGCTCACGTCCCTCGGCGGACCTCAGGACGGCTGGCGCCTCGTCTTCGGGATGAACGTGCCCCTCGGCATCGCGCTCGTCCTCCTCGCCGCCTTCCTCGTGCCGCGGACGAGCGGTCCGGGCTCGGGGCGGCGCCTCGATCTGCTCGGCCTCCTGCTCCTCAGCGCGGCACTCGTGCTGGTGCTCGTGCCGATCGTCATGACGACCGGCAGGCCGGGGGACGATCCCTGGCGATGGCTCCTCCTCGCCGCGGCACTGCTGCCGGCGGGCGTGCTCTGGTGGTGGGAGCGCAGGCTCGCGCGGCAGCGGCGCGATCCGCTGCTCGACCCCCTGCTGCTGCGCGTGGCATCATTCCGCAGCGGCGCGTCGATCGCGTTCTTCTGGTTCGCCGGGACGCCCGGCGTGATCCTCGCGCTGACGCTCTTCCTGCAGCTGCGGCTCGGGCTGAGCCCTGCGATCGCGGGCCTGCTGACACTGCCGGCCGCGCTCGCGAGCGCCCTCACCTCATGGCTGTCGGCGCGGTACGTGCTCCGTCATGGTCGTGTCGTGACGGTCATCGGCGCGATCCTCGCGATCGTGGGGATGGTCCTGTCGCTCGCGTTCGCCGTGCTGCTCCCGGCCGACGCGGCGGCGTGGGCGATCGGCGCGAGCCAGGTCGTCTCGGGACTCGGCGGCGGGATGATCATCTCGCCGAACCACACCATGACGCTCGCGGAGGTGCCCGAGGACCGTGCGGGCGCGGCGAGCTCGATCAGTCAGCTCGCGCAGCGCCTCGGCAACTCGGTGGGCATCGCGGCCGCCTCGGCAGTGTTCTACGGCATCGTGTTCGGTGCGGTCGGAGGCCTGCACGGGGCTCCTGCCGGCGCATACGACGCAGCCCTCGCCTGGAGCACGCTGCTGTCCGCGGCCTTCGTCGCGGTCGTCATCGTGCTGGCGAGCGTGGATCGCGGCAGGCAGCTGCGCGTCGACCGCGCGATCGCCTCACGACGCGAGCATCAGGCCGCGGGGGACTCCGGCGCCGTCTGACCCGCGCCCTGGCCGCCACCGCTGCGGCGGCGCCGCCGCCGGCGCTTCGCCGGCGCGTCGGCACCCTCTGCTGACTCGTGGTGCTGGACGTGCGGCTCGGAGCGCGAGGTGCGACCCGAGACCCGGCCGTGCGACTGGTCGCGTCCGCCGTCTGCGCCGCCCTCGCGACGCTGGGCGTCCGGACGCTGACCGCGTTCTGCTCGGCCATCGGTCCGCTTGGCCCGATCGGGACGCGAGCCCTCGCGGACCGCGGGGGAGTGCGAGCCCGGCATCCGGCCCTTCGTGCCGGCGGGGATGTCGAGGTCCTCGAAGAGGTGCGGGGACGACGAGTAGGTCTCGATGGGCTCGCCGACGTTCATCTCGAGGCCCTTGTCGATGAGTCGCCACTTGTGCAGGTCGTCCCAGTCGACGAACGTCACGGCGATGCCCGTCTTGCCCGCGCGGCCCGTGCGGCCGACGCGGTGGAGGTAGGCGTCGGGGTCGTCGGGGACGGTGTGGTTGATGACGTGCGTCACGTCGTCGACGTCGATGCCTCGGGCCGCGACCTCGGTCGCGATGAGGATCTCCTTCTTGCCGGAGCGGAATGCCGCCATGGCGCGCTCGCGCTGCTCCTGGCTGAGGTCGCCGTGCACCGCGACGGCGGGGAAGCCGCGATCGGTGAGCTCCTCGACGAGCTTCGCGGCGGCGCGCTTCGTCCGGGTGAACACGACCGTCTTCCCGCGGCCCTCGGCCTGCAGGATGCGGCCGATGACCTCGTCCTTGTCGAGCGAGTGGGCGCGGTAGATGACGTGCTTGATGTTCGCCTGGGTCTTGCCCTCGTCCGGGTCCGTCGCGCGGATGTGGATCGGGCGGTTCATGAACCGGCGGGCGAGCGCGACGATCGGGCCGGGCATCGTCGCGGAGAACAGCATGGTGTGCCGCGTGGCGGGCGTCTGCGCGAAGAGCTTCTCGATGTCGGAGAGGAACCCGAGGTCGAGCATCTTGTCGGCCTCGTCGAGCACCATCGTCTCGACGCTCGCGAGGCTGAGGATGCGCTGCGAGGCGAGGTCGAGCAGTCGGCCCGGCGTCCCGACGACGATCTGGGCGCCGTCCTTGAGCGCGGCGATCTGGTCGTCGTAGACCTTGCCGCCGTAGATCGCCGTGACCTTCGTCGGCCGGTTCGATGCGGCGAGGACGAGGTCCTCGGCCACCTGGAGGCACAGCTCGCGGGTGGGCACGACGACGAGCGCCTTGACGCCCGGTCCCGGGTCCTTGCCGAGCCGCTGGATGAGCGGCAGGCCGAAGCCGAGCGTCTTGCCGGTGCCCGTCTTCGCCTGGCCGATGATGTCCTGGCCGGTCAGGCCGAGGGGGATGGTCTGGGTCTGGATCGGAAAGGGCTCGAGGATGCCCTTGGAGGCGAGTGCCTCGACGATGTCCGAATCGATGTCGAGATCTGCGAACGTCACGTTGTCTTCAGTGCCTGTCGGGTCGGCCCGCCGCGACATCGATGCGAATGCTGACGGCGCGAGGAGGGCTATGCGATGCGCCCTTTCCTGACTCCGGGCGCCTGACCCCGTTCTGCCGGGGTGCGAGTCCATTCTACCAGCGGAATGAACCAGGGCTCGCAGGCGGGCCCCTCGACTAGACTCGCTCCCCGTGGTCGAGTGGTTCTGGCGCCGTCGCAGGACGGCGAGCGCGCCCCGGCTCCGTTCGCGCGAGGAGCAGCCGCCTGCCGCGCGCATCGACCTCGAGGCCTTCACCCCGGCACCGGAGGAGTTCCTCGCCCGTGCCGCGTACGTCCAGCTGACGATCTTCGAGGATCTCGCCCACGCGGTCACGATCGCGCCGACGACGAGGGCGAAGGCGGTCCTCGCCGCGGCGACCTCGGCGTCGCTCGCCCGGCATTCCTCGATCATCGCGGAGCTCGCGGCGCTCGGCGTCGATGCGGGCGAGGCGATGGAGCGCCACCGCGCGGTCGTCGATCGATTCCAGCGCCTGACTCAGGGCAACGACTGGACCGAGACCGCGCTGACCTGCCATCTCGCGGGCGGCTTCCTCGACGACCTGTTCGCGGCGCTCGCCGAGGGCCTCCCGGCCGAGCTCGCCGAACGGGTGCGCGCCGCCTACCGCCCGCGTCCCGCCGATGCCGAGTTCGTCGCCCTGCTCTCCGCGGCGATGAGCGAGAACCCTCGCCTGGCGCCGCGCCTCGCGCTGTGGGGCCGTCGGATCCTCGGCGACGCGCTGCTCGTCGCGCGCGACGCGCTCAACCTGGGACGCGGCGATGTGCGGGAGGAGCAGCGCGTCGAGCCTGCCTTCAGCGAGCTCATCGCGCAGCACACCCGCCGCATGGATGCGCTCGGGCTCAGCGCCTAGCCGGTGTCAGGCGCGCTTGGCGCGCTCGAGGAACGCCGTGTCCGAGCGCTTGCGGGCGCCCGGCGAGATCACGGCGATGAGGATCACCGCGATGAGCGAGGCGCCGAGGCTGATCACCCAGATCCAGCCGACCGTCCAGTCCCAGCCGAACCAGACGAGGACACCCCAGACCGCGGCGGTGACGGCCGCGGCGGCGCCGGGCGCGAGGGCGATGCCGTAGCTGCGCTGGCCGGGCACGATGTAGCGCACGATGACGCCGATGACCGCGGCGATCGCGATCGCGTAGAGGATCTGCATGCCCTGAAGCCTCGGAGGGGACTAGGCGACGAAGCCGACGCGGCGGGATTCCTCGGCGCCGAGCTCGATGTAGGCGATGCCGGGCGTCGGGATGAGGAAGCGCTTGCCCTTCTCGTCCGCGAGCGCGAGGAACGGCGCGCTCGACGCGATGGCATCCGCGAGCACCTGCTCGACCTCGGCCGCCGTCTGCGACGACTCGAGGCTGATCTCGCGGCCGACGTTGGTGATCCCGATGCGTACTTCCACGGCTTCAGCGTACTGGCCCCCCTCGGCGGAGCGCTCCGCGTTCGCTCCGGGCTGATCGGACCCGGGCCGATCGACGTCGGTGGCCGCCGCTAGCGTGATGGCGTGGAACTCGACGGCGATCAGGCGGCCGTCGTCGCGCTCGCCGACGACGGCGATGCCGTCGTGCTCGGCGCAGCGGGCACCGGCAAGACGACCACGATCGTCGAGCTCGTCGCCGACCGGGTGCTCGAGCGCGGGTGGGCTCCGGGCGAGCTGCTCGTGCTCGGCGCCACGCGGAGGTCGGCCGGCGCGCTTCGCGACCGGCTCGCGGCCAGGCTCGCGGTGCCGACGCCGGGACCCATCGCGCGGACGGCGGCGTCCCTCGCGCACTCGATCCTCGCCGCTGCCGCGGTCCGCCTCGACGCGCCGCCGCCCGTCTACGTGAGCGGTGCCGATCACGACCGGATCATCCGCGGGCTGCTCGAAGCGGAGGTGGGGGATGAGTCGGACGCCTACTGGACGCGCGCGGGCCTGGGCCGGGATCTCCGGATGCTTCCCGCGTTCCGCGGGGAGGTCCGCGACCTGATCGCGCGCGCCGTGGAGCGGGGCGTCTCGGCGACCCGACTGCGCGAGCTCGGGACGGCGCGCGGGCGCCCGGAGTGGACCGCTGTCGGGACGTTCTGGCCGAAGCTCGCCGCGCAGATCGAGGTCGAGCACGCCGGCTACGAGCCGCTCGACTCCAACTACGTGCTGCGCCGCGCGGCCGACCTCGTGTCGGCGAGGGACCCGAGCGCGCCGGGCCTGCGGCTCGTCGTCGTCGACGACGCGCAGGAGCTCGGATTCGGGGGGCTGCGACTGCTCGGCGCGTTGGGTACCGGAGGAGCACGGCTCATCGCGTTCGGCGACCCGGACCTCGCGACGCAGACCTTCCGCGGTGCGGTGCCGGCCGGGTTCACGGCTGCGGACGGCGTGTGGGCGGTCGTCGGACGGGAGCCCGCCCGCCTGGTCCTCGGCACCGCGCATCGGCACGGCGAGGTGCTCCGCGGCGCCGTGGCGCGCGCGGTGAGCGGGATGAACGAGCCGGCGAAGGGCTTCGCGGGACGCCGTCAGGTGCAGGCGGGCGCGCAGGACGGCCGGATCGAGGCGGTCCGGGTGCCCGGGGTGCACGAGCAGGCGGCCTTCGTCGCGCGACGCCTGCGCGAGCGCCATGCGCGCGACGGCGTGCCGTTCGGATCGATGGCGGTCGTCGGCCGCTCCGCAGGATCCGCGGCGCGCCTCGCTCGCGAGCTGCGCGGGATGCACGTGCCGACCGAGGTTGGCGGCGAGACCGCGCGGGACGGGTCCGACTACGCGACCCACGGTCTGCTGCTGGCGCTCGCGATCGCGACGGGGGTCGTCGAACTCGATGCCGACCGCGCTGAGGAGCTCCTCGCCTCCTGCGTCGGCCGGCTCGACGCGGTCGCGCTGCGGCGGTTGCGGACGGGCCTGCGGGCGGAGGCGCTCAAGGTCGGCCGCGACGAATCGGGGCGCGAGCTGCTCGTCGAGGCGCTGCGGATCCCCGCGGCGTTCGACGTGCTCGACTTCGCGCCGGCGCGCGCCGCGCGCCGGGTCGCCGAGGCGCTCGAGGCGCTGCGCATCGGGCTCGGGACATCGGCGACCGTCGAGGAGGCGCTCTGGGAGATCTGGGCGCGTTCCGGTCTCGAGCAGGAGTGGGGCGGCGCCGCCCGCGGTGTCGGCCTCGATGCCGACCTCGCGAACGAGCAGCTCGACGACGTGCTCTCGCTCTTCGACGCGGCGAAGCGGTTCGTCGAGCGAACGCCGGGAGCCCCGGTCGCCGCGTTCGTGACGCGGCAGCTCGGCGCGCGGCTCGCGGACGACTCCCTCGCCCGGCGCGCGGTCAGCGATGCGGTGCTCGTCGGCACGCCGTCGAGCCTGCTCGGCCGCGAGTTCGACACGGTCGTCGTCGTCGATCTGGAGGACGGCGTATGGCCGAACCTCCGGACCCGCGGATCGCTGCTGCGCCGCTCAGAGCTCGTCGAGGATTCGGCTGTCGCGACCGATCCCGCGACGCTGCGCAAGGAGCTGCTCGACGACGAGCTGCGGATGCTCGCGTCGGCCATCGGGCGCTCGCGCCGCCGGCTCATCGCGGTCGGGGTCCTCGGCGGTGACGTCGCGCCGTCGCCGTTCCTCCGCCGGATCGCGCCGTGGAGGGACGTGACGGCGACGGATGAGTCGGGCGTCGCGGCGACGTATCGCGAGCCCGAGATCGAGGATGTCGGGACCGCGGGGCTCGAGCCGCTCACACTGCGCGGGCTGACCGCTCGGCTGCGCCGCGAGCTCGCCAGATCGATCGCTGCGGGCGAGCGGTCCGAGGCCGACCGCGCCCGGACGGCTGCCGGACTCGTACGGCTCGCCGCGGCCGGTGTGCCGGGCGCCGATCCGGCCTCCTGGTACGGCATTCCCGACATCACCACGGATGCGCCGCTGCGCGAGCCGGACGAGTCGGTGCGCGTCTCGCCCTCGCGACTCGAGACCTTCGAGACCTGCCAGCTGCACTGGGCGATCGAGCAGCTCGGCGGTCGCTCGGGGAGCTTCGCCGCGAGCGTCGGCACGATCGTCCACGCGGTCGCGGAACGCATCGACCGGGAGTCCGTCGACGAGGTGCTGCCGGAGATCGAGCACGCGCTCACGGGACTGCCGTACGACTCGGAGTGGGAGGCGGAGGCCGATCGCCTCCGTGCGGGCGAGCTCGCGAGGAGACTCGTCGCCTATCAGTCGGGCCTGCACGCGGAGGGCGGCGAGACGATCGGCCGGGAGGTGGCGTTCGAGGTGCCGGTCGGTCGCGCCGTGCTCACCGGGCGCATCGACCGGATCGAGCGGATGGCGGATGAGACGGCCGTCATCGTCGACTTCAAGACCGGCAAGGAGACGAGATACGCGTCCGACGCCTCGGTCGCCGATCACCCGCAGCTCGCGGCATACCAGGTGGCGCTCGTCGAGGGCGGCCTGCGCGACGACGTCGCGGAGCTCACGGCCGCGCTCGCGAACGGCGGCGCGAAGCTCGTGATCCTCGGGCGGGATCCGAAGAAGCGCTCGGGCGGCGTCGACGCGCCCCGGCAGGCGGCGCTCGACGACGCGCAGCTCGAGGAGTGGCGGCGGCGGATTCGCGATGCCGCGGAGTCGATGGGGGGCCGCACGTTCATCGCCAGCGTCGCCACGCACTGCACCGACAGGTACTCCTACGGGCCGTGCGCGATCCACATCGTCGAGGCGGTGAGCGAATGACGGCGCCCCTCACGATCGAGGAGTTCGCGCGGCGCCTCGGGCTCGACTACGTCCCCGGCGATCGGCAGCGGGCGATCATCACGGCTCCCACCGACCGTCCCGCGCTCGTGGTGGCCGGCGCCGGGGCCGGGAAGACCGAGACGATGTCCCTGCGCGCCGCGTGGCTCGTGGCCGGCGGGGTGCCGGCGAACGAGATCCTCGGCCTGACGTTCACCCGCAAGGCGGCGGGGGAGCTCGCGGAGCGGATGCGTCGCTTCGCCGATCGCGCCCGGGCCGTGCCCGGATCGATCGACGAGCTCCTGAGCGATGTCGATGTGCCGATCGTCTCGACCTACAACGCGTGGGCGGCGTCGGTGTACCGCGAGCATGCGCTCGCGATCGGCCGTGAGCCGGATGCGGAGGTCATCGGCGAGGCGGCCGCATGGCGACTCGCGCGCCGGGTCGTGGCGGAGCACGGCGGTCACGAGCTCATCCGGCTCGGGCGCCGCGCGGGCCAGGTCGCCTCGATCGTCGTCGAGCTGAGCAACGCGATCACCGACAACCTCGCCGATCCGGACGAGGTGCGGCGGTATGCCTCGCGCTTCGTCGACCTGCTCGGCGACCTGCCGCTCGGCGGCAACGGGGCCTACGCGGAGGTGGACCGCCACGTCGATGCCGTCTCGGCGCTCGAGGTCCTCGTCCCGCTCGTCGAGCAGTACCGGATCGCGAAGCGCCGGAGGGGGCTCATCGAGTTCAGCGATCAGGTGTCCGCGGCGGTCGAGATCTGCGAGGCGCGCCCCGAGGTCGCGGCCGAGCTGCGCGAACGTCATCGGCACGTGATCCTCGACGAGTATCAGGACACCTCCGTCGTGCAGACCCGGCTGCTCGCGACGGTGTTCCGCGGGGGCGACGTCATGGCCGTCGGCGACCCGAACCAGTCCATCTACGGCTGGCGCGGTGCGAGCGCGGCGAACCTCGCGGAGTTCGCCGAGACGTTCGGCGCGACCTCGCCGCCGTTCGTCCTCGCCGTCTCGCGGCGCAACCCGGCGCGGGTGCTCGACGCGGCGAACGAGCTCTCCAAGCCGCTGCGCGACGCCTCGCCGATCATCGTGCCGGAGCTCGAGCCGAAGCCCGACGCGCCCATCGGCGCCTTCGATGTGCGCTATCCCGAGACCGTCGACGACGAGGCGGTGGCCGTCGCCGACTGGATGGCCGAGCGGATCGGCGACGGGCGGGAGGCCGATCGGCCGACCGCCGCGATCGTCTTCCGCGCGCGGAAGCACATGATCCGGTTCCAGCGGGCGCTGCGCGAGCGCGGCGTGCGCAGCCACATCCTCGGCGGCGGCGGGCTGCTGTCGTCTCCCGAGGTCACCGACCTCGTCGCGTGCCTCCGCGTGCTCGTCGACCCGGAGGCCGGCTCGGACCTGATCCGACTCCTGTCGGGCGCGCGCTGGCGGATCGGCCTGCGCGATCTCGCCGAGCTCGAGCACATCGCCCGCTGGCTCGCCGAGCGCGACCACGCGCACCGGCGTCTCGACGACGAGGTGCTCGCTCGCCTGCGCGACTCGGCCGTGCCGTCCGAGGCGAGCTCGATCGTCGACGCACTCGACTTCATCGTCGACGCCCCCGACGGCCACCGTCTGCTCGGTGCGATCACGCAGGAGGGCCTCAGCCGCCTGCGCGCTGCGGGCGCGGAGCTCCGCCGCCTGCGCCACAAGCTCGGTCTCCCGCTGCCCGACCTCGTCCGTCACGTCGAGGAGGTCATGCGGCTCGACATCGAGGCCGTCGCGAACGACACCCGCTGGGGAGGCCCGAGCAACCTCCGCGCGTTCCGGCAACAGGTCGAAGGGTTCACGCGAGTCGATGACGACGCGACGCTGCGCTCGTTCCTCGACTGGGTCGATCGCGTTCGCGAGGACGATCGGGAGATCGCGCTCGACGACGCGCCGCGTGAGCCGGGCGTCGTCCAGCTCATCACGATCCACGGCGCCAAGGGCCTCGAGTGGGACATCGTCGCCATCCCGCGGCTCGTCTTCGACGAGATGCCGGACGAGCCGGCGGTCGGCAGCGGCTGGGTCGGCTACGGACGCCTCCCGTCAGAGCTGCGCGGCGACCGACGGCACGTGCCGCACCTCGACTGGATCGGCTCGGAGAGCCGCGTCGACTACCTCGAACGTCTCGAGCAGTACCGGGAGGCGCTCAAGGCGGCGCACCGGGCCGAGTATCGACGTCTCATCTACGTCGCGATCACGCGCACGAAGCGCGACCTCCTGCTGAGCGGCTCGTGGTGGGGCGGTCAGCGCAAGCCGCGTCCGCCGAGCACCTATCTGCAGGAGCTCGCGGAGCGCGGGCTGCTCGGGTCGGCGCTCCCGGAGGTGCCCGCGGACGAGACCGATCCGCGAGCCGACGAGTCGGAGCAGCAGGAGTGGCCGCGCGATCCGCTCGGCGCTCGGCGCCGGCGTGTGGTCGCGGCCGCGGCCGCGTTCCACGGCGTGCTTGACGCCGTCTCCGATGGGGCTGAGGACACGAACGCCGAGCTGGACTCGCTCGTCGAGTCGGCTGACTGGGCCGCCGACCTCGCGCTCCTCCTCGCCGAGCACGAGGCGCGATCGATCCGGGCGTTGCCGGCGATCCCCGCGCGGATCCCCGCGTCCGGATTCAAGCACTGGATCGACGATGCGCGCGGTGTGCTCGACCGGATGCGGCGCCCGATGCCGGAGCAGCCGCACCGAGCGACGCGGATCGGCACGGTCTTCCACGCGTGGGTGGAGCACCGCTATCAGACGAACATGCCCGAGTCGTTGCTGAGCGGCGTGCGCTGGGAGGACGGCGTCGAGGACGGAGCGCCGGGCCTCGACGAAGCGGCGAGCGAGTTGCTCGAGCGCTGCAAGGCGAACTTCCTGCAGACCCGATGGGCGGGCCTGCAGCCGGTCGACGTCGAACGCGCGATCGAGCTGCCCTTCGCCGGCCGCATCATCCCGTGCAAGATCGACGCCGTCTTCGACGTCGACGGCCGGATCGAGATCGTGGACTGGAAGACCGGTCGCCGCCCCGCTGACGCGGCCGGACTCGCCGCCTTCGACTATCAGCTCGATCTGTACCGGCTCGCCTGGTCGGATCAGACGGGGACCTCGCTCGAGCAGATCCGCGCGCGCGCGGTGTTCGTCGCGATCGACGACGCGCAGCTGCGCGACTACCTCCCCGAGCGGCCTCGGAGCCGTGCGGAGCTCGATGCCGAATGGCAGCAGGCAACCGATCTGACGGCGGGCGGCTGAGCCGCCGGCCGGGACTCAGACCGCCTGGCGGGCCTGGTCGAGCAGGTCCTCGACCTCGGTGATCGTGAGGACGGGCGCGGTCGGGTTGTCGATGCGGGCCGACATGTCACCGTTCACGCGCTCGGCGAGGTTCGTGAGCATCTCGACGGCATCGTCGACGATCTCGGTGTCGCTCGTCTCGACGCCGTGCAGCAGCCAGCGGCCGAGATCCAGCTCGGACAGGAGCGCCGCCCGGTGGCGCAGGCGCCGGTCCGCCGTGCCGGCCGCGGACCAGTAGCCGGCGAAGATCGCGTCCGCGACCCGCTCGTTCTGGATCGCCCACTTGAGGTCGGTCGCCGGGTCGCTGACGGCGAGCCCGTGCCAGCCCTGGACCGCGACGACCTCGTCGCCGCTCGCGATGAAGGAGGACGACTCGAAGCCGCCGACCACGCGCGCCTGGAACTGCCAGAGGTCCGCATCGCCGATCGCGTGCTGCCACCGGCTCTCCACCGCCATGGGCAGGAGACCCGTCGCGCTGGCGCGGTCGAGCACGCTGATCGAGGCGCGCCGCGACTCCGCGGGGCCGCTCATCGGCAGGCCGACATCCGCGACGACCGTCTGCGGGAGCATGTGGACCGCACCGATCGCGAGACCGATCCGGAAGCCGAGCCCATCGGGCTCGACGGGGATCTGCGACGCGGCGAGCGCGACGCCGGGGAAGTGCTCCGTCACCGCGGCGAAGGTGTGGCCGAGCTTCTCGCCCCCGGCGAGCGTCGTGATCGCGAACGGCAGTCGCGCGCGGGCGCCGTGCGTGAGCGCCTGGAGCGCCGCGAGCTCGGCGCGCAGCCGCGTGTCGGCGGATCTGCTGCGGGGGATGCGGATGAGCCACTCGCGTCCGTCGGCACCGCCGAGCACCGCGGCGTCGTAGTCCGGATCGGCGACGGCGTGCGCACGGCCGACCTCGAGACCGGGCACTGCGGCGGAGGCGAGCGCGGCTAGAGTGAACGCTGAACGAGCCATGGCGACAGGGTAGGTCGCGCCCCCGCCGCACCCGCTCAGCCACGCCGCCCGATCCGGGGGTCACAGGAATGACGAACGAATCGCCCTCCGCCGGGGAGCTTCCCCTCTCGCGTTCTGCGATCGATCGGGACCACGTCGCCCGCGAGCGGGACGGCCTGCTCGACGAGCTCTGGGCCGACCCGGCGACGCGGATCCTGCCGATCCTCGACGGGCAGGCGCTCCTCGCGGCGCCCGACCGGCTGTCGTTCCTCGCCCCGGATGCGCTGCCCCGTCCCGCGGTGAGCGTCTACCTCGGCCGCACGCTCGAGGACTCGGTCGATGCGCCGGCCGGCACGGCGATCGTCGCGGCGCGGCTCGAGGACGCCGCCCACCTCGCGGAGGCGGGATGGGTGGGCTTGCGGCAGGTCGGCGAGCAGCTCGCGGCGCGCGACGCGGGGCTCTTCACGCAGGCGCTCGCGATCCTGAACTGGCACGACTCGCACGCGTTCTCCCCGAAGACGGGGGAGGCGACCGTCCTCGAGCTCGCCGGCTGGGTGCGCCGGGACCCGGTCGCCGGCGACCAGGTGTTCCCCCGGACCGACCCCGCGATCATCGTCGCCGTGACCGACCTGGAGGACCGGATCCTGCTCGGCTCGAACGCGATGTGGGAGTCGAACCGCTACTCGCTGCTCGCCGGGTTCGTCGATCCGGGCGAATCGCTCGAGGCCGCGATCGTCCGCGAGATCCGGGAGGAGTCGGGGCTGCGCGTCGTCGATCCGGTCTACGTCGGGAGCCAGCCGTGGCCGTTCCCGGCGTCGCTCATGGTCGGCTTCATGGCGCGACTCGCGCCGGACGAGGACCCGACCCCGCGACCGGACGGCGTGGAGATCCTCGACCTGCGCTGGTTCTCGCGTGCGGAGCTGGCGGCGTCCCTCGGCGAGATCCGGCTCCCGATGCGCACGTCGATCGCGCGCGCGATCATCGAGCGCTGGTACGGGAGCCCGCTTGACGTCTGAGCGTGCGCTGCACTCCGCCGACGACATCCTCGCCGCGCTCGACCCGGAGCAGCGCGCCGCGGCGGAGGCGCTCGTCGGCCCGGTCTGCATCCTCGCCGGCGCGGGGACCGGCAAGACGAGGACGATCACGCACCGGATCGCG
>Ga0182745_1001225_pt1 | contig 25279 bp, 24 predicted proteins | sample eDN3rd30CKraftBY_FD_128523 | JGI IMG/M metagenome (GOLD analysis project Ga0182745, IMG submission 128523) | Enriched backyard soil microbial communities from Emeryville, California, USA - eDNA 3rd pass 30_C Kraft BY (version 2) (version 2) | ecosystem: Environmental > Terrestrial > Soil >... | reverse complement strand
CGTCGTGCCCTCGCGCCAGGTGGTGCTGTATTTCGATCTGCCTGCCGATCAGCGTGACGCCTGGGCGAAGGGACCGATGATCATCGAGAAGACGGGGGACGTCGGTCTCTACCTGGTGCCGCCGGTCCGCGGGCGCGGCATGAAGGTCGGCGACCACGAATTCAGCCGCACTGGCGATCCCACCGCGGGACGAGACGCACAGGCAGGCGGGATGAGCGCTCTGCTCGATCGCTGCAGAAGCCTGCTCAAGGGGTTCGACCGCTGGGCCATCCACAATCTCAAGGTCTGCTTCTACAGTGTCACCGACGATGAGCGCTTCATCGTCGAGAAGGCGGGCGCCAAGGGTTGGGCCACGTCCCCCTGTTCGGGCCATGGCTTCAAGTTCGGCGCCCTGATGGGCCTCGAACTCGCGCGGACCATTGCCGAGGATCGCGACGCCGCAGCGCATGCGCGCTGGGCGGCCGGTCTGGCCGGCGATGGTCCGACCTGACAAAATGCAGCGATCCAGGGAGAGAAACTGAAATGGCAACTGCCAAGCGCCGGACGTCGAAGGCTGCACCCAAAAAGGAAACCGGATTGCGCCAGGGTCTCGCCACCTACGGCGATGCGGGTTTCTCGCTGTTCCTGCGCAAGGCCTTCATCAAGGCCGGCGGCTACTCCGACGATGCACTCGACCGGCCCATCGTGGGCATCACCAACACCTTCTCCGACTACAATCCCTGCCATGGCAACGTGCCCGACCTGATCGAGGCGGTGAAGCGCGGCGTCATGCTGGCTGGCGCGCTGCCGATGGTCTTCCCGACCGTCTCCATTCACGAGAGCTTCTCCCACCCGACCAGCATGTTCCTGCGCAATCTGATGGCGATGGACACCGAGGAGATGATCCGCGCCCAGCCGATGGATTCAGTGGTGCTGATCGGCGGCTGCGACAAGACGCTGCCGGCCCAGCTCATGGCCGCGGCCAGCGCCGACCGGCCGGCCGTCGTTCTGCCGGTGGGACCGATGCTGGTCGGCCACTTCAAGGGCGAGGTGCTGGGCGCCTGTACCGACTGCCGTCGCCTGTGGGGCCAGTATCGCGCCGGCACCTTCTCGGAGTCCGACATCGAGAAGGTGAGCGAGCGCCTGGCGCCGACCAAGGGTACCTGCATGGTGATGGGCACCGCCAGCACGATGGGCTGTATCGTCGAGACGCTCGGCATGGGCCTGCCGACCAGCGGCTCGATCCCCGCGACGCATTCCGACCGGCTGCGCATCGCCGAGCAGACCGGCCGGCTCGCGGCCGAGATGGCCGTGAAGCAGGGCCCGAAGCCCAGCGAGATCATGACCAAGGCCGCGTTCCGCAACGCGCTCACGGTGCTGCAGGCGATCGGCGGCTCGACCAATGCGCTGGTGCATCTCACCGCCGTCGCGCGCCGGCTGGGCATCGAGATCGAGCTGGAAGAGTTCGACGAGATCGGCCGCAACGTACCGGTGCTGGTCGACCTGAAGCCGTCGGGCGATCACTACATGGAGCACTTCCATTGGGCGGGCGGCAATTCGCGCCTGATGAAGGAGATCCGCAAGAACCTCGACGAGAAGTGCAGGACGGTCGCCGGCAGGACGCTGAAGCAGGTCATCGATGCCGCCGAGATGGTTCCGGGCCAGACGGTGATCCGCACCGCCAAGGATCCGATCAAGCCGACCGGCGGCATGGCCGTGCTGCGCGGCAATCTCGCGCCACGCGGCGCCGTCATCAAGCACGCGGCCGCCTCGCCCGCCCTGATGACCCATACCGGTCGCGCCGTGGTATTCGATTCCCTGGAGGATCTCGCAGCACGCGGCGACGATCCTGATCTCGACGTGAAAGCCGAGGACATTCTCGTGCTGCGCAATGCCGGCCCCAAGGGCGCGCCCGGCATGCCCGAGGCGGGCTCCTTCCCTATCCCGATGAAGCTCGCACGCGCCGGCGTGAAGGACATGATCCGCATCTCCGATGCACGCATGAGCGGCACAGCGTTCGGCACCATCGTCCTGCATGTCGCGCCCGAAGCTGCCGTCGGCGGGCCGCTCGCCCTCGTGAAGACCGGCGACCGCATCACGCTCGACGTTCCGAAGCGCCGGCTCGAACTCCACGTCGATGCCAAGACGCTGGCGACCCGCCGCAAGGCCTGGAAGGCGCCGCTGCCCCATCCCGGCAGCGACCGCGGTTACACCGGCCTTTTCTTCAAGACCGTGCTGCAGGCCGACGAAGGCGTCGACTTCGACTTCCTCGGGCCGGCGAAGTGACCGAAATCAGGCTCCCCCGCATCTCGGTCGTCGTCACGTGCTTCAGTTGCCGTGACTACATCGCCGCCGCCATCCGTTCGGTCGCACAGCAGACGTTGCGCGACTTCGAGTGTGTGATCGTCGACGACGCCTCGACCGACGATTCGGTCGCGGTCGTGGAGCAGACGCTGGCGGAACTGGCAGACTCTCGCTTTCGGCATGTCCGTCTCGACAGGAATGTGGGCCAGACCGGGGCGACGCGCCGCGGGCTCGCCGAGACGAACGCCATGTTCGTCTGCTTCCTCGATTCCGACGATCTGTGGAATCCGGACTTCCTCGAACGCCATCTCGCCGCGCACCTGAACGAGAGTTACGCGGTGGGCTTCACCGCCTGCAATGCGCGTTTGATCAACGGACAGGACGAGCTGATCGCCGGCGGCATGTACTGGTTCGGCAAGGACCGCGCCCGCGTCGACCGCGACCAGGCTTTCGTGGCCCTCGACGCAAGTCGCGTCCCCAAGCTCGATGTGGCGCGCGGCACAGCCGACTGGCAGGGCCATACGCCGTACCATCTCTATACCAAGCGTGTGGTCCACTGGGTCTGGGTCAGCACCTCCTCGATGATGTTCCGGCGTTCGCTGATCAACCTCGTCTTTCCCGAGGATGACGAAGCGTTTCGCCTGCACATGGACTTCTATGTGGTCGTGATGGCGCAGATGGTCGCCGGTTCTCTACTGATCGACGACGCCCTCTATTCCTACCGCCTTCATGGCCGCAACGGTGCTGCAGACAATCCCGTGCTGGGTGGAAGACTCCATCTGTCGAGCCGCAACTGGGGAAACACCTATTCGACCATGCTCGATCGCATGCTCACCGCAATGACTCGCGACGAGGAGCGTTTCGTGACGGCGCTCGGGGATCGTCAGTACCGCCGCATGGTGCTGCGGATGCGAGCGGCTCGCGCCAACCTGCTCGCCGGCTGGGTGCTCACAATCCGGAGTTGGTTGATCTAGTACGAGTCCTGCTTCACTCTTTGAGAGCAGTCGGTCCCGGAACACGCGGGGCGCGGGGGAGAATTCATCGTGAACAGGTTGGGACGATGCGCGAGCCTCGTCGCTGTGCTGCTCGCCGGCAGTATCGGTTCTTCCGTTCTGGACGCGGATCCTGCCCTCGCTCAGACAGCGGCCGTTTCAGCAACGGACGAAGCCGAATACGACACGGCCTTTCAGGAAATGCTGCAGAAGCCGTCCGATCTCGACGTCCTCTTCAGGTTTGCCATGATCGCGGCGAAGACCGGCGATCTCGAGGGCGCCATCTCCGCCCTCGAACGGATGCTGGTGGTGGATCCGAACCTACCAAGGGTCCGCCTCGAACTCGGAGTGCTCTACTATCGGTTGGGCTCGTTCGAAGTAGCGCGGACCTATTTCGAGATGACGCTCCAGTCGGCGTCGCTTCCGCCCGACGTCAAGGCCCGCGCCGAGCAGTTCCTGGCAGAGTCGGAGAAGCGTCTGGCCAAGTCGCGATTCAGTGGCGAGGTGTTTGCCGGCACGCGCTATCAATCCAACGCAAATCTCGGGCCGCCGACTTCCAGCGTGCGCCTGTTCGGGCAGACCGCCAATCTCAACCAGGCCGGCCTGGGCACGGCGGATTGGGGTTTCGTGACCTCGGGCTTCGTCCGTCACACTTACGATCTCGGCCAGAACAACCGTGGCCAGCTCGAGACGCAGCTCTCGGGATATCTCAACCGGCAGTTCCAGATCCAGGCGGCCAACGTCTCTATTCTCGACCTGACGTCCGGCCCGCGCTTCCAGGCTTTCCAGGGCATTTTCCAGGATGTCAGCCTGAAGCCGTTCGGTACGGCGGGATACATCTGGGTCAACGACGTCCCTTATTATGGCAGCTTCGGATCCGGCCTCGAAGTGGGCGTCCTGCTCTCAGACAAGCTGCGCAACACCACGAACTTCACCTGGCGGCGGGAGATGTACCAGAACAGCTGGTACCTCCCGACGAACAACCAGTTCACCGGCACCGAATACTCGGCCAACACGACGTTTCAATACCTCGTGAACGATGCGCTGATGCTCTATGCCAACGGCAACCTGCAACGCTACCAGACCGACAGCACCCCTTGGCAGAACTACACGCTCTACGGGGCCGGCGGCGGCATGTCCTTCTCTTTCGCCGACCCGGTGTTCAAGAGCGAATTGCCCTGGAGCATCAGCCTGTTTGGGAACATGCAGTGGTGGTACTATGACCAGCCCGATGCGGTCGTGGATCCATCCGTTACCAGACAACAGACGGACACGGTCCTGAATATAACCCTGTCCGTTCCGTTCGATCAGCGGACGATGTTCACGGTGTCGGGCGGACGGTTCGTGCGATCCTCGGACATTCCCAATTACGCGTTCACGAACAACAGTGCGCTCATCGGAGTAACCTGGCGCTTCTAGCGCTGCTCAGGAGATCACAGTGTCCACCAGACTTCCCGGCGCGAACCTGTCCCTGCTCACCGCTGCACTGCTCGCCGCGGGCACTTCCCTCCTTCCAGTCACGGCGACGGCCAAGGTCGGCGTCACTTCGGCGGCCGAGGGCGATCCGCGCGGTCGGCCTCCCAGCGAGGCGGAGCGCGTGCTGCGCGTCGGCGTCGACGTGCAGGCCAACGAGGTGATCACGACAGACGCGAACGACCGCGCCCATCTGATGTTCCTCGACGGCACCTCGCTGTCGGTCGGCCCCAACGCACAACTCACGATCGACAAGTTCGTCTACGACCCCGCGACCAAGACAGGCGATCTGGCCATCAACGCCAGCAAAGGCGTGTTCCGTCTGGTCGGCGGCAAGATCAGCAAGACCAACGCCATCAGCGTCACCACTCCGTCGAGCACTATCGGCATCCGGGGCGGCATCAGCATCTTCAACGTCGATCAGAAGGAGACGACGTCGATCTTCGTCTTCGGCATCAGCATGACGGTCGGTGCCGGCGGCAAGCTCGAGATCGTCACGCGTCCCGGCTTCCAGGTGACGACCCTGTTCGGTACCCTGCCCGGCCTCGCCGTCGCGGTCCCGCCGGGCGCCATGAGCGGCTTCCTGGCCAAGCTCGAAGGCAGCAAGGGCGGCGGACAGTCGGGTGGCGCCGATCAGGCAGCCCAGAATTCCGGTTTCTCGAATGCCAATTCCGGGCAGGGCTCCGGGAACAACCTGGGGAACCGCTTCGGCAGCGGTCCGGGTCCGCGCAACGTCAACCCGAGCAACATCGCGACCAACGCCCTGACCAATGCCTTCGAGACATCACCCTCGAATCGGCCGAACCTGCCGGAGATCGTGTCCAAGGCAAATCAGGCGCAGCAGACGATCACGTACAATGGCCAGATGGGCGGTCTCGTTCGCAACAACGGCAATTACTCGTACGGGACGGGCAACTATACGCAGGTCTGGTCGATGAACACCGGCACCGGCAAGACCACGGCGAATTTCAACAATAGCAGCTACGGCGGGACGACCACCCGGACCGGTAACTATGGTTTCCAGGCGACCATGCCCACGACCAATCCCAACACACCCGGCCGCACGATGAACATGAACGGCGTCTTCCTGGGACAGAACTATCCGAACTACCAGGCCGGGACCTTCTCGGTGAATGGCCCGAACTATCAGGCCGGCGGGGTCTTCACAGGACAGAAGGCGGGGCCCAACCCGGGCCCCGGTCGCTGACGCGCAGCGTCAGCCGATCCTGGCGGCGATGAAGTCAGCGATGGCCGCGATGTCGTTGCGCCGGAACCATGGCAGGTCTCCGCCGGTGGACTGAAAATCGGCGGCCACCGCCACGATGGCGGGATCGCCCGGCGCCAAGGGCTCGGCGTCCGGCGAGGCGCGCACTTCGATCTTGAGGTGCGGTTCGCTCTTGTAGCCCTCGATCAGGACGAGATCCGCCGGCGCGAGCCTCCCCAGAACCTCCGCGATCGACGGTTCCGCCGTCTCGCGCATGATCGCGTAACGCAGTCCGCCGACGAGGGCGACCTCGCTGGCGCCAGCGGCGCGATGACGGTACGAATCGGTGCCCTGCCGGTCGATGTCGATGTCGTGGTGAGCATGCTTGATCGTCGACACCCGCCAGCCGCGTCTCACGAACTCGGCCACCAGACGCTCCGTCAGTGTCGTCTTGCCGGCGTTTTTCCAGCCGGTGACCCCGAAAATGCGCGGCGGACTCACGCGACGATCCGTTCCGCATGGGCATACACGGTCAGGCGCCCCTCGCGCACAAAGGCGGCCAGGGCGACGCCCGCCTGCTCCGCCGTCTCGATCGCGAGCGACGTCGGGGCCGAAACCGCCGCGATCGCCGACGCCCCGATCGCTGCCGCCTTCTGCACCATCTCGTAGGAGCAGCGGCTGGTCACGACCACGAAGCCGCCGGGCTCCGCGCTGCCGCTCTGCGCCAGCGCGCCGGCCAGCTTGTCGAGCGCATTGTGGCGGCCGACATCCTCGCGCACCGCGACGAGCGTGCCGTCGGCCGATGCCCAGCCCGCGGCATGCGTGGCGCCATTCACCCGGTTGATCCTTTGATGCTCCGGCAGCCCGGCCATCGCCCGCTCGATCGCGAGCCGCGCCACCGGCTGTGGATCGCAAACTGCCGCAACGGAGCGCAGCGCCGCCTCCAGACTGTCGACGCCACAAAGACCGCATCCCGTACGTCCGGCCAGGCTGCGCCGCCGCTGCTGGAGTCCCGCCATCCGTTGCGCCGCAATCTCCAGCCTGACCTCGATGCCGCGTCCGACGGGCTCGACTTCTATGTCGTAGATTTCCGAGGACCGCTCGACGATCCGCTCAGTGAGGGAAAAGCCGTGGGCGAAATCCTCGAGGTCGCACGGCGTCGCCATCATCACCGCATGGCTGATGCCGTTGTAGACCAGCGCAATGGCGACTTCCTCTGCGACCGTCTCCTCGAGCGACTCGCTGCGGCCGGCGGAGAGGCGGCGGGCGGGACGACGAACCGAGCCCTCGCGGCTCATGCCGTGGTCTCGTCGATGCGCAGCTGCCGCCCTTCGCGGTCGAAGAAAAGGCCGCGGTTCAGGACCAGGGGATTGGCCGTCACGTCAGCCTCCACCTCCTTGAGCATGCGCACAGCCACCGGGTCGGGCAGCGGACCGCCCTCATGGCCGAGACCGACGAAGAAGGCGACGCCATCCCACGGCGCGCGCGCACCGTCGAGCAGTGCGCGCATCTCCTGCCACGCCATCTCGTCGCCGATCAGGTGGGCGTAGCTCGATCGAACGGGCGCAGCGCTGGAGGACGTGATGCGCACCAGCAGGATGAAGATCGTGAACGGGCCCGTGTCGGCGAACTGAGCCGCGAGCCAGTGCTCGAAGTCGGTCTTCATCGCAGGCCTAGAATTCGACCACGGGGGTGGGCGGCACGTAGCGGTCGAACACCTGCAGGAAGGGTTCACCGCGCTCGGCTTCGTACCACGCCTCGAAGGCACGGAAGGCTGCGATCGGATCGGCGATCACCGGCGGCTCGGACTCCTGGCCGTCCTCCGGCGCCTGGGGATGCGCCTCGGCATGCAGCGCCTCGGCAATCGGCCGCAGCCAGTCCAACAGGGGCCGCGCTCCCTCGCCCAGTTCGACGAGGCCATTCTCGATCCAGCCGATGTCGCGGAACAGCGCTTCCAGCTGGCGCTCCACCGCGCGCTCGCGATCGGGTTCGAGCGCGGCGACCCTCGCCATGTCCGAAAGGGCACTGAGACGCCGCCACGCGAAGGTGCGCGCGCGCTCGGCCTCCCTGATCTGGGCCTCGACGGAGGCTCGTATCTGGCGCTCGGCTGCTTCGGCCGCGGTACAATCCGCCTGGAGGCGGGCGATCAGGGAATCTGCGGCGGACGGCATGCCGGGAGTTGACCTGACCCGCAGGGCCGCCGCAAGCCTCTCCGCTCGCCGCTTTACTTGGCGTACTTGAGCTCGACCTCGGCGACGCCGGCGGCGACGTTCAGTCCGACGCTGCCCTCGACGCTGACCGGCTGCAGGGTGACCTGGCCGCTCCCGCCGCCCAGCAGCACGTTGGCACCGACACCCCCGCCCACCGTGGCCTGGGCCGTCGCGCCCGCGTAGGCGCCCGCCAGGGCTCCTGGCGCGATACTGCCCGGCGCGAAGACCAGCCAGACGATCTGCGATTCCTTGGTGAAGCCGATATCGACGCCGTAGCGCTTGATGGCACCGGTGTACTTCTCGCCGACACCGTCGGTGCGCGCGAAGATGCAGTCGAGGTCCTTCGAAGAGCCAAAGACGAAGCCCATGCCACCGGCCACCTTGCAGGTGAGCGAGCCGACATTCGCGCCGGACTTGCCGGCCGCCTTGGGGGTGCCGGGAGCGGCCGGGGTCTGCGCCTGGGCGCCAGCGCCAAGGATGGCCACGAGGGCAGCGGCGGCAGTCATCGTCAGTAGGGGTCGAAGCATGTCGGCATCCTTTCCGATTGTTTACGGTCAGTTGTCCTTCTTCGCTCGCTCGATGGCCTCGAGTATCTCGGTGAGGCCAGCGTAGTAGACCACTCCCTGCTTGTGCATCTCGTGCCGGACGGTCCGGATGAGGCCGGCCTTTCGGATCATGAGATTGGCCAGCGCAATCTTTGCGTCCTCGTTCGTCACGTCTTTCTCGGTCGACATCCTAGTTGTACTGCCCACGGGCCTTGAGCACGAAGCCCGTCGCCCTGAATTCGGAATCCTGACGGATGGCCGCCGTCACGGTCGGATCTTTGTGCGGGTTGCTGCTCGCGATCAGCGCATTCGTCTCAGCCTCACAGTTGGCACTGACGGTACGACCCACGCTGGACGCATCGGAACCATCGACGGCATAAGGGGCAGCGTACTTCACGAGGCAAGCGTCCCGCGCATCGTACGAATGCTTGACCGTTCGCACCGTCCACGGCTCGGAGTACTGGGAATTTATCGAGCACGCCGCCAGCGACAGCAGGGCGACGAAGATCAAGGTACGCATCAGTCGTCTGGACTCCGAAGATCCAAAGAGTTGGCGGAAGAGAGTGGGAGTCGAACCCACTAAGAACCGGCTAACGGCCCTCTCTGGCTTTGAAGGCCAGCCGCCCCACCGGGAGCGCTTCCCCTCCGGGACTGATGATTCACCAGAACCTCGTCCCTGTCACCTGTCGTGCTAGGGTGAAATCCCCAAGGAATTCAAGATCATGACCGTCGAACTCAAATACATCATCGCAAACGTGTCCGACTTCCCGGCGGCGGTCGCCTTCTGGCGCGACACGGTCGGGCTGAAGCTCAAGTTCGAAGGCCCGGAATGGGCCGAATTCGATACAGGCTCCACCCGACTGGCCCTTCAACCAGCATCGGCGGCAAATCCGGCAGGGACATGGCAACCGGGCCTGCGCGTTCCTGACCTCGATGCCAAGCGAACCGAACTCACCGCACGCGGCGTGAATGTCGGCGGCGCACCGCATGAGGAGCACGGTTTCCTGTTGTCCCTCTTCATCGGCCCCGACGGCGCGCCGATCAGCCTGAGCGGTCCGGTCGCTAAGCCGTAGGCGGCGGACCGTACTGTCCCGCCTTTTGCGGGACGGCCCGGCGCAGGTCGCCACGGCGAATCGTGATGCCGTGACGATCGAAGAATTCGAGGATCTGGATCGCCAGCTTGCGGCCATTGTCGAGCTTGTCGCGGAATTCCGCCGCCGTGAACTCCTGACCGAATCCGTTCACGGTGCCGACCATCTCGGCAACCACGGGGCGCAGGAAGAAATGGTCCGGCGCCACCTCGACGACCCGGCCGAGCTTGGACAGGCGCTGCAACAGCCGGCGCGTGTCGGCCTCCGTAGCCCCGTAGGCCTGGGCGAAGTCGCGAACCCTCGGCGGCTTGAACCGGTCGCGTGTCATATCGGCGGAAATCTTGTTCCACAGAGCCTCGTCGCGGGACCCCAGTTTCAGCGAATGACCGGGCAGGCGCAGGAACGCACCGTCGACGACCACGGCTTTCGCGCGAATCTCCTGGTCGAGCAGTGCCTTGAAAACCGGGGCGGGCCAGCGGCGCTTCAACGTGACCCGCAGCCGCTCGGCCTGCAGACCGGGCGCATCGGCCTTACTCTCATGAAACGCCTTGAGTGTTTCGACGATGTCCCTGCGCGCCGCCTCCAGCGTCTCCACGAGGAAGCCAAAGCCTTCCAGCGTCTGCCCACCCGCCGCCTTGACGAGTGTCTCGACCTCGGCGGGACGAAAATTGCGCGCCAGCCCCAAACGCGCGACATCGATATAGCCGCTTTCCAGGCGCAGGAGCTTCTGCGTGACATCGGCATCGCCGACCGAAAGCGCCGAGAGTTCCGCCAGCCGGCGCTCGGCGCGACGGTTGCGGGGCGGGCCGAACGGATCGATCACCGTCCCTCCGGCCATGGTGCGCGTCGCCGATGGATCGCGGAGGATGACCCTGTCGCCCGAGAGTGCACCGACCTTTTCGTCCAGCACGATCTGCGCGAGCGCCGTGTCACCCGGCGCAAGCTTCTCGCCTTCGAGCAGCGCCACGCGCCCCATGACGTGCGCCGAACCCATGTGCACGTGGACCGGCGACCAGTGCTTCAGGGGCTGCGCTTCCGAGGCGAGCAGGTTCAGCCGGACGTCGATGCGGTCGGTCGGTGCGTGCAGCTCGGGACTCACCACCCATTCGCCGCGCTTGATCGCTTCCTTCGAGAGCCTGGGGCCGGCGAGATTGAGCGCACAGCGTTCGCCGGCGCGTCCCACCGCAGCGGCGCGGTTCTGGGCGTGCAGCGAGCGCACCCGCACCTCTATGCCGGACGGCGTCAGCAGCAGCCGGTCGTCGACCCTGATCTCTCCGGCGTGGACGGTGCCCGTGACGACGACACCCGCTCCAGAAAGCAGGAAGCAGCGATCGACAGCGAGGCGCGCGAAGCCCGCGACGCCCTTGCCGCTTTCGCCGAGGACCAGGAGCTTCTCCTTCAGCTCGTCGATCCCCTGACCCGTCACCGCCGAGACGGGCACGATCTCCGCGCCGCGCAGCGAGGTCGTAGCGAGCAGGGTCTCGATCTCGGCCATCCGCTCGAGCTGCTGGTCGTCGTTGGCGAGATCAGACTTGGTGAGAGCTACGATGCCGCGATCGAGGCCCAGCAGATCGAGGATCTGCAGATGCTCGACGGTCTGGGGCTTGATGCCCTCGGCCGCCGACACGACCAGCAGCGCCGCGTCGATGCCGGTGGCGCCGGCCAGCATGTTGTGAACGAACCGCTCATGGCCGGGCACGTCGACGAAGCCGAGCTGGCGGCCGTCGCCGAGATCGCTGTAGGCATAGCCGAGATCGATGGTGATGCCGCGCGCCTTCTCCTCCTTGAGACGGTCGGCGTCGACACCGGTCAGCGCTTTTACCAGTGCGGTCTTGCCATGATCGATATGGCCTGCCGTTCCGACGATCATGTCAAAGGCTCCTCGGCGCGGCGCTCGGCTTCGGCCCGCTGCGAGGGCTTGGCATGCGCGCGCGCCTCCTTCAGGAACCCGGCCGCCAGCTCGCCCGCGCCGCCCATCTCGGCACGTCGCAGCCAGTGCAGCGCCTCGACCAGGTCGCGATCGACGCCCTTGCCGGCGAGATAGGCCGCCCCGAGCATCGCCTGCGCCGCGCCATGTCCCCGTTGCGCGGCGCGTCCCCACCATTCGGCGGCCACAGCCGCGTCGCGTTCGACGCCCAGCGCGTTGTGATGGATGTCGCCCAACCGCGCCATGGCCGCCGCGCTGCCGTGGGTCGCCGCCTTCTCGGCCCAGAAACGAGCGCCGGCGTAATCCTGCGGACAGCCACCGCCTACGAGTTTCATCCAGGACAGCATGTCCTGAGCCTCGGGATCGTCCTGTTTCGCGGCCGCCTCGTAGAACCGAGCCGCTTCGGCATGGTCCTGCGGCACGCCCCAGCCTTCGTAATGGCAAAGAGCCAGGTTGCGCTGGCCGCCCGCATCACCCTGCTCCGCCGCGCGTCGAAGCCAGAGGATCGCCCTGGCGTGATCCTGCTCGACGCCACGGCCCTGCAGGAACGCCGCGCCCATGTTGCTCTGCGCCCGCGCATTGCCCTCATGGGCGAGCGGCGCCCACAGGTCCAGCGCGACGCCATAGTGGCCGGACCTCCACGCTGTCAGCGCCTCTGCCATCCGTTGCTCCGGCAGCGGCGTGCGGTCGAGAAGCCTAGCCAGCCACGACATGAAGCTTGTCCAGCTGCGCGACGAAGGCCGGCTCGTCATCGAGCGTGCGAAGATCGAAGTAAAGCCCGCCGTCGCTGATCCGGCCGATCACGGGAATCGGCAGGCGACGGAAACGATCGGCGATCCGGTCGGGTCCCCTGGCGTTGATCGCGATCGCGAACGACGGCAGCAGGTCGACCGGCAACGCACCGGAGCCGATCTGTCCCCGGACCTCCGCGATGCTCACCATCGCGTCTTTGCCGAGCGCCGCCTGTATCGCCGGCAGCAGCCGCTCGGCCACAGCGCGGATCTCCGCGGCCGGCCGCGCGAGGGCGCGTATCGTCGGCAGTCGCCGGGCGAGCCGCCCCGGGTCGGCATAGAGCCGGAGCGTCGCTTCGAGAGCGGCCAGGCGCACCTTGTCGAGACGCAGCGCCCGCTTCATCGGGTTGCGGGCGATGCGCTGGATCAGCGCCTTGCGGCCGACCACGAGGCCGGCCTGCGGGCCGCCCAGCAGCTTGTCGCCGGAGAAGGTGACGACATCGACACCAGAAGAAACGGCTTCGCGCGCCGTCGGCTCATGCGGCAGGCCCCAGGTTTCGAGATCGGCCAGGGTGCCGCTGCCGAGATCCTCGATCATCGCCACGCCCTTCTCGCGCGCGAGCGGCGCGAGTTCGGCGGCCGACACGGACTTGGTGAAACCCTGGATCGCGTAGTTGGACGGATGGACCTTCATGATTGCGGCGGTGTCGGGACCGATCGCCGCCGCATAGTCCTTGAGATGGGTGCGGTTGGTCGTGCCCACTTCCACCAGCCGGCAACCGGCGCGCGCCATGATATCGGGAATGCGGAACGCACCGCCGATCTCGATCAGTTCTCCGCGCGAGACAATGACCTCTCGGCCGGCCGCGAGTTCGCTCAGCACCAGCAGCACCGCGGCAGCATTGTTGTTGACGGCGGTCGCCGCCTCGGCGCCGGTCAACCGGCAGAGCCAGGGCGCGATATGATCGTCGCGCTCGCCGCGCGCACCGCCGTCGAGATCGTATTCGAGCGTCGTCGGCGAGCGCATCGCTTCGACGGCGGCAGCGATCGCTTCCTCGGCAAGCACGGCACGTCCGAGATTTGTGTGAAGGACGGTGCCGGTGAGGTTGAACACGCGCCGCTGAGAAGGCCGCAGGAAGACATCGAGTCGCGCTGTGCACCACTGGACGCAGGCCGCCTCGCTCGCGACTTCAGTAGTTCTGCGCCGCTCGTCGACCCATGCCCGGAGCGCTTCGACGACGAGAGGACGACCGGCGCGCTCGATGAGTGGCGCGACGGACGGCCACGAGACCATGCGATCGATCGACAGGGGACGGATTTCGGGGGCGCCCTCGGCGCGGTCGGCACGCGACACGGGTTCGTTCCTAACAGAGAAAGGCCGGACGTCCTGTCCGCCCACGGCCAACATGGCTCAGGCTCGACGGTCGATCAATCAATTCTCCGGCGGCTCCATCATGCCCAGCACGAACGGATTGGGCACCCGCGAGAAGCCCGCCTCGCCCACCAGCACGTCGAGCCCGAGAGAGGCCAGATCGTCGGCCAGGGGCTCCAACGTCCGCATCTTCTCCAGGTAAAACACCTTGGAATAGCCTTGGCACACCTCGCAGCATTCCGCGCGGAGATAGGATGTGCCTGCCAGATTGCGGAACGAGATTTTCTCCGTGCTGCCACAGTGCACGCAGCGCACCCGCGTGTAGCGCCACGACGTAGCGCACAGCGAACAGTGAAGATGCCGGTGTCCGAATTTCGTCCCGCCGGGCGAGACGAGGCCGGCGACCGGCGGTGATCCGCAGGCGGGACAGTCGCCACTCTCCTCAGCACCCGAAAGGTCGCCAGGATCGAGCAGGGCCGCCATGCGGGTCCACACGACCTGCAGCGCCGCCGCGACGAACACCGCCTGCGCCGCCTCGCCGGTCGCGACATCCCCGCTGAGGAAGCGATCGGCGAGCGCCTCGAGTGAGGCCGGGTTCGCCTTCAGAAGCGCCTCGCGAGCCGCCAGGGCGGCCTCCGGCAGGACGGTGCCGTCCATGCGCCCAAGAATGCGGGACAGCGCTACCCGCCAGCTTTCGTCGCGCGGTCGGATGGAGGGATCGAGGGGCGCGCGCTGCACCAGCCGGGCCTTGCCGATCTCCGCCGCGCCGGGCAGCGATCCCGGCGGCAGCCCCTCCAGCGCCGCGCGCTGCGCCGTCACCAGCGCCGCGATCAGCCGCAGGAAGCCCTCCAGATCGTGCCCCGGCGCCAGCGCGTGCAGTCGCTCCGCACGCTGCCGGAAGACCGTCGACAGGTCGGGCAGACGAATGCGTTCCCCCTCGGCGGCGGCGCCGAGGATGTTTTCGCCGTAGGCAGACGTGGGATTCTCGGGTTTGGAAGTCAGGGCTTGCCGACTTCCTGGCGGAACCACTTGCGATGATGCTTCCACGCCCAGCCGCCGCTGACCGAGCCGCGGGTCATGGCGCTCATCGTGCCCTTGACCCAGATGGCGGCATAGACGTGCACAATCCAGATCAGGATGGCGCCGATGGCGCACAGCGCGTGGATAACAGCGGAGAGGCGCTTCTGGTCGATCGTCGTGTAGGACGCAAAGTAGGTGTCCCACAGCACGAAGCCACTGCCGAGGAGCAACAGGATCAGGATCGACTGCCCCCAGAAAACCAGCTTCTGGCCGGCATTGTACTTGCCGAGCTCGGGCAGCCCGTCCTCCTTGTTGTTGATCACCGACCCCAGGTTCTTCATCCAGATCGTGTCGTCGCGATTCCAGAAATTGAGCGTGAAGAAGCGGAGGAACAGGCCGAGGAAGCTGACGGCCAGCACGACGCCGATCCAGGGATGGATGGCGCGGGTGATTTGGCCGCCGCCGAACAGATAAGTCAGGAAGTAGAGAGAGGGATGGAACAGTGCCATGCCGCTCAGCGCGAGCAGGATCAGCGAGACCGCGGTGATCCAGTGGTTGATTCGGGCCGCCGTCGTATAGCGGCTCACCGGCTTGGCATGCGCACTCATGCCCGATCGCTCCCCGCCACTTCGGCCGCCTTTTCCTCGTCGTGCTCGGTGACCTTGTTCGGCCCCTTGGTGACATAGTGCATGAAGCCGAAGGCGCCGGCGAAAGCGATGGCCGCCAGCGAGAGAGGCTTCATCACACCCTTCCAGATCCCGACCAGCGGGCTGATGTGCGGGTTGTCCGGCAAGCCGGCATAGAGCGACGGCTTGTCGGCATGCTGCAGCACGTACATGACATGCGTGCCGTTGACGCCTGGCGGATTGTAGAGGCCGGCATTCTGGTAGCCGCGCGACTTGAGGTCGGTGATGCGCTTGCCGGCATGGGCGATCATATCTTCCTTGGTACCGAAGTAGATCGCCTGAGTCGGGCAGGACTTGGCGCAGGCCGGCGCCTGGCCGACCACCACCCGGTCGGAACACAGTGTGCACTTGTAGGCCTTGCTCGTGGCCTGAGAGATGCGCGGGATGTTGAAGGGGCAGCCCTTCACGCAGTAGCCGCAGCCGATGCAGTTGTCGGAGATGAAGTCGACGATGCCGTTGGTGTACTGGACGATGGCGCCTGGCGCCGGGCAGGCCTTGAGGCATCCCGGATCGTCGCAATGCATGCAGCCGTCCTTGCGGATCAGCCATTCGAGATCGTCGCCGTTCTCATATTCCGTGTAGCGCATCACGGTCCACGAGGCCGTCGTGAGATCGGTCGGATTGTCGTAGGTGCCGTCAGTATAGCCGATCGGCTGGTCGAGCTGATTCCACTCGAGACAGGCGGTCTGGCAGGCCTTGCAGCCTATGCACTTGCTGACGTCGATCAGCTTGGCGACCGGCACCGCGGCCGGCTTGCCGGCAGCGGGCGGCGGCACGCTGGAGGCGGAGCGGCGGCGGAGATCGAGGGCTTGCATCACGGACATCTCACCCTCCCCGATCAGGCCACGGCCGGCTGCGCCGGCGGGGTGGTCTTCTTGACGTCGACCAGGAATGCCTTGAACTCCGGCGTATTGGTGCTGGCGTCACCCACCGGCGGCGTCAGCGTATTGACCGGATAGGACTTCCGCGCGAGCCCGACGAAGCCGAAATGGATCGGCAGGCCGATCACGTCGCAGGGCTTGCCGTCGACCATGATCGGCCGGAAGCGCTTGGACACCGAGGCCTTGGCCTTGATCATGCCGCGCTGGCTCGAGACTTCGACCCAGTCGCCGTTCCGGATGCCCTTGGCCCTGGCAAGCCGTTCGCCCATCTCGACGAACATTTCCGGCTGGACCACGGCGTTGTCGTGCACGTTCTTCGTCCAGTAGTGGAAGTGCTCGGCGAGCCGGTACGAGGTCGCCACGATCGGGAACTTGTCCGGCGTGCCGAACGACTTGGCATCGGCCGCGAACACCCGCACCACCGGATTGGTCGTGACCTTGGGATGCAGCGGATTGGCGATATAGGCGTCCATCGGCTCATAGTGCTCGGGGAACGGGCCGTCCGTCATGGCGGTGCGGCTGAACAACCTTGCCGTGCCTTCCTGGTTCATGATGAACGGACCGACCGCCTTGTCCGGCGCCACGGTGGGCGCATAGTCCGGCACGTCACCGCCCACCCAGCGCGATCCGTTCCAGGTGATGTACTTCTTGCGCTCGCTCCACGCCTTGCCCGAAGGATCGGCGGAGGCGCGGTTGTAGAGGATGCGTCGGTTGGCCGGCCAGGAGAAACCCCAGTTCGGATGGATGCCGAGGCCGGTCGGGTCACTGGCATCGCGGCGCATCGCCATGTTCCCGGCCTCGGTGTAGACGCCGGTGTAGATCCAGCAGCCGCCCGACGTCTTGCCGTCGTCGCGCATCACCCCAAAGCCCGGCAGCAGCTGGCCGGCCTTCAGCATCACCTTGGTCGGATCCGCCGGGTCCGGCAGATCCTCGAGCGCATAGCCGTTGAGTTCCTTCAGGAGTTCGACCGGCTCGGGATGGGCGGGCTCCGCATAGGCCCAACTCGTATTGATGATAGGATCTGGGAAGGCGCCCCCGTCCTTCTTGTAGAGAGCCCTGAGACGGCTGTGCAGATCGGCGATGACCTCGATGTCGCCGCGCGACTCGCCCGGTCCGTCTACCGCCTTCCAGTGCCACTGGATGACGCGGCTGGAGTTCGTGTAGCTGCCCTCGTCCTCGGCATAGGCCGTGGCCGGAAGCTGGAAGACTTCGGTCTGGATCGCCTTCGGATCGGCGTCGTTGAATTCGCCGTGATTCTCCCAGAAGCGCGCGGTTTCCGTCTGCAGCGGATCGATGACCACCAGCCATTTAAGCTTGCTCAAGCCCTGGTGGATCTTGGTCTTGTTCGGCCCGGCCATCATGACATTGAGGCCCTGGCAAAACAGGCCGTTCATCTGCCCGCCCGCCATCATGTCGATGATCTTCAGTACGTCGTAGGCCGTGTCGAACTTCGGCAGATAGTGGTAGGCCCAGTCATTGTCCTTCGTGGCAGCGGTTCCGAACAGGGCCTTCTGCTGGCTGACGAAGAACTTGCCGTAGTTCTGCCAGAAGCTGGTCTGGCCCGGCCGGATGGGCTTGAACGCGCGCGCCTTCATGTAGTCGGCGAAGGTGGTCTCCCTCTCCGACGGCAGCACGAGGTAGCCAGGCGTCGACGTCGACAACAGCGCGAGGTCGGTGATGCCTTGGACATTGGAATGGCCGCGCAGGGCGTTCACGCCGCCGCCGGGGATGCCCATGTTGCCCAGCAGGAGCTGGATCATGGCCATGCTGCGAATGTTCTGGGCACCGGTCGTATGCTGCGTCCAGCCCAGCGCATAGAGCGAGGTCATTGAGCGCTCGCCGTTGGCCGTCGTTGCGATCAGCTCGCAGACCTTCCGGAACTTGTCCTTTGGTGTACCGCAGATGCGCTCGACCATCTCGGGCGTGTAGCGTTCGACATGGGCCTTCAGCAGATTGAGGGCGCAGCGCGGGTTCTGCAGGGTCTCGTCGACCTTTGCCATGCCCTGTTCGTCGAACTCGTAGTCCCAGGTCGAGCGGTCGACATAGTTCTTCTTCGACTCGTCATAGCCCGCGAACAGCCCGTCCTCGAACTTGAAGCCCTCCTTCACGATGTAGGAGGCGTTGGTGTAAGCCTTCACGTACTCCTGGTGGATCTTGCCGTTACCCAGCAGGTACCGCATCACGCCGGACAGGAAGGCGATGTCGGTCCCCGGCCGGATCGGCGCATAGAGATCCGAGACTGCGGCCGAGCGCGTGAATCGCGGGTCGACCACGATCAGCTTGGCCCCGTTGTTGGCCTTCGCCTCCGTCACCCACTTGAAGCCGCAGGGATGGGCTTCGGCGGCGTTGCCGCCCATGATCAGGACGACATCGGCATTCTTGATGTCGTTCCAAGAGTTCGTCATCGCACCGCGGCCGAAAGTCGGGGCCAGACTGGCCACCGTCGGACCGTGTCAAATTCGTGCTTGGTTCTCCAGGGCGAGGATGCCCATCGACCGCATGGCCTTGTAGGTCAGGTAGCCGGCTTCGTTGCTGCACGAGGAGCCGGCGAGGAAACCGGTGCTGGTCCAGCGGTTGACCGTCGCGCCGTCCCGGTTCCTCGCGATGAAGTTCTTGTCGCGATCTTCCTTGGCGAGCCTGGAGATGCGCTCCATCGCGAAGTCCCAGGTCACGCGCTCGAACTTGTCGGAACCCGGCTTGCGATGCATCGGGTACTGGAGACGGTTCGGGCTGTTCGCGAAGCCGAGCGACGCGGCGCCCCGCGCACAGAGCGTGCCGCGATTGATGGGATTGTCCGAGTCACCCTCGATATGGACGACCTTGGCCTTGCCGTCCTTCGTACCATCGGTCGACGAGTAGATGAGGACGCCGCAGGCCACGGCACAGTAGGGGCAGGTATTGCGGGTCTCGGTTGCTTTCTCGAGCCGGAAGGGCCGCACACCGGCGGCGAGTCCCTCGCCTGCGCCCATGAAGCCCAGCGCCCCAACGGAAGAGGCGGCGAGGCCGGCGGCGCTCACCTTCATGAATTGCCGACGAGTGACGGCCATGTTTCGCTCCATCCCTAGCGACGCGCATGAGGCGGTTCACCGCCCCTTTTTCCTCGCTGCGTCTCGGATAGTGAAACTCGGCAGGGCCCGTGAAGCAACAGTTATTTCGAGAATAACTGAAAGTTGAGGGACTACCGTCGCGTGCAGTCCCGGGGGATTCCCGCCGGACCAGTCAGGGTTTCCGCTGGAATCCCCAGGTTTCCGCCAGGATTTCACCCATGCGGGCGGCGATGATCCGGTTGCCGAGGCTCTCGTTGTCGGCATCCCGCGCGTAGTGGATGTGGTCGGCGTAGATCGACCGCTTCTCCCCCGCGAAGACCTGCGTCAGGTCGAAAATCGGTGCCCCGCCATCGTGCAGGGTCATCAACCCCGTGACGATGTTCTTGTAGATGTCGTGATAGGAGAGGTCGCCGACGACGCGCTTCTCCTCCTCGGTGAGTTCCTTGCCGATCGCCGGAGCCGGCTGGATGAAGTAGGCGGACTTGACGTTGTTGTCGCGCGCCACCGCAAACGTCGCCCGCACGTATTTCTTGTAGAGTTCCAGCTGGACGTCGAAGGCGAGCTTGTAGTTTCGCTGAATGTCCTCCGGCAAGTGGAAGATGCTGTTCAGCGTCGTCTTCTTGGTCGACTTGAAGATGTCCTTGCCCTTGGCAGCCTGCTCGATGCCCCGGATCACCATGTAGGCGGCGTGCGAATGGCCGAGGATCGGATTGAGCGCGAGCGTTCCCGCGATCCGGCCCATGACCCAGCCGATCGCCGCGTCGCCGAAATTCTCGTCGGCCACGAAGGGATTCACGTCGAGGAAGTTGCTGAGCGGCCGCTCGAGCCGCTCGCTGAAGCCCGGCCAGAAGAAATAGTGCTCGTTGAATCCGCCGAGGACGGCGACCGCATCGACCGACGAGGCGTAGAGCGAAAACAGGATAAAGGGCTGCGGCTCCTTCCAGGCTCCGTCTCCACCGTTCAGCACCAGGAACGGCTTGCCGTTCGGGCTGATGTACTTGTTGTTGAGTTCTTCCTCGAGATAGCGCGGGGCGGGCGGCCTTGCATTCTGTCCGAGCTGCGACGCGACGGAGCCGCCCGTCAGCATCACGACATAGCGGTCGGTCGGCTTGAGGACCGGATAGTCCGGTCCGAACAGGCCGACATTGTTGACCCACGGCATCCCGCAAGGCGGGTTCGCGTGGTGGACGAACGCCACGTAGGGGTGCGGGAAGAGCGTATCGACGTAGCGGCACGCCGTTCCCTTCGTGGCGTCGCGCACATAGGTGTTCTGCGTGCGCTCGAAGAGCTCCGTCGCCGGCGTATATCGGCCGTCTTCAAGGTACATCCAGGCGATCGCCGTCACTTCGAGCGCGGCGAGCGAAAGGACAACTCCGAAAAGGATGGAGATCCAGCCGTAGATACGCTGCTTCATCTCCCCGCCCGTTACTTCCTCGTTTCCTGGATGGCCTGCCAGACGCGTTGCGGCGTCGCCGGCATCTGAAGGTTACGCACCCCGAGCGGCCATAGCGCGTCCATGATCGCGTTCATGACGGTCGGCGTCGAGCCGACAGTACCGGACTCGCCGACGCCCTTGGCGCCGATCGGGTTGCTCTTGGCCGGCACCGTGTCGTCGAGCTGGTTGTTGAAGTTCGGGAAGGTCTCCGCCCGCGGCATCGCATAGTCCATGAACGAGCCGGTGACGAGCTGACCGCTCTCGCGATCGTAGACGTTTTCCTCCAGCAGCGCCTGGCCGATACCCTGGGCGCAACCGCCGTGAATCTGGCCGAACACGATCGGCCGATGCAGCGGCTTGCCGACATCGTCGACCGTCGTGTAGCGCTTGAGCTCGACCATGCCGGTGTCGGGATCGATCTCGACCTCGCCGACATGCGCACCGTTGGGCCAGGCGATTCCGTCGACCGTGTTCACGTTCTCGATGAAAATGCGCTTCTCAGGCTGCTTCGCGGCGAGTTCGCCCAGGCCGATACCGCGGTCGGTACCGGTGATGGTGAAGCGGCCGGCCGAATAGACGATGTCGGCAGTCGCCGCTTCCAGCGCATCGGCTGCCAGTTCCTTGCCCTTGTCGACCAGCTTCTCGCTGCCGCTCAGCACCGCCGAACCGCCGATATAGGCCGAGCGCGAACCCATCGAGCCGACGCCGCCCACCCGGTCGGAATCGCCCATGGCGATCTCGATCTTGGACGGGTCGATGCCCAGCAGTTCCGAGGCGAGTTGGGTGAAGCTGGTCTGCAGCCCCTGCCCCATCCCCTGCGTGCCCATCCAGATCACGACTTTGCCGTCTTCCTTCACCTCGTAATGCGCCATCTCGTTCATGACGTTGGCCGAGGTCCATTCGACGTAGGAGGCAAGACCGCGGCCATAGAGCTTGCCGCGCTTCTCCGCTTCCGCCTTGCGTGCCGCGAAGCCGTCCCAGTCGGCCGCTTCGAGCGTCTTGGTGAGGAAGAGATTGAAGTCGCCTGAATCGTACTTCTCACCCATCGCCGTCGTGTAGGGCATCTGCGAGGGCTTCACGAAGTTGCGCCGGCGCAGCTCTGCCGGATCCATGCCGATCTGGCGCGCCGCCGTATCCATCAGCCGTTCGAGGTTGAGGATGCACTCGGGCCGGCCGGCACCACGATAGGCGCCGATCGTGGCGGTGTTGGTGATGACGCAGGTGATCCGGAGATCGATCATCGGGATGTCGTAGGTGCCGGTCGTCACCTTCGGGCCGACGAACAGCGGGATGACCACGCCGCCGCGCGACGGGTAGGCGCCGATATTGGCGAACGCCTCCATGCGCAGCGCCAGGATCCTGCCGTCCTTGTCGAAGGCCATCGACCCCATGTGGAACTGGTCGCGTCCGGCGGTCGTCGCGGCGAATTCCTCGCTGCGTTCGGCGCGCCAGCGCACCGGGCGCTTCAACACCTTGGCGGCCCAGACGGCCACCGCCTCGTCCGGCTGGATACCGACCTTCATGCCGAAGCCGCCGCCGATGTCGCGCACCACGACGCGCACCTTGTCCTTGGGCATCTTGAGGATGACGTCGCACAGCGTGTCGCGCGTGACCGACGGGTTCTGGCTGCCGATATGGACGATCAGCCGGTCGTTCTCCCATTCCGCCATGACCGCGCGCGGCTCCATGGCGTTCACGATCAGCCGCTGGTGCACGATGTCGAGCGACACGACATGGGCGGCGGCCTTGAAGACCTCCTCCGCTTTGGCATGGTCACCGAACTTGTTGTAGCCGGCGATGTTGCCGGGGGCGCCGCCCCAGACCTGCGGCGCATCGGGCTTCAACGCATCCTCGATCTCGGTGACCGCCGGGAGCTGCTCGTACTCGATCTCGACCATTTCGACGGCGTCCTGCGCCTGCTCGCGCGTGTCGGCCACGATCGCGACCACCGCCTCACCGACATAACGCACGACCTCGTGGGCCAGCGACCGGCGCGGGGTCATCTCGGGCTTGCTGCCGTCGGCGGCGGGAAACATGGCGGGGAATGCGAAGTTGCCGACGCCTTCCTTCTCCATGTCGGCCCAGGTGAAGACCGCGACCACGCCCGGCGCCGCCTTGGCGGCCGCCGTGTCGATCTTCAGGATTTTTGCATGGGCATGCGGGGAGCGGACGAGGACCACATGGGCTTGGTTCGGCCGCGACAGGTTATCGGTGAAACCGCCCGTTCCCGTCAGGAGACGGTCGTCCTCGACACGCTTGATGTACTGAGCCTTGCCAAAAACCGCCATACGCCACTCCCGCCGCGAATTCCCATAGGATCGGGCGGACTATAGCGGCGAAGCGGCGTCCCACAAGTCAGCGCGACGGATCGCCCCGTGGATCACGAACGGAGGCTGGGCATCTCGGGCAGCGGCACGATGCGGATTCCGGCCGCCTCCAGCCCCTGGCGGACCGCCGTGGCGACGGTCACGGCCGTGGGGCCGTCGCCGTGCACGCAGATGGAATCGACCTGGCAGGGGATGCGCTTGCCCGAGGTCGAGTAGATCGCCTGCTCGTCGACCATGCGCCGGACATGCTCGACCGCCTTGGCAGGGTCCTTGATCATCGAATTGGCTTCCTTGCGTGGCGTCAGCAGGCCGGCCTCGGTGTAGGTCCGGTCGGCAAACACCTCCTCAGCGACCCGCAGCCCGTGCTTGCGGGCAGCCTTGCCCTGCTCGGTGTTGGCCTGGGCGAGGAAGATCAGGTCACGATCGACGGCCTTGGTCGCCCGCGCGATCGCCTCGGACATTTCCGGGCTCTCGGCCGACATGTTCGCCATCATCCCGTGCGGCTTCATATGGGTGACCTTCGCGCCATGGAGGGCGGCGATCGCCTGCAGCGCGCCGATCTGGTAGGCGATGTTGGCCTCCAGCTCCTTGATCGTGAGGCTGATGACGCGGCGGCCGAAACCCTGCAGGTCGGCGAAGCCCGGATGGGCGCCGATCGACACGCCGTTCTGCGTGCAGAGCTTCACCGTATCCATCATCACCACGGGATCGCTGGCATGGAAGCCGCACGCGACGTTGGCGGACGCGACGATCTTCAGGACCTCGGTGTCGTTGCCCATCACCCAGGGTCCGAAGCTCTCGCCCAGGTCCGAGTTGATGTTGACGTGTCCTGCATTGGTCGCGGCGGCCATGGGAGACTCCCTCAATCTGAAGCGCTATCCTAGCAGATGTGAGCGTTCGATACCTATCCTGCGGCGACACCGCCTTCACCGTCGAGTTCGGCAACGAGATTTCCCCCGAGATCAACGGCCGGGTCATGGCACTCCACACCGCGATCGGTCTGGCCCGCGACGCCGGCGAGATTTCCGGCGTGGTCGAGACCGTCCCCACCATGCGGTCCCTGATGGTCACCTACGATCCGCTTTCGACCTCGCGGGCCGATCTTCAGCCCAGGGTCGACGCGCTGATCGCCCGCGGCCTGCCAGCCGACGCCGGGAGCCGCCAGGTCACCGTTCCGTGCTGCTACGACGATCCGGAATTCGCGCCCGACCTCGCCGAGGTCGCGGAGCGCACGAAGAAGACGCCGGAACAGGTGATCGCGGCCCACCTCGCCTCGCCCTTCAAGGTCTATGTGCTGGGCTTCATGCCGGGCCTCGCCTACATCGCGGGGCTCGACCAGGCGCTCTTCCTCCCCCGCCGCAGCCAGCCGCGCGTCCGGGTGCCGCGCTCCTCGGTCGCCATTGCCATGGACATGACGACGATCTACCCGTTCGAAAGCCCCGGCGGCTGGCACCTGATCGGCCGCACGCCGTTGTGGATGTTCGACAAGCGCCGCGAGCAGCCGGTGTTCCTGTCCCCCGGCGATTCGCTCGCCTTCGAGCGCATCGATCGCGGGAGCTTCGACCGCATCGCGGGCGAAGTCGAGGCCGGCACCTTCGACTGGTCGAGACTGGTGAAGGGCAAATGAGCACCGGATTGAAGGTCGTCCGCGCCGGCCTGTTCGACACGCTGCAGGATCTCGGCCGCACCGGCTTCATGGCGCTCGGCATGCCGACCGCCGGCGCGATGGACCGCATCGGTCTCAGCCTCGCCAACGCGCTGGTGGGCAATCCCGCCAACACCGCCGGGCTCGAGATCGGCGTCATGGGTCCCGACCTGCTGGTCGAGGCCGACAGTGTGAGGATCGGGCTGGTGGGTCCGCTTTCGCCTGCGCTGATCGATGGACCTGATGCGGCGCCAAAACCGCTGGAGTCCGACCGCAGCCATCTTCTAAAACGCGGGCAGATCCTGCGCGTCGGCATGATCGAGGGAGCCAGCACGGCCTACCTCGTCGTGGCTGGCGGCTTCGACCTGCCGGCCTTCATGGGCAGTCTCTCGACCTATTCGAGGGCCGGG
>Ga0182745_1001224_pt1 | contig 25284 bp, 22 predicted proteins | sample eDN3rd30CKraftBY_FD_128523 | JGI IMG/M metagenome (GOLD analysis project Ga0182745, IMG submission 128523) | Enriched backyard soil microbial communities from Emeryville, California, USA - eDNA 3rd pass 30_C Kraft BY (version 2) (version 2) | ecosystem: Environmental > Terrestrial > Soil >... | reverse complement strand
GGCAGCGAGTCGATCTCGATGCGCAGCTTGGACCCGGCCTCGTCGATGAGGTCGATGGCCTTGTCCGGCAGGAACCGGGCGGTGATGTAGCGATCGGACAAGACGGCAGCGGCCACCAGCGCGGCGTCTTGGATGCGGATGCCGTGGTGCACCTCGTAGCGCTCCTTGAGCCCGCGGAGGATGGCGATGGTGTCCTCGACCGTCGGCTGGCCGACGAACACCTGCTGGAAGCGGCGCTCCAGCGCGGCGTCGGCCTCGATGAACTTGCGGTACTCCTCGAGCGTCGTGGCGCCGATCATGCGCAGCTCGCCGCGGGCGAGCATGGGCTTGATCATCTGGCCGGCGTCGGCCGCGCCTTCGGCCTTGCCGGCGCCGACGATGGTGTGGAGCTCGTCGATGAAGGTGATGACCTCGCCCTGGGCATCGGTGATCTCCTTGAGGACGGCCTTCAGCCGCTCCTCGAACTCGCCGCGGTACTTGGCGCCGGCGACCATGCCGGTGAGGTCGAGGCTGATGACCCGCTTGTTCTTCAGGCCCTCGGGCACGTCGCCCTCGACGATGCGGCGCGCCAGGCCCTCGACGATGGCGGTCTTGCCGACGCCGGGCTCACCGATGAGCACCGGGTTGTTCTTGGTGCGGCGGCTCAGCACCTGGATGGTGCGGCGGATCTCCTCGTCGCGCCCGATGACCGGGTCGAGCTTGCCCTGGCGCGCCGCCTCGGTGAGATCCCGTCCGTAGCGCTCCAGCGCCTGGTACTGCTCCTCGGGGTTCTGGCTCGTGACGCGGTGGCTGCCCCGCACGCTCTGGAGCGCGGCGAGCAGCTCCTCGCGGTCGAGGTCCAGCTGGCCGGCCAACGCCAGGAGGAGGTGCTCGGTGGAGAGGTACTCGTCGTGGAGCTCGGCCCGCTGGGCGTCGGCCAGCTCGATGACGTTGTTGAGGGCGCGAGACAGCCGGGCCTCGCCCCCGCCGTAGGCCTTGGGGAGCTTGGCCAGGCCGTCCTCGGCGCGGTTGCGCAGGGCGGCGGGCGACGCGCCCACCTTCTCGAGGATCGGCAGGACGACCCCCTCGCTCTGTCCGAGCAGCGCGACGAGCAGGTGGTCGGGGGTGACCTCGGGGTTGTGCTCGGCCGCGGCGCGCGTGATCGCGGCGTTGACGGCCTCCTGTGTCTTCAGGGTCCAGCGGTTGGGGTCCAAGGGCATGGACCCATGCTATCTCGCCATCACAAAACTTGCCTACATCAAACTCAAGTCTTGACGCCCAGCGGGCCGATCGAGATGCAGGTCACGACCGCCTCCGAACTATGCTCCACCGGCCGCTGAACGGGAGGAACGCTGCCGTGGCCGACGAGCTCGACGAACTGGGTGCGGGCGACGAGGCACCCCTCCGACGCGAACGGGTCCCCACCGAGGAGGAGCCCGAAGCCGACGGGCACCGCAGGCTCCGCCGGCTCCTGGGCGGCGCGTGCCTCCTGTTGGGGATCGCCGTGGTGGTCGCCGCCGTGCTCACGACCTCCGACGACCGCGGCACCGACCACGCCGACGGCAAGTCCGGGGACACGACCACCACCGTGGCCGGAGGCAGCGACGGGACCAAGACCTCGGTGGAGTCGGCCACCAGCACCGCGGCCGACGCGAAGCCGCAGTGGCCCGCCGCCACCGGTGGCCGGCCCCCGGCGTTCGGCAAGACCGGCGACCCGGCCCCCACCGACCCCGGCGACCTCCCCGACGGCTTCTACGTCTGGACCGACTTCGACGGGTGGCACGGCTGGCTCGTCGGCGGCGGCGCCGACGACCGGCTCACGCTCACCAGCGACAACGCGATCACCAAGGCGACCCCCGTCGGCGGTCCTGTCGACGTGCAGCTCCAGGGCAACGTCTTCACCCTGCAGCGGGGGAGCGCAACCGAGCGGGTGGTCGGCGTCGACTTCAACCCCGGCTACTTCGCCCGCAACATGATCGTGGCGGTCGACGGAGCGCAGCCCACCTTCGTCGGGGCCAAGGCGACGAAGGTGCCGCAGATCTGGGCCATGCGGCTCGAGCCGCGGTGACCCGGCCCTGACCTCAGCCCGTCACGGGCACTTCTCCTCGGTCGCCTGCGTCATCACGTGGACCGCGTCGAGGAACCCGGCCGGGAAGTCGGCGTTGGTCACCTCGGAGAAGTCATCGAGCTGGTCGAACAGCGCGACGACCTCGTCGCGCTGGCTGGCCAGCGTCCGAAGGCTCGGCAGGAGCCCGTCGGGAGCGACCTCCTCCAGCGACGCGAAGTCGATCGTCTTGGCCAGCTGCGAGAGCTGCTCGGGCGTGCCCGGCGTCGCGGTCACCGCACTGGCCTGGTTGGTGAGGCGCTTGCAGAACTCGGTGTAGTCGCCGTCGGGGGTGACCACCGTGCCCGTGACGACGATCCCGGTGGGGACCGGATTGGCGTTCGACGGTGGGGCCGCCGTGGTGGTGGTACCGCCGTCGCCGCCGCCCGATGCGAGCGTGGTGAGCAGCACGGCGACGATGACGAGGACGCCGAGACCGGCACCGACCCAGATGCCGACGACCTGACGCCGGCGAGACGCGCGCTTCGCCCCACCCTTCGCCTGATCGCCATCTGCGGGGGTGGGGTCGGTCATCGGGTCTCCTCGTAGCTCAGGGCGCGTCGTCCACCAGGTACACCCGGACGGTGGTCAGCCTCTCGTCCTCAGAGTTCACACGGAACCGCTGCCTGCCCACCAGTCGCGTCCCCTCGGGGTACTCGGCGTCCGCCTCGGCCGTGACGAGGAGGGTGCCGTCGATCTCCTGGTCGGAGTAGGTGCGGTGGTCGCCGTAGGCGCGGTTGAACGGTCCGATGTCCAGATAGAGGTCGTCGCCACGGCCCTCGAGGTCGTGGACCAGGGCCGGACCGATGCTCAGCACCACCGATCCACCGGCGTACTTCACCCGGTACCGGCCCTCGGGCACCTCCCGCTCGACGTTGGCGATGAGCGTGGTCGTGTCCTTGGCGATGGCGCCATCGCGGTCGGTGGACAGATCCGACGAACTGACCACCGCCGCCATCGCGACCACCACGGCCGTCGAACCGAAGACGAGCGACGGGACGCCGAGGACCTCCTTCCAGAGCACGGGGAGGACCTTCCAGACCAACCAGACGAGGGCGATCCACGCGAACGCGCTGACCGTCCACATCCACCGGAGGTTGGCTGCCTTCACCGCAGCACCCTCCGGCAGCTTCATCGCCGTGGCGAAGCCCGACCCCGCCGCGACGACGACGACCGCGACCATCGCCGTCAGATCGGTCCGTCGGAGGCGGAAGAAGAAGATGCCGAAAGCCACGACCGCGAGGAGCACGAGGTAGCCGGTGATCCACTCGTGGGTCGCCGGCGTGTGCAGCCAGCCGAGCGGCGCCACCCGGCGGCTGAAGATCGGCCACGGTGCCAGCGCCTCGGCCACCCGACCGGCGGCGAACCCCACACCGCGCCCCGCGCTCTCGCCCTTGCTCGTGGTGAACGTCTGCAGGATCGACGTGATGTTGTGCGAGCCGAGGAGCTGGTCGAGCAGGACCGGAAGCCAGAGCACGGCGGCGATGGCGACGCTCGACCAGAGCTGCGACCGCAGCCACGAGCTGTCGGTGGAGCGCTGGAAGGTCCGCCGGATCCACCAGGTGCCGATGACGATGGCGACGAGGATCACCGGCGCACCGGTGCCGAGGTAGGTCAGGTGATCCTGGAGGGTGAACGTCCCGACGAAGACGAACACCGGCATCGTGCGGAGGTCACCGGCGATGATCGACCACGACGCGAACAGCAGGCACAGCGCCATGAGCGCGCCGATGTTCGACGACACCGGGTCGTGGAGGAAGTTGCCGCCAAGCGACCGGCTGAGGAGCGTGGCGGCCACGGTGGCGACGAGCATCAGCTCGATGCCCCCGCGGCGCATGGCGAGCCAGCCGATCCCCACCAGCGCGGCGCTGTTGATGGCAGCGGCGCCGACGGCGAGGCCCACCGACGCCCCCATGAGGAGCACGAACGGGGCGATCAGGTAGAACTCGATCGGGCCCGGGTGGCTGCTCTCGATCCCCGAGCCGAAGTTCTCGCCCGTGGAGGGCTGGCCCACCAGGGGCAGGTGTCCGTGGAGCACGTCTTGAGCCCGCAGCCCGATCAGCGCGTTGTCGCCCGAAGGGCGCCACCCCTGGGAGAGGACGATGGCGGCGCTCAGCAGCGGGAGCAGGGCGAGCGCCACGATGACGGCCACGAACGCCACGTGGGCACGGGGGGACAAGTCGGCGACCCGGTGGATCTTCGCCGGCCGCCAGGACCGCTTGCGCGCCTCGGCCGTGGACGCGCCGCGAGGCTGGGCGTTCGCGGTGGTCGTGGTGGTGTCTGCGTTCATGCGAGGCCGCCCCAACGGCTCGGGCGGTCGCCGGACGTCTCGCCGATCGTAGGACTCGTTCGACCGGAAGGTCGGCGCAGCGCCGTCAACGCGGCGGCACGGACGGTGCGACGGACACGTCGGACCGCGGCGCGGGCCCGGACCAGTGGAACGCGCCGGTCGCCGAGAAGAGCAGCACGATCAACAAGACGGCCACCGGGGGGACCAGCACGCAGCGCCGCTCGACCGCCTCGGGCGTCCACGTGAGCCGGGACGACACCAGCACCACGAGCAGGGTGGCGACGGCGAGCACGAGCAGACCGAGCACGCCAGCGGCCACGGCCGGGGCATCGGCGACGAGCGACCTCGCCAGCGCGAACGCCGGTCCGTGCAGGAACCAGACCGACACGAGCACGAGCCACGGGTCGATGTCCGAAGGAGCCGCCCTCGAGCGCCGGCCCGGTGGCCAGGGCACGGCGGCGGCGACGACGATCGCGGCCACCAGCGGGAGCACGAGCACGCCCCCGGAGGTCCACCACTCCGAGTCCGGGGCTGCGAGCACCGCGAGCACGACGAGGACCGCGGCGGCGATCCACCGGGTGCCGAGCACGACCGCCCGCAGCTCGCTCGTCCACGGCCCCGGGCGCAGGGCGCCGAGCGCCGCGCCGAGGAAGAAGGCGGCAGCGCGCGACCAGGTGGACAGCAGCATCGTCTGGCCGCCCGCGCCCGCGACCACCTGCACCGCGACCACGACGAGGGCGGCCACGGCCAACGCGAGTGCCACCACCACCAACGGGTCCCGGGTGCCGGGGTGCCGACGCGCCCGCGGCCGCGTGGCCCACCAGGCCAAGGCCAAGACGAGGGCCAGCTGCACGGCGACCGCGACGAGCCAGAGCGGCTGGAGCACCGAGGCCCCCCGGGAGGCAGACCGCTCGACGGGCCCGACCAGCAGGAGCTGCCAGTTGCCGGAGCCCGCCACCAGCCCGAGCGCCTCGCCCCGCACCCGCGTGTCGTAGCGGGTCGAGTCGGTCACGAGCACCCACGCCCAGGCCAAGACCAGAGCACCGATCGCCGGGGGCCAAGCCCGGCGCCACGCGTCGGTGGACCGAGACCGCAGGGACCCACCGGCCACCGCCGCCGAGGCGAGCCACCACCCGAGCAGCGCCAGCACGACGTCGACCGCGACCAGGCCACCGGCCAGCAGCCCGAGCCGGAACGCCAGCAGGGCGCCGACGGCCACCGTGGCGAGGGGGAGCACGTGACCCACCGAAGCCGGAGCGGTCCCCGGTCCGTCGTCCACGGCGCCGATCCTACCGATCCGCCGCTGCTGGAGGCCGATGCCGTGCGCCCCTCGCCAGCGCGCAGGTGACAGTCTTGGCGCCACCATGGCCCCCGACGCCGAGCGCCCCGCCCCCACCGCGCCCTCCGACGACGACATCGGGTCGTCCGCCGCCGCTGCCGCGGCGACCGGCGAAGCCATCGAGACGGCCGAGACGGCCGGCCCCATCGAGGCGGCTTCAGCGGCCGACGCGGCCCGGAGGCCGTGGCCGTTCGGCGCCTGGTTGGCGGTGTCGGCCGTCACCGGCCTCGGCGTCCGCCTCGCCTACACGATCGGCTGGCGGATCGACGCCGGGCTCCAGTACGACGGCCCCGTCTACGTGGCGCGCGCCCGCTTCCTGCGAGAGGGCCTCGCCTTCAAGAACCCCGACGCCTGGTTCTTCTCCCAGATCTCCTCCGAGGGAGCGGTGCACCCGCCGGGCAACGCGCTGTTGATCGCCGCCGCCCAACAGATCGGACTCCGCAGCGCCGCGCAGATCCAGCTCCTGGGCTGCGCCGTCGGCGTGACCACCATCGTGGTGATCGGCCTGCTCGGGCGCGAGGTGGCGGGGCGGCGCGTCGGGATCGTGGCCGCCGCGATCGCAGCGGTGAGCCCCGGCCTGTGGTCCTACGACCCCACGGCGATGGCCGAGTCCCCGGGTCAGCTCCTCACGGCGATCCTGCTGCTGCTCGCCTACCGCTTCTGGCAGACGCCGACGGTGCGGCGTGCCGCCTACCTCGGGGGCCTCGCCGGTCTGGCCGCCCTGACCCGCAGCGAGCTGCTCATCCTCGTCGCCGTCTTCGTCCTCCCGCTGTGCTTCATCGCCCGCGGCACCACCCGCCAGGCCCTGACCCGCGTGGGGGCCGCCACGCTCTGGACCCTGATGGTGATCGGGCCCTGGCTCGGGTGGAACCTGGTCCGCTTCGAGCACCCCGTCACGATGGCGAGCGGCATCGACCTGTCGCTCGCCTACGCCCAGTGCGACGACACCTGGTACGGCACCAACACCGGCTACTGGAACCTGTTCTGCGCCACCAACGTCACCGAGGCCCCGGAGAACGTCCTCGCCGACGAGTCCGAGCTCGGAACCCAGTACCGGAGCCAGGCCGGTCGCTACATCGCCGATCACCGGAGCCGATGGCCGATCGTGATCGCCGCCCGCGCCGGGAGGACCCTGAGCGTCTACCCGCCCAACGCGCAGATCACCGTCGAGGCCGAACGGGAGAGCCGCGAGCGGCCCGTCTTGTGGGCGGCGACGCTCGCCACCTGGTGCACCTATCTGCTGGCCGCGGCCGCGTTCGCCCGGCCGCCCCGGTCGCGCCGCCACCTCCTTCCGCTGCTCGCTCCGCTCGTCGCTGGCATCGCCGGCGCCACGATCACCTTCGGTACCTCGCGGTACCGCTCCGCCGGCGAGGTGGGCCTCATCGTGCTCGCCGCCGTCGGCATTGACGCGATCGGGAGGACGTGGAACGCTCGCGCCCCGGAGCGAGGGTCTCCGGCGGATCTCACGGCCGCCGACGGTCCACCACCGCATGCCACCGCTGGACCGAACGCGGCCATCATGGGCGCCGCACCGACGACGTGACGCAGGAACGAGGACACGGTGGCTGAAGCCGACGAACCCACGGAGACCAACGACGCGGCCGAAGAGGCCGTCCACGAGGACGCGAGCCCCGCGGCCCCGCGCGCCGAAGATCCCGACACCGGCACCGACACCGACACCGACACCGACGACGCCAGCACCGATGCCGCCTTCGACGCCGCCTTCGGCATCGGCGAGGACCGCGACCTCGACTTCGGCGAGGACCGGCCTCCAGCGGCCAACGCGGTCCGCATCGCCCAGATCGGCCTCGTCGTGCTCGTCTTGTTGGTCGTGGGCATGGTCATCGTCAGCAAGAGCGGCTCCGACGACGACAAGAAGGCCTCCGGCGACGGCACCGAGCAGGCCACGGGGAACGGCGAGGGCGCGAACGACGGCAAGGCGGCCAAGCCGGTCTGGCCACCAGCCGTCGGTGGCCGGCCCGCCGGGCTGGGGGAGACGAAGGTGCCCGCGACCGAGGTGACGGTCGAAGCCGAGCCCGGCGTGTACCTCTGGAACGACTTCGACGGTTGGCACCTCTGGGTGGTCAACGGCGCCGGCGTCCCCCCGGTCAGCGGGTCGCTCAGCAGCAACGACGAGCTCGGCAAGGCCGTCTTGGCCGTTCCCGACGCCGGCACGGTGAAGCAGGACGGGAAGACGGCGACCTTCATCCTGCCCACCGACGTGCCGCTGACCGGGATCGACTTCAACCCCGGGTTCTACTCGGACAGCATCGTCATCGCCTTGAACGGCCCCGACGGAGCCCCGGTGGACACGGCGCTCGTCAAGACCGGCAAGAAGTCGACCGCCGCCCCGTTCCCCATCGTGATCCGGAAGGCCTGATCCCATCAGCGAACGAGGCACGGCCGCGACCGCGGAGGCCGCGGCACCGACCGGCCGCCCGCCGAGCCGGTGGCGGACACGAGGCCCGATCGCCGGCGTCGGCCTGGTCTACGCCTGGCTGGCGTGGAGCCACCGCTGGCTCTACGAGGACGGTCTGATCAACGTCCGGATCGTCGAGAACCTGGTCAACGGCGACGGGCCGGTGTTCAACCTCGGAGAACGGGTCGAGGCGTACACGAGCCCGGCGCAGATCGCGGCGGTCGCGCTCGGTCGCGCCGTGACCTTCGGCATGGTCCGGATCGAAGACGTCACCTTCGCGGTCGGGATCGGGGCGGCCACCGCCGGGCTGGTCCTGGCCATGCTCGGCGCCATGCACCTCTGGGGCGCCGACGACGGCCGGAGCTGGGCGCTCCCCGTCGGCGCCCTGGCGTTCGCCGCCGTTCCCGCCGCGTGGGACTACGCGACCTCCGGCCACGAGGGCGGGCTCTCGTACCTGTGGATCGGTGCGTCGCTCTGGATCCTCGCCCGACGGGCCCGCGAGGTGCGCGCCGGGCTCGACCCGCGGGTCGACGGCCCCCTGCGCCTGCTCGTCGTCTTGGGGTCGGGCGCGATGGTGCGCCCGGAGTACCTCCTGTACTCGATCTCGCTCGGCGTGGTCTGGCTCCTGCTGCACCGCGGGCTCGCCGGCTCGCGGGTGCGCGCTGTGGCCGCGATGGCGTCGGTCACCGTCGCCTACGAGATCTTCCGCATGGGCTACTTCGGCCTCCTGCTGCCCAACACGGCCGTCGCCAAGCTCGGCGCCGGGCTCCCGCCGGGATGGCACTACGTCAACAGCTTCCTGCAGCCCTACGCCCTGGTCATCCCCCTCCTGATCGTCACCGTCGCGCTGGCCACCTTGCTCCTGCAGAGCGGACGGATCGAGCGCGCCGTGGTGCTGGCGTTCGTCATCCCGGCGCTGATCCAGGTCGCCTACCTCATCCAGATCGGCGGGGACTACGTCAACGGCCGGCTGCTGCTCCCCCCGCTGCTCGCGTTCGTCGCCCCGGTCGCCGTCGTCCCGTCCCGGCTGCTGCTCGCCCCCGTGGACCGGCAGCAAGGCTGGCCGGCCGCCGCCCGGAACCCGTGGACCTTCCTGCTCGGCGCGCTGGCCGTCTGGGCCGTGGTGTGCGCCGTCTCGCTGCGACCGCCGGCCGACATCAGCCGCTCCAACTTCCTCGATCCGAAGTTCGACACGAGGTCGGTCTCGATCCACCGGTGGCTCCACGACACGCCGTCACACCGCATCTCCGAGTACAAGTCCTCGTTCCTGACCGGCCCGTACCAGGACATCCTCCGAGCGAGGGCGCAGGGCCACCCCGCCGTCCTCTCGGCGCGCGACGCGTTCTTCTCCCAGCAGGTCACGCTGCCCGGCACATCGGACCCGGCGATCATCACGCGCGGGATCGGCGCGGTCAGCGTGCTCACGTGGCCCACCGTCCACATCTACGACACGCTCGGTCTGGCCGACCCGATCGCCGCTCACGTGCCTCCGGAGGGCACCTCCCCCGGCCACACGCGTGCGCTGCCCTCACCGTGGTTCTCGGCTCGAGCCGGGGTCACCGAAGACCCCGTGTCCGCGGCCGCGGCGAAGGCCATGACGTGCGGTGACCTGGCTCAGCTGCTCGACGCGTCGCAGAAGCCGATGACCGTCGGCCGCTTCTTCAGCAACCTGGTGCACGCTCCGTCCAACACGTTCGTCGAAGTCCCACGAGATCCCGAAGATGCCGTCGCCGCCTTCTGCTGACCACTCGCCGCCGGGGACCAGAGCCGCCGACCGGGCGTTCGGGGAGCGCCGCCGCCAGCGCCTCGACGGCCCCTCGCACCGACGGCGCACCTGGGCGATCGTCGGGGTCCTCGTCGTCTTGGTCCTCCTCGGTGCCGCGTTCGGACGCACCCCCCGCTACGGCGACATCGTCGGCGACGCCGCCGCGCTCCGAGCCTCCGGGAAGGCCGTCGACCAGCGGGGCGGGAGCATCTGCGTCGGTTGGCCGGCGGAGCTGACCATCAGCGCCAAGCCGCCATCGGTGGCCCCTGATCGGGTCATCGTCTACCTGACCCAGCAGGGCTGGAACTTCGCCATGGGCGCCGACCTCGTCGCCGCCGGGGCCACGATCGAGCTGTCATCGCCGGACGGACCGCCCGCAGCGTTCCGAGCGGCTGCCTCACCACCCCCGGGCGTGCAGATCTCGGCATCTGATGGCGAGACGGCGACCATCCGCCCGACCGCCCCAGAAGGCCCGGCCGACCAGCCGATGGTCACCACCCGCTGCAGCGTCGAGTCGGTCACCGTGGCCGTGCTCGATGCCCAGGGCCACCCGACCGGACCCGACACCATCGGGCTGGCGAACGGGTCGACCGCGTCCAACCCGGTGACGTTCGATCGTCAGCTGGACCTTCCCTCGGCCGATTCGAACTGAGGCGGCAGCCCGCGGGAGGCGATCAGCGGCGGCGGCGCTTGCCCTCGAAGAGGACGACCGACTGGTGCACGGGGATGAGGTCGTAGCGGTTGGCCCGCTCGACCTCCTCGACGGCGTGCTGTGCCGCGGCGCGGGTGGCTTCGAGCTCAGCGCGCAGCTGGCGCACCTCCCGCTCGAGCTCCAGGACCCGCTCGACGCCGGCCAGGTTGAGCCCGGCGTTGGTGAGGTCCTGGATGCGCTTGAGGAGGTCGATGTCGGCGTCGGAGTACCGGCGGCTGCCGCCCGAGGTGCGAGCGGGGTCGACGAGGCCCTTGCGCTCGTAGATGCGCAGGGTCTGGGGGTGGACGCCGGCCAGCTCGGCGGCGACCGAGATGATGTACACGGCGTGGTCTGGGGAGCGGCTCACGTGGTTCCTCCCTCGGGTGACGAGGCGAACAGGTGCTGGCGCGGGGACTCGGTGGCGGCGGCAGCGAGCGCCTCGACGGCGGCTCGCTCCGCATCCGACAGCTTGGCCGGAACGGCCACCTCGACGCCGACCATCAGGTCCCCCGTGCCCTTGGCGGCAGGGACGCCCCGGCCCTTCACGCGGAACGTCTTCCCCGTCCGGGTGCCCGCGGGGATGCGGACCTTGACCGAGCCGCCGTCGATGGTGGGCACGGCGATGTCGGCACCGAGCGCAGCCTCGGCGAACGTGATGGGCACGGTGACCCGCAGGTTCCGGGCCTCCATCGAGAAGACCGGGTGGGGCTCGACGCGGCAGGTGACGAAGAGGTCGCCGGGCTGGCCGCCCTGGCGCCCCGGATCGCCCCGGCCCTTGAGCCGGATGCGCTGGCCGTCGCTCACACCGGCGGGGATGCGGACCTTGATCTCGCGCGGCCGGCGCTCGACCCCGTTGCCCCGGCACGTGGGGCACGGGTGCTCGATGAGCGTGCCGCGCCCGGCGCAGTTCGGGCAGGGGCGGGACATGGCGAACATGCCCTGGTTGTCCTCGACGCTCCCCCGGCCGGCGCAGACCGGGCAGCGGGTGGGCGTCGTGCCGGGCTCGGCGCCCGATCCGGCGCAGGTGTGGCACACCGCGTCGCTGACGAGGTGCAGGGAGGTGGACAGGCCGGCCACGGCGTCGGCGAAGTCGAGGTGGAGCTCGGCCTCGAGGTCCGAGCCCCGCTGGGGACCTGTGGCCCGCGACCGGCCGCCGCCTCGACCGCCGCCCCCGCCGAAGAGGTTGCCCAGGACGTCGCCCAGGCCGCCACCGGCGCCGCCCATGTCGAAGGTGAACCCGCCAGGGCCGCCGGGGCCGCCGAAGCCGCCGGCGCCGGGTCCACCGCCGAAGCCGCCCATGCCCCCGCCCATCGGGCCGAGGGCTCGGACCTCGTCGTAGTCCTTGCGCTTGTCGGCGTCGCCGACGACGTCGTACGCCGAGGACACCTCCTTGAAGCGCTCCTCGGCCGCGGCGTCACCGGGGTTGGCGTCGGGATGCAGTTCCCGTGCCAGCTTCCGATAGGCGCGGGTGACCTCCTTGGCGTCGGCCTTCTCGTCGACGCCCAGGACCTCGTAGTAGTCCTTCTCGAACCATTCCCGCGGCGGGTTGTTCACGCTTCCCTCCGGCCCCTCAGCCCTTCACCTTGACCATGGCGGGGCGGACGACGCGGCCCTGCCAGGCGTAGCCGGCGCGCATGACGTCGGACACGAGGGTGGTCTCCTGGCCTTCGTCGGCAGGCTCGTGCATCACGGCCTCGTGCGCGTTCGGGTCGAACTCGCGGCCGGCCGGATCGATCCGCTCGAGGCCGCGCTTCTCCAGCGTCTGGAGCAGGGCGGCGAAGATCGGCTCGACCTCGGTGGCGCCGTGGGCGACGGCACCATCGCACGCGTCGAGCACGGGGAGCAGCTGCTCCACGAGCTCGGCGACCTTGCGCACGACCTCGTCGTCGAGCTGCTTGGCCACGCGCTTGCGGTGGTTCTCGAACTCGGCCTGGGTCCGCCGGGCGAGGTCGAGGTACTCGTCGCGCTGGGCGGTGGTCTCTTCGAGGAGGGCGACGAGATCCTCCACGGAGGTGGCGCCGTCGACGGCGTCGCCGACGAGCTCGTCCTCCAGGATCGCCTCGACGTCGACCTCCGGGTCGGGAGGGGCGGTGCCCTCCGCGACCCCGGGGTCCTGGGCGTCGCTCACTTGTCGTCGCCGTCCTCGTCGATGACCTCGGCGTCGACGACGTCGTCGTCATCGGCACCGGTGGCCCCGGCACCGCTCGCGGCACCGGCGTCGTACTGGCCGGCGTTCTCCGTGGCGGTGGTCTCGTAGAGCTTCTGGGCGAAGGCCTGCGAGGTGGTGGACACCTCTTCGATGGCCGACTTCATGGCCTCGAGGTCCTGGCCCTCGTTCGCGGTCTTGAGGGTGGCGAGGGCCGCCTCCAGCGCGTCCTTCTCGGGCCCGGTGACCTTCTCGCCCTGCTCGGAGAGCAGCTTGTCGGTCTGGTACACGAGGGTGTCGGCCTGGTTGCGGATGTCGGCCTCCTCCTTGCGCTGGGCGTCCTCGGCCGCGTGGGCCTCGGCGTCGCGGACCATCTGGTCGATCTGGTCCTTGCTGAGCGAGGACTGGCCGGTGATGGTCATCGACTGCTCCTTGCCGGTGCCCTTGTCCTTGGCGGACACGTGGACGATGCCGTTGGCGTCGATGTCGAAGGTGACCTCGATCTGCGGCACGCCGCGGGGAGCCGGCGGCAGGTCGACGAGCTTGAACTTGCCGAGGGTCTTGTTGAACTGCGCCATGTCGCGCTCGCCCTGGAGGACGTGGATCTCCACCTGCGACTGCATGTCGTCGGCGGTGGTGTAGGTCTCGGTGCGCTTGGTGGGGATGGTCGTGTTGCGCTCGATGAGCTTGTGCATCACGCCGCCCTTGGTCTCGATGCCGAGCGACAGCGGGGTGACGTCGAGGAGCAGGATGTCCTTGACCTCGCCCTTGAGCACGCCGGCCTGGACGGCGGCACCGATGGCGACGACCTCGTCGGGGTTCACGCTCTTGTTGGGTTCGGAGCCGGTGAGCTCCTTGACCAGCTCGGCCACCGCGGGCATGCGGGTCGAGCCGCCGACGAGCACCACGTGGTCGATCTGGCCCTGGGTGAGGCCGGCATCGGAGATGGCCTGCTCGAACGGCTTGCGGGTGCGGGCGAGGAGGTCCGCGGTGAGGTCCTGGAACTTGGCCCGGCTGAGGCTCATGTCCAGGTGGAGCGGACCGGCGTCGGTGGCGGTGATGAACGGCAGGTTGATCTGCGTGCTCTGCACCTGCGACAGCTCGATCTTGGCCTTCTCCGCCGCCTCCTTGAGCCGCTGGAGGGCCATGTTGTCCTTGGACAGGTCGACGCCGTGGTCGCCCTTGAACCCCTCGACCAGCCAGTCGATGACCTTCTGGTCCCAGTCGTCACCGCCGAGGCTGGTGTCGCCGTGGGTGCTCTTCACCTCGAAGACGCCATCCGCGATCTCCAGCACGGAGACGTCGAAGGTGCCGCCGCCCAGGTCGAACACCAGGATCGTCTGCTCCTGGCCCTCCTTGTCGAGGCCGTACGCAAGGGCGGCCGCGGTCGGCTCGTTGATGATGCGCAGCACCTCGAGGCCGGCGATCGTGCCCGCCTCCTTGGTGGCGGTGCGCTGGGCGTCGTCGAAGTAGGCCGGCACGGTGATGACGGCCTGGGTCACGGTGTCGCCCAGGTACGCCTCGGCGTCGCGCTTGAGCTTCATGAGCGTGCGAGCGGAGATCTCCTGGCTCGTGTACGCCTTGCCATCGATGTCGATGGACCAGTTGGTGCCCATGTGGCGCTTGACGGAGCGGATGGTGCGATCGGGGTTGGTGATCGCTTGGCGCTTGGCGACCTCGCCCACGAGGACCTCGCCGTTCTTGGCGAAGGCCACCACCGACGGCGTCGTGCGACTGCCCTCGGCGTTGGGGATGACAATGGGGTCGCCCGCCTCCAAGACGCTGACGACCGAGTTGGTGGTGCCGAGATCGATGCCGACGGCCTTGGGCATGGGTACTGCTCCTCTGTCTGGGGTCTGGGCTTGGCGGGTTTCGGACCCACCGAGATCGTGCGAACGGGTACGAGTATAAAAGTTGAGTGTCTGGTTATCAACTCCGATGCCGTGTCGTCCGTCATACCCCTGACCTGGGGCCTTCCGCTGGCTGGGCCTGCGTGCCCCCGTTGTGGGCTGCATCGCAGCCGTCATCGGTCGCTGCTCATGGGCTCGGGTCGCCGAACCCACGCGCCCAGGGCCGACCGGTTTGCACCTCGCCGCTCATCTCACGGTCCGTGCGATTCGGGCCGGACCCCGCGGATTTCGGGTCACGTGTGCACCTCCACGGTGCACAGGTGACCCGAAATCGCGTCGATCGCCGCCACCGGCGTGACGCTCGGCACCCGGGCCCTCGTCACCACGCGTGGCACCATGACCGCATGGGCGATCCGACGACCGACTTCGTGGCCATGCTCGACCTCGAGCCGCACGGACCCGACGTCTGGGTCGGCACCGGGCCCCGCTACCCGTGGGGCGGCCTCTACGGCGGGCAGATCGTGGCCCAGGCCCTGCGCGCCGCCGCCAGCACCGTCGAGCCCGAGTTCCGGGTCCACTCCTTGCACGCCTACTTCATCCGCCGCGGCGACCACACCGAGCCGGTCCGCTACGAGGTCGACCGGGTCCGCAACGGGCGCTCGTTCGTGACCCGGACGGTCACCGCCCGCCAGGCCACCGGCGCCATCTTGTCGGTGTCGGTCAGCTTCCAGGTCGACGAGGAGGCGCCCGAGGTCCAGATCGCCGAGCTGCCCGACGCGCCGAAGCCGAGCGAGCTGCACCAGGACTCGTGGAGCTCGATGTTCGAGCGGGCCACGGTGCCCGTCGAGGAGCTGGCCGGCCGGTCGCGGGGATGGATGCGCATCAACGCCGACCTGGGCGACGACCCGGTCCTCAACGCCTGCGCCCTCGCCTACATGTCCGACGACTACCCCACCGATGCCGTGGTCGCCCTCCGCCCGGATCGGCCCGGCCCCGACGCGCCGCCGGACCAGCACCCGTTCATGGCGTTCAGCCTCGACCACGCCATCTGGTTCCACCGGCCGATCCGTGCCGAGGAGTGGCACCTCACGGCGATGATCTGCCACGGCCTCATCTCCTCGCGCGGGCTCACCGTCGGCCACGTGTTCACCGAGGACGGCATCCACGTCGCGTCGGTCAGCCAGGAGGTCCTGCTCCGCCGCAACCGCAACGTCTGACCCGGCGGCGCGGCACCGTGCCGAGCCGAGCGACGCCCAGATGGCGGGCGCGGCAGGGCGCGCCGTACCCTCGCCGGTCATGACGTCGACCCTCGTCCTCCTCCGCCACGGCCAGAGCACCTGGAACGCCCAGAACCTCTTCACCGGATGGTGGGATGCGGACCTCTCCGAGCAGGGCCGGGAGGAGGCCGCCGCCGCAGGCACGCTCATGGCCGACGCGGAGATCGTGCCCGACAAGGTCCACACGTCGCTGCAGACCCGGGCCATCCGCACCGCCAACCTGGCGCTCGACGAGATGGGCCTGCTGTGGGTCCCGGTCCAGCGCCACTGGCGGCTCAACGAGCGCCACTACGGCGACCTCACCGGTCGCAACAAGGCCGACGCCACCGCCCAGTTCGGCGAGGACCAGGTGAAGGTGTGGCGCCGCAGCTACGACACGCCGCCGCCCGCCATCGCCGCCGACAACGAGTTCAACCCGAACACCGACGCCCGCTACGCCGCCGTCCCCGCCGACGTGCTCCCGCAGTCCGAGTGCCTCGCCGACGTGGTCGACCGCATGCTCCCGTACTGGTTCGACGTGATCGTCCCGGACCTCGCCGGCGGCCGCACCGTGCTCATCGCCGCCCACGGCAACAGCCTCCGGGCGCTCGTCAAGCACCTCGACGGCATCAGCGACGACGACATCGCCGGCCTCGACATCCCCACCGGGGTGCCGCTCGTCTACGAGCTCGACGACGACGCCCGCCCGACGGAGTCCACATCCGCCCTCGAACGAGCCCTGGGCGACCCCGAAGCCATCAAGGCCGCCGCCGATGCCGTCGCCCGCCAAGCCACCCGAGGCGCCTGACCCGCTCCCTCGCCGCCGCCCCGACCGCGATCTGCGGCACGGGCCGTGGCGCGTCCGTAAGCTGCCCCGCCATGGCTAGCCGCACGAAGCACCTGGAACACCTCGCTGAGATCCCGTTGTTCTCGGCGCTGTCGAAGCGAGACCTCGGACGCATCGCCAAGGCGTCGAACGAGGTGACGGTCCCGGCGGGCCACGTGCTCGTCGATCAGGGCGACGCCGGTCGGGAGGCGTTCGTGATCGTCGAGGGGACGGCCACCGTCAAGCGCAACGGGCGGAAGGTCGGCACGCTCGGCCCCGGCGACTCCATCGGCGAACTGGCGCTGCTCGACCACGGGCCCCGAACGGCCACCGTCACCGCCGACACCGACCTGGCCACCCTCGTGTTGAGCGCCCGCGAGTTCGCCAGCGTGGTCGAGGAGGTTCCGGGCCTGGCGCAGAAGCTGCTCGCGCAGCTGGCGGCGCGCGTGCGCGAGCTCGACCGCCAGATCTACGGCTGAGACCGGCCTCGGCGGCCCCGGGCGGCAGCGAGCCTCCGCGGGTGAACGACGTGTCACCCGTCACAGAATCACGACATGAGATGATGTCGTCTGCCTAGCGTGTCGGGATCAGATCGGCCGTGGGAGGTCCGATCGGCAGGGGGCCACCATGCGGACGACCACAGCTCGCGGTGCACGCATCGGCATCCTGGTGAGCGCCGTCGCGCTCGTCGCCACCGCCTGCCAGCGCACCGAGGTCGTGCTCTACGACGCCTCCAAGAAGCCGAACCTGGCCTTCCACCACATCACCCGCGACGGCAGCGACCGCTACGACCTCAAGGTCGGCACCGGCGCCCTGCGGGTGAACGCCCCACGCACCAACAAGGGCACGCCGCAGGGCTCGACCACGCGCATCGCCATCTGGCCGCCGGCCACCAAGATGACCACCGATCAGCAGTCGTGCGCCACCTGGAAGGACGACCAGGGGGCGTGGGCCCAAGAGGGCCTCGCCCTGCGGATCCGCATCGACGGCTCGCGCTTCCGGGCCATCGTCGTCGCCAAGAACATCGTCTACGGCGCCAACTGGCAGCTGAACGTCTACACCTGGGACTCCGGTCGGACGCCCTACTTCACGACCCACGGCGCCGTCTCGCTTCGCACCCCGTTCGCGTCGGGAGACGTGCCCCAGCCGCTGCCCTGGAAGGTGTGCGCCCGAGCCGAGGGCCGGATCGTGACGATCAAGGGCTGGCGTCTCGACGAGTCCGAGCCGGGGTGGTCCAACCCGCAGCACACCGGCACGGTGACCCTCCCGTCGGAGTGGGTCTTCGCCGGCAAGGCCGGCTGGTACGCGGGCCACATCGACCCCGGCGGGACGATCGGGATGGGGGGCCTGCGAACGTCCACGTGGGTCGTCACCGACAAGGGCGGATCACCGGGCACGAAGGGCGCTCCCACGGCCCCCGGGGCCTAGCTGCCAAATCGGTGCCGCTCAGGCGGCGCGAGTACCTTTGCCCTTGTTATGGCTACCGAAGAGACCACAGCTGACAAGCGGATCAAGCCGCACCACCTGGCCCTCGGTCTGGGCGTGGGGGTCGCCGCGTTCACCGCGGTGTCGGGCATCACGCCCCTCATCACCAAGTGGCACGACGAGTCGCCCATCGGCCGTGAGGTCTTCTTCAACATCCCCGGGTGGATGAAGCTCGCCTTCTACATCGTCGTCCCGATGTTCATCGTCTACGGCGCCTACATGTTCTCGCTGCGGATGAGGAACTGGGAGCGGGGCCAGCCCGACAAGCGGGCCACCACGACCAAGAACGTCAAGACCCGCGCCGAGAACTACCGCTCCGGCGTCTACATGCAGACCCTGCTGCGCGACCCCGCCGCCGGCGTCATGCACAGCTTCATCTACTTCTCGTTCCTGGTGCTGCTGGCCGTCACCACGGTCCTCGAGATCAACCACCAGGTGCCCGTGAGCTGGAAGTTCCTGCACGGCACCACCTACCAGGCGTACTCGCTGGTCGGCGACACCGCCGGCATCTTCCTCTTCGTGGGCGTCAGCTGGGCGATCATCCGCCGCTACGTCGCCCGCCCGTACCGGATCCGCATCAAGACCAAGTCCGACCACGCGCTCGGCCTCGGCACGCTCTTCGCCCTCGCCCTCACCGGCTTCCTCGCCGAGGGCTGGCGCATCGCCCTCGAGGGCACGCCCGCCTTCGAGAAGTGGTCGATCGTCGGGTACCCCATCGCCACGGCCGTCGACGGCATGGGGAGCCTCTCGACCATGCACCGCGCCTGGTGGCTCGTCCACGTGGCCTCGTTCCTCACGTTCCTCTTCATCCTCCCCGTGACGATGATGCGCCACATGTTCACGTCGCCGCTCAACATGTTCCTGCGGGACAAGGACCGCCCGAAGGGCGCCATGCGGCCGATGCCGAACCTCATGGAGACCGAGCTGGAGAACTTCGGTGCGTCGGTCATCGAGGACTTCACCTGGAAGCAGCTGCTCGACACCGACGCCTGCACCATGTGCGGCCGCTGCACCTCGGTCTGCCCGGCCCACGCCACCGGCAAGCCGCTCGACCCCCGCGAGATCGTGCTCAAGACCGGCGAGGTCATGGCCGCCTCCGGCACCCCCGCCGTGTCGCCCCCCATCAGCACGGTGCCCGACATCATCATCGAGTCCAACTCCGTGTTCGACCGGATCACGCCCGAAGAGGTCTGGTCCTGCACCAGCTGCAAGGCGTGCGACGAGATCTGCCCGGTCAACATCGAGATCCTCGACAAGATCCTCGACATGCGCCGCTACCTCACGCTCATGGAGGCCAGCTTCCCGAGCGAGCTCGGTTCCGCCTTCAACGGCATGGAGAACCAGGGCAACCCGTGGGGCATGTCGCAGTCCGACCGGGCCGCCTGGACCGCCAAGGTCGACGACGTGGCGATCGTCGACGGCTCCGAGGCCTTCGACCACGAGTTCCTCTACTGGGTCGGCTGCGCCGGGTCCTTCGACGACAAGAACCAGAAGGTCACCCAGGCCATGGCGAAGCTCATGGCGCGCGCCGAGATCGACTTCGCCATCCTCGGCCCGTCGGAGAACTGCACCGGCGACTCCGCCCGCCGGTCCGGCAACGAGTACATCTTCCAGATGCTGGCCATGCAGAACATCGAGATGATGAACGGCATGGGCGTGAAGAAGATCATCACGCAGTGCCCGCACTGCTTCAACACGCTGATGAACGAGTACCCGCAGCTCGGCGGCAACTACGAGGTCGTGCACCACTCGCAGTTCCTCGAGTGGCTGATCGACCAGGGCCGCCTCGACCTCAGCGAGGCCAAGCTCGAGGAGCGGGTCGTCTACCACGACTCCTGCTACCTGGGCCGCCACAACGACGTCTACATGGCCCCCCGCAACGTCATCGGCTCGCTGGCGGGCATCGAGATCGTGGAGGCCTCGGCCAACGGGACCAAGGGCATGTGCTGCGGCGCCGGCGGCGCCCGCATGTGGATGGAGGAGACCATCGGCACCAAGGTCAACGACGCCCGCTCCGAGCAGCTGCTCGACACGGGCGCCGAGCGCGTCGCCACCGCCTGCCCCTTCTGCTACATCATGATCGACGACGGCGTGAAGGGCCTCGGCAAGGGCGACGACGTCCAGGTCGCCGACATCGCCATGCACCTCCTCGAGGCGCTCGAGGCCGGCGAGGCCAAGGGCATCGGCGGCGTGCTCGAGACCATCGAGGACTGAGGCGCCGACCTTGCCCGACAACGGCGCAGCACGGACCACCGTCGTGGTGGCCAACGAGGAACCCACGGTCTGCGAGGTGCTCGCCCGCGTCGTCGAGGCCGACGGCTACGAGGCCGTCCGCGTCACCGATCCGAGCCAGGTCGTCGGTGGCGTGCTCAGCGCCCCGGCCCTGGCCCTGGTGCTCGACCTCGAGGCGGACAACGTCCACCAGCTCCGGGCCCTGCGCGGCGGCGACCATCCCCGCTCCACCAGCTCGCGGGCCGTCGTGATCGCCTCGGGCCCGGCCAACGCCCTGCTCGCCTGGCAGGCCGACGCCGACGCCGTGCTGACCCGCCCGTTCCGGGCCGAGGAGCTGCAGGCCGCCATCACCGAGGTCCTCGCCCGCGAGCCCCTCGACCGGGCCACGGTCCGCCGCACCCACATCGAGTCCCTCACCGCCTGACCCGGGTTCGGCCCGACCCGTTCCACGACCGAACTTGGTGACCGAACTTGGTGTGCGAACTGCGCTCCTGCCTCGGTTTTCACACCAACTTCGGTGGGGTGCTGCTTGCCGGTAGCGGGTGGGGTGGATCGGTGGGAGGATCACGTTCGGTGAGGGGATGAGCACGGTCCGAACTAGGTCATTTGGCCTAGACAAGTGCTGCCACTGTGCGTAGTATTTGCTCATCAGCTGATCGCTCTCCGTGGTCAGCAGCTGGAGGGGCACCGAACGTGAGCAAGGCTGAAGCGATCGACACGAGCGTCGGACCGATCGGCGGGCAGGCGCTGCCCGAAGGCGTGATGATGCGACGGGGCCAGTCCTGGGGAGCGGCCGTCCGCCGCCAGGACGGGACGATCGGCACCACCAGCCGGGTCCTGCCGGCCAGCCTCGACACGTGGCGCCGGCTGCCACTGGTCCGGGGCGTCATGGCGCTCGGCGAGACCGCGGCGCTCGGCACCAAGGCCACCGTCTGGGCGGCTCAGGAGCGGGGTGACGAGTCAGGCGACGGGTACACCCGCAAGGGCCTGGCCGCCACCATCGCCATCGCCATCATCGCCGTGGTCGGGATCTTCGGCCTGCTGCCCGCCGTGCTCGTGAAGCTCGCCGGCGTCGACGGCGCCGTGACCTTCCCGCTGGCCGAGGGCCTCATCCGCCTCGGCATCCTCGTCGGGTACCTCTGGCTGCTCGGCCGGTCGCCCCAGGTGCAGCGGGTGTTCGCCTACCACGGTGCCGAGCACATGACGATCCACGCCTTCGAGCACCGCATCGCCCTCGTGCCCGCCGAGATCCGCCACTTCAGCCGCCGCCACCCACGCTGCGGGACGGCGTTCCTGCTGGTCGTCGTGATCACGACGATGTTCGTCCACGCCTTCATGGGCCACCACAGCTGGCCGTGGCTGGTCGCCGGCCGCATCCTCGGACTGCCGCTCGTGGCCGGCCTCGCCTACGAAGCCATCCGCTTCGCCGGCCGCCACCAGCACCGCTGGTACGGGCGGATCATCATGGCGCCGGGCTCCTGGCTGCAGGGGATCACGACGGCCGAGCCCACCGACGACATGATCGAGGTGGCCGTCGCCGCCCTCGAGGCGACCCTCGCCGCCGAACCGCTCGCGCCCGCGTCCGACGACCTCACCGCCGAGGCCATCGGCGCCGCCACCACCGCCACCACCACCCTCGCCGCCGGGCCCACCGCCACCGCCGGAGCAGCCCGGTGATCGCCATCCAGGCCACCGACCGCGCCGCCAAGGCGCACGTCGGTTGGTCGCCGGTCCCGCCGGCGACCAACGACCTCGTGTCCCGGCTGGTCGCAGCGGGCATGATCGCCCCCGTGCCCATCACGGACCAGGGACCCAGCCGGGTCGAGCAGGTGAGCAGCCGGCGCAGCCTGGTGCTCGGGCTGTCGGGCGTCACCATGGTCGTCGAGGTGCTGAGCATCGCCGGGCTGGTCCCGAAGCTCTGGATCGGCGGGATCAGCTTGTCGTTCTCGTTGCTGCCCGCCCTGGCGCTGGGGCTGGCCTGCGGGTCCCGCCTGCTCGGGCGCTCGGGCGTCCGCCGTGCCGCCGTCGTGTTCTGGGTGCTCGCCGGCCTCCTCCTCGCCGGGATCACCGCCATGTACGCCCACCTCGAGCGCCTCGAACTGGTCCCCGCGCTGGTGCTGGCCGCGCTCGACGAGGAGCTCGTCTACCGGCTGGCCATCCCCGCGGTCGTCGCCGCCGCGCTGCGCCTCGGCAACGTCCGGCCCAACGCGGCCCGCATCACCGGCCTGTTCGCGGCCGGGTTCTGGTTCTGCCTGCTGCCCGGCCACCTCGACCAGGTGAGGACGCCGGCCGGCTTCTTCCCCTACCTCGCCTTCGCCTCGCTCTCCGCCCTCATCGTCTACCGGTCGGGCTCGATCCTTCCGCTCGCCATCGGCCACGCCATCTCCAACCTGCTGACCTTCCTCATGTTCGGCGACGCCGTCACCGCCGACGCCCGAAGCCTCGGGATGGCCTCGATCCTGTGCCTGCTCGTGCTCGCCTACGGGCGGCCGCGCCGCATCACGGTCGGCGACGAAGGGGGCCTCGTCGACACCCAGACCGGCCTCGCCGTCACCGCCATCGACCTCCGCGACGGCCAGCCGGCCCTGCTCGAGCTGGCCGACGGCCGGTACCTGCCGGTGCACGCCGACATGGTCGTGCCGAGCGACGTGCCCACCCACGCCCTGCCCGACATCGACCTCACGGCCGAGACGGCCGAGGTGGCCGAGCCCCGATCTCCTGAGCGAGCTTCCTGACAGAGCACGCTTGAGACCGGTCCGGCGTGGTGCTGCTCCGTGGGAGGAGCACCACGTCGGACCGGCTGGCTTCCGGGGACCGGGCGCTACTGCTCGAAGTTCTCCCAGTAGCGGCTGGGGGTGGGGCCGCGCTGGCCCTGGTACTTGGAGCCGACGGCGGCGGAGCCGTAGGGGATGTCGGCCGGGGTGGTCATGCGCAGGAAGCTGATCTGGCCGATCTTCATGCCCGGGTAGAGCGTGATGGGGAGCGTGGCGATGTTGCTCAGCTCCAGGGTGATGTGGCCGTCCCAGCCGGCGTCGATGAACCCCGCGGTGGAGTGGATGAGCAGACCGAGGCGGCCGAGGCTGCTCTTGCCCTCGAGCCGGCCGACCAGGTCGGTCGGGAGCTTCACCCGCTCGGCGGTCGACCCGAGGACGAACTCGCCGGGATGGAGCATGAACGGGATCTCGTCGTCGGCCAGCTCGACCAGCTCGGTGAGGTCCTCGAGGTTCTGCTTCACGTCGATGATCGGCGTGGTGTGGTTGCGGAACACCCGGAAGTACCGGTCGATCGTGAGGTCGACCGAGGAGGGCTGGATGCACGACTCGTCGAGCGGGTCGATCTCGATGCGGCCGTCGGCCAGGGCCTCGCGGATGCTGCGGTCGGAGAGGATCACGGACCCGCAAGCTAGACGCTGGGCAGCGCCCGGCGGGCCGGAGCCGCGGCCGGTCAGGGTCTCAGTGCTCGAGGAGGGTGATGAGGATCTCCTCGCCGGCGCCGAGGCCGCCGAGGTGGCTCTCGCCGGGGAGCACGTGGAGCTGGGCATCGGGGAGGCGGGTCACGGCGTGGGCGCCGTGGTCGAACGGGATGATGTGGTCGGCATCGCCGTGCCACCAGTGCACCGGCACCGTCACGTCGGCCAGCTCGAAGCCCCACGAGCGCGAGAAGAGCAAGATGTCGGCGAGCGGCGCCGAGATCTGCTTGCGGCTGCCGTTCAGCAGGTCGTCGAGGAACATGGCCTTGAACTCGGGGCGCTCGAGGAGGGCCCGGTCACCGGCGGGCGAGAGGCGGGCGAAGAGGTCGAGCCCCGGCGAGGCGAGCGGCTTCACGACCCGGATCACCCCGGTCAGACCGATGCCGATGGGCACCCGGCCAACCGCGATCACCGGCGACAGGCGCTTGCCCAGGGCGACGAGGCCGCCGCCGATCGCATCGGGTCCCGTGGTCGGTGCCACGCCGCCGAGCACACCGACCGCCCGGACCCGGTCCGGGAAGGCGTGCCCCGTGGCGAGGGCGTACGGACCGCCCCCGGACAAGCCGACCACGATGAGGTCGTCGAGGCCGATCTCGTCGGCCACGGCTTGGAGATCCGCAGCGAAGTCGCGCATCGTGCCGTACAGGTGCGGGGTCGACGAGCCGATGCCGGGCCGGTCGATGCCGACCAGGCGCAGGTCGTGCTCGAGGGCGAACCGGCGGGCCTCGACCGGGATCTGGCGGCGGGCGCCCGGCGTGCCGTGGAGCCAGATGACGGCCTGGCCCTGGGGCGTGCCGAACTCGGCGAAGCCGATGCGCCGTCCGCCGCCCACGCCGACGGTGCCCTCGAGCCGCGGCGCGGTGGCGTCGTCGTCAGTGGCCTTCCCCTCACCCATGGACAGAGCCTGCCACCGTCCGTCCCGTCGATCGCGATCCCGCCGGATGGGGCCGAGGCCGACCGCCAGGTCGGGCCACCGTGCGGGCGGTGCCGCACCTGCTGGGCCGGACCGTTCCGATCAGGTATCGGGAGAGGCAACGGTGGTGGCGGTGACCTCGGGTGCTTCGATCTGCCGGGGCTCGAGGTCGATGCCGCACGTGTCGGCGATGTAGGCGTCGACCTCGTCGCTCGCCTCCTCGAGCTCCGGTGTGTGCATCGCCTTGAGCACCGCAGGCGGGATCTTGGTCATGTCGTAGTCGGCCTTCTCCAGCGCGGCGATCAGCTGGTCCTGCGCATCGAGGATCGCAGCGACGGCGCCGCTGAGCTCGCTCGGAGCACGGGAGAGGACCTCGCTCCCCTTCCTGGCCGACTCCTGGATGGACCGCTTGAAGCCGTCTCGGTCGGTGGTGTCCACGTCGGAGCCCGACCTGTCGTCGACGTAGCCGGCCAAGTCCTCGCAGAACGCCCTGGCCCCCTTGGCGACCACCGTCGTGGTG
>Ga0182745_1001221_pt1 | contig 25291 bp, 22 predicted proteins | sample eDN3rd30CKraftBY_FD_128523 | JGI IMG/M metagenome (GOLD analysis project Ga0182745, IMG submission 128523) | Enriched backyard soil microbial communities from Emeryville, California, USA - eDNA 3rd pass 30_C Kraft BY (version 2) (version 2) | ecosystem: Environmental > Terrestrial > Soil >... | reverse complement strand
CTCAGGGAGCCCCAGGGACCGTTCACCCGGCGTTCACCTGCCGACCCCGATCCGGTCACTCTTCGTGCGTACCGTGACGGCCGGACCGCACCGGTCCGTGTCTCGTCACCATTCCGAAGGGAAACTCGTGAAGCTCACGAAGTTCGGCACTCTGGGTGCCATCGTCGCCGTCGGCGCACTCGCGCTCACCGGCTGCGCCACCAACGAAGCTCCTGCGCCCACGCAGTCCGAGGCGCCCGTCGCCTCGGGGCTCTCCGGCACGATCGCCGGCGCCGGCGCGTCCTCGCAGGGCGCCGCGCAGGAGTCCTGGATCGCCGCGTTCCAGACCGCCAACGAGGCCGTCACCATCTCCTACGACCCCTCGGGCTCCGGCGCGGGCCGTGAGGCCTTCATCGGCGGCGGCGTCGCGTTCGCCGGCACCGACTCGGCTCTCTCGGACGAGGAGATCGCGGGCGGCTTCGCCGGCTGCGTCGCCGACTCGTTCATCCAGGTCCCCGCGTTCATCGACCCGATCGCGGTCGTCTTCAACATCCCGGGCGTCGACGAGCTCAACCTCGACGCGGTGACCCTCGCCGGCATCTTCAAGGGCGACATCACGAGCTGGGACGACCCGGCGATCACCGCGCAGAACGCCGGCGCGGCGCTCTCCGGCCCGATCACGGCCGTCCACCGCTCGGACGACTCGGGCACCACGAAGAACTTCACCGACTACCTGAACAAGAACGCCGGTGACATCTGGACCGAGAAGGCCGCCGACCCGTTCCCGTACGCGACCGGCACCGGCGCGCAGGGCACCTCGGGCGTCATCGAGGCCGTCACGTCGGCGTCGGGCTCGATCGGCTACGCGGCCGCGTCGCGCGCCGGCACGCTCGGCATCGCGAAGATCAAGGTCGGCGACGAGTACGTCGCGTTCTCGAATGAGGCCGCTGCCGCGGTCGTCGAGGGCTCGCCCGCCGCGGACAACGCGTCGGCGACCAACCTCGCGATCAAGCTCAACCGCACCACGACGAACCCGGCCGAGTACCCGCTCGTCCTCGTCTCGTACCTCCTCGCGTGCGGCGAGTACCAGGACGCCGCGGTCGCACCGGTCGCGAAGGCCTACCTCCAGTTCGTCACCTCGGCGGAGGGCCAGGCGGTCGCCGCCGAGACCGGCGCCGCGCCGCTCTCGGCCTCGCAGATCAGCGCGATCCAGTCGGTCGTCGCGACGATCGTCGAGTAAGTAGCATCAAACGCAGGTGCGGGCTGCGGTCGGGTGACCGCCGCAGCCCGCACCTCGCGATCGGGCCGGGGACGGCCCGACCTCTCAGCACCACTTGCGACCGGAAAGCAGGCCATGACCGCCGCAGCGACCGAGACCGAGCCGGCGCCGATCAAGGCGAAGACCCGACCCGGCGACAGGACGTTCTCGACCGCGGCCATGGTCGCCGGCAGCCTCATCCTCCTCGCCCTCGCGGCCGTCGCGGTCTTCCTCATCGCCGAGGCCTACCCCGCGCTGTTCGGCGACGTGTCCTCGATGAACGGGAGCCCGGCCAACTTCTGGGTCTACGTCGGCCCGCTCGCGTTCGGCACGGTCTGGTCCGCCGCGCTCGCCCTCCTCTTCGCGCTCCCGCTCTCGCTCGGCATCGCGCTCTTCATCTCGCACTACGCCCCCCGGCGCATCGCCCAGGGCCTCGGCTACGTCATCGACCTGCTCGCCGCGGTCCCCTCGGTCGTCTTCGGCCTCTGGGGCATCAAGGTCCTCGCGCCGGCGATCGTCCCGATCTACGACTGGCTGAACCAGTACCTCGGCTGGCTGCCATTCTTCGCCGGTCAGGTCGACGCGACGGGCCGGACGATCCTGACCGTCGCGATCGTCCTCGCGGTCATGATCATCCCGATCATCACCTCCCTGTGCCGCGAGGTCTTCCTGCAGACCCCGAAGCTCCACGAGGAGGCGGCGCTCGCGCTCGGCGCCACCCGCTGGGAGATGATCCAGATGGCGGTGCTGCCATTCGGCCGCCCCGGCATCATCTCCGCCGCGATGCTCGGCCTCGGCCGCGCGCTCGGCGAGACGATGGTCGTCGCGATGCTGCTCTCGCCGGCGCTCGTCATCAACTTCGTCCTGACGAGCGGTCAGAACCCGTCGACCATCGCGGGCAACATCGCGCTCAACTTCCCCGAGGCGCACGGCATCTCGGTCAACGCGCTCATCGCGACCGGCCTGATCCTCTTCATCATCACCCTCATCGTCAACTCACTCGCGCGCTGGGTCATCGCCCGCCGCGCCGCGTTCTCGGGAGCGAACTGACATGGCGGTCGCAACGGCGTCGAAGCGCACGGAGCTCCCGAACCGGCTCACCCATGGCCGTCTGCCCAAATGGGCTCCTTGGACGATCCTGGTGGGGTCCTGGGCGGTCCTGTGCGCGATCGTCGCGGTCGTCGGCGCCGCCTCGGGCGCGAAGGACTTCAACATCGCGCTCGCGCTCTTCCTCGGGCAGATCCTCTACCTCATCGCGATCTGGGTCATCACGTCCCTCGTCGAGGGCGCCCGGCAGGCCCGCGACCGCTTCGTCACGGGACTCGTCGTCACGGCGTTCGTCATCGCCCTGCTGCCCCTCATCTCGCTCGCGTACACCGTGATCGCGAACGGCTCGGGGCGCTTCGACATCGAGTTCTTCTCGCAGTCGATGCGCAATGTCGTGGGCGAGGGCGGCGGGGCGCTCCACGCGATCGTCGGCACCCTCCAGATCACCGGCATCGCCGCGCTCATCTCCATCCCGGTCGGCCTGCTGGCCGCCATCTACCTCGTCGAGTACGGCCGCGGCTGGCTCGCCAGGGCGATCACGTTCTTCGTCGACGTCATGACGGGCATCCCGTCGATCGTCGCGGGCCTCTTCGCCTTCGCGATGTTCGCCCTCATCACCGGGAACGCCGGCTACCGGTCCGGCATCGGCGGCGCGATCGCGCTCTCCCTCCTGATGATCCCCGTCGTCGTGCGATCGAGCGAGGAGATGCTCAAGATCGTGCCGAACGAGCTGCGCGAGGCCGCCTACGCGCTCGGCGTCCCGAAGTATCTGACGATCCTCAAGGTCGTCATCCCGACCGCGATCGCCGGCATCGCGACGGGCGTCACGCTCGCGATCGCCCGCGTCATCGGCGAGACCGCGCCGCTGCTCATCGTCGCCGGCTTCACGACCTCGATGAACTACGACCCGTTCTCCGGCCGGATGACGACGCTGCCCGTCTTCGTCTACACGCAGTACATGAACCCGGGCGCCGACCTCGCCGCCTACACGGAGCGCGCCTGGACCGGCGCGCTCGTCCTCATCCTCATCGTCATGATCCTCAACCTCGTCGCCCGTCTCATCGCGAAGCTCTTCGCGCCGAAGACCGGGCGCTGAGCCGCCACCCGAAGGAAGCCAGCACCGTGTCGAAGCGCATCGAGGTCAAGGACCTCAACGTCTACTACGGCAAGTTCAAGGCCGTCGAGGACGTCACCCTGGAGATCGAGCCCCGCTCGGTCACGGCGTTCATCGGGCCGTCGGGCTGCGGGAAGTCGACGTTCCTGCGGACCCTCAACCGCATGCACGAGGTCATCCCCGGCGCCCGCGTCGAGGGCTCGGTGCTCATCGACGGCGACGACCTGTACGGCCCCGGCGTCGACCCCGTGCTCGTGCGGCGACAGGTCGGCATGGTCTTCCAGCGTCCGAACCCGTTCCCCACGATGTCGATCCGAGAGAACGTCCTCGCCGGCGTCAAGCTCAACAACAAGCGGATGGCCAAGTCCGAGCAGGACTCGCTCGTCGAGCGCTCGCTGCGCGGCGCGAACCTCTGGGAGGAGGTCAAGGACCGCCTCGACAAGCCCGGCTCGAGCCTGTCCGGCGGCCAGCAGCAGCGCCTGTGCATCGCCCGCGCCGTCGCCGTCTCCCCCGACGTCATCCTGATGGACGAGCCGTGCTCCGCGCTCGACCCGATCTCGACGCTCGCGATCGAGGACCTCATCGAGGAGCTCAAGCAGGAGTACACGATCGTGATCGTGACGCACAACATGCAGCAGGCGTCGCGCGTGTCCGACCGCACCGCGTTCTTCAACATCGCGGGGACCGGCAAGCCCGGCAAGCTCATCGAGTACGACGAGACGCAGAAGATGTTCTCCAACCCGAGCGTCCAGGCGACGGAGGACTACGTCTCCGGCAAGTTCGGGTAGTGCTTCCGACTACCCTCGACGCATGGCGGACGACGAGCTCGACGAGGCGGCTGAATGGCTCGAGCGCTTCGTCAAGGACGCGACCGAGCGCGGCACGGTGACCGTGCGGTCGGTCAACGAGGTCGCGCCGCGCCCGCGCTATCAGACCTGCCGGATCGAGGCGACGATCGAGGCGCCTCGGTTCGGCTCCGTCGAGCAGGAGCTCGAGTACACCGTCCGGCGCGACTTCTGGCCGGCCGTCGGGGACGTGCTGCCCGCGACGGTGCACACCGAGAAGCCCGAGCGCACCGAGATCGACTGGGACTTCGTTCCCAGGCGTTGAACGCCGGACCGCGATCGACGCCTCTCGGCGCAAGGCCGCTCGAAGCGGCTGAAATTGGAGCCCGGGGTCACCGCGGTCCGGCCAGGACATTCTAGTAGCGCGTCCCGCACAGATCCTGAGCCCCTGCATCGGGACTGCACCCGTTCGCATGCATTGTTAGCCATCGGACGCCCGTCCATCGCGTAACTGGCCGGCTGGCGACGGGCCCGTCAGGATTACCGACGACGGGCAGTCTCTCGACGCGCGAGCGCGGCGGCATTCCGCCCCGCCCAGCGACCGGTGATGTACGCAGGCGCAAGTCCGCCGGCGTAGCCGAAGTTGGACAGTCCGCCGATGTCTGCTCCCGCAGCGAACAGTCCGGGCACCGGATCGCCCTGCGCGCCGATCGCCCGTGCCTGGTCGTCGATGGCGATCCCGCCAAACGTGAACGTGACGGAGGGCTGCACCTCGATGGCGTAGAACGGGGCCGTCAGGGGTGCTCTCGCGTTCGCCGAAACAGTGATGCCGGTGTCGGAGCCTCCGACGCGCAGTGCCTGTCGATAGCTGTCGAGCGTATCCGCGAGGCGGTCGGCACCGATGCCGAACGTCGTCGCGATGCGCTCCACCAACTGGTCGATCGTGGAGGCTTCCGCGTGGCGCGCCCCGGCTGCGACGCCGACCTCATAGCGGTCGAGCACCCCGAGTCCGGGAAACGGCTCAGCGGTGGCATGCACCCGGCGGACGTGGTCGTCGAAGATCATCACACCCCGCGCCCCAGTCTGCAGCACCAGCTTCTGGTTGATGAGCTCGTCGCCGAGCGTTTCGTCGATGAACCGCTCGCCGTGGAAGTTCACGATGATCGTGCGCTCAGAGTAGTACTGCGAGTAAGGCAGGTAGTTCTCGCTTTCGAAGGTCTGCATCGGCGAGGGCAACAGGTGACCATAGAACGTCCCCATGTCACCCGCCTGAGCGGCTCCGAGATGTTCGGCGAGCCGAAGCCCGTCCCCTGTGCTACCCGGATTGGATCTGAGTACCAGCCTGCTGGCATTCTCTCCGACATGCTCGGAGACGAGTTCCGGTGATCCCTGGAACCCACCCGTCGCGAGCACGACGGCTGCAGCCTCGATCTTTAGCGCGGTGCCGTCGGCCCGCCCGAGCGTCAGCCGAAACGAGGGCTGCGCATCATCGCGATCGATGCGCAGCGAGCCGATACCCGTCAGGATCTGGCCGCCACTCGCGATGACACCGGCCCGCAGGTGGGCGAGATAGCTGCGAATGTCAAAGGAGTAGCCGATCCCGAACGTCATGATGTTGTGCTGCGGATCGGGGGCGACGAACACTCCACTCGACCGCAGCTCGTCGAGCGCTACGGGATAGTCGTCAAGCATCCGCTCGGCAAGACGGACGTCTCCGAGCGGGATGCGCGCACGATAGGTGTCGAGAGTCGGAGCCGTCCAGAACATCCCGGCCGACATCGCCGCCGAGCCACCGGGCTCCTGCGACTTCTCCAGGAGCAGCACCCGCGCGCCCGCCCGTGCAGCTGTCCAAGCGGCCCCGGAGCCAGCGATGCCTGACCCGATCACCACTACATCGAAAAGAGTCAACGAACTATCCTCCATGCGAGGCACTTCCTATATCGATACGAGGTTGAGTTCCGCGAAGCGGATGCGCACGCGTCCTGCTAGCGCACCCAGGGGCCCCAACGGTTGGCCCACTCGCGCAGGGAACTCCGCTCAACCAGGCCGTGCACGACAAACGGATCCGTCACTGCCACTGCCCCCGCCTCCTCGAGCGTCGGGTACTCGAGCACGATCACCGCTCCGGTTCCGTCCGCGAACGCTCCGGCGGCAAGGAGATGCCCGGCGTCCAGGATGCTCGCGACCCAGGATCGATGCTCCTCGAGCAGGTCGCTCCTGGCTTCGGCGAGCGCAAGGTCGTATTCGTAGCAGAGTGCGAACTGGGCCATCAGCAGGGTCCGTCTCGGCTCTAGCTCGCGCGCTGCGCGAAATCGTCCAGCACGTAGCGCGGCATACTCAAACCGCCATCGATCACGATGTCCTGGCCCGTGATATAGCGCGAGGCATCCGAGGCAAGATACAGCGCCAGGTCGGCGATCTCCACGGTCGTTCCGGCTCGGCCGAGCGGAACGCTCCGGGCGAGCGCATCGATGAACGGCTGACCCTCGTTGAGCTCCGTGAGTATGAAACCGGGGCAGAGCGTGTTCACCCTGATGCCGTCACCCGCGAACTCAAGTGCGGCGACCTTGCCGAGTCCTCGGACCGCCCACTTGCTCGCGCAGTACGCGGCGAAGGGCGTCCCGGTGACACTGGAGTTCGAGCCGATATTCACGATAGACCCCCCGCCGGCTCGGCGCATGGCGGGTACCACCGACTTGACTCCCAGGAACATCGAGGTCGCATTGACGTTCAGCGTCTTCGTCCAATCGGCGAGCGGGGTGTTCATGATCGCCTGGCGGTCGCTGATACCGACGTTGTTGACAAGGATGTCGACGGTCCCGTTCCACTCCTCGAGCGCCGCCACAGTCGCGTGCCAGTCCTCTTCGTTCGTCGCATCGAGGTGCCGGTACCGCGCTTTGCCGCCGCTTGCCACTATCTCCGCTACCAGTTCCTCCCCACGCTCATCGAGCAGGTCAGCGACGATGACGGCCGCGCCTTCTTCGGCGAATCGGCGCGCCTCCGCCGCACCCATGCTCCGTCCTCGCGCACCACCGACGATGAGTGCGCCTTTGCCCTCGAGAATGCCGCTCACGCTTACTCCTTAATGATCGAGCGTTCATCATTGGGGTCTCGGCAGGTTGCGGAGACCCCTGTCGGGCAGGCTACGCCTTGCTGCGACGCGGGTTCGCTCTTTTCCTGCTCACGGAAACTCGCTCCGCGAGCTCACCGTCATGGATGTCGTACTCGGCGAGCAGTTGCTCGATCTCGTGTGTCGTCGACTTCACCTCCTCGACGATCCCGCGGCTGATGAGATCGGCGTAGCGGAGTATCGGGAACGCAGATGTGACCGCGGCGATCGCAGTCCCGTCGGCGGCCCTGACGCAGACGCCGACGGCACCGATCCCGGCCTCGGTCTCCTCGATGTTCAGCGCGAAGCCATCCATGCGGATCCGTGCCAGTTGCGCCTGCAACGCGGCGAATGCGTCGAGGCTCAACGGCTCGTCGACATGGTTGCGCCGAAGATACAGTCGTTGTAGCGCCTGCGTGTCCAGTTCCGCCAGCAGCGCCTTTCCACCAGAGGCGTGTCTCGCTGGGAGTACCGCACCCCTCCGGTCGTGGACACGAAGAGTGTGATGTCCCTCAGCTGTGTAGAGGATGCGAGCATTCGCGCCGATCCGGATCATCAGGTTGCTCGTTTCGCCAGTCGCCACCGTCAGCGCCTCCACACGACGCCGGCTGACATCCATCAGCAGGCGATTGTGGGAGGTCGTCGTCGGCGCAACCCCGATCGACGGCCCCGGCAGATAACGCCGGTCATCGTCCTGGAGTGCGAAGCCCCGGAACACGAGCATGGCGAGAATGCGGTGAGCCGTAGACGCAGAAACTCCTATCTCGCGTGCAATCTCGACCAGTCGGGCTGCACCGGCGTCCCTCAGGAGCTGGATGACGACGAGCGCGTGGTCAACGGACTCGATCGCATAGGGGGGCTTCTTAGGAGTTTGAGGTTTCCGCATGTAAGAAAGGGTTTCGATCATCCGCGGAATCCGCAAGAGAATGGCGTGGAATTCACTACGAGACCGCGGGCCATGATCACCGTCTTGGGTACCGGCCGCGGGTGTCAACGTATGCGATGAAGCGGAGTCAATGATGATGGAGCCAAGGGCGACGGCCAGCACTGATGCAGTCGGGAATGCCCCCGCGGTCTCCATGCTCTACCACCCCACAGTAGCCGTCTCGGACCTTGAGGCGGCACGAGCTTGGTACCGCAGGGTCTTCGCCCGGGACGACTATCGATGGGCAGATGCATTCGACCTCTCATCGCTCGCACCCGACTATCCGATCGACTACTCGTTCTACGCCTTCGTCGCGGACCTCCACATTGTTTTCCTTTCGCCGAAACTGCTCACGAGGGGCGCATTGCAAGGGCAGGATCGGTACGATGGGATATCTGATCGGCTAGCCGGCACTTCCTGGTACACCGATGACGCGGCCGCACTCTGCGAGCACCTTGCGGAGCTCGGGATCCGCACGCACGATCAGAAGCAGCGGCTCGTGACGGCCGGAACGCCTCCCGTCTCCTCGCTAGCTTCGGACTTCTATGTGGCATTCACCTACCCGGAGGATGTCGCATTCCGCTACGAGTTCGCGGAGATCGGATCGCGACACCGCGCCAAGTACGCGAAGCATGCGGATCCGCGCCTGGACGATCCGAGGTACCGGCAGCCAGCGGCTGACGATCCGCTGCGTCTCATTGGCGCATCGCACCACACCTTCCTCACCAGCGACCCACGGGCCGCCGAGCACCTCCTCGTCGACGCGCTCGGAGGCGCGATCGTCGGCCGGCGTGCGAACGCGGAGCTCGGCGGTACGAGCACTTTCATCCAGGTCGGCAAGGATCTGTTCGAGTATGTCGCGCTGCAACCCGGCAGTCCGCTCGCCGGCAGAGTCGCAGCCGGGCGCGACGACTACTACGGGATCGGATTCATCACCGATGACATCACCGCCGCGACCGAGCATCTGCGCGCGATCGGCGTCGGATACGAATCCCGCGACGATGACGTCATCGTGATCGAGCCGGAGAACGGATTCGGTGCGGAGTGGCGTTTCAGTCAGAGGCCGCCGATCTAGCGAGGGGCTTGTCGCAGGAAGCTCAGCGCGACGGCCCCCCGACAGAGGTCACCGGAACGCAACGACGATTGAAAGGAATCAGGACACGCCATGACACAGATATCGACGGTCACCGGGCCGACCGACTCGAGCCAGCTCGGTCGAGTGCTCATTCACGAGCACGTCTTCATCGCGCACGAGGAGTACCAGCAGAACTACCGAGCCGATTGGGTCGAAGAGGTCAAGATCGCGAAAGCCGTGCGCGAGCTCCAGGATCTGAAGGCGAGCGGAATCGATACGATTCTTGATCCGACCGTGCTCGGCCTCGGACGCTTCATCCATCGAGTTCGCCAGGTCGCGGAGCAGGTTGACCTGAGGATCGTGCCGGCGACCGGTCTCTACACGTACCGGGATCTTCCGAACCCGTTCCTCTTCTACGGTCCGGGACTTCCGTTCTCGACCGAGACCGATCCTCTCGTCGATATCTTCGTTAAGGACTTGACCGTTGGCATCGCAGACACGGACATCAAGGCGGCGTTCTTGAAATGCGCGATCGCGATGTGGGGTCTGACGGAGGGCGTGGAGCGCGCGATGCGAGCGGTCGGTCGCGCATCCGTGGCGACCGGGGCCCCGGTCACCGTGCATACTGATCCGGAACTGCGCACCGGGCTCGTCGCGCAGCGGGTCCTTCGCGAAGAAGGCGTCGACCTGCGACGGGTCATCATCGGCCACTCGGGCGATTCGACGGACCTCGACTATCTCATGGAGATCGCCGACGCCGGTTCGATTCTCGGCATGGACCGGTTCGGGAACGAAGGGGCCGTCACCTTCGACCAGCGAATCGATACGATCGTGCGGCTCGTGGAGCGCGGGTACTCGGATCGGATCGGGCTGTCGCACGACAACTTCTCCTATTGCGACTTCTACCCCGAGGGCGAGCCAGGTAACAAATACTCTCCGGAGATCAGCTTCCTGCTCGTGTCCCGCCAGGTCGTCCCCGCCCTGCTTGAGCGAGGTGTGACCCAGTCACAGATCGATCAGATGCTGATCGAGAACCCCCGCAGGTACTTCGAGATCTGACCTCGTCGCGGCGGCCCAGCCGAAGGGGGCCGAGCCGAACCCATCACGGCATTCTGATCATTGGAATTCTTTGATTGAAGTGATCTGGGGCGGGTCGTTCGAGCAACCCCAGTAGCCGGAGGATTTCCGGTGTATGGACTTTGATACTTGGGATCACTGTTGATTCACTCGCGCGACAGGTTCTTCGAACCTCTTCTGCTCTAAGGAAATCTGTACCACTTTCTTGCAGCACTCCGTTGACTGGGGTGGTGCACATGGAGGTGCAATCAAGCCGTGAAGCGACGCTGCTTCGGGAAAGGAACTCCACGATGAAAATCATGAACAGCAGGAGAAGGTTGTTCGGCGGGATGGCAGCTCTGTCCGCAGCCGTCACCCTCGCCGCATGCTCGTCCCCCGGGGCGGCGCCCCTGGCATCGACAGGTCCCGTCGACGCCGCCGAAGTAGTAGCACTTTCCGGGGCTGACGCCGATCACCTTGGCGGGGGCCTCACGATCCCGGTGGGGATCAACGTCGCAATGACCGGTGGCGGCTCCATCTACGGCCCGCTCCAGGTGGCTGGGGCGAATCTCGCAGCCGCCCAGATCCTCGCGGCCGGAGGCCCTAAGTTCGAGTTCTCCATCAAAGATCACAAGTCGGGGGACGCCCAGGCGGGTGTCCAGACCACCCGCGAGCTGGGCCAGGAGGGCGTGCACCTGGCGCTGTACTCATACGTCGGCGCCCTCGGATCCGCCTTCGACGGGCTTGAGCAATACAAGATCGTCACCCTCGATCCGGGAGGCGGGACGCAGAAGTTCGGCCAGAACAAGCCCTATTTCTACGGGACGCGCACGTTCACACCGAACGACGCGCTTGCCGGCATCGCCAAGTACGCGGCGGAACGGGTGCCGGACGCGACCGAGGCCGGCTTCGTCCTCGAGGACTCGGGGGCAGACAACGTCGCGGACGTCGTGACGGCAGCCAAGGCGTCATTCAGTGCAGTCGGTATCGAACTCAGCGATCCGCAACTCGTCCCGATCGGCGGCGCCGACTTCAGTGCGGCGGTGAGCAAGATCCTCGCCGAGGATCCGCCGGTGGTCTTCATCTCGATCCATGGGACCGACACAGGCCTGTTCCTGAAACAGTACCGAGCCGCGGGCGGGACCGCTCCGGTGATCGGCGCCGACTGGATCGCCGACATACCGGAGCTCGCCGGCACCGCCGCTGATGGCTACGCCTTCGGTACGGACTACTTCTCCGCAACCGATCCCGCAAACAATCCATGGGCGCAGTTCTTCGTGGAGACCTGGCGTGAGGCGTACCCCGAACTCGGCGATCCGGACCTCAATGGCGCGAACTTCTACGAGGCGACCTTTGCCTTGTGGGCGCTCGTCCAGCGGGTGCTGGCCGAAGGTGGCGATGTGAACAATCCTGATCATCTCATCGCTGCGCTTGAAGCCGAACCGACGTTCAGCTCCGTTTACGGCGCGTCCGCGAGCGAGCCTCACGGCACCTTCTCGATCGATCTCGACACGCATTCCGTGTCCGGACGCGAGCAGTACATCTACGAGTACGACGGCGGTGACCTCGTACAGCGTGCGAGTTTCGACAGCACTGGCGACGATTTCCAGCTGACCGAGTAGTCGTTTCTGCGGGGTGCGCCGGGCCAAAGGCTCGGGCGCACCCCGTCGAACAATGTGAGGAGGACGATCGATGGAACCGGCCTATGTCGTGCAGCTCGTGCTGAACGGCCTTGTCAACGGCTGTGGCTACGCAGTGCTCGGGCTGTGCATGTCGCTCATCCTGAGTGTGACGCATCGGTTCCATTTCGCCTTCGCTCTCACCTACACCCTGGGCGGATTCGTCGCGGCGGTGCTGGCGACCAAGGCGGGGCTGCCCGCCCCGGTCGCACTGATCGTCGCGATCGCGTCCACCGCGCTTTTGGGTGGCCTGATCGAGCTCATCGTCTACCGACCGCTCGCTCGTCGATCGCCGGGGTCGGCCCTGCTCTCCATCTTCGTCAGTTCGCTCGGGCTGACGATCGCAGGGCAGAGCGCCATCCAGCTACTCTGGGCGCGAACCTCAGCGGCGACCTCCTTTCCGCTCACAGACATCGTTACGCTGCAAGGTCCGCTCGGCGTCCGGATCTCGAACCTCGACCTCATCTATGGGCTCACCGCGATCATCATCGGCATCGGCGCAGCGATCGTGCTGCGTTACACGAGTCCCGGCCGTGTCATCCGGGGAGTGCGCGACAACCCGCTGATGGCGCGGGCCGTCGGGATTGACCCCGCTCGCCTCTACGTCCTGCTGTTCGTCGTGCTCTCGGCCGTGATCGGACTATTCGGCGCTTTGAGCGCAGCGCGATTCTCCGCGACTCCCGATATGGGCTACGACCCGCTGTTCTCCGCATTCGTCGTCGCCTTCGTCTCAGGCAGCGCGGCGCCACTGTCGCGTGTGATCCTGGTCGGCCTCGGTCTCGGAGTCCTGACCTCCTTGAGCAGCATCTGGGTGCCGACGAGCCTCTCCGCGATCGTCATCTTCGGAGTGCTGTTCGTCTACCTGTCGCTTCAGGGGTACCGGACCGCACTGCGTGCCCGTACGCCGAGAACAAGAAAGGCCTGATAGATGGAGTACTGGATCGGCTATGTTGACCAGGCGCTGGTCTTCGTAGTCCTCGCCGTCTCGTTGAATCTACTTGTCGGGTATGCAGGCATCTTCTCCATTGGCTCCGGCGCACTGAGCGCGGTCGGTGGATATACGAGTGCCCTGGTGAGTCTGTGGCTCGGCGTCCCGCCGGCCCTGAGCCTCGTGGCCGCTCTCGTCGCTGGCGCGGTGGTCGGCCTCATCATCGCCGAAGCAGTACTCCGACTCGCCGAGGAGCACGTGATGCTCATGACGATGTCCTTGTCGATCCTGGTGGCGTCAATCGTCGCGGCCATCCCCGAGTTCGGCGGACAGCACGGGCTCTACGGGCTACCGCCCTTGGACCTCGGCTGGGGCGACATCTACACTCCTTCGGGGTTCTTTATCGTCCTGCTGATCGCCGCGATCCTGATCGTCGCGATCTGCTGGCGGCTCGGCGAGTCCTCGTTCGGGCGCCTGCTCAGGGCATCGCAGAACAACGATCTCGGAGTGCAGTCCCTCGGGAAGTCCCCGCGCGCGGCGCGCCTCTTCGTCTTCTCGGCGATGTCCTCGCTCACCGCGCTCGGCGGGGCACTCCTCGTGATCTACAACGGGATCGCAGCACCGTCGATGTTCTCACTCGATCAGACGATGCTCATCTTCGCGATGGTGATCATCGGCGGGATCGCATCGGTTCCCGGCTCGATCATCGGGGCATTCCTGATCACGATGACGACTCCAGTGCTCGAGAAGCTCCTCAACTTCGACGCGCAAGTCGCCGCGCTGTCTCGGCCGATCGTCTTCGGCCTTCTCCTTGTGATCGTGATGCGACTCCGTCCGACCGGGCTGGTCCCGGAGTGGCATCCGCTTCCCAGGAGATCCGGGGACACCGCTGGCGATCCGGTCGTGCTCGCGCGGACCGGCGATACGCCGGACGCCGACATGCCACTCCGATCGGGGCAGGGCCCTCACGATGTGGTGCTCGAGGTGCGCGATCTGCACAAAGCGTTCGGTGGCATCGCAGCCGTGCAGGGTCTTTCGCTCGAATTGCACAGAGGCGAGATCACCGCGCTGATCGGCCCAAACGGTGCCGGGAAGAGCACCGTATTCAACTTGATCACGGGAGCTATTCCCATCGATCACGGATCGGTCTGGTTGAATGCTCGAGAGATCACGGGGCAGTCTCCGCAGCGTATTGCCCGCGCGGGTATGGTTCGATCGTTTCAAGACCTTCGCGTCTTCCCTCAACTCACCCCGCTCGAGAACGTGATGCTCGCTAGGCGCGGCGTCGTCGGCGAGAACCCCTGGAAGCTCTTCGTGCCCGGGATCGGCACGCGGCGGGCTGAGCGCGCCGCTGTCGATGCCGGGAGCAGGTGGCTGGAGTTCGCCGGACTCGATCCTTCGGAGCGCGCGGCCACCGGCTCGCTCTCGTTCGCTCAGCAGAAGCTCGTGGTGTTCGCCCGAGTGCTCGCGACCGACGCGGACATCTTCCTGCTCGACGAGCCGATGTCGGGAATCGAGGGCAGCGCCGCCGAGGAGATGCTGCTGCTGATCGAGCGGATGCGAGGCCTCGGGAGGACCATCTGTGTGGTCGAGCACAGCATCAAGGCCGTCTCGCGACTCGCTGATAAGGCCTACTTCATGGAGACGGGCCGCGTCACAGCAGAGGGCACGGTTGGAGAGCTCCTCGCCGATCGACGACTTGCGGAGGTGTACTTTGGCGTCTCCTAGCCCCACAGCCGACAGCCATGCGGTTGACGTCGACAATCCGAGGCTCCGCATTCGCGACATCGTCGCCGGATACGGGTCAAAGCAGGTGTTGCATGGTGTGGACGTGTCCGTGCCCCCGGGAAGCATAGTCGCGCTCTTCGGTCACAACGGCGCTGGCAAGTCCACGACGCTCGCGGCCGCGTTCGGGATGCTCACACCGAGCTCCGGGTCGATCGAGCTTGACGGGCTCGATGCGACTCGGATGACACCGCACGCGCGGGTGAAAGCCGGAATGGCATACGTGCCTTCAGACAACTTCGTCTTCCCTCGCCTGTCAGTTCGCGAGAATCTGGTGCTCGGAGCACATACAGTCGGCAATGCGTCACTGACCGGGCAGCGACTCGATCAAGTGTTCGAGGTGTGGCCCATCCTGAAGGACCGGGTATCCCAGATGGCTGGGACCATGTCCGGTGGCCAGCGGCGCATCCTGAGCCTGGGCATCGCCTTGATGTCGGGCCCATCGCTGCTCCTGCTCGACGAACCCTCGCTCGGTCTGGCTCCCGTCGTCGTCGACGAGCTCTTCGAACAGTTGCGAACACTCGCTCACGAGACGCACTTGTCCGTGCTGCTCGTCGAGCAGAGCGTCGGGAAGACTCTCCGGATCGCGGACGACGCATACGTGATGCAGGCAGGGCGGGTAGTAGCTCATGAGGCTCCGCACCTGCTCGCGCAGAGGGAGAATCTTTGGGGACTCTTTTGAGCCGCACCGATGTCATCCTTGGCCGAAGCGTGTCGCTGGCCCCGCTCACAGTGCTGGAGCTGCCGCCGGATGAGATGGTCGCGTGCGCCGCTCAGGCCGGGTACGACGCCGTCGGTCTCCGGCTGATCCCTGCGACTCCCACCGAGCCACGGTGGGAAAGCATCGGACGGACGCGGCTCATCAAAGATGTGAAGCGTCGCCTCGACGATTCAGGGCTTCGCCTGCTTGACGTGGAAATCGTCCGGATAGCCCCTGACTCGGAGATCGCGCACGATTTCGAGCCGCTCCTGGAAACCGCCGCCTTTCTCGGCGCTCGGCATGTCCTTGTCGCCGGGAATGACCCGGATCCGACACGACTGGCCGAGAATCTTGCGCGATTCGCCTCGCTAGCGAGCACATACAACCTGTCGGCATCGATCGAGTTCATGCCCTGGACCGCGATTCCCGACCTGCGGTCGGCAGCGGAACTCCTTCAGGGCTTCACCGGAGCCACGGCGGGCATTTTGGTGGACGCCCTGCACTTCTTCCGCTCGGATTCGCGCATCGATGATCTACTTCAGCTTGCGCCAAGTGCCTTTCACTCGCTCCAGCTTTGCGACGCGCCGGGAACGCCTCCCCCATCGCTCGATGAGTTCGTCATCGAGGCGCGGACCAATCGCCTGATGCCCGGGGAGGGAGAGCTGGATCTCGCGTCGCTGCTGCAAGCCCTGCCGCCGGACTTGCCGCTGAGCGTCGAGGTCCCCGTCGCTGGGGGTCGGCTAGGTGATCCGCACTTGCGAGCGAGCACCGCGATGCTCGCTGTTCGCGATGTGCTGTCGAAGACCGCAACGATATCGGAGGACTGAGCGTGGCTGCACAGGAGATCGAATGCGACGTGCTGGTGGTCGGCGCGGGCGCGGGCGGACTTGCCACGGCCGTCGCCGCTGCGCATTACGGCGCGCGAGTGGTCGTCCTCGAGCGAGCCGCGGTCTGTGGAGGTGCGTCGGCGTGGTCGGGCGGCTGGGCCTGGGCCCCTGGTTCGTTCTTCAGCGGCCAGGAGGGTGACGAGTCAGCCCGGGATGACGTCAGAGCCTACCTCCGCGCCGTCATCGGCGAGCCATATGACGACGAGAGCATCGAGGCATTTCTCGCCGGGGCTCCCGAGATGGTCAGGTTCTTCCACGAGCGAACTCGACTGCAATTCGTACCCGGCATGAAGATCAACGACATCTATGGAGATCTTCCTGGAGCTGGCACCGGCAATCGCTCTGTGGCACCGCGTCCCGTTAACGCCCGGAGGCTGGGACGTCACGTGTGGCGGCGTGTCCGCCACCAGTTGTACGAGACCTCGTTCCTCGGGATGGGGATCATGGCCGGCGACGATCTCGGAGCGTTCTTGAGCGCCTCGCGAGGGAACCTGGGCGGCCTCGTCCACGTCGGATGGAGGATGGCCCTACATGTCGTCGACATGGTGTTCCATGGTCGGTCGATGCAGCTCGTCAATGGAACGGCGCTCATCGGACGATTGCTCGCGTCGGCGTCAGATTTGGGGGTCGATGTCCGCACGTCCCACCAGGTTGTCCGACTCGTCGAGGAACGCGGACGCGTAACCGGCGCGATCGCGCAGTCACCGATCGGAAGCCTGCGCGTCCGGGCGAGTCGAGGCGTCGTCATCTCAACCGGAGGATTCCCCAGCGATCGCGCTCTGCGTCAATCGTTGTTTCCGGGCACACCGACCGGCCAGGAGCATTGGACGCTGGCGCCTGCGGAATCCGACGGCACCGGCCTTGCGCTCGCTGCGGAACTCGGAGCATCGGTCCGGACGGAACTCGCTTCGCCGGCGGCCTGGTGTCCCGTATCACTCGTGCCCTACCGATCCGGACGTGTCGGCGTGTTTCCGCACATCATGGACCGGGCCAAGCCGGGATCGATAGGCGTGCTCGCCAGTGGCCGACGTTTCGTGAACGAGGCGAACGGCTACTACGACTACGTCGCAGCCATGATCGCAGCGGTCCCGGATGGCCAACCGATACAAGCGTGGCAGATCGCCGATGCCCGGTACATGCGACGATACCCGCTGGGGATGGCCAAACCGCGCCCAGTGCCGCTGTTTCCATACCTGCGGTCGGGGTATCTGGTCAGGGGAAGGACGATCGAGGAGCTGGCCGAGCAATGCGGGATCGATCCAGACGGACTCCGGCGCACGATCGAAACGTTCAACGTCGATGCGGCCAGGGGTACTGACAGCGAGTTCGGGCGAGGGTCGACGCCCTTCAACCGATATGGGGGAGATGCGCGAGTCGGACCCAATCCATCGCTCGGCCCCATCGATCGACCGCCTTACTATGCGGTTCGGGTCCTGCCTGGAAGTTTCGGCACCTTCGCGGGACTCAGCGCGGATGCGCGTGCTCGAGTGCTGCGAGCAGACGGCAGCCCGATCGAAGGGCTCTACGTCGTCGGGAACGATCGGGCGAGCATCATGGGCGGCCATTACCCATCGGGCGGGATCAATCTCGGCCCGGCGTTGACCTTCGGCTTTCTGGTCGGACGGGAGCTCGGTCCGACCCCTGCTCCCCCCATTCCGAAGACTCGAGCGAGCGCGGAACGACCGTCCATGCTGCCCACGACACGCGAACGAAGCGCATCTCGCGTACGCCGTCCGGAACGACACCCAGAAGAGGGAGTGAGCGGTTGAGTATTCAAGCCCAATGGGACCAAGAGGTCGATCTGCTGGTACTTGGAACGGGTGCGGGGGGCCTCGCCGCGGCGGCGACGGCATCCGCCGAGGGACTCGAGACGCTGGTGCTCGAGAAGACGGAGTATCTCGGGGGCACCACGGCCTACTCGGCCGGAACCTGCTGGATTCCCGGACACCGATATCAGCGGGAGCTCGGTGTCGAGGACGACGACGAGCGCGCACGCGCATATCTCGATGCCCTTGTCGGAGACAAAGCGCCTCGCGAGGTGCGTGAGGCCTATCTGCGGCGCGGTCCCGAGATGATCGACTACTTCCACGCGCTCGGCGTCCGCTTCTGGCATTCCGCATCGGTCGTCGACTACCACCCCGAGATCGAGGGAGCCGGGATCGGCCGAGCGCTCGAGCCCGAAACCTTCGATGGCAGGAAGCTCGGCTCGGACGATTTCCGACGGGTCCGTTGGCCGGTTCCGGAGTTCGCATTGTTCGGCGGCACCCTGATGGTCCGTCGAGCAGAGGTGAACCGGTTGCTCGGACTCTTCAACGGATCGCTCCGGGCGGCAGGATTGGCCCTTCGGCTCGGGATTCGATGGGCTGCCGATCGGCTGAGGTATCCACGTGGCACGCGTCTCGCCATGGGGAACGCGCTCGTCGCGAACCTCTTTCATTCGGTCAAGTCGTCCGGGGGCAGGGTCCTGTTCAATAGCACGGCGAAATCGTTGATCACCAGCGACGGGGTCGTGCTCGGAGCGGTCGTCCAGTGCGGCGGGCACGAGTTGCGGGTGCGCGTTCGTCGCGGAGTGGTGCTCGCTGGAGGCGGGTTCGCATCAAGCCCCGAATGGCGCACCATGCACTTGCCGTCCCCAGCGCCGCAGTTCACACGGGCTGCAGAGGGATCCACAGGAGATACGCTCGCGCTCGGGCAAGCCGCGGGTGGCGCTCTCGGACCTGATCACGGCGACAACGCATTCTGGTTCCCGAGCTCGATCGGCAGACGGCGGGACGGCTCGCTCGTCGTGTTCCCCCATATCTGGGACCGCGCAAAGCCCGGCATCATCGCGGTGGATGCCACTGGCCGTCGTTTCGTCGACGAGTCCGTGTCATATCACCGGTTCACCCGCGCCATGTATATCGCGAACGCATCCGCGTCCGCGATACCTGCCTGGCTAGTCCTAGATTCGGCGACACTCCGCCGATACGGACTGGGAATGATTCGCCCCCATACGTCGAACGCCCTCCTGCGTAAATATGTGCGCGGAGGATACATAAAGCGCGCGAGCAGTCTCACCGATCTGGCCGAGCAGATCGGCGTCGATGCCGCGGGACTCGAGGAATCGGTGCGCCGGAGCAATACGTTCGCCCTCAATGGTGTCGATGAGGACTTCGGAAAAGGCCGGAGTCCGTTCGGGCACCAGTACGGGGATCCCAATCATGCTCCGAATGTCAACCTGGGCCGCATAGCAAAGGCCCCGTTCTTCGCCCTGGCAGTACTTCCCACCCCCCTCGGGACGGCATTGGGACTACGGGTGGATGATCGGTCTCGGGTACTGACCGAGGACGGCAACCCGATCCCTGGGCTATACGCGTGTGGCAACGACGCAGACTCTCCGATGGCGGCCGAGTACCCCGGAGCGGGCTGTCAGGTTGGGGCGGCCCTAGTCTTTGGATACCTGGCTGCACTCGACGCTGGCACCCGCGAGCCGTTCGAGCCGGGGGCGGGCAAGCGGTGAGCGATCCGTCGCCGGAACAGGCTTCGCGATCAGACCGGCGCCGAACGCGATCACCTGGTCGTGTCGTCCTCGTCGGCCATCCGACGGATCAGGTACGCCTGCCCGGGCTTCTCCGGACGAGAGGCGTGCTCGCAATGGAAGTACTGGACGTCGCGCCAGCGGGGTTCGACGAGACGATGCGACGCCTTCTCGAATCGAGCGACGTCGATGGGATCATCTTGACCATTCCCTTCAAACGCGCGGCGCTAGCCTTGTGCGATGAACTGACGCAGCTGGCGGCGACGTGCGGAGCGGTCAATGCGATGCGCCGCAGCGAAGACGGTCGGTGGCTCGGTGCGAATCTCGATGCCCCTGGCTTCATGTCGGCAATCGAGGCGCGCGGGGTCGTTGCCCGGGACGCGCGCGCCTTCCTTTGTGGGCTCGGCGGTGCTGGCTCCGCGATCGGAACCGCACTGCTCCTCGCAGGAGTCTCCCAGCTCGTCGCGACGGACGCATCCCCGTCCGCCGAGCGCAGCTTCCACGCATTGCTCCCGGAACGGCTTCGCGAGCGGGTGGCTTTCGGCACAGTGGCCGACCAGAGCTTCGATCTCGCCGTGAACGCCAGCCCGACCGGAATGGCGGACTATCCCGGTCTGCCGTTCGACCCCCGGATCGTGGCGCCGGGAGGGACGGTCGTGGACATCGTGATGAAGCCTGACACGACACGTCTACTCGAAGAGGCCGCACGAGCCGGGCTGGCTGTCGTACGAGGGATCGAGATGCTTCGCGGCCAGCTGAAGGCCATCGAGGACTTTCTCGCTCCGGCGCCCGACAGCGCCGGTCCCGTGCTGTCAACGGACGGCTGACGCAGTCAGTGGGATCTGGGCGGATCGATCGGTTGAGCCGCAAGTTCTCGTTCGATCGCAGCGCGCGCTGCGAAGACTTCGTCGAAGATCTCGCGGGGCATCGCGGAGCCGGACCTGACGGCGGAGAACGACGCGGCGATCGCGGCGATCGCACGTCCCTGCTGACGCACGGTCGTCCCCACCGAGTAGATCCCCTGCTGTTGGTCGATCGCGAACCCCGCGCGTCGCACGCGCCGGAGTTCATCGATCAACGGGAGCAGCCGCTGGCCTGCCTCACTGTCACTCGCCTGATACCGAGCCAGCAGCTGCTGCTCACTGAGTTCGGCGAGCAGAGCTCTGCCTCCGCATGTGCGCTCGGCCGGAATCACCGCCCCTTGGCGACCGTAGGCAAGACCAGAGTCGCTTCCAGGACTCACGAGGATCACCCGGCTGTTGCGCCCTGAGAGAATCATCATGGCTGCGGGGCGTTCGGTCCTCCCCGCGAGGGCTTGCAGATGAACCCGCGACCGCTGCTTGAGAACCGGGACGTCGATCTCGACGAGCGGCGGCTCCCCGAGTGACGGACCCGCTTGGTAAGCACGCCGGTCACCTTGGACGGCGAATCCGCGATAGACGAGCATCGACAGCAGACGGTGGGCACTGGACGGCGACACCCCCAGCTCCTTGGCGGCGTCCACCAGACGCAGAGGTCCGCTGTCGCGCAGGACCTCGATGAGCTGGAGCGCCTTGTCGACCGACTCGAGGGCGTACGCCGGCTTCTTTTCAACGACGCTGGTTGCCACGTTTCGACGATAAATTGGGAGCGCAACCGAGCGTGATTATGTTGCATATAGCGGGATAGTCGACAGGAAGTCAGGCGGTCGATATCTCCCCCACCAGTCGCTCAGCGGCGATTCGACCGAAGACAGCGCCTTTGCCGAGCGAGGTCCCGGTCATGTACGCAGCGCCGTGGAACCCGCCTGTGACCTCACCCACGGCATACAGACCCGATATCACGGTCCCGTCGACTCGCTTGACCTCGGCCTGCGGCGTGATCGTGATGCCGCAGTAAGTAGAGGTCATCATCGACATCGCAGGATACGCATAGTACGGGCCCTTGTCGATCGTCAGGATCTCGCCGACGCCGTTGACGAGCGACGCGCGCTCGAACTCGTCCGGCTGCTCGCCGCGCGCCGCGGAGTTGTAGCGCTCGACGGTGGCCCGCAAGGCCGTCGCATCGATCCCTGCGAGTGCCGCCAGGGCATCTAGATCGGCAGCTTCATGCAGGTGACCGATGCTCTGGAGGAGATCCATATCGCTGAGAGGCAGGCCCGCCCGCGACTTCGCGCGCACCTTCCGATCGAAGATCTGGAAGCCGATCCCATGGGGCTGCTTGAGGCACTCGCGGCCGAGCACCTTGTACGACTGCGACTCATCGACAAATCTGCGGCCGCTGATGTTCACGACAATGGCACCCAGGTAGTACGCGGTGAGCAACTCGTGAAACTCGGGTCCAGTATGCGGATGAGAACCATACGTTCCCGAGATGTAACCCATGTCAGCGACTCCTGCTCCGAGGCGCCAAGCCATCTTCAGCCCGTCGCCAGCGTTGCCCAGGCCTCCGTACGGGATCGCCTTGAGCTGCTCAGGGGCGAACGTCGCCAACAGATCTGTGCCGCGACTGAAACCACCGCTCGCGATCACAACACCCGATGCCGCGAGCTCCTGCAGCTGACCACTCGCACGTCGGACAGCCACGCCAGTGACTCGATCGTGACTATCGGTGAGAAGTGTCTCAGCACGCAGACCGGTCAGCAGGTTTCCGCCTGCGGCAATGAATCGAGTGGCTAGCCCGCGAACGAGAGCCCTGATGTCGGTGTGATGGCTTCTGGGCGCGGACTGTCCGGAGCTGAGCTCGATCTCGTCGAACACCGCGTCGTGCGCCCGGAGCCAGGCATGCGTCGCTGCCTGGTTCGTGAGGTATGCATCGATAAGCGACGTGTCAGCGACGCCTCCTGCCACGGCGATGAGATCGGCGCGGAAGAGTTCGGCGCTGTCCTCGATTCCGCGCTTGGCCTGCTCGGAGGTACCGGAGAAGGCGAAGAAACCCCCGCTCATGACCGTGCTGCCCCCGACGTCTGCCTGCTTCTCGACAAGCGCAACGTCGAGCCCGGCTTCCGCGGCGGTCAGAGCAGCGCTTAGGCCCGCGATGCCGCCGCCGACAACAACGGCGTCATAGTGCTGTCGGATGATCATGGCGTTCGTTCTCTCGCTCTGGTGCTCGTGTCCACGGCACACGTTGATGTCGTCCCGTCTGCTGGACCAGCAGGAGCCGGACACGACCGACGCTACGTTTCCGCTCGACAGCGCGGAACGCATTTCCGACGCCTGGAAAGCGCCGAGCCTCTTAGCGCTTCGGCTCAGGTCACCCGGAAGGCGTCAGCCGACGCTGGAGCAGCTTGACGGTGTCCATCAATGCTTGCGCGATCAACCGCTCGTTCGACGTGATTCGCTCTTGCTCGAACCTCAGTCGGAACTGCGGGCCCGTGACGGCTATCGCGATTGGAGGCATACGTCCGGGACCGAAGAGAGTGACCGATAGGGACGCGATTCCGGGCTCGGTCTCCTCGATGTTCCGGGCATACCCGCGATCGCGCACATGCTCGAGCTCCAGTTCGAGCGCGGTGCGCGTCGGCGTCGTAGTGAACCCAGCGGTGATCAGGTCGTGATCCGGGTATAGATGCCGGACGGCACCACGCGGGAGCGTGGCGAGCAAGGCGCGCCCGGATGACGAGGCGTGCGCCGGCAGGAGGTCGCCAACGCGCGACTCCACTCGCATGATGTGACGGGAGACGATCGTATAGAAGAAGCGAACGTGACGGCCCGATAGCGCCGATAGATGCACGGTCTCATCGGTCTCTATCTGGAGCTTGCGGATCTGGTCCTTCGTGATGCTGATGTAGTCGGAGTCGGTGTTACTCGGTGACAGCCCTTCGAGCGCTGGTCCGAGGCAATATGCCCTCGACGCGACCGTATGGCGCGCGAAGCCCCGCGCTTCCAGCGTCGCCAGCAGACGATGCGCGATAGATGTGCTTACTCCAAGCATTCTCGCTGCACCGGACACCGTCACTTCATGGTTCACACGCAGAAGCTCAATGAGTTGCAGTGCACGGTCGACCGTCTGCAGTTTCCCTGACACGCGCACATCATTCCACGATGCACGAACGCCCGACGACCTTGCCCGATACCTCGGCGATGCCGCTTGACCACTAGAACGGCTGCTCGGTTGCTCCGTCTATCGGGTCGATGTGCTCGTCGTTGCGGTGGCCCGGCCGTTCACTGTCGCGGCGCAGCGTTCTCGCTTTCCTAGCATCGACACCCGAGCAATCGAGCGAGGTGGGTGACGTGCGCTGACGTCAGTCAAGCCGCTCCGAGCACTCAAGCCGAGCCGCCGCCTCGAGCTCTGCGCCAATGGCGCCGAGCCGCGCTGCGCGGTTCATGAACAGCGTCGCCCGCTCGGGCGAGGCGACGTCCGACGCATCGGCCTCGGCCAGCGTGCCCGCGGCGAGGATGCGGCTCGTCGCCGCGGCGCGCAGCAGCGCGTCGGCGAGATCGCCGGAGAACGCGCCTCTCAGGATGAGGTCGACGAGGTCCGCGATCTCCTCCGGCCCGGCGGGGCTCGGAGCGCCAGCGATCGCGAGGTCCGCGGTCGGCAGCGCCTCGACCCCGCGCTGGAACGCCTGTGCCGCGGCCTCGGGATCCTGCCGCACCAGCGCGCGCAGCAGATAGAGCCGCCAGAGCGCGCCGGGCAGCGACTCCGCCGCGGATGACGCCCACAGCTCCGCGAGCGCATCGATCCCGTGCGCGTCCGTATAGGCGATCATGCGCTCGACGAGCTCCTCCGCCCCCGACTCGCGGCCGCGATCGACGAGCGTGCGCGCCGTCTCGTGCGCGACCGCGTAGCGCTGCGCCGGGTCCTCCGCACCGATGTACGCCTCGAAGCGGTACCCCTCGAAGCGCGTCGGCTTGTGGAACTCACGGGCCATCCCGTCAGCCTACGTCGGCGGCCCGGTAGCCTGGATGCGCCCCTGTAGCTCAGTCGGTAGAGCAACGTCCTTTTAAGTCGTGGGTCACGGGTTCGAGCCCCGTCGGGGGCACCTCGACCGCTCCGGTGTCGCGTGGGGGAAGAAGCGGCGGGCGGGGGAATCCGCGCAGCGCGACGGGCTGCTTGAAGAACCGATGCGGCAGCGGCGGCTCAGGTCGGAACACGCCTGTCGTCGTAGAATTCCCGCTGGAGAGAAGCATCATGGCCCGTCGTCTGGCACCCGAAGCACGCAGGGCGGAGATCATCGCGCGTACTCGAGAGATGATCGCCACGCGCGGTGCCGAGGGCCTGAGCCTGCGCGAGGTCGCACGCTGGTGCGGGATGACCGCCCCCGGCCTGCTGCACCACTTCGATGGACTCGCGGCGGTGCTCGAAGCTGTGCTCGAGGAACGGGCCGACGAGGAGATCCGTATCTACGCCCAGGCGATCGACGCGATCGGCGACCACGCCACGCTCCGCGACCTCGCCGATGCCACGGTGCGTGTCACAGCGGAACGCCGCGAGGAGAGTGCCAACTTCGATCGGCTCGAGATGAT
>Ga0182745_1001219_pt1 | contig 25330 bp, 16 predicted proteins | sample eDN3rd30CKraftBY_FD_128523 | JGI IMG/M metagenome (GOLD analysis project Ga0182745, IMG submission 128523) | Enriched backyard soil microbial communities from Emeryville, California, USA - eDNA 3rd pass 30_C Kraft BY (version 2) (version 2) | ecosystem: Environmental > Terrestrial > Soil >... | reverse complement strand
CTGCTCCGTTTTCTCGGTCGGGTGAGCTACAGCCAACCGGCCGCGAGCCTGACGTCTCAGTCTCGCTTCCCTCGAACCGCCAAGGGGCGTGCTTCGGCCTCGCCGTCTCGGATGGCGGATCTTGACGGAGCGGAATACCCATCACTCGGCTTGCCGCCGGCGTGTGTCCTTCCCTTGGACCCTCTCCAAAGTTCGGTTCGGTCAACCTTTGGATTCTAAACAGGTTGACGGTTTTGAAGTCTTATCCCCTTCCGTCCCTGGCGTGTTACGCGGCGTAACGCGCGAGATTACCCGGCGTAACGCGCATAGGGGTCCCCTTCGAAATCGAAGGGAAGGACCGCTCATGTTACGCGGCGTAACGCGCCGATAGGAGCGCTGTTACGCGGCGTAACGCTCCGGTTGAGAGAGGACTGTTACGCCGCGTAACACACCGTTTTTTGGGGGGCAATGACCTGTGCGAACGATCGCGTTTCTGAACAAAAAAGGGGGGGTCGGCAAGACCTCGACCTGTCATCACCTCGCGGGCACGCTCGCCCGCCGAGGACTCAAGATTCTGCTGGTGGACGCAGACCCCCAGGCTTCCTTGACTCAAGGTTTGCTCGGCCCGGAGATCGCCCGCCAGCTCAAGGCCCGAGAGACGATCGCGGGGCTCTTCGACGAGGCGATCGAATCCGAGATGACGAGCCTGGTCCGACCTTCTGGCGTGCCAGGGGTTTCGCTCGTGGCCGGCTCTGGTCGCATGGACCGATTCAACGCCCTCGAGCCCTGGACCACGGGAGATTCTCAGTACATTCTTCGCGACGCCCTGCGTGACGTCTCGGAGGATTTCGACCTCACCTTGATCGACTGCCCACCGCATATTTACTTGTGCGCCTGGACGGCGATGGTCGCCGCGCAAGGGATCGTCGTCCCGCTTCAGGCCGAGGACTATGGTGCTCAGGGAGTCGCGGCGATCCAGGGGTCGATCGACCATGTCCGCGCCGGGGCCAACCCTCGCCTGGCCATCCTCGGTTTCTTGCTTACCATGTACCAGAAAACGTTGGCCGTTCACGCGGGCTACGCGTCGGACCTCCGAGCGATCTACGGCGACGCGGTCTTCGACACCGTGGTCCCGCACGCCAAGGATTTCAAGGAGGCGGTCATGCTCCGCAAGCCGGTCGTCGGCTACAAGCCAAGGTCGGCGGCGGCCAAGGCCATGGAGGCGCTTGGGGATGAGCTGATGACGAGGCTCGATGCCCGCGTGGCCGACGACTCCAGGAGGGTGGCATAATCATGGCCAAGCCCAACCAGACCGACGAGGCGAAACTGAACCGGCTCGCCTCGATGACCCGGCTTCCGGCCGAGGCGGAATCGATCGAGGTCGATGCCGAGGCCCGGGCGTTCGAAGGACGATCAAGGCTCAAGTCGGCCTGCGAGATCCGCCTCGACCGGATCGTCGCCGACCCGAATCAGCCCCGGGTCGAGTTCGACCCGGATGCGCTTGAACGCCTGGCCATGAGCCTCAAGCAGCGCGGGCAGCTTCAGCCCATCCGGGTCCGCTGGGACGAGTCACTCGACCGTTACGTGGTGGTCGTGGGGGAACGCCGATGGCGCGCGGCCAACCTGGCCGGTCTGAAGTCGGTTGCCTGTGTGGTCGCTTCGGGAGACGCCCCCCCGGAGGAGATCTTGGAAGATCAGCTCATCGAGAATTGCCTCCGAGAAGATCTGAAGCCGATCGAGCAGGCCAAGGCGTTCCGAGCGCTCTTGAATCGGCTCGGCATCTCTCAGCGCCAGCTTGCCGATCGACTCCAGGTGAGTCCACCCACCATTACCCGAGCGTTGGCGCTGCTGGAGTTGCCCGAGCCGATCCAGACCTCGGTTGAGGCGGGCGAGATCGCCCCGCACACCGCCTACGAAATCTCCAAGATCGAGGACGCCCAGACCCAGACCGAGGCGGCGGTTCAGGCGGCCCAGGGGAAACTTCGCCGCGACGACATGCGCGAGCTGGTCACCCGCGCCCCCAGGCCAAAACAGAGTAGGGGGGGCTTTCCCAAACCCTGGATCTTCAACTCCGAGGATCGGGTCCGCGTCACCCTCACCTCTCTGGCGGAAGACGTGGAGCACGAAGAGCTGGTGGAAGCCCTGCGCTCGGCTTTGACCATGCTCCGGAAGCGAGGGAAGGGGCGGGCCGCCTGACGGCCCTTCCCTTCGAGCGAGCATTAAACGGAACCGGCTTGGCTGGCCGACCCTAACTTCGAGTGCGTCAGGCGTCGGCCCCCACCTCCGGAAACAAAGACTTTTGAGCGACTCTGGATTTCCCCCCGCTCAACCGCTTTTCCATCACGTCAAAGCAATAAGGTTCGAGCAGCTTCTTCCAACGCCCCAGCCCGGGGTTCTCCAGCTTGACCTGAGTCATGATCGCTTCGCGTTCCGCCTCCGGCAGCGACTCCCAGGCGGCGCGAAGTTCCGCTTCCCTGACCTGCTCCGACTCGTCCAGGGCGGACTGCTCGACGGAACGAGTGGCCTTCTTGGCGGCCTCCTCCCGCGCCTTCGGGGTCGAGCTCGAACGCTTGGACGAGCCTTGCGGCTTCTCTTGCGAAGGGAAGTCGCCTGGGGCCTGGTAATCGGCCCGGATCGAGGCGACCAGGTAGCCGGCCGGGTTCTTCCCGATCCGCTTGTCCTGGTTCTGCGAGAGCCAGTCGAATACGTCAATCTTCGTCCGAATCCGTCCTTCCGGATGCGACTCCACCAGCTCGGCCGCGATCTTCGACGTGACCCCTCGGGCCGTGAGTAGCTCCACCAGTTCCGAGGTCCCGTCTTCCGCCGAGGCCGCCCCCGACTCATCGGGTTCGCTGGACGCCTGCGCCGCCTTGCCCCGAATGAGGATGATCCGCCAGCATCCTCGCTTGACATAGGAGTAGCGTTCCTCGGGGCTCAAGGGCTCGAGAAATCCATTTTGCTCGAGCTCTTCCAGCGCCGGCTTCAGCCGCCGCTTCAACTCGGTGGGAGCATAAGATCGACTCATGCCGATATGCTCGCATGCCATTGTTCTTAAATCAAAATCCAGGCGTGATCGGCGGTAAAACCGCTTGTCCAGGAACCGGAACATTCGCTTGGTGGTGGGCAAGCGCAGGCGAAGGTAGAACTCCAGGTCGAGCTGCTTGAGGTTCCCGCTCTGAAAGCTCTGGAAGATGACTTCGTTCCAGCGAAAGCTCGAGAGGGGGAGGGGGGCCTTCTCGGCCTTGGCCGTCTTGCCCGAACGGGAGGGCGGACGCCTTCGCTCGCGGTCGTAGAGCGTCACGTTGTCCAGGACGTGAAAATTCTCATCCACCCAGCTCTTGGCGAGGTTGTCCCACCAGGCATTCTCGTACATCAAGACCACGCCCACCCAGCGGTGAAGCGCTTCCTCGATGCGCTTGTAGCTCTGACCACTCTGAGGCCAGCCCAAAAGCTCGATGAGCTCGTAACGCGAGAACTGAACCTTGGCGTTCGTGAAGTTGCTTCGCCGCTTGGTCAGTTGGATCAGGCCCACCAACACCTCGTCGTCCAACGACGTGGGAAGGCCGTGTTTGTGCGTCCCCATGATCGTCAGCCGGCGCACGATCGGCGGACTGTCAGGCCGCTCCAGCCGATCCTCGAAAACCAGGGTCGTTTGCCCGTCGGGAATCCGATCCGTCAACGCGGCGATGGGAAACTCGGCGAGGTTCAACTCATCCTTCCCACCGCTCTCCAGCAAGATCGACGTGCCTTCTTCGATGCGCTCGCTCCCAGCGACATCCTCAATCGGCGGATCCCAATCGTCCATCACGAGTCCCCAGAGCTCATTGGGTGCGAATCAACGTCGTGAGCGGTCTTGATTTCGATTTCAATCGATGAAGAACAAAGAAACACCATCAAAACGGCGTCGAGCTGTTGTTGTTCTTTTCGTCTAAACAAGAGTCTAATACAAATTCTCTGCGCTGCAAGTGGTTAGCAAACCAGAACTTAGGATTGCTAACTATGTCTGGTTAATCGGTAGTGGTATGTCCGGTTAATCGTGAATGCACCCCCAAACTATGTCCGAACAATCGTGAAAAGTATGTCTGAACTATCGCTAAATCGCTCTCAAACCATGTCCGGTTAATCGTAGTGTACAAATATGAACTACGGGTCATTTATCGGTAGGTTTCAGGCGGTCGAAGGCCGGAGATTCGAGGGTATGTCCGAGTAATCGTCATGTACAAATGATCACGGCCCGGTCAACGAAGGGAAGAGACGAGGCACGGGTCAACGGTCACTATCGGTAAAGGTTTTGGGGTTCAGGAAATAGCGCAAGCTGGGTGCTTTCTCAATAAGTATGCGCGGTTAATCGGTAAGGGAGAGAATCGAAACGCGGAAAGTGGGGATCCAAGCGTCCAACGACGTCTGGCTGAGGGGCCAACTATGTCTGGTTAATCGGTACAGCTAAGGGCTACGTTCGGCCCCGCGCGCAAGGGGTCCAAAGTATGTCTGGTTAATCGGGGATCGGCATTCAGTAGGTGTCCGGACGTGGAGTGGAAGGGAGGACGAAGTATGCGCGGTTAATCGGTAGCGGAGTCGGTTTCGCGACCGAGTGGACCAGGGAGATTAGGGGCGAGACGTCAAGCGGCCGAGCAATTCTTTCCAGGCCGATCGGTTCTCGTTCTCGAGCTGGGCAACGCGCTGGAGGAGCCAGTTGGTCGAGGCTTGGGAATTCTGGTGATTCGTCGGTTCGGGACGCTTCAGGTTGAGCTGCAAGGGGGTGGCCTGGGGGGCGGGGGGTAAGGCGGGAGCGGGCGGGGTCGTCGAGGTGGCCGAGCCTTCCGCGAGCTTCTCGCGGATCGCCGACAACTCTCGATCGAGGCGTTCGATTCGCTCGAGGTACGAGTTGAGGATCAAGGTTTGATCGCGCTGGGCCTGGCGAAGTAGCTCGGCCAGTTGGGAGTGCATTTCGCCCTGGCGCTGGAGCATCACCCCTTCGGTTCGGCGGATCGACTGAACCATCCAGGCGAGAAGGGCCTGCTGTGAATCGGCCGAGGCGAGTTCTCGAGACGAAGACGAAGACCTTGAGCTTTCGTCTTTATCGTCAATCACCTCGGGCTGGATCACATGAGCGACGAGAGCCCTGGAAGGCTGCGCGGCGGGAGAGCAGGGGGGGAGGACTTGGGCCTGGATCGAGGTTGCGCCGAGGGTTAGGCGGGCCTCATGTGGGATGGGCGTTGCGCCGCGTAACACCTCACCATCCACCAGGGTCGGTTGACCGCCGAGTTCGATCAGGTAGGCCCCGTGCTCGGATCGGTACAGGGCGGCGTGAATCTTGGCGATGAGTCGGTCGTTGAGTCGTAAACCGCAGGCACTTGACCACCCGATGAAGATCAACTCCGAGCTGATCGACCAGGATCGGCCTTGCCCCTGGCAGAGGTTCAGGGTGACGTCCACCAGAGGAGACGTTGGGTAGTGATCGAGCAGGCTCGGGTCACATCGCGTGGATGTAATGGGTTGGCCGTCGATGCGAAGGTCGGACAGCTCGATTTCCGTGCCGTCCACTTCGAGGACATCGCCGGCCTTGAGCCAACCCGAGCTTCGGGGTTCGCCATTGAAGCGCGTACCAGTCCGGGTGGAGAGATCCACGGCGAAGACACCTCGCCGATCGAGCAGGAGAAAGACGTGAGCCGCGCTCACGCCCGATCCCGACAGACGCACGGACGAGTCAGGTGCTCGGCCGATCCGGGCAAAGGGCTGGCGAAGCGTGACGCACCGTTCCGATCCCTGACTGGGGCCGTTGATCCGGAGGCTCATCTCTCCTTGGACCCAGAGTGAGTCGGTTTTCTCTCTCGCCGCATCCGGCATCGGTACACAACCTCAAGAGCCAACGATCTTGGGAAGCGGGTTCCACGTCGTTCAGGTTTCGAGTTCTTGTTCAATTCTCCATGACTTCTTGCCATTCGGGAAGTTCGGACGGCTGAAGTTGGTTGGGCTGAAGCTTGGCGGTTCGGGCGTCGTCGCGTGCCTTCTTGAACTCCTCGACGCGCCCTCGCTTCTGATACGCCCGGGCCAGGTGGAAGGCGATCGGTCCCGAGGGCTGGGCCGCCGCCGCGGCCTCCAGGTCCTTGATGGCGTCGTCCAGTCGGTCGAGGCGGGTAAGGATGACGCCCCTGGTATCGAGCACGTTGGCCTGAACACCCCCTCGAGAAATCAACTCCTCGACGCGTTTGAGAGCCTCGGCGGGTTGTTTCAGGTCTTCCGAGAGGGTCCAGGCCATGTCGTTGAGGAAAGTGAAATCCTTGGGTTCAAGCTTGAGGATCTTTTCATAGAGGGCAACCTGTTCGGTGAACTGCCCTTGGAGGTAGCGGACTCGCGCGGCCTTCTGAAGCAAGTCGATCGATTCGGGGTTCTTGGTCAGGGCCTGGTCGAAGTAGCGCCCGGCCAACTCGATCCAGCGGGCATCGGGATTAGGCCGGCTCGCCAAGATCAAGGCCGCGGTCCCCGCGTTGTCGAGGCCCCCTTGCTGGGCGGCCAATTCGAACCGGGACGCTGCCTCATCCAACCGCCCCTGGCCCGCGAGGAAAAGTCCCTCGGCGCAGATCCCGCGCACTCCGTACTGGGGGAGTTGGCGGGCGATCCGCTCGGCGGCTTCAGGCAGGCCGAGTTGGAGGAGCAGACCGACCATTTTTTCGCCGGCCTCGAAGGCGCCGGGTGCGTCCGCCTGATCCTGGAAAGCCGTTTCCAGGGTTTTCGCGGCGGCATTTTGATCTCCGCTGGCCACTTGAATGCGGGCTTTCAGCTCCGCGACGGCCAGCCCATTCGTGTTCAAGCCCGCGACTCGATCAAGCTGCCGGCCCGCCTCGTCGAACGATTTTGCGCTCAGGAGGATATTGGCATACAGGAGGATGGCGTTCGGAGAGCTTCCGTCGGCCGCTCCCTTCTGGGCATGAGCCAGGGCCTTCTCCCCTTGTCCTGATCCGAGGTAAAGGCGGGCGAGAAGCTCGTGGGCCTCCGTGATGTTGGGAAGCTCGGTGGTCAGCTTCTCCAGGATCTCGATCGCCTGGTTACGGAATTGAGGCGTTGATCCTCGAGACAGGACCCGGGCTCGAGTCAGTCGGTCTTCCGGCGTGTCGTCGGCTCGCGTCGCCGTGCCGACCAGGTTGAGGGCTTCGTTCCAGGCTGAGATATCCCCCTGGCGATTCGCGAGCAAGAGGGCGAGCTTGCGGCTCGCCCACCCCTGGGCTGGGTCTAATTTCAAAACATGCCGCAACGAGGCTTCCGCCTCAGCGGACCGGCCGGTCTCCTCGAAGTAGGCGACCGCCGAGGAGCGTACGTTGATCTGGTCAGGATACCGCTGTAAGGCAGCCTGATAAGAGGCCTCGGCCTGTTCAAGTTTTCCGACCACCCGGTAACACTGGGCCCAGAGGATCTCAGGCTGGGGAACCTTGACATGGATTTTGATCTTTTCAACCGTGGACTCCGCGTCCTTGAACCGCTTCTGGCTGACCTGGAGCATAAGTAGCTGCAACCAGGGGGTCGCGTCGTTCGGATGCGCGTCGGTCAGGGCCCGGAGCGAGGCTTCCGCCTCTTTGGTCTTACCCAGCTCGTTCAAGACCTGGGCCTGCCAGATCCGAGCATCGAACCCTTGTGGGTCCCCCTCGACCATACGCGCGGCGAGTTGCTCAGCCCGGTGATGATCGCCGGCCTTGAGAGCCTGAACCATGGCCAGTCGGTCGAGCTCGGGGGGAAGGTTGACGTGCGTCCGCCGGATTCGCTCGAGGTCCGTGTCGCGCTTTTCGCGGGCGAGCAACGTCAACAACGGGGTGAGGGCGGTTTGCCCCCCTTTGAGTTTCAACGCCTTCTCATAAGCGGCGAGCGCCTCGTCGATCTTCCCTTGTTGCTCGTGCAGGCGCCCTTCCAAAACGAAGCCCGCGGAAGATTGGGGGAGGCTCGACTGAATCGCTTGGATCAACGCCGCCGCTTCCTTGAACTGGGCGGTTCGGTTGGTCGAGTCGGGAGATCCGGTGCTGGGAACACGCAAGAGCTCTTCGGCGCGAGCGAGCTTCCAGTACGGAGCGTCGGGACCGCCGACGTTCTTTAAGGCCTCGACTTCGGCGCGAATCGCCTTCGCGTCGTCCGATTTCATCGCGAGTTCCAACAACGCGGCGCGTGGCTCGGGTTGGTTGGGAACGAGCTGAGCCCACTTGCTAAACGCGTCGCGCGCCGAGACCAGGTCGCTTTGCGTGACCGCGAGCTCACCCAGGCTTCTCCAGATCTGGGGCCGCTGGTTTTCCGGGACGCGGTTGAGTCCGTCGAACAAGAGAGCGCGGGCGGGCTTAACGTGTCCCAAGGCCAGTTGGTACGACGCCTGGAGCACGAAGTAGTTAGCCTGAGGGTCCACGGCGATGGCCTGATCGAGCTTCGCGATCGCCTCCTGAGTTCGGCCGAGCCGATTCAGCAAATTCGCCTGGGCCAACTGCAAGGGGAGGGCCTTGGGCGTTCGAGCGACGGCCGAGGCCAGGTGGGCCAGCGCATCGTCGTTCTTGCCCAGAGTGCTGAGATAATCGGCCCGGATCAAGGCGGCTTCGGGAGAATGAGGGTCCGCTTTCTCCGCCCGTTCCAGAAACTGCTCGAATTCTTTCCAGGAGCGCTGGGCGGGGGGCAAAGCCACCTGCTGTCGCCAGAGAATCAAGGCCGAGTTGACCAGCAATCGCGCATCGTTGGGAGCGATCGCGAGTCCCTGGCCGAGAACCCGAAACGCGCTTTCTCCTCCCCCTTCGGCGGCCTCGAGATTGGCCAGGGCGATCCAGGGAGCGCTCCACTCGGGATTGGCTTTCGTGGCCTGGCGGTACGCATCGATCGCCTTTAAGGGGTCGCTTACTTGCTCATAGCATTGGCCAAGAAGATAGTTCATGTGCCCCTCGATACTTTTCGGGGCCTTGTAACGGAGCGCTTCCAGAACCTTGATGGCTTCGGCCGGCCGCCCTTTGCGTAGGAGCGCGAAGCCGTTCAGATAGTCGTGGGCGGGCGGCGGGTTGTCACCACCGATCAACCGCCGGTACTGGTCCATCAAGGGCTCGGCTTCGTTCACTCGTCCGGTGTCGATCAAGACCTGCGCAAGTCTCCAAGTCAGCTCGGGGCTATTGCCGCCGGTTTGCAAGAGACCTTCTCGCCAGCTCCGAACCGCCTCGTCGGGGCGTTGCTCGGTGACTTCGATCAAGCCTTCGAGCAGTTTGAAACGCAGGTCGTTTCGCTGATCCTTGGGAATCTGGTTCAGCATGCCCCTGGCGGCTTTGGCGTCTCCCTGGCGATTGGCGACGTCGGCCGCGGCGAGCAGGACGTCGAGGTTCTTCGGGTCGTTCTTGAGGGCCTCGGCCACCTCGGTATCCGCGCTGGCGGATTCCGCGGTGCCACTGAAAAATCGAGCTCGGGCCAGGTGAGCCTGCGCGAGTCGGGCGGGATCGTGCTTGGACAGCTCGAGAACCTTGTCCATGACCTCGCGAGCCTTCTGGGGCTCGCCGAGCTTGTCGCGGTAGAGCGCCGCGAGGCGTTCCGCGCCGCCGATATCACCGGGCTCAATCTGTTCGGCGGTTAGGTACTCACGGGTTGCCTCTTCCAGGGCCTTGGCGTTGTCTTTCCCTTCGACCCGTTCCAGGGTCTCCGCCAGGAGTCGATGAGCTTCCGCGTCGTTGGCCCCGCGTCGAATCAGCTCACGCGCCAGGGATTCGGCCGCCTGGCCGCGTCCGGGCACCTGCAAGTTTAACTTGACCAGTCGGCGTCTCGTCTCCTGCCGCTTTGGGTTGTCGGGTTCGAGGCCCAGGATCTGATTGTGGATGGGCATGGCCTCCGCCGCTTGCTCAACGGTGTGGGCGCTCTCGGCCAGGATCTTCGCTTTCAATTCGAGGGCGTCGACATCCCCCCCTTTGGCCGCCAGGTACTGATCCAGGTACTGAAGTGCCAGGTCAGGTCGGTCAGATTCAAGCCGTTTTTTCGCTTCCGCCAGAAACGACGTGGCTTGATCCGTATTGCGAAACGCCTTGTAAAGCGTCGCGCACGCTCCCAACGCCACGAGTACCAACGCGAGCTGGATCGCGGCACGAGGATTGAACCGACGTTGGGGCACAGTACGGCTCCGCTGACTCATGACACTAATCCTAAATAAGAAGGGCACTCAAACTTTAATGTCAGCAACTGCGGCAAACGCTGAATCAGTCTTGCCTACTATAAGTTGAGTTAGCTCCGCGGAGGGGATGTCCGTGGTTACATCGGGGAGATGTTGTCAAAAAGCATCAAGGAGGCGTGCTAGGCCCCTGAAGATGTTGCGTTTGGCGAGAGGAAAGGGGATCGGCATGATTCCACCTTGCAATGACTGGAGCACATTTCCATGATCAGATCCATGGTTTGAGCGCACTTGCGCAGACCCAACCAAGGTGGTTGGCATCGACATTTCAGGGATGATGACCAAGGGGTCGCGCAAGATGTGGACGCCTGATTCTTCCGAGACCGTCATTTAACGCTTGTAGAGATTTACGCCGCTCAATCCCACCAGCCTCGCGGCGTTGACGATTAACCCGAGGGCTTTCCCGACCTGTTGAGTCGTGGTGCCCTGCTGCGCTATGGGTTGGGGGCAGTCGTGGAGCGTTGTGGTTTCCGAAATCCCGATAAGTTGGAATACGTATGAGCATGATGGCCACATCCGTTGATCCCAATCCTCCCGAGGTGAGCTCGACACCCGCTCGGCATCGAAGCCGCGGTGGGATGGGGGGTTGGGTTCGACTGGCCCTGGTCTGTTCCTTGCTCTTGGTCTCCGGCGGTGTCCGGCTCTGGCAGGCGGGCAAGGTGGAGGCGGTGCTGCAAGAGGGCCGGGTCTCCCCCTTTCCGCTCGAACAGGTTCCCAAGGTCCTGGGAGATTGGCGAGGCGAGGATACGAAGATCGATTCCAAGATCGCTCGGAGAACTGGCGCGACGGACCTGGTCACCCGAAGATATGTCGACCAGAGAACGGGCGCGAGTATCGAAATGATCTTGCTGTATGGGCCAACGACCGAGGTTTTCAACCACGTCCCAGAGCTCTGCTACAAGGCGGCGGGGTATGCCAAGAAAGCCGGCCCCGACGTGCGAGAGATCGAGATTGACGCCCATGCACTCCCATTTCGCTCCCTGGTCTACACCAAGGGAGAGGGAGGGCAGGCCGAGTTTCACGAGGTCTTCTACTCCTGGCGATTCCCCAGCCATTGGTCCCCCGAAATCGAAGGGACCTTCAAACGATTCGAGCGGATCCCTGGCCTGTTGAAAGTTCACCTCGCACGCAAGGTCACCGATCAAGAACGGCGCGACATCGGCAATCCTTGCGAAGACCTTCTTCGCGTATTGCTCCCCGAGCTGGAGAGTCGCCTCGCCTCGACCATGCCGCTGCCCGCTCGTCCTACTGGAGGTGATCGAGAATGAACACGCTTCCCGAACCTCTAGGCGACTCGCTAAAGCATCGACTGCCCCAGGAGATCCCCTCTTACGGTGGATATCACACCGACCCCGAGGAAGAAGGGGGGGACAGCCGAAGCGAAGGGACGAAGCTCCTTTCGGTCGGTCTAGTTTGGCGGGCGTTTCGACGCCACTGGTGGCAGGTCGGTTTATTATGGATTCTCGGTTCCACGGCCCTGGCGACCATGGCCTACCGGAGAATCAAGCCCACCTACGATGCGATGGCCCGCGTTCAGGTTGAGCCCGGAGAGCAGTCGCTTTATACGAGCAAGAGTGCCACTCCCCTGGAGTTCGCCGAGTTCAAGGAAACTCAGGTCGCATCGATTACCAGCCCCGTGGTGTTGAGCCTGGCGCTGACCGAGCACCCCGAGCTATTTCGTCTGCCGATGCTGCAACGGACCGACGATGCCGAGTCCGAAATTCGGCGCGCCTTGAAGGTCGTGATCGTCCCCAAGACGAACCTGATCGACCTTTCGCTCTCGTCGCTCGATCCGGCCGAGCCAGCGATCATCGTCAACGCCGTGCTCTCGGCGTATCTCAAGTACGCCTCCACCACGAGCAACCAGGACATCGAACGGCGTATCGAGCAATTGAAGGCCGACCGGGATAAGCGGATCCGCGACCTCGACATGAAGCGAGCCGAGCTTCGCAGGGTGAGCGAGCGAATCGGGGCGGCCGACGAAGCCGGCGTGAAAGATCGCAACCAGATCACTAGCGACGACTATCGGGTCTGGAGCGACCGGCTTTCCCAGGTTGAGATTGATCGGATCGCCGCCGAGGCAGGGTTGGAGCAGCTCCGGACCGAAGAAGAGCTGAATAACCAGGAGCTCTCGCGGGATGAGCTCGATCGCCTGGTCCGCGATGCTTTCTATGCTCATCCACGCATTCAAGAAATTCAGCATGAGATCGGCCAGTTCAAGATGAAGCTGGACCGGGTCAGGTCGATGGCGCGCACCGGCCGAGACCCCTCGTCCACCCTGGTGGAGACGCAGCTCCGCGCGAAGCAAGGCGAGTTAAACGCCTGGTGGACCCGGCTCCGCCCAGGTCTCGAGAAAGACCTGTCGATGGGACGCGACGGCCAGGAGCGCCGTAGGGTCATGGCCGAGCAAGAAGCGGCCCTCGTTTCGCTCAAGGCCGAAGAGCGATCCATACGCAACCGGCTCGACCAGATGAAAGTCCGAAGCAAGGCCGCGGGAGGGGATGGGCTCGAGCTCGAGTTCGTCCGGCACGATACCGAGGCCGCCGCGGAGATGCTCTACAAGGTGGAAGGGAGCCTGAACCAGCTCGAGCACGAGGCGAGAAGCCCGATTGCCCGGGTCCGCGAGGTGTTCCAGGCACGCCCGGCGAAACGGCCGAACGTGAACCACCGAACCAAGATCGTGGCCCTGGCCCCCGTCGCCATGTTCATGGTGGTCATGGGCCTGTTCGTCACACTGGAGGCGAGGGCGGGCCGGGTGGCCGATCCCGACGAACTTTCGAGCCGGGCCCGCGTTCAGATTCTCGGGGTGGTCCCGCCGTTGCCCAACGCCTCGAAACCGGGGACGGCCGTGCTCAGCCGGCGCGAGGACCTGCGCATCCAGCGTCGACTCGATGAATTCATGCTCAGCCTCGACCATCTTCGCGTGAGCCTCTGTGCTCGTCCTGATCGTTGGGGGAGAAACCGGCACTGTGTCTTGATCACCAGCGCTTGCGGCAGTGAAGGAAAGACCACACTCGCCGCGCAACTGGCCGAGCGCTGCGTCAACGCGGGCATGCTCACCTTGCTGATCGACGGCGACCTGCGTAATCCGAGCCTGAGCCGCATGCTCGACGCCTCGGAGCACGACGGCCTTTGCAACGTCCTGCGTGGCGAGGTGGCGGCCGAGGATGTCATGACCGTTGTGGGCGGTGGCGGAGGCTTCCACTTCCTCGCCGCGGGGACCCCTCGCTCCGACCCGAACCGCTTGCTGCAAGGGGATGCCCTTGGTCAGTTGCTGGCCCGGGCCCGCGAGAGCTTCGACATGATCATCGTCGACGCTCCCCCCGTCTTGCCGGTTCCAGACGCCTTGATCATCGGCAAATGGACCGACGGCGCCGTCCTGGCCGTGCGCTACAACATGACGCGATTCTCCTACGTGGAAAAGGCCCAACGCCGACTCGCTCATGTGAACGTCCCCATCCTGGGAGCCGTCGTCAACGGGACGCGTGTCGTCGGATCCTCATACGATAGTCCTTACATCTACAATGCCTCCGCCGAAGCGGAAGCCGATAGGATGACAGAGGTTGAGGCTTGATGGAACATTGAAGTGATCGAATGATGAAGTTCGCGTTTAAAATATTCGAGAACTTCTAAAGTCTCGATTCTAAAGATTCATCCAAGGAGTGAGAGGTCGTGGCCACGGTGCCGAACAATCCTTCCAAATCATGGCAACCCCGAGCCGCGGAGCTGGTGTCCGCGTGCTTGGTGTCGGCGGCTCTCATCTGGTCTTATGCCCCCAGCATCGCCAGCTTGATCAGTCGTTGGAGCCGCGATCCGAATTACTCCTATGGTTACCTGGTCGTTCCGATCGCCTTGGCGATCGCCTGGAACCGTCGAGATATGCTGAATCGTGATCTCATTCAGCCGCGATGGTGGGGTGTTCTGCCACTGTTGGCCGTGCTCGCGATTCGGGTCCCCCTCTATGCCTGGAATGAGCAGTACCTGGAGACGGCCACGCTTCCGTTGGCGGCGGCGGCTCTCACGTTCGCGCTCGGAGGCCGGCATCTTCTGTGGGTGGGGCTTCCGTCGCTCGCCTTCTTGTTTTTCATGCTCCCCTTGCCTCCGAGCCTGAATACCTTTCTGGCCAACCCGCTGCAAAGTTTGGCCACCATTGGAAGTGTCTCGGTGCTTCGGTACCTGGGCATGCCCGTTTTGGCCGAAGGGAACGTGATCACGGTTGGAGCCGACCCGCTCGAGGTTGCCCAGGCCTGCAATGGGCTTTCCATGCTCCTGAGCTTTGTGACCCTGGTCACGGCCATGGTGATCCTGATCCCTCGGCCGCTCTGGGAACGCGCGGTCTTGATGGCGAGCGCGATCCCAATCGCACTCGTGACCAACATCATTCGTATCGTGGTGACAGCCTGGTGCTACCAGTACTTCGGGAGTGAGGCGGGCGAGAAGATCAGCCATGACGCCGCGGGACTGGCCATGCCGGTCATCGCGCTCGGCCTGGCGTTCGCCGAGTTGAAAATCCTTTCCTGGATCATGGTCGAGGTAGACGAGGATGTCGCCTCACCCCTGGCCCAGCGAGGAGCTGGTCGGCCCAGTCCCGGAATACACTAGCGAATGGAAACTATTGGATTTGGTTGTGATTTTGTGAATGAACGAATGAATGAACGTGCGAGCGGCGATGGCTGCCGTTGGCGATGGTTGCCCTGACTTGGTCGCTGGTTTGCCCAAGGGTTGTGGGGAATCTCCTTTGAAGGTGACTTATTTCAGTCCGGTAGGCACGATCGGGGGCGCTGAGATGTGCCTGCTCGATGTGCTCGCGGCCGTCAAGAAAGCCCGGCCCGAATGGAGCCTCGGCGTGCTTCTTGGTGCGGACGGTCCTCTGCGCGAAGCGGTGGCCGCCCTGGATTCGCGGACCCATGTCCTGCCTCTTCCGGGTGGACTGGCGCGGATGGGAGATGCCGGTGGAGAGCCGGATCGGTCGCGTTGGGGCAGGGGAGGGGCCTTCCTGGCTCGAGGCTCGACCGTCGCGCTAGGCACCGCGGCCTATGTCGCGCGACTTCGTCGCTGGCTTCGTGCCGAGGCCCCGGACGTGTTGCAAACCAATGGAATGAAGGCGCATGTCCTTGGGGCGTGGGCGGCACCTCGACAGCTCCCGGTTATCTGGCACTTGCATGATTATACGAGCTCGCGTCCGGTGATGGCTCGGCTCCTTCGCGGAGCGGCTCGGCGGGGGATTCATGCCGTGGCGGTTTCGCATTCCGTCGCGGAAGACGCCAGACGCTCGCTCGGTGCGCGTGCGACGATCCAGACGATCTACAACGCCGTGGACCTCGATCGGTTCGCCCCTCCTCAGGTCGATGGGGGAGAAGCGGGGTTGGACGAAGGGGCATGGCTGGATCGGGCCGCGGGATTGCCGCCCGTTCCCGCGGGAACGGTGCGGTTGGGCTTGGTCGCGACCTTCGCCGTCTGGAAAGGGCACGAACTGTTCCTCAAGGCCATCTCCCGAATCCCCGCCAGCGCGGGATGCCGGTTCTATGTGGTCGGCGGCCCCATCTATCAATCACGAGGCTCGCAGGTTTCGCTCGAGGCGTTGCAGGCTCAGGCTCAAGAACTGGGATTGGCCGGACGTGTTGGCTTCGTGGGGCATCAGACCGACCCGGCTCGGGCGATTCGATCCCTGGACGTGGTGGTTCACGCCAGCACCCGACCTGAGCCCTTCGGGCGGGTCATCGCGGAAGGGATGGCCTGCGGGCGTGCCGTCGTGGCGGTTAACGACGGCGGATCCGCCGAGCTCTTCGAGGAGGACGTCACCGCGCTGGGTTGCCCCCCGCGTGACGCCGCCGCCCTGGCGCACGCCATGGTCAGGCTCGCCGCGGACCCCTCGCTTCGATCACGGCTTGGAGCGGCGGGAAGGGCTTCCGCTTGCGCGCGGTTCGACCGGGAACGCCTCGCCGAGCCCTGGACCCAGCTTTATCGCGCTCTCAACCACACTTCCGATCAGGCTCCGAATTCACGCGATCTTTCCCAGTGCGTTCAGGACCAGAGTGGCATCGTTGCCATGAAAGACATTGTAATATCATGAGCACAATTAACGTCTGCCACCTCGGCAAGTACTATCATCCGGCGCCCGGCGGAATTGAGTCGCATGTCAGGACCCTCGCCCATGCTCAGGCGGGCCTGGGGCTCTCGGTTCAGGTCCATTGCGTCAACCACGGCGATGGACCAACCACGGTCGAGCAAGATGGGCCGGTCGAGGTCACGCGGTTCCGCCGCGTGGCGTCCCTCTCGAAGCTCGACCTCTGTGCCGACCTGGCCAAGCATCTCGCGCGGAGTGATGCCGACATTCTGCACGTTCATGTCCCCAACCCGACCATGCTGATCGCCCTGTTGCATGCTCGACCCAGGATGCCCGTGGTCGTCACGTATCACAGCGATCTGATCAAGCAAAAGGTGCTCGGACCGATCTTTCGGCCGATCGAGCGCCTGGCCTACCGCATGGTCCGGGCGATCTTGACAACCAGTCCTCTGTATCCGCACGGGTCGACCTTCCTGCGATCCTATGCCGACCGGCTGCACGTGGTGCCCCACGGTATCACCCTTCAGCCCTATTCCAATCCTTCGCCGGAGCATCAGGAGCAAGCTGCTCGGATCCGGGCGAAGTACGCCAGTGATGGCCCGCTCTGGCTCTGCGCGGGGCGGCATGTCTATTACAAAGGATTCCTGAACGCCATCCGTGCCTTGACGCGCGTTCGAGGGCACCTGATCGTGGTCGGCAATGGACCGGAACAGACTCGCCTGAAAGAGGAGGTCCGGCAACTCGGCCTGGAGCAGCGGGTCACCTTCACGGGAGCCCTGGATCACTATCTCGACCTGGTCCCTTACTACCACGCGGCCGATGCCTTCTGGTTCCCCTCCAATGCGCGGAGCGAGGCGTTTGGACTCGTTCAGGTCGAGGCGATGGCAAGCGGTTGCCCGGTTATCAACGCTCAGATTCCGCATAGCGGCGTGGAGTGGGTCAGTCAGCATGAAGAAACCGGCTTGACCGTGCCGGTCAATGACCCGACCGCCCTGGCGGCGGCCGCGAATCGCCTGATCCATGAGCCCGGCTTGCGCGACCGGCTGGCGGTTGCCGCGCGCCGCCGAGCCGCCGCTGAATTCGACGACCGGGTCATGGCGGATCGCAGTTTGAATGTTTATCGTCATGTCTTGATGGGATTGCCCGTGCCGCAAGTGGTCCGGCGCCCGCTGCTGACACCCAGCACGACCTCATGACTCGGCCCCTCAAAATCCTTCATTGCACGTCGGGGAACCTCTACGGGGGGGTGGAAACCCTTCTGGCCACCCTCGTCCGGTTCGCACCGGAAGACGCGCGCCCTGATTTCGCACTTTGCTTCGAGGGGCGTTGCGGCACCGAGCTCCGGCGGCTCGGTGCCACGGTCCACCCGCTTGCCCCCGTGCGGCTCAGTCGCCCTTGGACCGTCTGGCGAGCTCGCCGCAGGCTGCGCGCGCTGTTGACCTCGCACCAGTACGACATCGTGGTCTGCCACGGCGGGTGGCCGCACTGGATCTGTGCTCCTGTGGTTCGCAAGTTGCGAGGGGCTCAACGTCCGAAGCTGATTTTCTGGCTGCACGACCTCGCCGGCGGAACCCACTGGGTTGAGCGGTTTGCTAGTGCGACCTCGCCCGACCTGGTCGTGGCCGGCAGCCTTAGCGCGGCTCGGACCGTCCCTCGCCTCTTCAAAGATGCGCCCGTCGAAGTTCTCCATCCACCGGTTCCCATTCCCGCCCATGCCAAGGGGACGCGCGCGGCGGTCCGGCGCGAGCTAGGCTTATCAGAACGAACGCGCCTGATCCTCATGGCCAGCCGTCTCGATCCCCTCAAGGGACACAAGACGTTGATTTCCTCATTAGGGGCGTTGACCACGAACTCCGACTGGCAGGCCTGGATCGCGGGGGGGGCTCAGCGCCCCTTTGAACAAGACTATCTGGAGGAACTCGAGCATCAGGTGAACGAGGCGGGACTCGCCGGACGTGTCCGGTTCCTCGGCCATCGCGCCGATGTCTCGCGGTTGATGGCCGCGGCGGATCTGCTTTGTCAGCCCAACACCCGAGCCGAGTCGTTCGGCTTGTCCTTTGTGGAAGCGCTCGGGGCAGGCATTCCGGTGGTGACCTCGCGGATTGGAGCGGCCGAGGAAATCGTGAACGAAGGCTGTGGGATCCTGGTTCCTCCGGACGACCCCGAGAGCTTGGCCGAGGCGCTCACAAGCTTGCTGGACGACCCCGATCGGTGCCAGGCGCTCGGGGCAGCCGGTCCGGCTCGAGCCCGCGACTTGTGCGCCCCGGATGTCACGCTGGAGCGCCTCGCTCGTATCTGCCAGAACCTCGTTTTTCCACCCGCCCCTCCCGAGTTTCGCATCCAGGGGCAAGGCCGGCCGGCATCGCTCATAAAATGAATTGTACGGAAACCGTTCATATCATCACTGGTGAGTATCCACCGGCCCGAGGCGGGGTGGCCGACTACACCCAGCGCGTGGGGCAGGCCCTGGCCGCATCAGGGGCGACCGTCCACATCTGGACCCGGTCGACTGACGAGGTGGAAGACGACCCATCGACGGATCGTTTGCTTGTCCATCGGATTCTGAACGGGTGGTCCCGGTCGGACCTGGCTCTCCTCGCGCGACGGCTCGACCAATTTGAAGGACCGCGCCGCCGGTTGCTGGTGCAGCATACGCCGAACGCCTGGGGATATCGTGGCTTGAACCTTGGATTCGCGCGCTGGCTGCTGGATCGACAACGGCGAGGAGACGAGGTCGAGGTCATGTTCCACGAGGTTTGGTATCCGCTGCGGCTTCGCGATAAGCCCACCCGTTGGGGGTTGGCCCTGGGACACCGCTGGCTGACCCGAATTCTCATGAAAGCCTGCACATCGGCCTTTGTCTCGATTCCCGCCTGGGAGCCGCTGCTGCGAGCTTCCGAGCGCGGTCCGCGCAAGCCGGTGACCTGGCTTCCTGTTCCGAGCAACATCGAGGTTGTCGAAGACGAGCAGGCCACTTCGGCCTTACGTGCTCGGATCGCCCCTCGAGGTCAGGCGGTGATTGGTTCCTTTGGCACATTCGGCGGGATGATCGCATCGATGCTGTCGGCCGTCTTGCCCAGGTTGCTCGAATCTCGGGATGACCGGGTGGTCTTGCTTTTCGGGCGGGGAAGCGAGGCGTACGCGGAGTCCCTGGCAACCAGCCACCCCGCGTTGGCTTCTCGCATCATTTCCGCGGGTTCTCTTTCCCCTGCGGAAGTCTCGACCTATCTTCAGGTATGCGACGCGCTGATTCAGCCTTATCCCGATGGTCTCTCGAGCCGGCGGACGACATTGATGGCCGGCCTGGCGCACGGGGTGCCCACAATATCGAACCTGGGGGCGTTGAGTGAGCCGGTCTGGCTTGGCTCGAAGGCTCTGGCCCTCGCACCCGTGCCAGACTCTTCCGCCCTGATCGACGCCGCGGAACAAGTCCTTGCACTCTCCCCCCAGGGTCGCAAAGTCCTGGGAGAAGCGGGGCGCGAGCTCTACCAGCGAGCGTTCTCGGTCAGGCGCATCGTGGATTTATTGCAAACCACCAGGCATGAGCTTGCCGTTTGATTAAGGTAGGTTTTACGTCCATGGTCCGATTGAATGTGAATCAAGGGACGGATCCGAGCCGTTACCTTCTCGTCAGCGGCGACTTCGTCAAGACAGGGGGGATGGACCGGGCGAATTATGCCTTGGCGTCTCACCTGGCCAGGCGAGGGGATGAGGTCCACCTGGTCGCCTACCGGGCCGGCGAAGACCTGCTCCAGCATGAAAATCTCACGTTGCATCAGGTTACGAAGCCGCTCGGGTCGTACTTGCTCGGTCATCCGGTGCTGGGTTGGGCCGGCCGGTCGTGGGCCGCTCGGCTTGGCAAAGGAGGGGGGCGGGTCGTCGTCAACGGCGGCAATTGCCGTTGGGGCGACGTGAACTGGCTCCATCACCTGAATGTCCTGGATCATCCGAACGCCTCGGGAGGGATCGGACGACGCGTCCACCGCAAGCTAGGCTACTGGCTTTACTCCCGGGAAGACCGTGCCGCCCTGGAAATGGCTCGGGTGATCGTGACCACCTGCGAGCGGAATAAGCAGGACCTGGTCAACTGGCTGGGGATCGACCCCGCGCGGGTCAAGGTGGTTTACTACGGAACCGATCCCGAGGTGTTCCGGCCCGCGGTTCCCGGCGAGCGCGAAGCGTTGCGAGACCGCTTCGGCTGGCCCCAGGATCGACTCATGCTGAGCTTCGTGGGGGCCCTTGGCGATCGCCGCAAAGGGTTCGACACGCTGTTCGGCGCCTGGAGCCGCCTCTGTCAGGATCCGAACTGGGAGGCCGACCTGGTGGTCGCGGGGACCGGGGCGGAACTTCCCGCCTGGCAAGAACGGGCGAAGGCGGCCGGACTCGCGTCGCGCATCCACTTTCTTGGATTTCGCCGCGACATCCCCGACATCTTCCGCGCCTGCGACGCTCACGTTCTCCCTTCGCGTTACGAAGGGTACTCGTTGGTGACCCAGGAAGCCCTCTGCTGCGGTCAGCCGGCCTTCATCACCCGGACCGCTGGCATCGCCGAGCGTTTCCCCGACGAGCTCCAAACGTTGCTGATCCCCGACCCGGACGATGCCGACGACCTGGCGGATCGGCTTCGCGCCTGGCAGTCCGAGGCGGGTCGGATGGCGCCGGCGGTCAAGGGGTTCTCCGAGCAACTTCGCGCCTCGACATGGGACCAGATGGCCCAGAGCTTCATGGCCATTGTCGAAGGAACCGACTGACGCGTGGAACCCGAGCGGCCCGGCACACCCGATCCTCGATCCGCCGGAGGCCCCAGCCTTCGGCCTTTGGGAGCGCCCGCTCCTCGCCGGGGAAGGTCCGTCCCGTCTTCGCGCGGGGATGTTCCGCGCTGGGGTTGGCTCGAGTTCTTCGTTCTCTCGCAAACGTTCCTTCCCGCGATGCTCTTTCTGCCGGGTGTCACGCCAATCCGAACGCTGCTGCGCGTCTCGGCCTTCGCCATCGCGTTCGTGGTCTGGGGCGTGCTGGCGACTCGAGCGAAACGTCCTCCCGGCTCGACCTCGTTTCCCGCTCGCCCCTGGCTTCTGTTCAGCTTCGTCTGGCTCGGTTTGTCGATCCTTCATCCCAATTCCTGCACGATCACCTCGGCCGCGGCCCAGGTGGCCCTTTACGTGGCGGTCGCCTCGCCCGCGTTCTGGGCTCCGCTGGCCATGACCTCTCGGAAGCAGCTTGGCCGGGTGATCGCCTTGCTCTTTCTCTGTAACGCGCTGAGCTCGCTGGTCGGGGTGGCGCAGGTGTTCCGTCCCGAGATCTTCAATCCACCCGTCATCCCCGCGATGAACAACGTTTATAACGGGGATAATATGTTCTTCGAGTCGGGTGGAAATGTGATCATGCGTCCGTGCGGATTGACCGATTCTCCCGGGGCCGTGGCTCCGGCGGGGCTGGCCGCCGCCTTGCTTGGGCTCGCCTGGGCGTTACTCCCGCTGCCCGTCTGGAAGCGAGTGGCCTCGGTTGGCCTCGCGTTCGTGGGTATGGCCGCCATCTACTACACCCAGGTTCGGCTCGTCATCGTGATGCTCGGGATCGAGCTGCTCACCTTGAGCGTGCTTCTGGGCTTGCGTCGAGACTATCGCAAGATCCTCGTTCTCGGCGTCCTCGGCGCGGTCGTGATTCTCGGGGCGTCGGCCTGGGTGGTTCGGTCGTCGGGGTCCGAGGTGACGGAACGCCTGATGACCCTGTTCTCGAACAACCCGGCCGACCTGTACCAGACCAGCCGAGGGGGGTTTGTCAAGCATGCCTTCGAGGAGGTCCTCTGGGACTATCCGCTCGGCTATGGCCTGGGCTGGTGGGGGATGACCAACGTGAGTTTTGGCGACCCAGGCCGAATCAGCCCGATCTGGGTCGAGGTGATGTGGCCCGCCTGGATTTACGACGGCGGCTTTCCCCTCTTGATCGGGTACGTGGGGGCTCTGGTCGTAACGATGATCGACTCGGCCCGGATCGCCTTGCGATGCAAGGATCGGACGGTGGCCTACTGGGGAAGCTTGATCGTCGCGTACAACCTGGGAATCCTGGCGACCTGCTTTAGTTTCACCGCGTTCCTGGCTCCCATTGGAATTCAGTTCTGGCTCCTTTCGGCCGTGTTGCACGCCGCCGATGCGCAGGTGAGGGCGGAAGCTCGGAAGAAGCCCGCCTTGAGTACGGCCGAAGGGGCTCGGTCACGTCAAAACAGGAAGTGAAATCGTCCTTTGAGAACGCGTCTTGCGCTGCTGAACTTTGGGACCATGCTGGTCTACACCGCCGTGACCATCGCGGTGGGGCTGATCGCCTCCCCGTTGCTGGAGCGTTGGCTGAACCCGGATCGGTTTGGTGCGTTCCGGGTCATCCTCGACTGCCAAGGGTACCTGGCCTTGCTCGAGCTGGGATTGGGAGGGGCGCTTTCGCCGATCCTGGCGCGAGCCCTGGCCACGCGCGATGAACAGGACCTCCAGCAGGCGATGGCGTCGGCGCTTCGGGCCTACCTGGGGGTCGCCATCGCGACCATCGGCCTGGGCGTTCTGTTCACGCCGATGATTCACCGATTCGTCATCGGCCTGTCGCCGACCGATGTCACCGACCTGCGACGCGCCTGGCTGCTCGGGCTCTCCGGGTTCCTGGCCCTGTGCCTGGTCCCGTTTCGTTCCATCGTCGAGGCACGTCAGCGCGGTTATCAGATCAACCTACTCCTGATCATGCAGTCGTTGCTGATCACGTTCGTGGCCCTGCCGTTGGCCCATGCGAACTGGGGGGTGACCGGTCAATCCCTGGCCTTTGTGCTGGGTAATGGCACGTTCACCCTGATCGTGGTGGCCATGGCCGTGCGCGACCGGCCCGCCTTGCTCCGCGCCTGGTTCGTTCGGCCCGACGCCGCGATGAAGAGAACGCTCTGGGGCCTGAGTGCCGCGACCTTCCTGATCAACCTGAGCCAACGACTGAGCCTCATGACCGATAACCTTGTGATCGGGGCCATGCTGGGGGCGGGGAGTGTGACCACCCTCTTCTTCACCCAGCGTCTAGTGGTGCTCGCGCAGACATTGCTTCTGGGAGTTGGAGGGGCGACCTGGGCCCCCTTGGCCGAGTTGCATGCCCGAGGGGAAATCGAAACCTTCAACCGCCGATTCCTGGAAATCTCCAGGCTCGTGGCGGTCCTCAGCGTGGCAAGCCTCGGTCCCATTGTCGCGTACAACCGGCATTTCGTTGGGCTCTGGATGGGAAGCCACTTCGAGTACGGAGGAGATGCGATTGCCATCCTCTCCGCCGTGATTGCCTTTCTGCTCCCCCAATTCTCCCTCTGCGGCTGGTGCTTCAGCGCGACCGGTCAAATTCGCAAGATCGTGGGCGTGTCCATCGTGGCGGCCGTCGTGAACATGGCGGCGAGTATCGGCTTGACCCATGCGTTTGGAATGATTGGGCCGCTCCTGGGAACGCTCTGCGCGTTTCTCGCCATCAACCTCTGGTATCTTCCCTGGCTCCTTCACCGGGTCTTCGGTACTTCGCTTCAACAACTCGCCTGGGCCGTGGCGGCCCCTTTGGCCGGCGGTCTGGTCTATACGACCTTGCTGTGGAAGATCGCCAGGTCGCATCAGCCCTGGGGCCGGCTTGGTCTGGCGGTCGAGATGGGCGTCGCCGCGCTCGGTTTCTTGGCTCTGAGCGGCTCATTCATCTTGTTGAACAAGAATGATCGGACGCTCTGGCGTCTTAGGCTTGAAGGCATGTTTGCCCGTGGCTAGCTTCGCAACGCCCATGAAAACCAAGATCCTGATGCTGGGTCACTCCTACGTTGTGAGCCTCAATCGCAGACTCTGCCGCGAGCTGGCGATCGCGGGGGGGGACCGGGTCGAGGTGACCGTGGCCGCTCCCGCCTCCTTCCAGGGGGACATGGGACCGATCCAGCTCAGCGCTGGGGCCGAGGAGCCCTATCAGCTCGTTCCGGTGCCCGTCCACTTGGCAAAAAAGGTTCATGTGTTCCGCTATTCGAGGCGGCTCAAACAGCTCCTCTCGAGCACCCCCTGGGATGTGGTGCATGCCTGGGAAGAGCCCTACATCCTGGCGAGTGCCCAGGTGGCTTATCATACCCCACGCACCTCGCGCCTGGTTTACTCGAGCTTTCAGAATCTATCCAAGGTCTACCCCCCTCCGTTTCGCCAGTTTGAACGTTACTGCTTGAAGCGAGCCTCGGGCTGGACCGCGTTTGGCGAGACCATCGCCGAGACCCTGCGCGACCGGGCGGGATATCGAGACCGGCCGATGCGCACGATTCCGCTAGGGGTCGACCTAAAAGTGTTTCAGCCTGACGAATCGGCCCGACGCGCCATTCTTCAAACGCTGGGTTGGTCCGAACCAGGGCCCCCCGTCGTCGGTTTCCTCGGCCGGTTCGTGCCGCAGAAGGGGATCGACCTGTTGTGCCGGGCGCTCGACCAACTCGCCCCGGGCTCCTGGAGAATGCTCTGGGTGGGAGGGGGGCCGATGGAAGGATCCCTACGCGCTTGGGCGGGGCGGCATGGCGACCGCGTGCGCGTGGTGACCGGGGTCGGTCACGACGCGGTCAATGGATATCTCAATGCCATGGATCTGCTCGCGGCTCCGAGCCAGACAACCCCGCGCTGGAAGGAGCAATTCGGCCGAATGCTGCTGGAGGCGATGGCGACCGGCCTTCCCGTGGTGGCCAGCGACTCGGGCGAAATCCCCCATGTCGTGGCCGACGCCGGCCGTATCGTGCCCGAGGCCGATGAAGCGGCCTGGGTCTCAACCTTGCAGACCTTGCTCGACAGCCCCGCCTTGAGGCGCGAGCTCGGCGATCGCGGACGGGCCCGGGTTCGAGACGTCTATGACTGGGCGATCGTCGCCCGTGATTACCTGGACTTCTTCCATCAGCTTCGGCCCTGACGGGGCTCGTTCCTCTTGATTGAATGATATTGGCATGCCTTACCAAGGTCCATGGGCGCGTGTTAAGCTTCCCACCCCTAAAAGGTGTGGGATTTCCGGCTAGTCTCGCGAGGGTTCCAGCCCCGGTCATTGACCGCCAGTTCTGAGGGCAGCTTAGATTGCCCCAAGCCCGGTTGTTACCAAGCGGGCTGTGTTTGGAGACGTCT
>Ga0182745_1001216_pt1 | contig 25349 bp, 17 predicted proteins | sample eDN3rd30CKraftBY_FD_128523 | JGI IMG/M metagenome (GOLD analysis project Ga0182745, IMG submission 128523) | Enriched backyard soil microbial communities from Emeryville, California, USA - eDNA 3rd pass 30_C Kraft BY (version 2) (version 2) | ecosystem: Environmental > Terrestrial > Soil >... | reverse complement strand
GCCGTCATCAGCGAGGCCAGACCCGCCTGCGCGAAGGCCCGGAAGGGCACCAGCTCCACGCGGCGCAGCCGCTCCAGCGTGTGCGGCAGCCGCGGCAGCGTCAGGTGGCTGTCGGTGGTGGTGTCGCCGTGCCCGGGGAAGTGCTTTCCGCACGAGGCCACGCCCCCCGCCTCCAGGCCGCGCGCGAGCGCCACGCCCAGCCGCGCCACTTCTTCCGCCTCGCGGCTGAAGCTCCGGTCGCCGATGACGGGGTTGGCCGGGTTGGTGTCCACGTCCAGCACTGGCGCGAAGTCCCAGTCGAAGCCCAGCGCCCGCAGCTCGTACGCCAGCAGCTGGCCCACCCGCTCCACCAGGGCCGCGTCACCGCGCTGCCCCAGCTCGCGCATGGGTGGCAGCGCGGTGAAGGGCGCGCCGCGGAGCCGGGCCACGCGTCCGCCCTCCTGGTCCACCGACAGGATGAAGGGCCGGCCCGCGCGCGTCTTCAAGGCGTGGCACAGCGCGGCCGTGTCCGCGGCGGTGCCCACGTTGCGCTTGAACAGGATGGCCCCGTAGATGCCGTCATCCATCAGCGCGGCGAGCTCGCTGTCGATGTGGGGGCCGGGGAAGCCCACCATGAAGAGGCGGGCGCAGTCGCGGTAGAGGGCGGAGGTCGTCACGGCGCGCAGTCTGGCAGAAGCCGGGCCCCGGGCGCGCGGGGAGAGCGCCGTTCACCTCTCGCGGCGTCGGCTGCCTGCCAGGCGGTGGACCGGCGGGGCGCTACTGGAGGATGGCGCACTCGGCGAAGCGCTTCACCATCGTCAGCAGCTCGTCCAGGGAGAAGGGCTTGGGCAGGAAGGCGGCGCAGCTGCGAGTCCAGCGCGGCCTGGCGCACGAAGAGGATGTTCTCCGTCACCATGGCGATGCCCTTCATCGGGAACTTCACCTCGGGGCCGAACGCGGAGGTCGACTCGACGGAGTAGAGCAGCGCAACGCCGCGCTGCACCGCCCGTGGTTGCGCGGCCGGCACCGTGGCCGGCCTCGCCTCAGGAGCCGCAGTCCTCGGCGTAGAAGTCCGCCGAGAACGTCGTCGTGTCCGGGCAGCCCGCACGAGTGGCCGTCACCCACAGCGTGAAGTAGCCCACCGAGGTGGCGGAGAGGATGACGTTCGTGCCCGTGGTGCTGTGCAGGTCCGCGTAGTTGCTCGACCACGTGTACGTCACGCCGGACTCCGAGCCGCTGAGGGCGTAGCGGCCGAAGGGGTGGCGCGAGGGGTAGCACACCGGGATGTTCTCCCGGATGGTCTGCGCCAGCGGCGCGCACGGGCGGCAGAGGTGCGGCACGCCATCACACGTGACGGAGGTGGCGGTGGACTGACAGTTGCCGGACGGGCTGGAGCACTGGAGCGTGGAGCTGTCGGCGCAGTTGAGCGTCACCGTGCAAGCGCTGAAGGCCTGCACGTTGCCCTCGGCGCTGGCCGCTTCGAGCGCCGGCATGGGCCCCTCAGAAGGCAGCTCCTCGACGCCGCCACAGGCGGTGGCGAGCAGGAGGGTGGACAGCACGGTCAGGGAGATGTGGATGCGCGGCATGGTGGCTCCAGTCAGGGAGGAGGTGGGTTATTTCCTGCAAAGCTGGAGTTTCTCAGATGTCGTGTGGCGCAATCCAGGGCGGGCGGCCGGTGGAATCGACGGCCGCGCTTGTCCTGCCTTCGCCGGGTGTGACATGGGGCCGAGGAGGACCCGAGGCCCCCTTCCGTGCCTCCGCTCATCGAGGCATTGAATGGACTTCTCCTCGCTTTCGCTCGCTCCGCCCCTGCTCCAGGTACTCCAGGAGCTAGACTTCCAGACGGCCACGCCCATCCAGGCGCAGAGCATCCCGGTGCTGCTCCAGGGCAAGGACCTCGTCGGCCAGGCGCAGACGGGCAGCGGCAAGACGGCGGCCTTCGCGCTGCCGCTCCTCCAGAAGGTCCAGCTGCAGCACCGCCGGGTGCAGGCGCTGGTGCTGTGCCCGACGCGGGAGCTGTGCGCCCAGGTGGCGGGAGAAATCCGCCGGCTGGGGCGGCGGCTGCCGGGGCTCCAGGTGCTGGTGCTCGCGGGAGGCCAGCCCATCCGTCCGCAGTTGGAGGCGCTGGAGAAGGGCGCGCACCTGGCGGTGGGAACGCCGGGCCGGGTGATGGATGTGCTGGACCGCGAGGCGCTGGAGACGCGGCAGCTGTCCACGGTGGTGCTGGACGAGGCCGACCGGATGCTCGACATGGGCTTCCGCGAGGACATGGAGCGCATCCTCGGGGCCATGCCCTCGCGGCGGCAGACGGTGCTCTTCTCCGCCACCTTCCCGCCGGACATCGAGGAGCTCAGCCGCGCCTTCCAGCGTCAACCCGTCCGCGTCACGGTGGAGGCCACCACCGCGGGGCCCGACATCCAGCAGGTGCGCTACGACTGCGAGCCGGAGGAGAAGCAGGCCCTGTTGCTGCGCATCCTCCGGCACTACCAGCCGGCATCCGCCATCGTCTTCTGCAACCTCAAGGCGACGGTGGTGGAGTTGAAGAAGTCGCTCTCCGCGTCGGGCGTCAGCGTGGACGGGCTCCAGGGAGATTTGGAGCAGTTCGAGCGCGACCGGGTGATGGCGAAGTTCCGCAACCAGAGCACGCGGGTGCTCATCGCCACGGACGTGGCGGGGCGCGGCATCGACGTGGAGGCGCTGGATGCCGTCATCAACTTCGACCTGCCCATGCAGGCCGAGCCCTATGTGCACCGCATCGGACGCACCGGACGGGCGGGGCGCGCGGGCCTGGCTGTCTCCATCGTCACGCCGCGGGATGGCCGCAAGGTGGACGACATCGAGCTGGCCACCGGCGTGAAGCTGGAGCGCGGGGACGTGGCGTCACTGCCCTCGGCGGACCCTCGCAACGCGGTGTCCCTGGAGTCGACGTGGGACACGCTCTACATCTCCGCCGGACGCAAGGACAAGATGAGGCCCGGCGACATCCTGGGCGCGCTCACGGGCGAGGCGGGCGGACTCAACGCGACCGACGTGGGCAAGATTGAAATCCAGGACCACGTGGCCTACGTCGCCGTCGCCCGGCGCGTGTCGCGGGTGGCCTTCCAGCGGCTGAGCGAGGGCCGCATCAAGGGCCGCCGTCACAAAATCGAGCGCGTGAAGTAGCCCTGGCGTCTACGCGGCGCCGCGCAGGGACATCTCCTCGCGGAAGGCCTGGATGACCTCTTCCTCCGAGGGCAACTCGCCACAGCGCTTCTCCATCAACTTGGAGAGGACGGCGACGTAGGCCTCGCCGAACAGCGTGGTGAGCGCGGTGGCGGTGGTGGCGGAGATGAGCGCGCCAATCGCCGTGCCCGGGCCAGGGACGAGCTTCAGCAGGCCGGAGACGATGGACTGGCCGGTGAAGGTGGCGCCCAGGCCGGTGATGCTTGCGCCCACCAGCGTGGAGAGGAAGGCCTCCGTCAGCGGGAGGCCGAAGACGCTACTCACCCCCGCCAGCATTCCGACCTGCGTGGGGACGAGCAGGGCGGCGTCGGCGAAAGGGATGGGGACGGCTCCAATGAGACCGGCGGCGGCCGCGGCGCTGGCGACGATGCCGTGCGCGCGCTTGCGCTTCTGGTTGATGCTCACGCGCTGGGCGGCGGCGAAGGCGTTGCGCTGGGCCTCGGGCACCAGCTCCATGGTGAGCTCGACGAGCTCGACCAGGCCCTTGGGCTGGAGCGTATGGCCCTCGTCGTCCGTCTCCTGGAGCGCGCGCACGCGCATGACGTTGCGGGCCATGGGCAGCAGCTTCTGCACCTCCGCGCGGAAGCCCTGGTCGCTGCGCGCCTTGGTGATGACGACCACCACCGGCATGTGCCGCGCGAGCATCTCCGCCGCCTTCACGTCGCCGTCCTCCACGCGGCGCGAGTCCTCGCTGATGCACAACCAGGCGCAGTGCAGGTGGCGCGTGGCGTCCGCGTCCTTCGCGCGCGCGGCCACCAGCTCCTCCAGCAGCTTCAGCGTCTCTTGAAAGGCGCCCAGCTCCAGGCCGCGGGTGTCGAGGATGCTGACGGGGATGTCGTCCTTCGTGTACTCGCGCGTCTCCTTCGTGACGGGGCGGCCCTGGCCGGTGTCCGCGATGCGGCCGTGGAACACGGCGTTGACCAGCGTGCTCTTGCCCACGCCGCTGCGCCCCGCGATGACGATGTTGACCCGTCCGCGCTTGCGGAAGGCCTCTTCGACCTGCTTGCGGATCTCCTCCGCCAGATGGATGTCCATGGGCTGTCGCCGCCTCCGCCGGCGCGTCCTCCCGGGCGTGCGCGCGGGAGCAGGCACCAGCGTAACGGAAAGGCCGCGCGCGGCGGTGCTCGGACCGTGAGCGGCGCGGCTCCCCCGGCGGCTGTGCGGGCGGGCATCCGAGCCCTCCACGTGGCGCCCCCTCGCACTCCAGGGGACGCGCCGGCTCCGGGGCGGAGCGGCTACTTGCGCAGCAGCGTGCCCTCGAAGAAGAACGCGAGGCAGGCGGCCAGGATGAGCCACGTCCACAGCGGCACGGACGGCTTGTCCGCGTCACCCGTGGACGCCTTCACCGTCTCCTCTCCGAAGTAGGCGGTGAGGGTGTCCTGCGGCACGCGGCCCAGGTCGCTCTCGGACGGGTCGAGCACGGCGGCGAAGGACAGGTCCGGCTGCACCTTCCCGTCCGCGCCGAGGACGGAGTACACGCCCGGCTCCAGCACCGGCCCGGCCACCAGCGAGCCGTCCGGCTGCTCCTTCACGGACACCTCGGCGCCGTCGGGCGCGCGCACCGCGGACACCTTCTGCGCGCCTTCGGGGCGCAGCGTCGCGCCCTCGCCCACGCGCACCCGCACCTCCTCGCGCTCGTCCAGCGAGCCGGTGAGGTACGCGGCGAAGCGCTGCATCAGCGGCAGGAAGGACGTGCGGATGGCGAAGTCGCTCCAGTCACGGTCCACGGTGCTGGTGAGGAGCGCCACGCGCCCCTTGCCCCTGCGCGCCACCGCCACCGCGGGCGCGCCGTCCTCGTACGTGGCCAGCACCTGGCTGGCGCCCGAGGCCCCCGGGTTGTCCGCCTCCAGCAGCATGTACTTGTAGAAGCGCGCGCCCACGAGCCCCTCCTCCGCCCGCCCGGTGAAGGGCGCGAAGAGGACGTGCTCCACGGACACCTGCGCCAGCCGCGCGCTCCGGGTGTCCGCGTCCGGGTCGTCGCGCTCGGCGCTGGTGCGCACCAGCCGCAGCGGGCGGGGCAGCACCGCGCCCAGGCGCTGGTTGTACGCGTCCGGGTTCACCCGGTCGCCCATGCTGATGAAGAGGCCGCCGCCCTTCTCCACGAAGGCCGCCAGCTTCTCGGCCTCGTCGGCCCCCGGCGCGGGCACGTTGAGCAGCAGCACCAAATCGTAGGCGGAGAAGTCCTCGCGCAGGCCCACCTCCGCGTCGCGCGTGGACACCTCCACCGGCGAGCCCGGCGCGGTGAGGGCCGCGTCCACGAAGAAGGCCTCGTCCCGGTACCGCGTCGCGTGGGGTGAGCCATTCACCACCAGCGCCTTCAGCGCCCGGGGCACCGGCAGCACGAACGAGCGCCGGTCATCCTCCACCAGCGCGTCGGGCGCCAGCGCCACCTGCCCCAGCACCGTGCCGCCCTGCGGGAAGCGCACGGTGAGCGTCTTCTGCGTCGTGCCACCCGGGGGGATGTCCACGAAGCCCTTGGCCAGCGTGGACTCGCCCACGCGCACCACGGCCTCCAGGTCCTTCACCGGCTCGGCGCCGAAGTTGCGCACCGTGAAGGTGAACTGGAACGTGCGCGGCCCCGCCTGCAGCGCGGGCTCCACCTTGAGGTCGACGATGGCGCGGTTGCCCAGCACCTCGTGGCCCTCGGCCGCGTCGCGCAGCACCACCTCCGGCTTCACCGGCGCGCCCGTGGGGCCCTTCACCGTGGGCGGCGGGGCCTCCAGCCGGAAGGCCGCGGCCGTCATGTCGGAGACCAGCACCAGCCGCTTGGCCGGCATGGGGCTCTCCTCCAGGGCGCGCGCCGCCATGTCGAGGCAGCGCGACAGGTCCGCGGCGCCGTAGGTGGCCCTGGCCTCGTCCACCAGCGAGCGCAGGCGGCCCCGGTCGAAGCCGGGCGGCGGGGGCGCGGCGGGCGCCTGCGTGCACACCAGCAGCGTGGCGGGCTCCTCCGGCAGCAGGTCCTTCAGCGCGTCGCGCGCTTCGTCCCGGGCGCGCTCGAAGTTGGACGTGCCGTCGGACCAGCGCATGGACAGCGACGCGTCCAGGATGATGGCCGTGGCCGCGGGGCCCTTCACCGCCTGCGCCGCGGCGGCGTCGCGCGTCAGCTCGGGCCGGGCCAGGGCAATGGGGATGGCCAGCAGGATGAGCGTGCGCAGCGCGTACAGCAGCAGGCGCTTGAGCTTGAGGCGGCTGGCGGTGCGCTTCTGGCTGCGCAGCACGAAGGCCAGCGGCCCGAAGGCGTGCGGCCGGGGGCGGCGACGGTCGAACAGGTGCACCAGCAGGGGGATGAGGGCGCCCAGCGCGCCCAGCAGCATCCACGGATTGCCGAACGTCACCGGCGCCTCCCGCGCCGCGCCAGGTACCGCAGCAGCACGTCATCGAGCTTGTCGTCGGTGCGCACCAGCTCGTAGTCCACGTCCGCCTCGGCGCAGGCGGCCTTCACGCTCGCCAGGAAGGCGCCGAACTCCTCCAGGTAGCTCTCCTTGATTTCGCGCGGGTTCACCTCGATGCGGCCTTCGCCTTCCATGTCGAGGAAGAGCGTGGGGTCGTCGAAGGGGAACGTCAGCTCCGCCGGATCCACCAGATGGAACACGGACACGTCGTTCTTGCGCTGCCGCAGCGCGAGGATGCGGCGCAAGGCGTCCTGGTTCTCATCCAGCAGGTCCGACAGCACGACGACGCTGGAGCGCCGGGGCAGCACCTCCGCCAGATGGTCCGCCGCGCTGCCCAGGTCCGTGCCGCCGTTGGGCGCGGTGTGCTCCAGTGTGTCCAGCAGCACGTTGAGGTGCCCGGCCGACGCGCGCGGCGGCACGTCCTTCCACTTGCCGCCCGCCATCAGCGCGAGGCCGGCCGCGTCCTGCTGGCGCACCAGCAGGTAGCACAGCGCGCCGGCCAGCGTGGTGGCCACGTCCAGCTTGCTCAGCGCGCCGCTGCGGTAGCCCATGGAGGCGGACGCATCCACCACCATGACGGCGCGCAGGTTCGTCTCGTGCTCGAAGCGCTTGACGTAGTACTTGTCGAACTTGCCGTAGGCCTTCCAGTCCAGGTGGCGGAGCTCGTCGCCCGGGGCGTACTCCTTGTGCTCCGCGAACTCCACGCTCTGCCCCTGGTGGGGGCTCTTGTGGAGGCCGGACAGCACGCCCTCCATCACCGCGCGGGCGCGCAGCTTCACTCCCTGGAGGCGGGCCAGTGTCTGGGCGTCGAGCAGCATGGCGCGGCCCTGGGCCTAGCCCTTCACCACCGTGAGGAGCTGGTCGATGAGCTTCACCGAGGTGATGCCCTCGCTCTCCGCGGTGAAGTTGGGCAGCACGCGGTGGCGGAGCACGGGGCGCGCCAGGGCACGCACGTCCTCGACGGTGGCCACGAAGCGGCCGTGGAGGATGGCGCGCGCCTTCGCGGCCACCACCAGATACTGGCTGGCGCGCGGGCCGGCGCCCCAGGAGGCGTTCTTCGCGATGAAGTCCGGCGCGCCCGGCTCCTTGGGCCGCGTGTGACGGACGAGGTCCACGGCGTAGCGCACCACATGGTCCGGCACGGGCACCCGGCGCACCAGCTCCTGGAGCGCGAGGATGCGCTCGGGCGATAGAATCTTCTCCAGCTTCGGCTGCGGGCCGCCGGTGGTGCTCTTGACGATCTGCACCTCCTCCTCGGCGGTGGGGTAGCCCACGTCCACCAGGAACATGAAGCGGTCGAGCTGGGCCTCGGGCAGCGGGTAGGTGCCCTCCTGCTCGATGGGGTTCTGCGTGGCGAAGACGAGGAAGGGCAGCTCCAGCGGGTACGTGCGGCCACCGGCGGTGACGCGGTACTCCTGCATGGCCTGGAGCAGCGCGGCCTGCGTCTTGGGCGGGGTGCGGTTCACCTCGTCCGCGAGGATGATGTTCGCGAACAGCGGCCCCTGGAGGAAGCGGAAGGTGCGCCGGCCCGTGGTGCGGTCCTCTTCGAGGATGTCCGTGCCGGTGATGTCCGACGGCATCAGGTCCGGCGTGAACTGGATGCGGTTGAACGACAGGTTGAGGACGTCCGCCAGCGTGGAGATGAGCAGCGTCTTGGCCAGACCCGGCACGCCCACGAAGAGGCAGTGGCCACGGCTGAACAGGGAGATGAGCAGGTGCTCCACGACCTCGCGCTGGCCAACGACGCGCTTTTCAATCTGGGCGACGATTTCGTTGCGGGCCTGGGCGAGCTCCTCGACGGCACGGAGGTCGTCGCTGGAGGCGTCGGGCACGGGCTGAGAGGCGGGGGCTGCGCTTTCCATGGCAGGGTTCTCTTAGTTCGTGGGCGGCGCTGGGACCAACGGATTCCGCCACCCGGGCGCCAGGGCGTGCGCTGCCAACCGTTCGTGGGGCGGCCTATTCCGCTGCCATACACCCCGGCACGCTGGGGTACATGGACGCGCTGAGCGCCTGCACGCCCCCCAATCATGTGACAGTGGCCCTGGGCCCGGGGGGAATGCCGGGGGCTGGACACGCTGCTTAGGTTCCCAAGGCCTCGCTTCCGGCGGACGGGAGCGGGCTCCTTGGAGAACAGCATGGGGTCATTTCGGCGTGGTGGACGTGGCAGCCGCTGGGCGGGGCTTCTTCCAGCCGTCCTGCTGGGGGTGGCGGGCGGGTGTGGCGGCGTCAGCGGGGAGGAGGGGGGCGCTGCCGGCAGGGGCGGCGATGAGGCCGCGCCGAGCGCCCCCGCGGAGCCCGCGCCTCCGCGGGACACCACGGGGGGCCCCAAGCGCCCCGCGCCTACCGAGGTGGACCCTCCCTGGAGCCAGCTGGTGGGTGGGCCGCAGGACGACCTCGGCACGGGCGTGGCCTCGGCCCCTTCTGGGGACGTGGCGGTGGTGGTGTCCAGCACGCCGCGCCAGGATGGTGACCGCGAGCCGGTAGAGGGCGAGAAGCTGGCGCTGACGCTGGCGCGCTACTCGGCGGATGGGACGCCCCGCTGGTCGCGTGAGTGGGTGCGCAACCGCTTCTCCGATACGCGCGTGGCGGCGAGTGATGGAGCGACGTTCCTGTCGGGTAACGCGTTCCTCTATTCGGCGGACTTCGGGCTCGGTGAGGCGCAGGACGGCTTCCTGGTGAAGTTCGACGAGGCGGGGGCCCCCGTGTGGCAGCACCGCGTGGGGCAGAAGGTCTACGCCATCGCCGCGGACGCGCGGGGCGGTGTGCTGGCCGCGGGGGAGGAGTGGGAGGGCGAGACGGTCGAGGACCCCGTGCTCACGCGCTACGCCGCGGACGGCTCCGTGCAATGGACGCGGCGCTTCCGGGGCGCGCACCTGGACACCGCGCTGCACGCGGCGGCGCTGGCGTCGTCGGGGCGGGCGGTGCTCGCGGGGCAGCTCGTGGACAGGCTGGAGGTGGATGGCCAGACGTTCGGCACGCCCGGGGGACGCGGCTTCGTGGTGCTCGCGTTCGACGCGTCCGGACGCCTGCTGTGGGGCCGGGAGGCGCCCGGCGCGAAGGGGCGCATCACCTCGGTGGCGGTGGCCGCGGATGGCACCGTCGTGGCGGCGGGTGACTTCATTGGCGCGCTGGTGTGGGGGGAGGCGGCGCTCGGCTCGCCGGGGACCTTCGTGCTGACCGCGGCAGCGGACGGGAGCCCGGGCTGGGTGCGGCAGCCCGCATGCGGCCCCGTGACGGAGCTGGGCGCGTCCGTCGCCGTGGAGGACTCGGGCGCGGTGGCGGTGGCGTGTGACAGCGCGCTGACGCGCTATGACAGCTCGGGGACGTGGTTGGGCGAGCAGGCGCTCGTGGCCGAGCCCTGCGCCAGCGGGGTGTGCTCGCTGACCATGGCGGGGGTGGCCGCGGTCGACGGGCGTGGGCTCGCCGTCACGGGCTGGCAGCGTGATGGCGCGGGCGACACCTGGAACCAGGATGCCTTCCTCCGGCTCGTGGTGCCGTAGCCGCGGAGGCCGCTACAGTGCGCGGCCATGTCCGCCGCTACCGCAGAGGTCCTTCTCGAGGTGGAGGGTGCCGTCGCCACCCTCACCCTCAACGACACCGCCCGCCGCAACGTGATGACGCCCGAGCTGGGAGACGCGCTCCGGGCGCGTGTCGAGGCGCTGAAGGGGCGTGGAGACGTCCGCGCCGTCGTGCTCACCGGAGCGGGAGGCGCCTTCTCCGCTGGCGGGGACCTGAAGATGCTGGAGCGGCTGCGCCAGGCCTCCTTCGAGGAGTCGCGCACCTTCATGCTGGACTTCTATGCGCGCTATCTCAGCGTGCTGGACCTGCCCGTCCCCGTCATCGCGGCGGTGGACGGCCCGGCGATTGGCGCGGGCCTGTGCGTGGCGCTGGCGTGTGACCTGTGCCTCGTGGCCGAGGACTCGAAGCTGGCGCTCAACTTCGTCCAACTGGGGCTGCATCCGGGCATGGGCGCCACGTATCTGGCGCCGCGCCGGGCGGGGGCGCAGGCCGCCGCCGAGCTGCTGCTCACCGGTCGCCGCTTCGATGGCCGGGAGGCGGTGAGGCTGGGGCTGGCGCTGGAGGCGGCGCCCGCGGGGCAGGTGCTCGCGCGGGCCCGGGAGCTGGCGGGGCGGATCGCCGCGAACGCGCCGCTCGCCGTGCGCGCGCTGAAGCAGCGGCTGGGCATGGACGGCGCGGAGCTCCAGCGGGCGCTGGAGGAAGAGGCGCGCTTCCAGGCGGAGAGCTACGGCAGCCAGGACCTGGGAGAGGGCCTGGCCGCGGCCGCCGCGCGCCGGGCGCCCGTGTTCGAGGGGCGCTGAGCCGGCGGGGCGAGGCGCGCGTCAGTACACGTTGTACTTGCGGCGCAGCGCCTCGTGCTCCTCCGCGTTGCGCGACGGGCGGAGGATGCGCTGCGCGTCGTGCAGGTAGTACCAGTACTCGCTCGGCTTGGGCGACATCGCGGCCTGGAGCGACGCCACGGTGGGCGCGCCGATGGGGCCGGGCGGCAGGCCCTTCTTGTGCCGGGTGTTGTACGCGTCCTGCGGGTCCCTCAGGCGCTTGAGGAAGGCGACGCGGTCGTTCCACTGCGCCAGCTCGTAGCGCGACGTGGCGTCCACGCCGAGCGGGTAGCCCTTGTCCACGCGCTTCCACAGGATGCCCGCGACCAGGGGGCGCTGGTCGGGGAGCGGCTCCTCGCGCTCCAGCATGGAGGCCATCACCACCACCTCGTGCAGGGTGCGCCCGCTCTTCGAAATCGCCTCGCGGTTGGGGGCGTAGAAGCGCTGCGCGAACGCGTCGAGCTGGCGCTGGATGAGCGACTTCACGTCGAACTTGCCCGGAATCACGCCGTAGGTCTCCGGGTAGAGGTAGCCCTCCAGCGTGCCCGTGGAGGGCAGGGGGAAGGGCGCGGTGAAGTCCTGGGGCCTGCTGGCCGCGGCGATGTACGCGCCCGCCTGGATGTGGCCCGCCGCCGCGAGCGCCGCGTCCGTGTCGCGCAGGCGCCAGCCCTCGACGACGACGAAGGGCACGTCCTCGGGAATCGGGTTGTCCTCCAACTCGGTGGCCAGCTCGGCCAGCGTCATGGAGGGGCTGACCTCGTGGCGGCCCGCCTTGGGCGCGAAGCTGCCGCGCCGGTACAGGTGCCAGCGCCACACGCGGGCATCGCGGATGAGGCCCTGCGATTCGAGCAACGTCCCCAGGCCGCGCCCGGAGGTGCCCTTGGGGACGGTGAACTCCACCATGTCCGCGCCGGGGGGCGCCATGGCCGTGCGCGCCTGTTGCTCAATCCAGAAGAAGGCGCCCGCGCCGGCCGCCACCAGCAGCACGAAGGCTGCACCCAGGACCCAGAGAATCCGCTTCATTCGCGGCGCACGCTATCACCGGATCCGGGCCGTGCCTGGGTTCCGGCGCGTGGATGTCGCCTCGTGTGCGCCAGGCCGGCCACCACTCAGGCGGCTGGCGCCGCGTCTGTTATCTCCGCGCGTCCAGGTAGGTGCGCGACACGGTCGCGAACAGGTGCGGCCCATCCAACGCCGCACCCAGGCTCACCACGGCATGAGGTTGCTGACGCCACCCAGACATGGAGCCCGACCCGCCCGAGGCTCGCGGCGAGACCTCCCACTGTGGAAATCAGGCCGTGCCGCTCGTTGACGAGCCAGCCCACGCGGCAGGGGCTGCGACTGCGAGAGGGCGGCGCTCATGAGGGCTCCCGTGGAACGCCGGGGAGGAGGTGGGAAGGTGCAGGTAGTCAGTCTGTCTACCCTGCGTTGGCCATGTACCGGGAAGGGAGATAAGGGGCCAAAACCTACTTGAGCGGCGGGGCGCGTACCGCGATTGTCTTCGCCATGGATCAAGGCAGGCGCACCACGGACAGGAAAGCAGTCGGCCTGCTGGTGAAGCTGAAGCACGAGAGCGTGGGGCACTTCGCGGAGGAGTTCGCCACCAACCTGAGCCCGGGTGGGATGTTCATCCGCTCGCGCACTCCCCAGCCGGTGGGGACCCCCGTCAAGTTCGAGGTGCAGATCGCCGGAGGCGTGCGTGTCCTTCGCGGCTCCGCGACGGTTCGCTGGGTTCGCGAAGTGGGGGACCCCGCCGGGCCTCCAGGCATGGGCCTCCAGTTCGAGGAGCTGGACACGGCGAGCCGCGCGCTCGTCGAGATGATGGTGCAGCGCAAGTCCGCGGCGCCCGCCGGCCAGCCGCTGCCCTCGATTGCGCCGTCCATCGCGCCCTCCGTGGCCCCCGCGATTGCGCCGTCCGTGGCGCCGATGCAGGCGCGCCCCGCGGCGGCTCCGCCGGTCCAGGCCCGTCCCGCGCCCGCGGCGCCAGCGCGTCCGCCCGCCCCGGCTGCGCCCGCGCGGCCTGCGGCTGCCGACGCGGGCGGCATGGCGCTCGACTCGCTGTTCGATGACCTGGAGCCGGAGGGCCTGGCGCCCACGCCCAGCCTGGACGAACCGTTCGACTTTTCTCCGCCAGTGGCGGCGGAGCCGAAGACGCCGCCGCCCAGCCAGGTCCCGGTGTCGTACTCGCTGCCTCCTCCCGTGGCCGCGGATGACGTGGACATCCCGCTCGACGAGCTCATCGCGAGCACGCCGCCTCCGCCCGCGGTGTCGATCGATGTCGACGAGCCGCTGCCCGGCTTCGAGTTCGAAATCGAGAGCCCGTCCGGTGAGGTCCCCGTGGCCATGGGCCAGCCGATGGACGAGGCGCCCATCGAGGTGGGCATCTCGCTGGAGGTCGAGCCGGAGTCCTCCGCGTCGTCCGGAGGCGGGGCCCTGGAGTTCGAGCTGGACCTGGGCGACGCGGTGACGGAGCCGCCCCGTGCGCCACCGCCTCCACCTTCGGCGGGCAGGGCGTTCGAGTTCGACCTGGACCTGGGCGACGCCGAGACGGCGGCGCCCATGGCACCACCTCCGCCGCCTGTTCCCGCCGCGCCCATCTCGGGGGGAGGCGCGTTCGAGTTCGACCTGGCCTTGAGCGACGCGGAGGTGGCGGCGCCCGCGCCCCAACCTCCGCCGCGGATGCGTGCCCCGGCGTCGCCGCCGCCCGCACCAGCCGCGTCCCGCTCCGGAGGCGGCAGCATCGAGTTCGACCTCGACCTGTCCGATGACGTCAGCCCCGCGCCCCCGCCCGTGGCCGCTCCGCCGCGAACCCCACCGCCACCTCCGCCCGCCGCTGGTGGCGCGTTCGAGTTCGACCTCGACCTGAGCGAGGACGTGGCCGAGGTCCCCGCTGCCGCACCTCCGCCCCCGCCCGCGCCCTTGCAGCCGCCCGCGGCGGTCCGTCCGCCGCCACCACCGCCCGTGCAGCCGCCCGCAGCGGTCCGTCCGCCGCCTCCGCCGCCCGTGGCTCCGCCTCCGCCACAGGGGCTTCCCCAGGTGCGCCGCGAGGCCCCCCGCGCGCCCGAGCCGACGGCCACGCCCACGGTGCTGATGCCCGCCGAAGCGAAGGCGCCCATGCAGGCGCCCGCGCTGGACGAGCACGGCTTGCCAAAGACGGTGTTCCTGCCGCCGCCAGGGCCGCTCAGCGGGACGGGGCCCGTCATCGGTATCGACCTGGGCACCACCAACTCGTGCGTGGCGCTGCTCTCCAACGGCCGGCCCATCGTGCTGCGCTCGCGGGAGGGCTACAACACCATCCCCTCGGTCATCTCGCTCAACACGCAGAACAAGCTGCTCGTCAGCCACCGCGCGAAGAACCAGCTGGTGCTGCGCCCCCAGCACACCATCAACGGCGCGAAGCGGCTCGTCGGCCGTCCGTACAACAGCGCCGTGGTGAACCAGATTCGCGAGCGCTTCCACTACGCCATCGTTCCCGACTCCGCGGGCCGCGCCGCCGTGCGCCTGGCGGACACGGTGCTGTCGCTGGAAGAGGTGCAGGCCATCATCCTCCGCGAGTGCAAGGAGATGGCGGAGGCGCACCTCAATCAGAAGGTGGAGCGCGCGGTGGTGACGGTGCCCGCGTACTACTCGGAGCCGCAGCGTGAGGCCGTGCGCAAGTCCGGCATCCTCGCGGGGCTCAAGGTGGAGCGCATCCTCAACGAGCCCACCTCCGCGGCGCTCGCCTACGGCCTCAACCGCGAGCTGAACAAGAAGGTCCTCGTCTACGACCTGGGCGGCGGCACCTTCGACGCCACCATTCTGCGAATCGAGAAGAACGTCTTCGAGGTGCTCGGCACCGGCGGCGACGTCTTCCTGGGCGGCATCGACTTCGACAACCTCGTCGTCGACTACCTGCTGGCGCGCTTCCAGGAGAAGGAGGGCATCGCCTTCACGGGGGACGGCATCGCCCTGTCGCGTGTGAGCGACGGGGCCGAGCGCGCGAAGATGGCGCTGTCCGAGCGCAGCACCTTCGAGGTCCACATCCCGATGTTGATGATGGACGACGCAGGCAAACCTCGCGACCTACGCGTCGTCCTCAGCAGGCAGGAGCTGGAGAAAATCTGCGAGCCGCTGCTCAGCCGCACCCTCGACGTGGTGCGCGACGTGCTCCTGGACGCGAAGCTGAGGGCCTCCGAGGTGGACGACATCATCCTCGTGGGCGGCATGAGCCGCATGCCGATGGTGCGCGACAAGCTCAAGTCGCTCTTCGGCAAGGCCGCGCAGGCCAGCGTCAACGCGGACGAGGCGGTGGCCCTGGGCGCCGCGCTCTACTCCGGCTCGGTGGACAAGGTGAGCAGCGTGGTGCTCATCGACGTGCTGCCGATGACGGTGGGCGTGGCCATGCCCGGCGGCGCCTTCAAGCGCGTCATCGAGCGCAACAGCCCGCTGCCCGCGCAGCGCTCCTTCGCCATCAACACGACGAAGGAGAACGAGGAGTTCCTGGAGCTGTCCATCTTCCAGGGCGAGGACAGCCACATCTCCGCCAACGAGTACCTGGGCACCGTGCGCATCGAGGGGCTGCCCAGGGGACCCAAGGGCTCCGTGCGCGTCGCGGTGACGCTGAAGCTGGACTCCGAATGCGTGCTGCACGTGGAGGCGCGCGAGTACTCCACGCGCAGGGAGGTAAAGGCCACGCTGGCCACGCGCTACTCGCCGGAGGAGCTCCAGAAGCAGCTCCAGGTCAGCAAGGAGTCCGTGAAGGCCGCCGAGGAGCGCCGCGGCGCCGACCTCAAGGAGCGCGCGGGCGGCTTCTGGGGCTTCCTCAAGAAGGCGCTGGGCCGGAAGTAGCGTGCCACCATGACGACCACCGCGCCCCGCTACATGACGCGCTTCCAGTGCCTCGCGCAGGACTGCGAGGACACGTGCTGCGCGGGGCTCGTCGTCCCGGTCAGCGAGGCGCGCTTGCGGCGGCTGCGGGAGGCGGTGGCGGGAGGTCCGGACGCGGAGCGGGTGGAGTCCTCCATCCGGCCCGAGCCCGGCGCTGCGCCTGAAGACGATGCCGTCATCGCGAAGCGCGACGACGGCCACTGCGTGTTCCTGGATGCGCGGAAGACGTGCTCCCTGCACCGCGCCTATGGCGAAGCCGCGCTCCCGGACGCGTGCGCCACCTTCCCTCGCGTCGCCACGCGCTGGGCGCAGGGGCTGGAGGTGGCCGGCTCGCTCGCGTGTCCGGAAGTCGCCCGGCTGTGCCTGCTGGCGGAGGACGGCGTGGAGCCGGTGCCCGTGTCGGAGTCGCTCGCCATCCGTCCGGAGCTGGCGCGGCCCCTGGACACGGACGCCGGGGACGCGTGGACGCGGCATGCGAGTGCCGTGCGCGCCACTGCGCTGGCGCTGCTCCAGCGCCGCGAGCTTCCCTTCGCCGCGCGGCTGTTCGCGCTGGGGCAGTTGGGGCTCCGGCTGGACGGCTTCTACTTCCAGGGCACGGAGGTGTTTCGCGAGGAATCGCGTGAGGGCGCGGAGGCGCTGCTGAAGGAAGTGCTGCACGCCTTCTCCGAGCCGGAGACGTTGGCGGCGCTGCACGGGGGCTTCATGGCGTTGGACCTGCCTGGAGGCCCGTGGGCAGGCATCTGCGCCACCGTGCTGCGGGCCCGCAGGGGCGCCGTTCGGAGCGAGCGCTTCCTGACGCTGGTGGACCTGGTGCTGGCGTCCTACGGCGGCGCGGACCTGGTGCCCGACAATGCCTGGCGGCTTCACTCGGAGCGCCGCGCGCGGCTGTCACCCGGGCTGGCCGCCAGGGTGGAGCAGTACTTCCGCCACCACGCGGTGAATCACTGGTTGCGCCATCCCTTCACGGACGCGCCCCGGGTGCTGGACTACGTGTTCCGCATGGTGCTGCGCGAGGCGGTCCTCTGCTGGACGCTCTTCGGCCACCCCTCGGTGGTGGCGCTCTGCGCGGCAGGGGGCACGGACACCGCGGAGGCACGCGCGCGGCTGGACGCCGCCGCGGTGGAGTGCTTCCAGCTCATCGCCAAGCACGTCGAGCAGGCGCCCCAGCTCCACTCCCTCGCCGAGGGGTTGGCGGGGAGTGGGGGCGGAGAGACGCTCGGCCGGATGCTCGTGCTGCTCAAGGGGCTCTGAATCCCCTCAGGGGCGCGCGCGGGGCGTTGCGCCCAGGCGCCGCATCGCCTCCTGGAACACGGGGTACTCCTGCGCGCCCTGGAGGCCGAAGCGGTCGCCGAGGACGAAGGTTGGCACCGCGCTGACGCCGAGGGTGCGCGCCTCCTGGATGGAGTCCTCCACCCGCTTGGTATAGCGGCCCTCCTCCACGGCGCGCTGCAGGGCGTCCGGGTCCAGGCCCGCCTCCTGGGCGGCGCCCCGGAGCGTGTCCCACTGCCAGAGGTCCTGGCCCTCGCTCCAGTAGCGGCGCAGTACGGCGGCGTGGAAGGGCTCCAGGCGGCCCTGCTCGCGGGCGTACTCCGTCGCCTCGTGGGCGCGGCGCGTGGAGGGCGTGATGTCCCGCATCACCAGGGTGAGCCCGGCTGCCTGGGCCCGGAGCTTCAGCGGGTTGTTCGGGTCCTTCATCTTCTCGCGCACGGCGTCGGGGAGGGGCAGGCCCTCGGGAGGGGTCTCCGGGCGCAGGTAGAAGGGACGCCAGTCCACCTGGACGTCGTAATCCTGCTTCAGCTTCTGGACCTCGGCGTAGCCCACGTAGCACCAGGGGCAGACGTAATCGGACCAGACGCGGACGGTGATGGGCTCGCTCATGGGGCGGTGTCTAACCGCGTTGGGGCGTCCCGTCATGACGGAGTGCGCCGGGGATGCGTGCTCGTGGCACCCCGGGTACGCGAGGGTGGACAGGGCGGGCCGCAGCAGGCAGCGTCCACCTCCGACAACCGTGCCCGTGACGCACCCCTCGGGTGGGGTGACCGCGGGGCGACTGAACCAGGAGATTGCCTTGCCGCTGTCGCTTCTCGCGGCCCTGGCCCTGGGCGCTACCCCGGCGCCGGCCCGGCCCCAGCCATTCACCCACCACGACATGATTTCGATGCGTCGGCTGAGCAGCCCACGCGTCTCTCCAGACGGGACGCAGGTCGCCTACGTCCTGCGCACCACCGACATGGCGGCCAACCGCGGGCGCACGGACCTGTGGCTCGTCGGCGTCGACGGAGCCGACGCGCCGCGCCAGCTCACCACGCATCCGGACGCGGACACCGAGCCCACCTGGGCGCCGGATGGCAAGAGCCTCTTCTTCCTGTCCTCGCGCGGTGGCTCGTCGCAGGTGTGGCGCCTGCCCGTGAGCGGCGGCGAGGCCGTGCAGGTGACGAAGCTGCCCCTGGACGTGGGCGCCTTCCGCCTGTCGCCGGACGGCACGCGGCTGGCCGTGGCGCTGGACGTCTTCCCGGACTGCGCCACGCTGGAGTGCAACACGCAGCGCGAGGAGGAGCGCTCCAAGCGCAAGGCCACCGGCCGTACGTATGACAAGCTCTTCGTCCGGCACTGGGACACGTGGAAGGACGGGCGGCGCTCGCACGTCTTCGTCGTCCCCGTGGCCGGCGGTGCGCCCGTGGACGTGATGAAGGGCATGGACGCGGACAGCCCCTCCAAGCCCTTCGGCGGCGCGGAGGAGTTCACCTTCACGCCGGATGGCAAGAGCGTCGTCTTCGCCGCGCGCGACGTGGGCCGCACCGAGGCCTGGTCCACCGACCTGGACCTCTTCGTCGCGCCCATCGACGGCAAGGCGAAGCCGCGCAAGCTGACGGAGAAGAACCGCGCCACCGACACCAGCCCCGTCTTCAGCCCGGACGGCAAGACGCTGGCCTACCTGGCCATGTCCCGCCCCGGCTTCGAGGCGGACCGCTACCGCGTCATCCTGCGCACGTGGCCGGGAGGCCAGGAGCGCGTGCTCACCGAGAGCTGGGACCGCTCCGTCGGCAGCCTCGCGTGGAGCCCGGATGGCAAGACGCTCTACGCGAGCGCCGGGCACGTCGGCCAGCAGCCCGTCTTCGCGCTGGACGTGGCCACGGGCAAGCCTACCCAGCTCACCCAGGAAGGCACGGCGGACGCGCCGCAGCCCGCGGCGGGTGGCCGCATCGTCTACGTGTACGACGACCTGGACTCCCCCGTGGACCTGCACGTCATGAACGCGGATGGCACGGGCTCGCGTCAGCTCACCCAGGTGAACCAGGAGGCGCTGGCCCGCATCGCCTTCGGTAAGTTCGAGCAGTTCTCGTTCCCTGGCTGGAACAACGAGACGGTCCACGCCTACGTCGTGAAGCCGGTGAACTTCGACCCGAAGAAGAAGTACCCGCTGGCCTTCCTCATCCATGGCGGCCCGCAGGGCTCGTTCGGCAATCACTTCCATTACCGATGGAACCCGCAGGTGTACGCGGGGCGTGGCTACGTGGCCGTCATGGTCGACTTCCACGGCTCCACTGGCTACGGGCAGGCGTTCACGGACTCCATCTCCGACGACTGGGGTGGCAAGCCGTTCGAGGACCTCCAGAAGGGCGTGGCCGCGGCGCTCCAGCGCTACAGCTTCATCGACAAGGACAAGATGTGCGCGCTGGGTGCCAGCTACGGCGGGTACATGATCAACTGGATTGCGGGCAACTGGCCGGACGGCTTCAAGTGCCTGGTGAACCACGACGGCATCCTCGACGAGCGCATGGGCTACTTCGACACCGAGGAGCTGTGGTTCCCGGAGTGGGAGCACAAGGGCACGCCGTGGGAGAACCCGGAGGGTTACCGCAAGCACAACCCGGTGGAGCACATCGCGAAGTGGAAGACGCCGATGATGGTCATCCACGGCGGGCAGGACTTCCGCGTGGTGGAGACGCAGGGCCTGGGCACCTTCACGGCGCTCCAGCGCAAGGGCATTCCCTCCAAGCTGCTCTACTTCCCGGAGGAGAACCACTGGGTGCTGCGCCCGGCGAACAGCGTGCAGTGGCACGACGAGGTCCTGGGCTGGCTGGACCAGTGGACGCGCAAGTAGCCGCTGCGTGACGCCGTCGTCCCCGGGGCCCGCGTCGGAAGATGCGGGCCCCGTTGTCTTTCGGCTCAGGGAACGCCGTTGCAGGCGGCGATGCAGGCCGTGCGAATCTGCGAACAGGTCCGGCTGTCCAGGCAGTCCGCGCACCGGGCGAGCTGCTCCCTGCGCCGGTTCGTATCCCGCGCCTCGGCCCAATCGCTGAGCTCGTTCATGCAGGTCGAGACGTGGAGCGTGTCCGAGAAGCACTCCTTCCGCTTCTCGCAGATGGTGTCCGTGTTGTTGAAGCAGCCGGTGAGCAATGTGCTCAGGGTGACGATGAATGCGAGGGGCAGCGTTCGAGCCATCATGCGAGCCATCATGCCCGTGCCAGCGGCGGCCTTCATCCGTGGCAAGCACGCGTGAGCGTGGACGCGCCGTGGGTCAGGGCGTCGGCTTCGGGGGCGTCGGGGCCGACGGCCCGGAGCCCCCCACGCCGGTGTCGCCGCCCAGCTGGCCCAGCATGTTCCACGCCTGATGCCGGTGGGCGGGCACCTGCTTTTCGAGGTCCCGCAGCAGGGCGGCCAGCTCGGGGGTGGCCTTGGGCATCGCCTTCTGGGCGGTGCGCACCATGCCCAGGACGGCGTCATGGCCCGTCACCTGCGAGGACAGGTAGGCGGAGTCGAAGGGCGCGCCCCGGATGGCCTGGAGCTGCTCCAGGGTCGCCTTGGCCGCGGCCTGCGTGGCCTCCTCGGCGTTGTTCAAGGGCTTCGGGGTGTCCGCCAGCTTCAGGCCCTTGCTGCGGGCGTAGGACGTGACCTTCTGGTCCAGGGCGGTGTGGGCCTTCATCATGATGGTGCCGAAGGCCTTCACGTCCGGGTTCTGCGAGTGCTGCTGGGCGAGCTGACCCGCCTTGATTTCCTGCTGGTTCGCGTGGTGCAGCCGGTCGAGCAGCGCCTTCTCGTCCGTGGGCGCGGTGTAGCCGCGATACGTCGCCAGGCCCTTCTGCACGGACACGGTGTCCTGCGAGGACTGCGGGCTGCTGGGGACGCTGGGCTGCGCGAACGGGGCGCCCTGGGTGAACAGCGAGGCGACGAGGACGAGCCCCGGGAGGGGATGCTTCATGGCGTCATGCTCCTTGTGTGTGGGGAAAATGCGGGCGCGCACGTTGGAGCGGCTGCAATGCGAAATGCACGGCGAGAGGAGGCGTGTCCGTGCGCCACTTCACGACAGGAGAGGGCAGGGTGAGGCGGTCGACGGTGGCGTTGCCCACGTGGCCGACCTGCTGCGTTCAGTGCCTCACCGGACGTGGCGCGTGGGGTGCGGGCGGCCCAGGACGCGGCGGGGAAGGAAGAACCGGCGCGGTGCGGGAAGGGGCAGCGGAGTCCACGCGGGGCTGCCAGGGCCACCGTCCCTCCAACTCCACGGTGAGGGTGAAGCTGAGGAAGGTCCGGATGAGGACGATGAGCCCCAGCACCAGCACGCCGTCCAGCGTGGGGCGCTGACTGACGGTGCGGATGATGTCGGCGGCGACGAGGAACTCCAGTCCGAGCAGGATGGCGCGGCCCAGGTTGAGGCGGAAGCGGCGGTAAGCCTCACCCGGGGGAAGCCGCTGCCGCGCCGCGAGCACGACAAGGGCGAAGATGGCTCCCACCACCATGGTGCCCACGCCCGCCCACTCCATGAATTGGGCGGCGAGCGAGATGAGGGAATGGACCTCCATCGAGCCTCCCGTGTGGGAAGCTGGTCACGGGACGGCAAGGCGCCACGGAGCAGCCCATGGAGCGATTGCCTGCATGGCCCCAGATGAATCGCTCCAGGAGCGAGCCGCCGGTGCCTACCTGCTCCTGGGACGCCAAGGGCAACGTGGGCCAGTCCTGGCACTGCCTCGCCTGCTGGGACGCGGTTACCGCTGACCTCTGGCGTGTGCCACGAACGATGCGGAGGCGTGCGCCTTCACTTCCCCGCTTCCGGAGCGGGCGGGGCCGCCTCCTGTGGCGCCGCCGTGTCCGGCGTGCCGGCGACGTTCATCTCCGACAGCGCGCCCTCATCCCGCAGGAACTGCTGCGCCACCCGGTCCACCTCTTCGACCTTGAGGCCCGTGAGCAGCGCGCTCGCCTGACGGGTGCGTCCGGCGAGGTCCGCCTCGCCCAGGGAGCCGTGGATGCGCGTCAACGCCAGGTGGATTTCCGGGTCGAACGGGTCCGACGCCAGCGCCTCCAGGTAGGCCGTCTTCGCCTTCGGGTAGTCCTTCCGGTACAGCAGGATGCGGCCCAGGTGGACGTTCGTCGACGGTGAGCCGGGGTGGACGCGCAGGCTGCCGCGCAGCACGCTCTCCGCCTCGTCCAGCCGCCGCAGCTCCAGCAGGGCCAGCGCGTACTTGTTGGACACCGACTCGTACTTGTCGCCCACCAGCTTGTGCGCCTTGGCGTACTCCTCCGCAGCGGCCTTCACGCGGTTGCGCTCGCGCAAGAGCTCGCCCAGGTGCGCGAACTTGCGCGCGGGCACCTCCGTCACCTCCTGGAAGTCGCCGAAGGAGATTTCACGCCCCTTCTTCTCGCCCTCGTCCTTCACCTGGCCCTTGGCGTTCTCCTTCAGCACCACGCGGTCCTCGCGCGGGAGCAGCTCGGTGGGGAAGGGCTGCTTCTTGATGTGCGCCAGCCAGGACTTCTCGAAGAGCGCGAAGGGCATGGCCATCGCCGCCTCCACCGCCTTGCGGTCCTTCTGCCCGGCCTTCAGCTCCTGGATGATGGCGCGCAGCCCCGCCGTGCCCTTGACGCTGTGGACGTAGTCGATGGCGTAGAACACCTCCGCGAACGCGGTGGCCGCGTCCTCCGCCGTGGGCAGCAGGGCAATCGACGGGTGCATCTTCTCGAAGGGGATGAGCGTGTCCGCCTTCACCCGCTTGCCCAGCAGCGCCTGCGTGGCGGGCGTCATCGCCAGCCCCGCCTTGCCGCGCCAGCGCGACTCCAGGAACTTGGCCAGCCCCTCATGCAGCCAGATGGGCACCGTGTTGCGGCTCATCTGGCTGATGACCAGGTGGATGTACTCGTGCGCCAGCGTGTCCTGCCAGTCGTAGCCGCGCGCCACCGCCTTGGGGCTGGTCACCATCAGCTTGTTGAACTTGCAGATGGCGATGGTGCCCGTGGTGCCAATCTGCTTCTCAGTCAGCGTGCTCACCTTCGCCAGCTCGCGCGCGTTGCTCACCACCTCCACGCGGACCTTGCCGCCCGGCGGCGTCCAGCCGAGGTCCTCTTTCATCGCGCGATGGATGGCCTCCAGCGTCTCCAGCGCGTAGGGCACCAGCACCTCTTCCTTCCCCTTGGGGTACTGGAAGATGAAGTGCTCGCTCTCCGCGCGCAGGTGGGCCTTCGTGATGTCGCGCGTGTCCTTGGCCAGCCGCAGGTAGCTGCCCGGCCTGTCCTCGATGTTGGCGCCCTCCAGCAGCGCCACCGCGTCGTCGTAGCGGCCTTCCTCGAAGGCCACCCGGCCCTGGAAGTACTTGAGCGGCTCCACGTCGGCGGGGAGCAGCTTCTCCACCTCGGACAGCTCGCGCCGGGCGCCGGGGACGTCCCAGTCGTCCAGCTCCGACTCCACGCGGCCCAGCCGCTCCTTCACCTCGTCCTTGAGCGAGCTGGTCTGGGCCCACGCCGCGGGCGGCGCGCAGAACAGCCCCACGGCCAGCGCCGCGAGGAAGGCCCGGGCCGTCGCGAGCCCGGGCGAGTGCTTCAGCGCATGGCGGCTCACTTCACCAGCTCCTCGTAGTAGCGCTTCACCTGCTCCCGGTACTTCTCCGGAGCCCCCTGCTTCATCGCGTCCAGCAGGTCCTTGCGGAACTCCTTCGGCGCCTGGAAGGCGTCCTCGTCCGGCAGCTCCACCTTCTGCTTCGGGTCCCGGCCGTTGCCCTGCTGGCGGCGCCCCATGCCCATGGGCAGCGGGAGCCCGCCCTTTCCGCCGCGCTGGCCTTCCTGCATCTGCTGCTGGAACTGGCGCAGCCCTTCCAGCGCCGCCTGCTGCTCGCCGTAGCCGCGGCCCGGGTCCTTGCCCTGCATGCGCCGGGCAGCCTCGCCCATGCGCTGGCCGGCGCCCTCCATCTGCTGCGTGGCCTCCTCACCGAAGATGGGCGCCATCTGCTGCATCTCATCCATCTGCTGGCGCAGGCCCTGCGCGCGCTCCTCCAGCTGCGACTGCTGCTGGCTGAGCTGCTGGAGCTGCTGCTTCTCCTGCGGCGACAGCTGTGCACCGGGCGGCGGGAAGAGGGACTGGAGCTGCCGGTTCACCTCCGACACGTTGCGCGCGTCGCGGTTGAGGCGCTGCGCCAGCTCCGTGGACTGCTTCACCACCTCGTCCGGGTTGCCGAACATCTCATCCAGGTGGCGCTGCTGCTCGCCCATCATGGACAGCTGCCGGGCCGCGTCCTCCGCCCGGGCCGCCGCCTCCGCGGCCAGGTCGTAGTCGTTCACCTTCAGCGCGTTCTCCACGTTCTGGAGCTCCGCCTGGGCCTCCTCCAGCGGGCGCGCGGCGCGGCTGTTGAGCTGGCTGGGCTCCAGCGCCTTGTAGCTCTCCTGCGCCTGCTGCACCTTGCGCATCAGGCTGTCCTTGATGGACTCGCCCTTCTCCGCCAGCCGCTCGCGGTTCTGCGAGCGCGCCTGGTCGCGAAGCTGCCGCGTCTGGTCCGCGACGCGCTGCTGCGCCTGCACGGTGTCCTGCAGCTCCTCCATGAACTTGCCGAACTTCTCGGCCAGCTCGGGGTATTGCTCGCCGCCGAACGTGTCGCCCGCCTGGTCCAGGTTCTCGAGCATCTCGTCCATCTGCATGCCCAGCTCCTGGAGCTTCGCCAGGGCCTCGTCCGCCTTGCCCTCGCGCATGAGCTTCTCCACATCATCGAGCGCGCTGCGCAGGTCCTGGTCCTTCATCATCTCGGACAGGGCCTCGGCGTTGAGGTGCTCGTCGCGGATGCCCTTGCGCATCTCCGCCATGCGCTGCATCAGCTCCTGGATGCGCGACTTGAGCTGCTGAATCTGCGCCATCACCGCCTGCCGCGCGGCCTCGTCTGGGTTGGACTTGTACTGCTCGATGAGGCTCGCCAGCTCGCGCCGCTCATTGGACAGCTGCTTGGCCATCTCCTGGAGCGCCTCCAGCTTCTGCCGGTCGAGCAGCGACTCCAGGTAGAGGATGTCCTTCTCCAGCTCTTCAATCTCCTCGTTGACCACTGCGGTGAGGCGGTTGCCGGTGCCCCAGTCCTCGCCACGGGCGCGCTGGGTGCGCAGGTAGAGGCGGCGCAGCTCCGCGGTGCCGCGGATGTGGCTGCCCAGCGACTCGGAGATGTTGCTCAGCGCGGAGACCAGCTCGGTGGGCACGTCGCGCTCGCGCGCCAGCTCCTGTGCCAGCATCTTCATGTCGGCTACCAGGCCTTCGCCGCGGGCGTCCACGGTGGTCCCGGCGGTGATGGCCTGCGGATCCTTCTGCTTCGCG
>Ga0182745_1001215_pt1 | contig 25356 bp, 21 predicted proteins | sample eDN3rd30CKraftBY_FD_128523 | JGI IMG/M metagenome (GOLD analysis project Ga0182745, IMG submission 128523) | Enriched backyard soil microbial communities from Emeryville, California, USA - eDNA 3rd pass 30_C Kraft BY (version 2) (version 2) | ecosystem: Environmental > Terrestrial > Soil >... | reverse complement strand
GCGAAATATCCGGTGCGGTCGAACATCGCCTCGTTGATGCTGACCGCGTCGGGAAAGCGGTTCAGGTCGGGCGCATAGAGGTCGATCACATAGCTCAGCATCGCGCGCCGCCGTTCCTCGGTATGGAAGGCCAGCATCTCGCCCACGGTGCGGGTTTCCGAGAAGGGATAGAACAGGAACTCGGCGTTGAAGCCGTAATACATCCAGACATCGGGCGGCGCGGCATCGAGAACCGCATTGACCGCGGTTGCATGGGCCTCGGGGCAGCGCACGTCGAAGCGCAGGTTGACGATCCGGCCCTCGGGATCCTCGGGGATGACATGGGCCGGCAGCGGATCCGGCGACAGCGCGAGGATCAGCCGGAAGCCGCATTTCAGGTGATGCGAGAGGCTTTGCCCGACGGCGATCGCATCCTCGATCAGCAGAATGGCGATCGGGCCTTTCTGCAGGCGATCAGGCGAATTTCTCAGGAAATCGGCAAGCGGCATATGCGTCATGGGATCAAGCCCGGACCATGTCGAATGCCGCGCCCGCGGCCGAAGCGCGGCCCGCCCCGCCTCTTGTCGTCTCTGCCGGTCCGGTAAGGAACCGCATGGCGCACTCCGTCAGGATGATCCCTTTCCCCTCTATGGCATGGAGCCGCGACTATGGTAAAGTCGTCTTCAACCCGGCGGCGAATGACCCGCCAGGGACCAGCGAAACACCCGGTTTCAACGCGCGAATCCGGTTGAAATGGGCGTTTTGCAGGACTATCTAACCGCGCAAACACCTGGCGATATAAGGAAGACAGCCATAGCCCGCAGACCGCATAACGCTCCGCCCACCCGTGACACCGGCCCCCGCGTCAACGAACGCATCCGAGTCGCCGAGATCCGCCTGATCGGCGCAGAAGGCGAAAACATCGGTGTCGTGACCCCCGCACGGGGTCTGGAGCTTGCTCAGGAAGCCGGGTTGGATCTTGTCGAGATTTCGCCCAATGCCGTGCCGCCGGTCTGCAAGATCATGGACCTCGGCAAGTTCAAGTATGAACAGCAGAAGCGCGAAGCCGAGGCTCGGAAAAAGCAGAAGATCATCGAGATCAAGGAGATCAAGTTCCGTCCCGGGACCGATACCCATGATTACGACGTCAAGATGCGCTCGGTGATGAAATTCCTGGGCGAGGGCGACAAGGTCAAGGTGACGCTGCGCTTCCGCGGCCGCGAGATGGCGCACCAGCAGCTTGGGCTTGAACTTCTGAACCGCGTCGCAGGCGACGTGGGCGAAGCCGGCAAGATCGAATCGATGCCCAAGCTTGAAGGGCGTCAGATGGTCATGATGATCGCCCCGAGATAAGGCAGGGACATGGCAGCCGAAGTGACGATACTGGTTCTGCGCGAACCGGGCGCCGATCCGGCGCTGCCCTTGCCGGAATACCAGACCGCAGGCTCGGCCGGTGCCGACCTGCGCGCCGATCTGGGCGGCGAGGCGATTGAGCTTCAGCCGGGCCAGATCCGGCTGGTGCCCACGGGCCTGCGCGTGCAGATCCCCGAGGGTTATGAAATGCAGATCCGCCCGCGCTCCAGCCTGGCACTGAAGCATGGCGTGACGCTGCCGAACACGCCGGGCACGATCGACAGCGACTATCGTGGTCCGCTGGGCGTGATCATGGTCAACCTTGGCCAGCAGCCCTACACCGTCCAGCATGGCGAGCGGATCGCCCAGGCGATCGTCGCGCCGGTGACGCGCGCGCGCTATGTCATGGCCGAGGCGCTGGAGGATACCGCGCGCGGCGCGGGTGGCTTCGGCTCGACCGGCCGGGCCTGATTCATGCTTCTTCTGCTGACGATGGCTGCCGTGCTTGTCGCGGGGGCCATCCTTGGCTGGCCGCCCCTGCGCGGCTGGATCATCGTCGCGCTGCTCTGGCTGCTGGCGCTTGCCGCGCTGACCCTCGCACCCGGATCGGCGGCGGCGCGCGTCGTGGGCGGTGATCCGCGCCTCTGGCTTATCGGCGGAGGTGTCGCGGCGCTGATCCTCGGCTATCGTGCGATGCTGCGACAGTTGCACCGGAGGGCGAATCCCTTGCCAGAACCCCAATCCCCACCCGCGCCACCGACCGGCCCGCTCGCCGATGCCGAGCTGGACCGCTATGCCCGCCATATCGTTCTGCGCGAGCTGGGCGGTCCGGGTCAGGCGGCGTTGCGGCGGGCACGGGTGCTGGTCGTGGGCGCGGGCGGGCTGGGCGCACCGGTCTGCCTTTACCTTGCGGCGGCGGGTGTCGGGCGGATCACGGTTGCGGATGACGACCGGGTCAGCCTCTCGAACCTGCAACGGCAGGTGATTTTCCGCAGCGGTGACGATGGCCGCCCCAAGGCCGAGGCCGCGCGGGGCGCGATGCTGGCGCTGAACCCGCATGTCGAGGTCGTGGCGCTGGACCGGCGGATCACGACCGGGGATGCCGAACTGATCGGCGGACAGGATCTGGTGATCGACGGCACCGACAGCTTCGCCGCGCGGCAGGAGGTGAACGCAGCCTGCGCCGCCGCCGGCGTGCCGCTGATCGCGGGCGCCATCGCGCAATGGGAGGGGCAGGTGACCGTCTGGGATCCGCGCCGCGACGCGCCCTGCATGGCCTGCATCTTTCCCGAAGCGCCCGCCGCCGGCCTTGCCCCCGCCTGTGCCGAGGCCGGGGTGGTCGGCCCGTTGCCGGGGGTCATCGGCTCGGTCATGGCGCTGGAGGCGATCAAGCTGATCGCGGGCGCGGGCGAGCCTTTGCGCGGGCGAATGATGATCTTTGACGGTCTCTGGGGCGAGCACAGGATGGTCAGGATCGCGCGCCGGGCCGATTGCCCGGTCTGCGGCTCTGGACATTTCCCGCTGGGGTGAAAGACTCGCGCCAACCGCAATGGAGGCGCGCATGAACCCCGAACTCACCCATTGGACCGGCCCGCTGGGTCTGCCCCGCTTCGACCTCATCCGTGACGAGGACTTTGCCCCCGCCTTCGACGAATGCCTGAAGCTGGCGGCCGACGCGGTCGAGGCGATTGCTGCCAATCCCGCGCCCCCGAGCTTCGAGAACACGGTCGCCGCGCTCGAGACGGCCGAGGATCCGCTGAACCGGCTCTGCGCGATCTTCTTCACGCTGACCGGGGTGGATTCCAACCCGGCGCGCGAGGATTTGCAGCGACAGATCGCCCCCCGCCTTGCGGCGCATGGCAGCAAGGTCAGCATGGATCCGCGGCTTTTCGACCGGGTCGAGGCGATCATGCAGGACCGCGACCAGCTCTCGCCCGAAGACCGGCGGCTGGTCGAGCTGACCCTGCGCGGCTTGCGTCGCGCGGGCGCCGGCCTGACCGGAGAGGCGCGCGACCGCATGGCCGCGATCCGCGAGCGGCTGGCGGTGCTTTCGACCGATTTTTCCCAGAATGTGCTGGCGGATGAGCGCGACTTCACCATGCCGATCCCTGATGCGGGGCTGGCGGGGCTGCCCGACTGGCTGGTTCGGGCGATGAAGGCCGCCGCGCGCGAACGCGGGATGCCGGGCCAGATCGTGACGCTCAACCGCTCGCTGATCGTGCCCTTCCTTGAATATGCCGAGGATCGCGCCCTGCGCGAGACCGCGTGGCGCGCCTGGACCGCGCGCGGCGACGGCACCGGGGCAGGGGGCGAAAAGACCGACAATCGCGGCATCGCGGCCGAGATCCTGAAGCTGCGCCATGAACGCGCCACGCTTCTGGGCTATGCCGATTTCGCCAGCTACAAGCTTGAGCCCGAGATGGCTGGGACCGCCGAGAACGTCGAGGCGCTGCTTTCCGAGGTGTGGACCGCCGCGAAACGCCGGGCCGAGGCGGATGCCGCGAAACTGGGCCAGATGCTCAATCAGGACGGGATCAACGGCGCGCTGGAGCCTTGGGACTGGCGCTATTACGCCGAGCGCCGCCGTCAGGCCGAGCATGAGTTGGACGAGGCCGAGATCAAGCCCTACCTGACGCTCGACGCGATGATCGGGGCGGTTTTCGACACTGCGCATCGCCTCTTCGGGCTGGAGGTGCGCGAGTTCGAGGCCCCGCTCTGGTCGCCCGATGTCCGCGCGTGGGAGATCACGCGCGACGGCAAGCAGATGGCGGTGTTTCTGGGCGATTATTTCGCCCGGCCCAGCAAGCGTTCGGGGGCGTGGTGTTCGTCGCTTTGCCAGCAGCACGGAATCGGCGCAGGCCAGCGCCCGATCGTCGTCAATGTCTGCAACTTCACCCCGCCCGAGGAGGCGGGCGCGCCGGCCTATCTGAGCTGGGATGACGCCCATACGCTGTTCCACGAATTTGGCCATGCGCTGCACCATATCCTGTCCGACGTGACCTGGCCCTCGATCTCGGGCACCTCGGTCGCGCGGGATTTCGTCGAACTGCCCAGCCAGCTTTTCGAGCATTGGCTGGAACAGCCCGAGGTGCTGGACCGCCACGCCCGCCATGCCGAGACCGGAGAGCCGCTGCCCGCCGCCCTGCGCGAGCGCATCCTTGCGGCGAAGAACGCCGGTCAGGGCTTTGCCACCGTCGAATATCTGGAAAGCGCGCTGGTCGATCTGGCCTTCCACCGGGGCGAGCCGCCCGCCGATCCGATGGCGCGTCAGGCCGAGGTTCTGGCCGAACTGGGCGCGCCATCAGCCATTCCGATGCGCCACGCGACACCACATTTCGCGCATGTCTTTTCCGGGGATGGCTACTCCTCGGGCTATTACAGCTATATGTGGTCCGAGGTCATGGATGCCGACGCCTTCGAGGCCTTCATGGAAAAGGGCGATGCCTTCGACCGCGAAACTGCCGAAAAGCTGGAACGCTGGATCCTGTCGCGGGGTGATTCTGCCCCTGCGGACGAACTTTGGTTGAAATTCAGGGAACGAAAACCGGGGGTTCACGCTTTGTTGAAAGGACGCGACCTTATGGAAGTTGCTTCCTGAAACAACGGGAGAACTCGACATGACCAAGACGAAGACCCTTTACGCCCTCGCCGCTGCCGTTGTGCTGGGCGGGCTTGCCGCTTGTGACCAGGCCGGGCCCGTGACGCCCGAGGATACCCCGGGTCCGGTGGCGCAGTCGAGCGCATTGAACGGCACCTATAATCTGCTGCGCTCGGGATGTGGCGATCCGAACAGCGACAAGAGCCTCGTCATCGACGGCAACAGGTTCATCTTCCCCGCCGCGACCTGCACCGTCGTAAGCTCGGAACAGCAGGTCAACCAGACCCGCGTGACCCTGGCCTGCGAAGGCTCGCCCGCCGCCGGAAACCGGGTGGTGGACCTGCAGATCCGCAATGACGGGACGCTGCGGATCTCGGAGAACTCGATCACGCTGACCTACTTCCAGTGCATGAAGGCTGCGGCCAGCAGCAGTTCACTGGCCGGTCAGGCCATGTGACGGGCGCGACGAACGCCAGACGAACGGGTCGCCCCGCGGGCGGCCCGCTACGGCCCCCTGGTCACTCGCGGGTTTCGTCCGCGTCGACACCCCAGATCGCGGATTTGGGCACCCAGCCCTTTTCCCCGCCGCCCGAGACGCGGCACCATGTCGGATTGCATTCATGCAGGCGGACGATCGCCCCGGCCTCGGCCCGCGCGACGACATTGCTGTGTTCGTCGGGTTTGGCCAGCAGTTCCAACATGTCCTTGCGCACGATGGCGGTGCGCACGCCCGACAGCAGCGAGTAATGGACCCAGCCACCCGCGCCGTCCTGATCCTCGACCCGGCGCCAATGCCCGAATTCGGCGACGACGCGCAGCGGCATCCCGGCATGGCGAAACACCCAGTCGATCCGGTGCGAGAGGCTCGGGCCGCGGCGGGCATTGCCCTCGCCCCCCTTGAGGCTGACATAGCGCGGAAGCGGCAGGTTGGTGACGGAGCCGCGCCCCGGCTCGGGTCCGCCATCGGGGTGGCGGCTGATCTCGGCATCGGCCGAGACGGCCGGAATCTCCTTGGCGTCCAGCGTTTCGCCCGGATCGGTTGCCTGGGCCACGGCCGAACCCGCCAGCCACGTCGCTGCGGCAAGTGCCGCCGCACTCTGCCAGAGCACTCTGTCAATCATCTGCCCGTCCTGCTTTTCCGGGACCTTGTGCCTGCCCCGCATCGCATGCACTTTGCCAAAGGCCGTCCGGTTTTGGAAGAGAGGTCGGCCCCAAGGGGAGGACAAGCGCGATGTCAGCGGCGGAAAAGCGACGCACCCGGCTGAGGGTCACGGTGACGCGGCGGTTGCCCGAGGTGGTCGAGGCCCGCATGGCCGAGCTCTTCGAGGTCGTGCTGCGGGACGAGGACACCAAGCTCTCACGCGAGGAACTGGTGGCCGCGATGCAGTCGAGCGACGTCCTTGTCCCGACCGTGACCGACCGGATCGACACCGGGATGCTGTCTGAGGCCGGTGACAGGCTGAAGCTGATCGCGAATTACGGCGCGGGCGTCGATCATATCGACGTGCAGGGCGCGCGGCAGCGCGGCATCCTCGTCTCGAACACGCCGGGCGTCGTGACCGAGGACACGGCCGACATGACCCTTGCCCTGATCCTCGCCGTGACCCGCCGCCTGCCCGAGGGCATGGCCGAGATGCAGGCCGGGCGTTGGGAGGGCTGGGCGCCCACATTGCATCTGGGCGGGCGGCTTGGCGGGCGCAGGCTTGGCATCCTCGGCATGGGCCGGATCGGGCAGGCGGTCGCGCGGCGCGCCCGCGCCTTCGGCTTGCAGATCAACTACCACAACCGCCACCGCCTGCGCAGCGAGGTCGAGGAGGAGCTTGGCGCGACCTATTGGGAAAGCCTCGACCAGATGCTCGCGCGGGTCGACATCATCAGCGTCAACGCACCGCACACCCCCTCGACCTTCCACCTGCTGAACGCGCGGCGGTTGAAGCTGCTCAAGCCGACGGCGGTGGTCGTCAACACCTCGCGCGGAGAGGTGATCGACGAGAACGCCCTGACCCGGATGTTGCGCGCCGGGGAAATCGCGGGCGCCGGCCTCGACGTGTTCGAGCGCGGGCATGAGATCAACCCCCGGCTGCGGCAACTCCCGAACGTGGTGCTGCTGCCGCATATGGGCTCGGCCACGGTCGAGGGCCGGGCCGAGATGGGTGCGAAGGTCATCTTCAACATCCAGACCTTCGCCGATGGCCACAAGCCGCCGGACCTTGTGCTGCCCTCGATGCTGTGACGGTCGCGACTGTTTCATGGGCGAATTGCGACATGTCGCTTTTCGGCCGGGAAATGTCGCGGACAGCCTCTCGGCCGGGCACGGCTCTGCCACAAATCGCCCCTAGGACCAGCCCGCGCAAAAGGAGTCGCTTGCCATGAAAACCCATGTGAAGGCCCTGGTGGTCGGAGGCGGGGCCGTCGGTTGCGGCATCGCGCTGCACCTCGCACGGGCGGGCTGGGATACGCTGCTGGTCGAGCGGGACGAGCTGACCGCAGGCTCGACCTGGCATGCGGCGGGCCTGCTGCCGCTTTTCAACATGGGCTATGCGACGACCCATATCCACGACTATTCGGTCAAGCTCTATGCCGAGCTTGAGGCGCAGACCGGCCTGAACGCCGGCTTCACCCGCTGCGGCAACCTGCGCATGGCCCAGACCGACGCGCGGATGGATGAATACATGCTGTATTCCGCCACCGCTGAGACGGTCGGGATCGAGCATGAGTTCCTGACCCCCGCGCAGATCAAGGAGCGTTGGCCGCTGGTCCGCACCGAGGATCTGAAGGGCGCGCTGTTCCACCCGACCGACGGCTATATCAACCCGGCAGACGTGACGCAGGCCATGGCCAAGGGCGCGCGCATGGCGGGTTGCACGATCGAGCGCAGAATCCAGGTGAACGGCTATTTCTGGACCGGCGACGAATGGATCGTCACCTGCGAGCGGATGGTCGAGAAGGGCGGCAACCTCGTCCCATCGGGCGAGGTGTTCGAAATCCATGCCGAGCATGTGGTGACCGCGACCGGCAACCACGCGCAGCGGACCGCGCGGCTTCTGGGCATCAAGATCCCGGCGATCCCGGTCGAGCACCAGTATATCGTGACCGAGCCCGACCCGGCGCTGGTCCAGTGGCGCGCCGCGGGCAACCCGGAGCATCCCGTGCTGCGCGACGCGGACGCCAAGTGGTATGTGCGCGAGGAACGCGGCGGCTGGATCCTCGGCCCCTATGAGCGCAATGCCCCGGCGCGTTTCCTCTATGACGTGCCCGAGAGTTTCCGCGCCGACCTCTTCCCCCTCGATCTGGAGCGGATCGAGGAGGAATACATGTCGATGATCCACCGGCTTCCCTCTTCGGAAACCGTGGGCCTCAAGGACGATTTCAACGGCCCGATCTGCTATACGCCCGACGGCAATCCGCTGGTCGGCCCGGCGCCGGGCCTGCGCAACATGTGGCTGGCCGAGGGCTTCAGCTTCGGCATCACGGCGGCGGGCGGCACGGGCCATTACCTCGCGCAGATGATGACGCAGGGCGAGGCCGAGATCGACATGGCCGCGCTGGACCCCCGCCGTTTTGGCGGCTGGATGACCACCGAATATGCCGCGAAGAAGAACGAGGAAGCCTATGAGCATGTCTTCGTCCTGCACCACCCGGATGAAGAGCGCGAGGCATGCCGCCCGCTGCGCACCGCCCCCGCCTATGACCGCCAGATCGCGGCAGGCGCCCAGATGGGGCAGGTGAACGGCTGGGAGCGTCCGAACTATTACGCGCCCGCCGGCTTCGACGATCACGCGAGCCGCAGCTTCCGGCGCGGCGGCTGGTGGGAATACGCGGCGAGCGAGGCGAAGGCGATCCGCGAGAGCGCGGGGCTGATCGACGCCTCGGCCTTCGCCAAGCATCGTGTCTGCGGCGCGGGGGCGACCGCCTTCCTCGACTGGCTGACGACGAACAAGCTGCCCAAGGTGGGCCGGATCAACCTGACCTACGCGCTGACCGAGGCCGGGACCACGCGCACCGAATACACCATCGTCCGACTGGCCGAGGATGACTATTACCTGATCTCGGCCGGGGCATGGGCGGATTACGACGGCGACAACCTGAGGAAACTGGCCGAGGACAAGGCGGCCAAGTTCGGCGCGATCACCGTGCAGGACATCACCACGCAATGGGGCGTCTTTGCCCTTGCCGGGCCTGAAAGCCGCGCGATCCTGAACGAGATCGTGCGCGATGCCGACCCGACCACGGTGCTGGGCAACAAGCGTTTCCCCTGGCTGACGATGCGGAATATCGAACTGGGTATGTGCCCGGTCCGCGCCATCCGCGTCGCCTATACCGGCGAACTCGGCTGGGAATTGCATCATCCGATCGAATTTGGCCGCTATCTGTGGGATCTGCTGCTCAAGGCGGGCGAAAAGCATGGGCTGAAGCTGGTGGGCGCGCGGGCGCAGAACTGGCTCCGGCAGGAGAAATCCTATCGCGCCTTCGGCACCGAACTGGGCCGCGACGCGACACCGCTGGAGGCGGGCCTCGACCGCTTCGTCGATCTGGAGAAGGACTTCCGCGGCAAGCAGGCGATGCTCGACAAGGGCATCCGCTCAAAATGCGTGACCCTGCTGATCGACGGCCCCGCCGATGCCGATCCCTGGGGCCGCGAGGGGCTGTTCCTGCCCGATGGCACCCGGGTCGGGCGCCTGACCTCGGGCGGCTGGTCGGCGGCTTTCGGCAAGTCGATCGGCATGGGCTATGTCCGCCCGGATCTGGTCGAGCCGGGAACGAAGCTGAAAGTGCGGATGCAGCGCGAGTTCTGGGATGCGGTCGTGACCGAGGACAGCCCCTACGACCCCCAGAACCTGAAGATCCGCGTCGACGGCTGAACCCCTCCCCCTGCCGTCGCGCAAACCGGCCCGGTCGCTGACCGGGCCTTTTTCCTGTATGCATGGTTTGCGCGTGTCGCTTTGTGGTTTCAGGCTGAGCCGCGAGGCCGAAGGCTAAGACTAGAACAGGGGATCCGTTTAGCCGGTAAGTGCAAGACACGGGGGGAGGCGAAGATTTGAGCCCTTAGCTACCGTTCCAGCGATAATATGTGATTGGATGGCCTGTGCGCGGATGCAGGCTCTCGCGCTCTGGAATAAGCCCCTCGCGTTCGTAGAAATGCCGCGCCCGCGCGTTCTTGGTGGTGGTGAACAATGTGAATCCGTCCTGCATGACGGTCTTGGCATGGTCCAGCAACCGCTTCCCCAATCCGCAACCCAAATATGACGGGCTGACGAATAGCTCAGCGAGATAACTTTCCTCGGGCCTCAGGGCAACGAAACCGGCTATTTCTCCGCCGTCAACAGCGACCGTCACCACCCAGCCCGAAGCCAGTTCTTCGTCTACACGCGCTCGGAGGACTTCATAGGATGGCATCTGGGGCGGCCCGACATCGGGCAAGCTTGCGCTTGAATGCCAGACCTTCGCGATCTGGTCGCGTTCATTCTCTCTGGTCCCGCGCAGTTCAAACAATGGTCGTCATCCTTGGATGGTTAGCTTCATGCAGAATCAACTCCGCGATCAAGCGACGGCAGGGATGTCCTGAAGCAAGTCATGCACTGATGGCAGCAATGTTCCGCATGTCTGCCGACCGAAACTCAGGACAGTGCCAGCGGGCCGAAACTGGAAATCAGCGATCCGACAGGTAATCCGCTGAAACGTAGCCCGACACACCGGGCTTGTCGGTGAGCGAGACCAAGCACCAGGGTTTGCCGGCTGTCGTCACGCAGCTATGGCGCGTGAGGCGTGTTCCGTCGGGAAGGCCGAGGATGATCTTGTAGTTGAGACCCGGACCCTCGCGGAGCTTCAGAAGGTCGTTCGGTCCGGCACCCTTGACCACCGTGCCGCCACTGACTGCGCAGCCGGCGACGATCATGAGGGCGAGAAGTGCAGCAAAATTTGTTCGCATTGTCTGACCTGACCTGAATCGCTTTCGGTATCACTACGTCACCGCCGCTGCAAAAGACAGCAGGCAGGAACCCGATGCGCGGATACACGGAACAAGGCGCCGAGAGTCGGCTGCGTTCCCTCACCGCCGCAGCGTCGCCAGCCGTTCGTCCAGCTCGTCATGCAGGCTGCGCCGCTCCTCGGGCGAGAGGAAGGCGCCCAGCTCGACCTCGCGCCGGCCGTCGGTCAGGACCAGATAATCCTCGATTGGGCCGCCGTCGCGCAGGGCCGCCCGCACCCAATAGGGGTTGGTCCGCCAGATCCGGTCGGGACGGCCGTGATCGGAACGGGTCAGCGTAAGGTCGGCGCGCGTCATCACCAGCACCTCGCCCAAGGGACCGCTGCGATAGCTGCGCTGGATCGCCTGCCACAGCCCCCAGATGGCCAGCAGCGCAAAAGGCAGCATCACCCAGAGCGCAAGCGAGCCGAGCACCGCCAGCAGGGGCAGGGCGAGCCCGCCGGCGGTCAGCGCGATCACCCAGACGAAACCCTTTGGCGGCAGCGAGTGATGGGGCCACACCTCCAGCCGAAAAGAAACGGCCCCGGAATGCTCCGGGGCCGTGTCGTGCCATTGATAGGGCATCGCGCTGCGGTCAATGCGCGTGGCTGCGGTCCCAGTCCTCGGGCCGGGGCAGCGTCTCGAACGTGTGTTCGGGCGGCGGCGAGGGCAGGGTCCATTCCAGCGTATCGGCGTGCTCGTTCCAGTAGTTCGGGACATTCACCCGCTCACCCCGGAACAGGGTGTAGAAGACGACGCCGATGAAGAACAGGAAGGACGCGAAGGAGATATAGGCCCCGATCGACGAGATGTTGTTCCAGAACGCGAACTCGACCGGATAGTCGATATAGCGGCGCGGCATCCCCTGACGGCCCAGGAAGTGCTGCGGGAAGAAGATCATGTTCGAGCCGATGAACATGGCGAAGAAATGCACCTTACCCGCCCATTCCGGGTATTGCCGGCCCGACATCTTGCCGATCCAGAAATAGACGCCGGCGAAGATCGCGAAGACCGCGCCGAGCGACATGACATAGTGGAAATGCGCCACGACATAATAGGTGTCGTGATAGACGCGGTCGAGCGGGGCTTGCGACAGCACGACGCCGGTGACGCCGCCGACGGTGAACAGGAACAGGAAGCCGAAGGCCCAGAGCATCGGCGTCTTGAACTCGATCGAGCCGCCCCACATCGTCGCGATCCACGAGAAGACCTTGATGCCCGTGGGCACGGCGATCGTCATGGTGGCCAGCATGAAATAGCTCTGCTGGGTCAGCGACATGCCGACGGTATACATGTGGTGCGCCCAGACGACGAAGCCGAGGATACCGATCGCGGCCATGGCCAGAACCATCGGCAGATAGCCGAAGATCGGCTTCTTGGCGAAAGTGGCGATGACGTGGCTGATGATGCCGAAGCCGGGCAGGATGATGATATAGACCTCGGGATGGCCGAAGAACCACAGGATGTGCTGGTAGAGGATCGGATCCCCGCCGCCTGCCGGGTCAAAGAAATGCGTGCCGAAGTTGCGGTCCATCAGCAGCATGGTGATGGCCCCGGCCAGCACCGGCAGCGCCAGCAGGATCAGCCAAGCGGTGATGAAGACCGACCATGCGAAAAGCGGCACCTTGAACAGCGTCATGCCCGGCGCGCGCATGTTCAGGAAGGTGGTGATGATGTTGATCGCGCCGAGGATCGAGGACGCACCCGAGACGTGGACGGCGAAGATCGCGAGGTCCATCGAATAGCCCGACTCGGTGGTCGAGAGCGGCGGATAGAGCACCCAGCCCACGCCCGAACCGGGCTGGTCGCTGCCCCCCGGCGCGAGAAGCGAGGCGATGCCGAGGCAGACGCCGCAGACATACATCCAGTAGCTGAGGTTGTTCAGGCGCGGGAAGGCCATGTCCGGCGCGCCAAGATGCAGCGGCATGAAATAGTTGCCGAAACCGCCGAAAAGAGCCGGGATCACCACGAAGAACATCATCAGGACGCCGTGATAGGTGATCATCACGTTCCACAGATGGCCGTTCGGCGTGCATTCCGCCGAGGCATCGGAAATGAATCGCATCCCTTCGAGGCACATGAACTGTACGCCCGGATGCTGCAGCTCCATCCGCATGTAGACGGTGAAGGCGACCGAGATCAGGCCGACGACGCCGGCCGTGAACAGGTACAGGATGCCGATATCCTTGTGGTTAGTCGACATGAACCAGCGGGTGAAGAAGCCGCGGGTGTCATGCTGGTCTCCGTGGCCGTGAACGGCTGCGTCTGCCATGCTGAACTCCCTAAACATGCGCGAGGCCGACCGTTCAGGCCGACGGACTCGGCTCAACTTCTAGAACACAATCTTGCGACCGGCAACGCGCAGCTTGCGCATCAGGGCACTGGAAGTGCAGCCGAAAGGCAGTCCCCCCGGGCCCTGTTGCAGCTTCGCGACAGGTCGCCCGATCAGTTCGTGGCGGGGGCCGCAGCCGGGGCAGCGGCGGCGTCAGTGGCCGGCGCGCCTCCCGCATCGGGAGAGTGCTGGGCAAGGAATGCCACCACATCCGCCTGGTTCTTGGCCATCTTGAAGGTCATCTTCGTCTTGAGCGACGCGTCGCCGACCTTCTCCTCGACATATTTGTTCGGGTCCGTGATATAGGCGGCCAGATCATCGGTGGTCCACACCTCTCCGGCTTCGCCCAGCTTCACCAGCGCATCGGAATATTTGAACCCTTCCTGCGTGCCCGCCTTGCGGCCGACGACGTTGAAGAGATTCGGGCCGGTCTTGCCGCCCTTGACCACATCAGAGCCGTCGGGCGACTGGATCATGTGGCAGGCCTTGCATTTACGGAACTCCTTCTCGCCGTTGGCTGCGTCCTGTGCCATGGCCGGCAGCGCAAGCGAGACTGCGGCAAGAGTGGCGTAGATGCTGATCTTCATAGCATTCCTCTAAGCGTCAGATTCCTCAAGACGGACAGGAATCCGCCTCCCTGAGGCCGAGGGCTACCATGCCGGCGGGGCGGCTGGATACCGTCAAAAGGTCGCACCTCTCGCAAGGGTGATTTCGGTGCGCGTGGAAAATCAGCCTTCGAGCGGCGGGAAGATCGGCGTGAAGCAGCGCTTCAGCGCGACGTCGAGATCGTCGAGCCCGGCTGGGTGGCCGAGGTCGACAATGCTGGTAACGCCATGACCGGCGATCCCGCAGGGCACGATCCCGGTATAATGGCCGAGATCGGGTTCGACATTGATCGAGATGCCGTGGAAGCTGACCCATTTGCGCAGCTTGACCCCGATCGCCGCGATCTTGTCTTCGCGCATCGAGCCATCGGGCAGGGCGGCCTTGTCTGGGCGCTGGATCCAGACGCCGACGCGGCCGTCGCGGATCTCGCCCTTCAGGTTGAATTCGGCCAGGGCGTCGATGACCCAGCGCTCGAGCGCCGCCACGAAGGCGCGGATGTCGCGGCCGCGCCGGTTGAGGTCGAGCATGACATAGACGACGCGCTGCCCCGGGCCGTGATAGGTATATTGCCCGCCGCGCCCCGCCGCGAAGACGGGAAAGCGCGCGTCGAGGAGATCCTCGGCCCTGGCGCTGGTGCCGGCGGTATAGAGCGGGGGATGCTCGACCAGCCAGATCAGTTCATCCGCCTCGCCTGCGTGGATCGCGGCGGCCCGCGCCTCCATGAAGGCGACGGCATCCTCGTAAGGGGTGAGTCCGGGGGCGGTGATCCATTCGGTCATGTGGCGGCAGATATTCCTGCGCGCGGCCTGCCGCAAGGGGGAGCCGCGCCCAAGGTGGGGGCGCTGCCCCCACACCCCCGGGGTATTTGGGAAACGATGAAAGATGAATCTGATGCATGATCATTGTGCGGATGTTGAATTTCACTAAATGACGGCTTGCGTCTATACAGACGACTTCACAAAGCCCGGACCGCGCCATGACCCTGCCCAAATCGCCCGTCTTCGAAGCCATCCGCGCCGCCGCGCGTGAGCGCATCCTGATCCTCGACGGGGCGATGGGCACGCAGATCCAGCAGCTTGGCTTTGGCGAGGGCGATTTCCTTGGCCATGGCGGGGCCTGCGCTTGCGGCTGCCATCCGCCGGCATTCGGCGAGCATCCCCAGCAGGGCAACAACGACCTGCTGATCCTGACCCAGCCCGAAGCGATCGAGGCGATCCATTACCGCTATGCCAAGGCGGGGGCCGATATCGTCGAGACGAACACGTTTTCCTCGACCACCATCGCGCAGGCCGATTACGGCATGGAACACGCGGTCCATGACCTGAACTTTCACGGCGCGCGCCTTGTGCGGCAGGCGCTGGACCGCGCCACGGCCGAGGATGGCCGCCCGCGCTGGGTCGCGGGGGCGCTGGGGCCGACCAACCGCACGGCCTCGATCAGCCCGGACGTGAACAATCCGGGCTATCGCGCTGTCACTTTCGACCAGTTGCGCGTGGCCTATGCCGAACAGATCCGCGGGCTGATTGAGGGCGGCGCGGATATCATCCTGATCGAGACGATCTTCGACACACTGAACGCCAAGGCCGCGATCTTTGCCGCCGAGGAGGTGTTCGAGGAGAACGGGTTGCGCCTGCCGGTGATGATCTCGGGGACGATCACCGATCTTTCCGGGCGGACGCTTTCGGGCCAGACGCCGACCGCCTTCTGGCATTCGGTGTCCCATTCGCAGCCGCTGACCGTCGGCCTCAACTGCGCGCTGGGGGCCGAGGCGATGCGTCCTCACCTGTCCGAGCTTTCGGGCGTCGCGGACACGTTGATCTGCGCCTATCCCAATGCCGGCTTGCCCAATGAGATGGGCCAGTATGACGAGACACCCGAGGACATGGCCCGTCAGGTCGGGGATTTCGCGCGCGAAGGTCTGGTCAACATCGTCGGCGGTTGCTGCGGCTCGACCCCCGAGCATATCGCGGCGATCGCCCGTGCGGTTGCCGATATTCCGCCGCGTGTCCTGCCCGAGATCGAGCCGCGCCTGCGCCTGTCGGGGCTGGAGCCTTTCGTGAAGACCGACGATATTCCCTTCATCAACGTGGGTGAGCGCACGAACGTCACCGGCTCGGCCCGGTTCCGCAAGCTGATCACCAATGGCGATTATGCCGCCGCGCTGGACGTGGCCCGCGATCAGGTCGAGAACGGCGCTCAGATCATCGACGTGAACATGGACGAGGGCCTGATCGATTCGAAGCAGGCGATGATCGACTATCTGAACCTGATCGCGGCCGAGCCTGACATAGCCCGCGTGCCGGTGATGATCGACAGCTCGAAATGGGAGGTGATCGAGGCCGGGCTGAAATGCGTTCAGGGCAAGGCGGTGGTGAACTCGATCAGCCTGAAGGAGGGCGAGGAGCAGTTCCTGCATCACGCCCGGCTGTGCCGCCGCTATGGCGCCGCCGTCGTGGTCATGGCCTTTGACGAGACCGGGCAGGCCGATACCGAGAACCGCAAGGTCGAGATCTGCGCCCGCGCCTATGACCTGCTGGTCAACACGGTCGGCTTCCCGGCCGAGGACATCATCTTCGACCCGAACATCTTTGCCGTCGCCACCGGGATCGAGGAACACGACAATTACGGCGTCGATTTCATCAATGCCACGCGGCGTATCATGCAGTCGCTGCCGCATGTCCATATCTCGGGCGGGGTGTCGAACCTGTCCTTCAGCTTCCGCGGCAACGAGCCGGTGCGCGAGGCGATGCATGCCGTGTTCCTCTATCACGCCATTCAGGCGGGCATGGATATGGGCATCGTCAATGCGGGCCAGCTTGCGGTCTATGACCAGATCGACGCGGGCCTGCGCGAGGCCTGCGAGGACGTGGTCCTGAACCGCAAGCCCGCGAATGGCCGGACCGCGACCGAGAACCTGCTGGATATCGCCGAACGCTTCCGTGGCGAAGGCGGCGCGAAGGGTCGCGAAAAGGATCTGACATGGCGTGAATGGCCGGTGAACAAGCGCCTCGAACATGCGCTGGTGAACGGCATCACGGAATATATCGACGAGGATACCGAGGAGGCGCGTCTGGCGGCCGAGCGCCCGCTGCATGTCATCGAAGGCCCGTTGATGGACGGGATGAACGTCGTCGGCGACCTCTTCGGCTCGGGCAAGATGTTCCTGCCGCAGGTGGTGAAATCCGCCCGCGTGATGAAACAGGCCGTGGCGCATCTTCTGCCCTATATGGAGGAGGAGAAGGCCGGCAGCGGTGCCTCCTCCAGCGCGGGCAAGGTGCTGATGGCGACGGTCAAGGGCGACGTCCATGACATCGGCAAGAACATCGTCGGCGTCGTTCTGGCCTGCAACAATTACGAGATCATCGACCTTGGCGTCATGGTCCCGGCGACCAAGATCCTTGAGGTCGCGAAGGCCGAGAAGGTCGATATCATCGGGCTTTCCGGCCTCATCACCCCCTCGCTGGACGAGATGGTCCATGTCGCATCCGAGATGGAGCGCGAGGGTTTCGACATCCCGCTGCTGATCGGCGGCGCGACGACCAGCCGCGTGCATACGGCGGTCAAGATCAACCCGCGCTATGCCAAGGGTCAGACGGTCTATGTCACCGATGCAAGCCGCGCGGTCGGCGTCGTGGGCAACCTGCTCTCGGGGCAGAAGACGGCCTATGTCGAGAATATCCGCAGCGAATATGCCGATGTCGCGAACAAGCACGCCCGGGCCGAGGCCGAGAAGAAGCGCCTGCCGCTGGCTTCGGCGCGGGAGAACGCGGTCAGGATCGACTGGACTGGGTTCGAGGCGAAGGCGCCGGAGTTCCTTGGCGCGAAGGTGATCGACGATTTCGATCTGGCCGAGATTGCGCGCTATATCGACTGGACCCCCTTCTTCCAGACATGGGAGCTGAAGGGCGTCTATCCCCGCATTCTCGACGATGAGAAGCAGGGCGAGGTCGCGCGTCAGTTGTTTGCCGATGCGCAGGCCATGCTGGCGCGGATCATCGACGAGAAATGGTTCCAGCCCCGCGCGGTCATCGGCTTCTGGCCGGCGAACCGGGTTGGCGACGACATTCGCCTGTTCACCGGCGAGGATCGCGGGCAGGAATTGGCGACGCTGCACACGCTGCGCCAGCAAGTCTCGAAGCGCGACGGCCGCCCGAATGTCGCGATGGCGGATTTCGTCGCACCCGAGGGGCAGCGCGATTATGTCGGCGGCTTCGTCGTGACAGCGGGGGGCGAGGAGCAGGCGATTGCCGACCGCTTCAAGGCGGCGCATGACGATTTCTCGGCCATTCTGGTGCAGGCCCTTGCCGACCGCTTCGCCGAGGCGCTGGCCGAGATGATGCATGAACGCGTGCGCAAGGACTACTGGGGCTATTCGGACGAAAGCTTCAGCCCCGAGGAACTGATCGGCGAACCCTATCCCGGCATCCGGCCCGCGCCGGGCTATCCGGCCCAGCCCGACCATACCGAAAAGACGACGCTGTTCCGCCTTCTGGACGCGACGGCGGCCACCGGGGTTGAGTTGACCGAATCGATGGCGATGTGGCCGGGGGCATCGGTTTCGGGCCTCTATATCGGCCATCCCGAGGCCTATTATTTCGGCGTCGCCAAGGTCGAACACGATCAGGTTCTGGACTATGCGGCGCGCAAGGGAATGTCCGTCGCCGAGGCCGAACGCTGGCTTGCGCCGATCCTCAACTACATCCCGCAAAGCGCCGTCGCGGCGGAATGAAAAAGACTGCGCGGGGGGTGAAAATTGCCCTTTTCATCCGCCGCGCAACCGTCTAAGAGGCGCTAGCTACGAAATGCGGTCGTGGCGGAATTGGTAGACGCGCAGCGTTGAGGTCGCTGTTCCCTAACCGGAGTGGAAGTTCGAGTCTTCTCGACCGCACCAAGTAGCAGATGGCGAAAGTGGCCGGCGAAAGCCGGCCTTTCGTTTTTTCTCCGCTCGAGATTTTCAGCTCTGAACAGCCTTTCGCGATCTGCGCGGCGGGCTTGGCTATAGGCGTTTTGCGTCATCCATATGGTATGATTGCGCGGCGCCGGGGATCCGGCGGGACGCGCTCGGCGCCATTGCCCAAAGCCTGTGCGCAAATCCGGCCCCGACACGCTTTGGCGGGCCGCGCGCCGATTTCGCCAATCTTCCAACCGGCTTTGTCCTTTGGCCTTTCGGCTTCGGGCCGGTCGTCATTGCCCGGCGGCACCGGCCCTGCCGTCATGCACGGTTTTGCGGCAGCGGGAGGGTGCTGCCTGTAGCTTGCACATGTCAGTTGCAATCCTGCGCGAGCGGCGCATAGGCTTGGATGGCGGAAAACAAGAACTATGAGAAACAGGGAGACCCGCATTTGGCAGTCGCAGCCGCGAACGACGCATTTGTCGTCTTTGATCATGTGCAGAAAAGCTATGACGGTCAGACTCTGGTCGTGAAAGACCTCAACCTCAGCATCGGCAAGGGCGAGTTTCTGACGATGCTCGGTCCGTCGGGTTCGGGAAAGACCACCTGCCTGATGATGCTGGCCGGATTCGAGACGGCGACCCATGGCGAAATTCGCCTGAACGGGCGCAATATCAATGACGTGCCGCCGCATAAGCGCGGCATCGGCATGGTGTTCCAGAGCTATGCGCTGTTCCCGCACATGACCGTGGGCGAGAACCTGTCCTTCCCGCTGGAAGTGCGGGGCATGACCTCGGCCGAACGCAGCAGCCGCGTGGCGCGCGCGCTCGACATGGTGCAGATGTCGACATTCGCGAACCGGCGGCCCGCGCAACTTTCGGGTGGACAGCAGCAGCGGATCGCGCTGGCCCGCGCGCTGGTCTTCGACCCTGAGCTGGTGCTGATGGACGAGCCGCTTGGCGCGCTCGACAAGCAGTTGCGCGAGCATATGCAGTTCGAGATCAAGGCGCTGCACGACCGGCTGGGGATCACCGTGGTCTATGTCACCCATGATCAGGGCGAGGCGCTGACCATGTCGGACCGAATCGCGGTTTTCAACGACGGGCGCATCCAGCAGCTTGCCTCGCCGCCGGTGCTTTACGAGCAGCCGGGAAACAGCTTCGTCGCCGGCTTCATCGGCGAGAACAACGCGCTGCAAGGCCAGATCGAGCAGTTGCAGGGCGAGAAGGCGCTGGTCCGGCTGGGCAATGGCGACCTGATCGACGCCACCGCCGTCAATATCCGCGAATCCGGTTGCGCCACCACCGTCTCGATCCGCCCCGAGCGGGTGGAGTTCAAGCCCGACCTGATGCCGCCCGGCGCCCATACGCTGGAGGCCGAGGTGCGCGACGTCGTCTATATGGGCGACATCCTGCGCGCCCGCCTGAAGGTCGCCGGGCAGGACAATTTCGTGATGAAATACCGCAACACGCTGGGCCAGGTGAAGCTCTCTCCCGGCGAGACGATCCGCATCGGCTGGCATCCCGAGGATGCGCGGGCGCTGGATCCGGTATGAGCCGAAACCGATACAACAAGCGAGGGAACTGACATGAAACGAACCCTGATCCTCACCTCTGCGCTGGTGGCGATTGCCGCCAGCGCCCAGGCGCAGGACAAACAGGTGAACCTGCTGAGCTGGGGCGGCGCCTATGGCAACAGCCACGTGCAGGCCTATGCCAAGCCGTTCGAGGAAAAGACCGGGATCAAGGTCTCGATCGCCGATGCCGACAACCCGGCGACGCCCCTGAAGGCGCAGGTCGAGGCGGGCAACGTCTCGACCGATGTGGCCTCGGTCGAATATGCCGATGCCGTGCGGCTCTGCGACGAGGGCCTGCTGGAGGAGATCGACGCATCGATCCTCGTCCCCGCGGCCGATGGCACCCCTGCCGCCGATGACTTCATCGACGGGGCGGTGACGGATTGTTTCATCGGCACGGACGTCTATTCGATGATCTTGGCCTATGACGACACCAAATTCGCCGATGCCAAGCCCGCGAGCCCCGGTGATTTCTTCGACACGGCGAAGTTCCCCGGCAAGCGCACCATGCGCAAGGGCGCCAAGTTCAACCTGGAATTCGCGCTGATGGCCGATGGTGTCCCCGCCGATCAGGTCTATGAGGTTCTGGGCACGCCCGAGGGCGTCGAGCGCGCCTTCAAGAAGCTCGGTACGATCAAGAATGACGTGATCTGGTGGGAAGCCGGCGCGCAGCCGCCGCAGCTTCTGGCCGATGGCGAGGTCAGCATGGCCTATGCCTTCAACGGCCGGATCTTCGACGCAGGGCAGAAAGAGGGCAAGCCCTTCAAGATCGTCTGGGACGGCCAGATCTACGAGATGGAGGGCTGGGTCGTGCCGAAAGGCGCCCCGAACCTCGAGGCCGCGAAGGAGTTCATCGCCTTCTCGACCTCGCCCGAGCCGCAGGCCCGCGCCGCCGAGTTCATCAGCTATGGTCCGCCGCGCAAATCGGCCGCCGCGCTGGTCGGCAATATCGAGGGCACCGATGTTCCGATGGGTCCGAACCTGCCGACCTATGCCGAGAACATGAAGCAGGCGCTGGCCTCGAACCTCGACTTCTGGGTCGATCACGACGCCGAGCTGAACGAGCGTTTCAACGCCTGGCTTGCCAACTGAGTTTTTGGTCGCGGCGGCATGTTCGCCGCGACCCCATTCGCGCCGATGGCGCCAAGAACCACGGCCAAAGCAGCCGGAACAACCAACAGGGAGAAAGAGAAAATCATGAAGAGAATGCTCATTCTGTCCTCTGCCCTCGGCACCTTCGCCCTTGCGGCGCAGGCGCAGGAGGTCAATGTCGTCTCCTGGGGCGGCGCATACGAGAAGTCGCAGGTCGAGGCCTATAACAAGCCCTTTACCGAAAAGACCGGCATCAAGGTCAACATGATCGCCGCCGACAACCCGGCGACGCCCCTGAAGGCGCAGGTCGAGGCGAAGAACATCACCGGCGACGTCTTCGACATCGAGACCTCGGACGCGATCCGGCTTTGCGACGAGGGCGCGCTGCTTGAGATCGACCCGGCAAGCCTGCCCGCCGCGCCTGACGGGACGCCCGCGGTGGAGGACTTCATCCCCGGCGCCCTTCAGGATTGCGCGGTGGCGAATATCTTCTGGGGCACGGTCATCGCCTTCGATACCACCAAGTTCGCGGGCGAAAAGCCCAAGACCGCGGCGGATTTCTTCGACACGACAAAATTCCCCGGCAAGCGCGGGCTGCCGAAGAACCCCAAGCGCACGCTTTATCTGGCGCTGATCGCCGATGGCGTTCCCGCCGATCAGGTCTATGAAACGCTAGGCACCCCCGAGGGCGTCGACCGGGCCTTCAAGAAGCTCGATACCATCAAGAAGGACGTGGTCTGGTGGGAGGCCGGCGCCCAGCCGGTGCAATTGCTGGCCGATGGCGAGGTGGTGATGGCCACCGGCTATAACGGCCGCTTCTTCGACGCCATGGTGGCCGAGGGCAAGCCGTTCGAGATCATCTGGGACGGGCAATACATGGACATGGACATGTTCGCGATTGCCAAGGATTCGCCCAATCCCGAGGCCGCGATGGAATATCTGAAATTCGCGACCGACACCCAGCGCCTTGCCGATCAGGCGAAATGGATCGCCTATGGTCCGTCCCGCAAAAGCTCGGCCGCGCTGGTCGGCAAGTATCAGGACGGCAAGACCGACATGGGCCCGCATATGCCGACCAACCCAGAGTATATGACGACTGCGGTGATGGACGACCCGGAATTCTGGGCCGATCATCAGGCCGAGATGTCCGAGCGCTTCAACTCCTGGCTGGCTGCGGGCTGAATAGTCGCGCCGCCGCCCGCGACCTCGCAGGGCGGCGGCTTTTTCAACTTTCGAATATCGCTGCTGAAGGATCCTGATGGCAAACGCTCTCGACCCTCACGCCGCCATCGTGACCGAGGCCACCGGCCTTCTGTCCGATGGCACGCTGAAAACGGCGGACGGGCAACCGCTGGCCCGCGCGCTGGCGCGAAGCTCGCGCCGCGCCCGTCGCCGGGCGTTCCTTCTGGTCCTGCCTCTCCTGCTGTTCATCCTGCTCACCTTTGTCGTGCCGATCGGGCAGATGCTGCAGCGTTCGGTCAAGAATGACGGCTTTTCGGCCAATATGCCGCAGATGTCGGCGTGGTTTCACGAGAACCCGCGCGGAGCCGAGCCGGACGAGGCGGCCTGGGCGGCGCTCGCGGGCGATCTTCAGGCGGCGGCCAAGGCGCGCACCATCGGTGTGGTCGGCACGCGGATCAACTATGACCTGCCGGGGACGCGCTCGCTTTTCACCTCGGCCGGGCGCAAGGTGCGGGACGGGCTGGAGCCGCCCTATCGCGAGGCGATGCTCGAGATCGACAAGGACTGGGGCAATCCGCGCCTCTGGTCCGTGATGCGCGAGGCATCCTCGGCCTATACCGCCAACTTCTACCTCGCCGCGATGGACCGGACCCGGGACGACAATGGCAATATCGTGCAGGTGGCCGAGGAGCAGCGCATCTATCTCAAGCTGTTCATGCGGACCTTCTGGCTTTCGCTGGTGATCACCGGCACGACCTTCCTGCTCGGCTTCCCGATCGCGCATCTTTTGGCCACGCTGCCGATGCGCAAGTCGAACCTGCTGATGATCCTCGTCCTGCTGCCGTTCTGGACCTCGCTTCTGGTCAGGACGACGGCCTGGATGGTGCTGCTGCAACAACAGGGGGTGGTAAATGACATCCTCGTCTGGCTCGGCATCATCAAAGACAATCAACGGTTGCAGATGATCTTCAACCAGACCGGCACGATCATCGCGATGACGCATATCCTGCTGCCGTTCATGATCCTGCCGCTCTATTCGGTGATGCGGACGATCAACCCGTCCTATGTCCGCGCGGCGCGCAGCCTCGGCGCGACAAGCTGGACGGCCTTCCGCCGCATCTATTTCCCGCAAACCTTGCCGGGGCTCGGGGCAGGGGCGCTTCTCGTCTTCATCCTCGCGGTCGGCTATTATATCACGCCCGCGCTGGTCGGCGGCTCTTCGGGGCAGCTCATCTCGAACCTGATCGCGATGCACATGACCCAGACACTGAACTGGTCCATGGCCGCCGCGCTGGCCTCCCTGCTGCTGGCCGGGGTTTTGATCCTCTACTGGGTCTATGACCGCCTCGTCGGCATCGACAACCTGAAGCTGGGGTAACCGCCATGGCACTTCCGACCTATGCCACGCCGCTCGAGAAAGCCTGGCACTACGCCTATATCGCGATCTGCGCGGCGATCTTCTTCTTCCTGATCGCGCCGATCGTGGTGGTGATCCCGCTCTCCTTCAATGCCGAGCCCTATTTCACCTTCACCGACAAGATGCTGTCCTTCGACCCCGAGGGATATTCGATGCGCTGGTATGACAGCCTGCTGACCTTCGGCATGGTCCGGCCCGAGGCGCCCCGCGACCTCAGCTGGTGGGCGGATGCCTGGCAGAATGCGAAATGGGTGCAGGCGGCGAAAAGCTCGATGATCATCGGCTTCTTCTCGACCATCGTGGCGACGGTGCTGGGCACGCTGGCGGCCCTCGGCCTCTCGCGCCCCGAGATGCCGTTCCGCCGCGCGATCATGGCGATCCTGATCTCGCCCATGATCGTGCCGATCATCATCACCGCGACGGGGATGTTCTTCTTCTACTCGAACCCCTGCGCGCCGCTAAGCTGGATCGGCCTGAACCCGCAATGCGGCAGGCTCGCCGGCACCTATCTGGGTGTCATCCTGGCCCATGCGACGCTGGGCATCCCCTTCGTCATCATCACCGTGACCGCAACGCTGATCGGTTTCGACCAGTCGCTGTCGCGGGCCGCGGCCAGCCTCGGGGCCAATCCACGCACAACCTTCTTCCGCGTCATCATGCCGCTGATCCTGCCGGGCGTGATCTCGGGCGCGCTCTTCGCCTTCGTGACCTCCTTCGACGAGGTGGTCGCGGTCCTCTTCATCGCCGGTCCCGACCAGCAGACCATTCCCCGCCAGATGTGGAACGGCATCCGCGAGCAGATCTCACCTGCGATCCTCGCCGTGGCCACGCTCCTGGTGATCTTCTCCGTCGCGCTTCTTACGGTGGTCGAGATGCTGCGCCGCCGGTCCGAACGGCTAAGGGGTGTGACCCCAAGCTAGGCACGGGCTCGCATTCACCGTTTCCCCAATACCCCCGCCGGAGGCGGAACCTGCCCCGCCAGACCGCCTCACGGCAGGACCGAGATCCAGAACCAGATCGTCAGCATGGAAAGCGCGGTCGAGACCAGAACGGTCGAGGCCGCGACCCGCTTTGCGGAATTGTAGATCGCCGCGAACAGATAGGCATTCACCCCCGGCGCCATGCTGGCCGTGATCACGGCCGAGCGCATGGCCTCCGTCGGCAGCTTGAAGACGAGGCCGATGCCATAGGTCGTGACCGGATGGACCACCAGCGAGCAGATGCAGCAGAGCGCAATGGCGGTGCTGTCTCCCTCGGGCCGATAGCGGTGAAGGACGCCGCCAAGTCCGAACAGCGCGGCGGGCAGCGCCGCCCGCGCCATCATGTCCGAGGCCGCCCAGAAGCCCTGCGGCAGGACCAGCCCCG